>Ga0209208_10002815_pt1 | contig 25003 bp, 25 predicted proteins | sample S1TSphfallax_3_FD_187694 | JGI IMG/M metagenome (GOLD analysis project Ga0209208, IMG submission 187694) | Host-associated microbial communities from peat moss isolated from Minnesota, USA - S1T2_Fd - Sphagnum fallax MG (SPAdes) (version 2) | ecosystem: Host-associated > Plants > Peat moss >...
CTAATTATGCGCTTACTAAGTCACAAGATAAACTCCTGCTTAAATCCCTAAAAACTACCCAAATAATCACCCTAATGTCGGATTTGGCCTCTACTTGTCATAATACCCAACGTTATAGAAGCGGTAGAAGAGGCATTTAAGGGTAAGAGGATAAGACGTAAGGAATGGTTTTTTATTGATAAGGAGAGATGCGTTTATGTATACGGTTATCGTGGTTTTGACGGGAAGATAACTTATTTACTTGAGCATAGAGAGGGGAGCAAAGAAGAAACACCGGCAAGTTTCTCGGGAACGGATATTTTAGCAAACGATTGGGAAGTGTTGGAAGCATGAGTATAAAAAATGAAAAGTATTAGGTTAATAATGTTAGGTATGGTGGCATTAACGACATCTATTACCTTTGGTAAAGATTTTGGGACGCAAGGGCATAGCTATCAAATAACTGAGCAGGAATTTTTGCAAATGATAGCCGAAAGGTTAAAAAAAATAGATATGAAGAAAGAACAAAAAAAAATGCAATCACTTGTACGTGATCGGGTAGAAAACCCAAGAGCCGTAGAGGCGGTAAAACCCGCTACTGCTACGAGGAGTTTTTACTTTGACCCTACTTATACCTTAGATCAGGATGTAGTACTTCCTTGCGGCAAGATACTCCATAAAGCAGGCACAAAGGTTAATCCGTTAGAACATATGGATTTAAACAGAAGGCTACTTTTTATTGATACAAGGAGAATAGAGCAAGTTAAGTGGCTAATGGAAGAATTAGATAAACCTTTGCTGGGTCGAAAAGAGCCTGTAGAGGATAGGGTTATTTTAGTCGGCGGTAGCCCGTCTACATTAAAAGAACTCCTTAAGGATGAGCATAAGAACAAGGTGTATTTTGATCAGGGAGGAGAGCTAACAAAGAGGTTCGGTATTACGGGAAGCCCTGCGGTGTTAGTTCAAGAGGGCTTAAGGCTTAAAATTGATGAAATAAAATTAACAGAGGTTAAGAGGTAAAAAATGGATATAAAGCAAAACATACTAGTTGAAAATAAAAAGCCATTTTGCTCTCTTGTTTTGAACTTTTTTAAAATTGCTGTGTTGTTGATATCCTTAGTTAGTCTTCTTCAGGCCAAGTTTATGATAGAAGGAGTTATTTTTACAGTTTTTAGCATAATATCTTTTATCTTTTTATGGAGTGATTTTATTAACAAACAATTTGTACAAAACAAAGATTTATACATCAAAATAGTAAAAAGCGTTCCTATAATTGCTGCAATTATAGTGTTTCTATTTATGACACCGGTATTCATAGGAGTTTGGAATGAGAATACGGATTTATTACAAATGATAGGTTTTTTGAATAATGATTTAGATCTCAATACACAAGGGGTATTTGTTAACATATTCGGAGGGCTAACAATAGTGGGATTGTTTTTTTATATTCCTATTATTACTAGCATTTTGGAGGTGATTTTTTATAAAAAAAATATACGCAACCTTTATTATTGTGCGACATTAAATTTCCTTATTTCTACATGTGGGGGCGTATTATACATAATACTTAACACGTTAAATATTATGGATGGTATAACACGTCTTGTTTTATTTTTTAGTATCTGTGTTCCTATGATATCAACAGGTTTTAGTGTTTTTGTATTAGTAATCACCTTATTTATTTTGAGTATTATAAAAACTCAGAGAGTAAAGGGGGAAAATAAAATTAGTAAATGAATCAATATCGGCAAATGCCGGTCTTTAGTTCCGATCCTGCAAGATTACAAACTAAAAACCGGTCAGGCACAAAACAAAGGCTAATTATAGCTGTAATAATGGCTATTATTATGCCCCTATCTGCGAGTGCAAGCGTAACGTGCGGCGCGCGTTTCGTCAACCCTATAACTGATGTCTGCTGGTCATGTTTATTGCCTCTTTCTATCGGTAATATGAAGATAGGTAGTGATGGTAGCGCTCCTGCAAAAAGGGATACCAAAAACCCAAAATCTCCACTTTGTGCCTGCGGTTCTCCTATACCTATCCCAGGTATAACACTAGGATTCTGGGAACCGGTTAGAATGATAGACGTAACCCGCAGCAAGTTCTGTATGGTTGGTCTTGGATTAGACCTTGGTACTAATGATCCTACAAGCATGGGTACTTATAACAAAGCTCACGGCAACGGTAGGAGAGCCCATAACAGCTTTTATCATCTTCATTATTACGTATACCCGCTTATTTATTGGCTTGAGCTTATTACCGATATTCTCTGTGTTGAACAAACAAGCTTTGATATTGCTTACATGTCTGAGCTAGACCCTACGTGGAATGATGAAAAGCTACAAACATTAATGCAACCTGAACTCTTTTTATTCGGTAACCCTATTGCCCAAGCGGCTTGTGCTTTGGACTGTGCTAGCAGTACGTTAAGCCTTCCAAGAGATGAAATGTTCTGGTGTAGTGGATGCTGGGGCAATATTTATCCGTTTTCTGGTAGTAATGCCAATCATAACGGAGGAGTACAAAACAGCAGTTTACTTAGCTCTAGGATACTTGCCAAGATGCACAGAGTTGGACTTGCAGAACGTACAAGCACTGCTAGCAATAAAGTTAATGGCGAAATATGTAGAAAAGAGACGGCATTAAAAATCAAGAAAAGCCAGTACAAGATACAGATGCTTTATCCGAAAGCTACAAGCGGAGCTTTCGGATGCTGGCCTCTTGGTTTTGCCGACATGCTTTACAGTTCTTTTAAAGAATATCCGTACGACGGACAGGATTGGAGTTATTTAGTATGGAGGAAACGAAATTGTTGCGTCTTTTAGTATTAACAATGACTAGTCTTTTGCTTTTTAAGCATTGTGTTTATGGCGATGAACCAGATATGGAGTGGGCACAGAGTTTAGCGGCGGATAATCAGCGAATATTTATGGATAACTTAAAGGAAATGATGGAAATGTCCGGGTTTGATGAGAATTTAAAAGCCGAAGTGCTAAAGCCGAGACCTCGGTTGCAGATATTTGTATCTAGTTCCATGCCCATAGGGTTACTTAAAAGTTATGCCAAAGAAGCTGTCAAATATAACGGGGTTTTAGTTTTTAGGGGATTACCTGCGGGGAGTTTTCATCGGCTCGCCAAGTTGGTCAGTGATATATCGGGAGATAATGCCGAGGGTATAGCAATGCAGATAGATGATGAGGCTTTTAAAGCTTTCAACATAAAGATTGTACCGACAATAGTACTAAGTAAAGAGGCAAGTATATTTTCCGAGCAAGTAAAGGGAGGTGCTTTTGATAAGGTCGGCGGTAACGTAACGATTAGGTATGCTTTAGAGCGTTTTGCCAAGGAGGGTGATTTGAAAGCAAATGCCTTGGAGTTATTAAAATGAAACAAACCACTCTTAACGTAATTGTTTTTCTAATTAGCCTGTGGTGCTGTAGCTCTCTGGTATTGGCAACAGGTAAAACTAATGTCAATGAAGTAAACGATTTATTTGACCGCCATATTGAGAATAAAAGTGAGTTAATGAGGGATTTACAGGAGCAACAAAGCGGCACAGTAACGCAAATTCAATCAGGTGAAGGGCTACAGCACATAGAGGGAATAGGTGAAGCAGAAAGTACGGCAAAAGAACTGGAATCAATTAGAGAGGTTGATTTAGAAAGTAGCGGTAGGCAAAAAAGAGCATCTGAAGAATATAGTTTTTATGATAAAAATGAGCTTGAACCTGATTATAGCAAGTCAGGTAATATTGCTCATAAACAAGACTGTGATGAGATTGTATCTCAAACTGGCCTATCCATGAAAAAACTAGGGTCAGATTTTCAGACAAAGCTTTCAGCTGTAGGGATTAATTGTCAAAAAGATAAAGCTGATAAAGATGCACTTGTTTGTGAGGCAATACCATGTATAGACGGCAATTGCATAGATAAATCATACAAGATGGATAGTGATATTGTTTCCTCCATTTCTATGCTTAAAGCATTATCGCAAGGTAAGAATACTCCTGCGGGTTTTAAAATATTTGAAGGAAGAGGTCAGCACTGCTCCAGAAAAGCTGCTGATTATCAGAATTGTTGCCGTATGTCGTCAGGTTGGGGTAATGAGCTTGGAGCTAGATGTAGTAAGGATGAGCAGATATTAGCTGAAAAAAGGGCAAAGAACCTATGTATATATGTCGGTAAGACAACCAAAAAAAATATGGGTGTAGTAACCCTTACCAAGCATTATTACTGCTGCTTTTCAAATATGCTAGAGAAGATTATTCAGGTTCAGGCAAGAAAACAACCTGCTCTTCGTGGCAATTTTTTCGGGTCTGACAGATTTGGTAGCGGAGGTAATCCCGATTGTAGGGGGCTTACGATAGAAGAATTAAGTTTAGTGGATTTTAGTCAAATAGACTTTACAGAACTTGCTACTGAAATATTTAGCAAAGTAGTTATGCCAAATGTTAATGACGTAGAAATGAGGGTCAAGAACTCTTTTGATCGTCTCTCCAAAACACAAGGAAGGTAAGGAGTATTATGAGCAGAAATATCATTAAAATTATTTTTGTTTTTATCCTTGCAACTACTTATGACGCTAGGGCAAACGTAGGTCATTTTTACCAAGGAAAAGATAGATATCGAGGTTTTTATTGGTTTGAGGATAAAACTTTTTTAAAGGAAAATAAGAAAGAAGCTTTTTATATTCCTACTCCTCTTGAAGCAGAAAGCTCAATTGAAGCACGCAAAAAAGCCTTAGACGATGCAAGAAACCAGATGATCGAGCTTGCCTTTATAAAAGATACGCCGCCCCAGATACTCAGAGAGGCAATAATAAAATACAAGAAACTGGAACAAGAAATGTATGACGGGGCTATTCGTCTATCAAATGCAAATGATATGGCTAATTTTACGAATCCAGAAATAGCCGATCAGATTGAGTTACCTACTAACGTATTTGCAAACAAAATCAAGCGTAAGGTAGATGAAGAAGAAAAAATAAAAACAATCAGGGAATTTGCAAGTAAGTTCGATCTGGTGCTGTTTGTAAATGACGACTGCCCTTACTGTAAAGCTTTTCTGCCTGTTGTAAGTAGCTTTGCCAAAGAATACGGATTTACCTTAAATAGTACAGGGCTTAATACTCCACAAGGAAAGATGGCTATAAAACTCGGTATAACTGCTGTTCCGACATTAGTTGCAATAAGCAAAGATGCTAAAGAATTATTTGAGCTAGCAAGAGGATTTATAAGCTTTTCAGAGTTACAGGATAATGTTGTGCTAGGTCATGCCTATAGCATCGAAAAACAGCAGGCACAAGTTAAGAGGTTTAAATGAGAGAATATAAGGTGCATAAGTTAATACTAATAATTCTTATACAGTTAATAATAGCTGAGGTTCTTGCCACTGGTCTTGATAATTTCATGTTATATAGTACCAGAGGCGGCTCAATGACCAGTATAAACAAGGGAGCAGTTATCAGCGATCAGAAAGCCGGTTACATGACGGGAGGTTCAATAATTAGTAGAGGACCAAGACCGATGGATTTGCAACCGCTTGGCGTGCAATTACCGAGTGCTGCCTTTGACTCTTGCACGGGTTCTTTTGATTTACGTTTTGGTGGTTTTTCATATATTAAAGGACCTGAGTTTGCTAAATATTATAAAGCTGTTGCCTCAGGTTCAGGGGCTTATTTTATTAAAATGGCAATTACCCAAGCTTGCCCGCAGTGTGAGGGTGCTATGTCTGATCTGGAAGCTATAGCAAGAGATATAAATGGGATGACTTTTAATCAATGCGAGCAGGGCAAAGCTATAGCAGAAGGCTTAATGGGAAAATTCAATGCGGCTCAAAACCAGAAATGCCTAGCAAAATCCTCTCTTGTTAAAGGTGGCAGTGATTTACACGATGCAACACAGAAGTGTCAGGATAATCCTGATCGTTACGGCGAAGCAGGCGATGATAAAGAATTAAAATCAATGTTACCTGATAATTTTAACCTTGTATGGCATGCTCTAAATCGTGGAAGAGAATTACCAGATGCACGTATGATGGAACTAATGATGTCAATATCGGGCAGTATTATTGTTACCAAAAAAAACGGAGTTTCTGCATTTAAAACCTTACCTTCTCTTGTTGAGAAAGAAGATTTACTTGAAAAATATATGGGAAAATCAGGAATGGGTACGAGCAAGATTAACGTATATATTTGTGATGAAAAACAAAAATGCTTGAACCCCATAGCTCAGGAATGGCTTGTTTCCGATAAAAGCAGTACTTTATACGGCAGAGTGGAGACTGCCTTGCAATCAATTATAAATAAAATCGATAGTAATAAAGGCGAGTTGTCTGATGAAGAGCAGGCCTTAATCGAATATTCCCAGATACCTATTATTACCCTCTTTGAAATTGAACTGGCACTTAAGAACAAGGATAGTGTTTCTCTATTTGCCGGTAATTCAGAGTTTGTAGAGGTAGTATGCTATGACATGATAACTAATTTTATGCAAAAGATGTTGCACGAAGCAAAAACTGCCGTAGATAGTATAGAAACTGCCCAAATTGATAATACGGCAATAGAGAGATTTAACAAAAATATTGAAAGAGTCCAATTGTTACTTCGAGACAAGAAGTATAAGGCAATGGATAAACTCCAGACAATTATTGCGGTAAAGGAACGCCTGACAAAGCAGCAGGACGTTTTTGAAATGAATTTTAACAGATATGGAAACAGTAGGAGCAGGTAATTTATGGGAATACATTTCGCAGTACATACATACGGACATTTTGAGGCAATGTTTTATGTCTTAAACGGCATAAAAATGATCATGAACAGCGGTTTTATGGATAGCATGATTAAGCTTATGGCACTTGTTACAACCAGCTATTATTCCTTGCGTGGAATAGCTGCGGCAGCACAAGGAGGAACAGGCCATTATTTTTTAAAGACAACAGGGATGTTAATACTAATTACTTCTCTACTAATCCCAAAAGCCGATATGTTAGTTATTGATCGAATCAGCGGTAAAAAAGAAATAGTAAGCGGACTCCCTTACGCATTTGTTTTACCAGTTGGAATACTCGAGGCTATGGGAGCGGGGATTACTTCTCTGTTTGAGCAAGCATTCTCTACAGTCTCATCAATGCCTTATAAGGATTATGGGCTTATATTCGGTCAAAGATTAGTACAGGAATCAAGAAACTGGCGAATAGGAAACCCTGAATTTGCAAAAAACATGAACACCTTTATTAAAAGATGTATCGTACTTGAAGCTATGATAGGCACTAGATTTACTCCCGATGACGTATTTGATAGTACCGATATATTTCGTTTGGTTACAGAAAGAGCAGGTACATTCCGCCAAGTGGATTTTAGAGTTGACGGAAAATTTGAACGCATAAACTGTAAGGAAGCAGGAGCACTACTTAAAACATATTTACCAACCGAGGTAGAGTTCCTTAAGTTTAAATATAAAGGTAGTGAGTTCTCCTTAGCAGGCGGTAGCGGCGGAATGGGTATGCAACAGCTACTTACCAGAAACATTGAAATCGGCTATGCCACTTCTTTCGGGATAAGAGACCAATCAGCTGCCGATATAATCAGGCAAAATCTGATGATAAATAGCCTTAAGGACTGGGGCAATACCAATGACTTATACGGCTATACTAGAGCCGATGACTTGCAGAAAAGTAACTGGAAAATAGCGGGGGATCTGGCTAAAGAATATTTGCCTTTGCTTCTAAATATTATGAAAGCTTTAATCTATGCCTCATTTATATTCATGCTACCGATGATGATACTATCAGGCGGAATGTCCAGATATCTAAAATACTGCACAGTAGTATTTAGTCTTCAGATATGGCCTGCGTTAAATGCAGTACTTAACCTGTTTATTGAGTTATATAGCGGCGTAAGGGGAGCAATGGCAACAGACGGGCATATAACTTTTACCAATTTTAATTCCGGTCATGACAGCGTAGATACTATCGTACTTGTAGCTAGCGGTCTGCAAATGGCAATACCTGCTTTAAGTTATGCAATAGTACAAGGAGGTGTAGACGGCTTTATTCATCTAGCAGGCAATATACAGTCGGCAAGTAATAGTGCTGCCTCCGTGGCCGCAGGTGAAGTTACCAGCGGTAATCGGAGTTTTGATAACATTACTCAAGATACGGCTAGCATCGGTAATAAGTCAGGGTTTAAGACCGACTTTAACCAATCATATCAAGAAGGAGCAACGCAGGTACAAACCGCTGACGGCTCAATACTTAGAACCTTTGCAAACGGGCAAAGCGGCATGAGTTCAGGAGCAGGGGTAAACCTATCATCAGGTTCAAGAAGCTTAATGTTAGAAAGCGGTAAAGCTAGCAATCTAACAGAAGCTTATACTCAAGGGTTAAGTTCAATCAAAGGTCTTGAGCAACATTTTCAACAGGCGGAAACCTCTACTATTAAAGACACTACTGATAGAGTTGCACATTTAGCTCAAAGGCAAGCGGCTGGTAAAAGTACTAATATTGACACGAGTACTGAAGAAGGAAGAAACATGCAGCATGCTATCAATAATACGATTGCCTTACATGATAAAAAAGGACATGGGTGGACTCAAGCAGCAAAAGCTACTGTTACTGCTTATGCAGACGGAAGTATAAATACTCCTTCGGCAATGCCTTTATTCAAGGCTTCAGCTGGAGTTAGAACTGATGGTAGTGCAAGTACTGAAAATAATAGTAATCAGTCTTTGGATAAAGAAAATTCTACTAGAACCGAAAATAGTGCAGGTTATAACATTAATAGTTTAGTCAAAGCTGCTTCTAACAAGAGTTATACCACTGATGATAGTATTGACCAGACTTTAGCAAATAGCACAGCTGCCAGTCATGAAAAAATGCAAAATTATGGTAGTGCGTTGTCTCAAAGGAGAGAAGAAGTAGAAAACTATAACGCAGCTCTACAGGCTACCCAGCACAAAGCAGCTACCGATAGGCGTGATATGACCCATGAAGTAGAAGATAGGGTTATGAAGCAATTGGGTGTATCAAGGGAAGCGGCGCATGAAATGGTACAAACTGCCGATCCAAGAGCCGAGAAAATATGGAATTCTATAGTAGAAGCTGAAACTGCAAAAGAAATAGCACAAGTTAAGGCAAGCAAACAGCACATAGAAGATAAGTCGGCACAAGACGCTATCCTATTTAAAAATGAGCATTCAGGCAAGGTTAATAACCAAGGTTTGTTAGACTTACAAAAAGAAGCTGCCAAGGATGGGTTAGATGCTAACCTGATGAATACCAAAATTCAAGGGACTAAAGGAGATATTAATAATAAGCAAACCGAAATGACCGAAAATGCTAATAATCAGATTCACTCAATAGAACACCATAACAAGGTTATGGAACAAGAAATGAATGACAAAATCAAGGAGTATGAGAAAGCTGAAATTAGTCAAAGCGGAAATAAAGCTCCGCAGATACCTAATAAAAGCATTAAAAATTAAATTAATTTTTGACGTTTATGGTTTCATTAATAAAATCTGCAATCATTTCTGCATTTTCTAGGTTTTTTAGGCAATAGTAATGTTGATCTCCTGCTAGCCTTATTATTAGATCGTGCAACTGAAATTTTGCTTGGATTGGGTTTTGGTACTTAGTTATATCCAAAATATTTTTATATTGGATGATTACTTCGTTAGTAACAATTAGTTTCGTTTTTTTAATTAAATAATCTTTATGCAGCTCATATACCGAATTTTTATAATACTTACATATTAGTAAATACAAAATACCAATTAAAAATATACTTATGCAAAAACTACCGACAATAGAAAGAAAAACAATTATCACAACAGATAATATTATAAAGATAAGACTTGTTGCTACGATTAACGGTATAACTTTTGGTTTTATAACAAAAATAGGAGATTGGTTTTTGTTTATCATTTTTCTTATTATTTAATCTTACATAATTTATGACTGATAACATTAAAGCATATAACAAATTGATATCAATCAATACAATATATAACTTCAAAAATAGAGTTTATTTATATAAATATTGTAAATATGTTGTATTTACGTTACTATATAATTATGTCAATTATTACAAGGTATAAAACAATGAGAGATATATTACTAAATGTCAGAACAAACAGTGAAACAAAACAGCTTCTAAAAGAAGCTGCAACAATGCTAGGAACTACTGTAACAGGGTTCTTATTATCTACGGCAACAAAAGAGGCTCATGAACTAATCAATAATAAACATCATTTTATTTTGAATACTGAGCAATGGAATAAATTTTGTAATGCCTTAAATACCAAGCCTAATGAAAATAAAGCCTTACAAAAATTATTAAACAGTAAAGGGGTGTTTGATGAGTAAAAAGCTTGTATTCGTTGCACCTGAATTAATTAATAAATCGCATAATAAAAAGGATTTTGATTGTGGTAACGAGCATTTGAATATTTTTCTAAAAAATTATGCGTTGCAGAATGACAAAAATAATTCTTCTAGAACTTATGTATCTATTGACCGATCTACAGAAAAAATAATCGGTTATTACACTTTGACTTATGGTTCAATTGCTTATGCAGAAGCAACAGAAGAAGTAAAAAAGGGTATGCCTAAATATCCTATACCAGTAATGATTTTGGCTCGTCTCGCTGTAGATAAAAATTATAAAGGTTTAGGTATTGGGGCAGGCCTATTAAAAAATGCTATCTGTAGAACTATACAAGCATCTGAAATAGCTGGTTTACGTGCAATGATTTCGCATGCAAAAGATGAAAACGCTAAGCATTTTTATGCTTATCACGGGTTTCAATCTTCACACTTAGACAATTACCACATGATGATTACGATTAAATAATAAGAAGAAAAACTTAATGACTAAAGTACTGAATATAAAGAAAATAATAATAGGAACTATCCTATTCCTATCCTTGCTTATTTTATGGAATACAGGCACATACGCAACAGATATCAACTCTTCTAATGGTTATTGGCTTAAAAAACATATCACTTCTGTAGAGCAAAGAAATCGGATACCTAGAGGTTTACTTAGTGCTATCGTGGGCGTTGAGTCTGGTTTTAACCCTACGGCTATTAATATTGAGGGTAAGACGGTTACCATAAATGATAAATCTGAAGCAATCAAAACAATTAAGAATGCTTTAAATCAAGGTGTTACCAATATAGACGTAGGAATAGCACAAATTAATTATCGCTGGCACAAGGATAATTTCAAGAATATTGAAGAAATGCTTAATCCAGCTACTAACATTGAGTATGCAGCTAAATTGTTATCATCATTATTTAAACAGCATGGAACGTGGCATAAAGCTATAAGGCACTATCATTCTGCAAATCCTAATCATCACAAGCAATATTCAAGAAAGGTAGTTATAGCTTGGCTTGGCAATAGTCAGTTAATTAAATAAAGGTAATTATGTCAAAAAGAAGATACCACACCTTATTTAAGGTAATAGCAATATCATTGTTGGTTGGGATATTTATAGGATATGCGGGTAATAACCGAGATGTCCTAGGATTTTTAGATAACTATTTAAAACCTCAAGTAACAAGAGAAGTAAATCCAGTATTAATCAGCGATAGCGAAGTTGCTACGTGTTTTACTCCGCCCTCAGGGTGTGGAGCAGTTATAGCTAATCAAATATCCAAGGCACAAGAGTCAATCTATGTCCAAGCTTACGGGTTTACTTCGGGAGAAATCACAAAAGAACTGATTAACGCTAATAATAGAGGAGTCAAAGTTAGGGTACTACTCGATAAAAGTAATATAGGCGCTAAATACTCCAAAATGAGGGACTTAAGAAAGGCGGGTATTGAAGTTTTAATAGACGAGGTTTCGGGTATTGCCCATAACAAGATTATTATCATTGACGGCTCGGCGGTTATTACGGGCAGTTTTAACTTTACGACTTCTGCCGATATTAGAAATACCGAGAACGTTATTATTGTCCAAAACAAGCCTTTAGCACAAAAATACTTACAAAACTGGCATGCAAGATACGAAATGAGCCATGCCCGAATAACTAAAAATTAAACAAAAATTATGCTCAATAACTTTATAGGTGGTGGTCAGGTTTTCCTACATAAAGTAAGAATGTTCCGTCAGGTATTACGTACTACTGTTTTTGTCTCTGTAATAACAGGGATAATTCTTGCGTGGAGCTTTAATCATCAAAGTAATAAGCAAATAGATATAGACGGAGCAATTACCTATGCCAAGGCACAACTCGCCGTAACAGTACACCCAGCAATATCGGCTATATCTATTGGTAAGCCAAGAGCAACCGTTGATGCTTATTCAAACGATAAGCTTTGGCAAAGGAATATGTCTGCCTATAGCGTAATTAACGGCGGTAAATTTAAAAACGCTTGGAATACTGCTATAAAGGAAGCAACGCTACTCGGTCTTAAGTCTTTAGTCTTTGGTAGCTGCGCAGGCCTTATTGTATTTATTGTCTGGAGTTATTTTGGTAGTAACTTAAAAACTGATAAAAAGAAAGAAGGGAGTGCAGAAGTATTAACTCCTTTGCAGGTAAAACTAAAGTTACAACTAATGGGCAAGGATAGCGACCTGTATATTGGTAATATGCCATTAGTTAAGGATAGCGAAACTAGACATTGTCTAATCATGGGTTCTACCGGTTCAGGAAAGACTAACCTTATGCATAACTTATTACCTCAAGTAAAGCAAAAAGAACAACCCGCTATTGTTATTGACCAGACAGGGGAGATGATAGCAAGGTATTATAACCCGCAGCGTGGAGATATTATCTTCAATCCTTTTGACGGACGAAGCAAAAACTGGGATTTCTGGCAAGACTGTTCTACCTCTGAAGAACTAGAAAGATTTTCTAAAATTCTGTTTAGTTTTAATAGAAAACGAAGTAGATCGCATTCCGACCCTTTCTGGGAACAATCGGCACAATATGTTTTTAATGACTGCGCCGAGTATCTGATCAGAACAGGTAATACCAGCTTAACGGCTTTAAAAAGACTAGCCATTGAAGCTAATCTTGAAGAGTTACAGAAGAAGCTAAAAGGTACAGCAGCAGAGCGATATTTAAATGATGACAGTAAAGGAGTAGCAACTTCAATATTATCAACACTAGCAACAAATGCTAAACCTATAAGCTATTTATCTGACGATAATACAAACGATACTTTCTCATTAAAGGAGCATTTTAAAAACATCAAATCGGGTTCTAATGCGTGGCTCTTTTTAAGTACAAAACCTAGCAGTAGGGAACTGACTTTGCCGCTAATAGCATGCCTTACCGAACTGGGTTTAAGTGAACTTATGAACATCGGTATTGATCAAAAACGTAAAGTATGGTGCATATTTGATGAACTGGCATCTCTTGGCAACTTACCTGCATTTACGCCTTTAATGGCAGAGGGGAGAAAATACGGGGCTTGTGTTGTTGCCTGTCTGCAAAGCTTAAACCAGATATACGACCATTACGGGGCATATGCAGGATCAAGTATTTTCGGACAATTTGGTACGTGTTTCTTTTTCAGGAACACCGAGCCTGCTATAGCGAAAATGTTTAGCTCAATGTGTGGTAGTGAAACAATTACCAGACAACAGAAAAATACCAGCTTTGGAGCTAATGACTTCAGAGACGGAGTCAGTTATCAGGAAACAGAGAAAAAAAAGGAACTGGTTGAGTATAATCAGCTGGCCTCTTTAGCAGTAGGTGAGTGCTATACTCTGCTACCTGAACCAAAAGTCAGGCTCTCAAAAATACAGATACCACAGGATAAGGGAAAGGATATAACACAAGGATTTATGCAAAAATAATTAATTAAAAGGTAATATTATGACTACAAAAGATGATATTGATAACTTAAAAACCGAAGCCAAGATACTTGCAGAAACGATAGATATTCAAACAGGTAAATTTTCCGAAAGCATGCAGAAGCATACATCAACTCTAGAACAGGAATTAAATAAATTCAAAGAATATAACGTCATGTTACAAACTGTACCTAAAAAGCTTGATAGTCAGATTCAAGAATTAATACCTAAAATCGCTCTAGAGCTAGATAGTATTAACAGCAAAAAAATAGATGAGTTAAAAAAACAATCTGCCAATATTGAGCAGGAACATCATAACTCGCTTATGCAAACTGAAAGTAAAATCAAAGAAATATTGCAGGATATTTATAAAATTGAAAGAAGACGTATTTTACGGTTCTTGTTAGTAGTGGTTACTGCTACGGGGGTTGCTTCAGGTATAGCGGCTTATACTACGAAGTATGTAATGGATAAGTATTTACGGAGAGTAATGATAGATAAGCCTAATCAAGTAATCCTACAGGATAGCGATGTTATGGTAATAGATACATCAAACGATAAAATATATAAGCAATCCGCTAAAAAGAAGAAGTAGATTAGCTTTTTAATTGTGTTACAATGCAAGAATACATTAGATAAATATAACTGCACCCATGTTAAGAATAAGAGTATTTGGGACATCGGGATTAAGATTCGTTAATATTTTAGAGATAATATAAGAATATGGAAAAACCGCTTATCAGCTTTGATTTTGCTATTAAATACCTACTAAAAAATAAAGGTGATTATGATATTATCGAGGGGTTTATTTCTGCTCTATTTGCCTCTCAAGGATATCCGCCAATCAAGATAAACGCTCTGCTTGATACGGAGAGTAACAAGGAGGAGCTGGAACTGAAAAAATCTATAGCCGATCTTGTAGTAGAAGACGGGGAGGGTAATAAATATATTGTTGAGATAGAAAGAGCCTATACGCCAAACTTCATGCATAAGGCTTGTTTTAACAGCTCAAGACTTGTAGTTGACGGTATCTATGGCAGTCAGGATTATACGACCATTAAAAAGATATTCCATATTAGCTTATTATATTTCTCTACTAAGGGAATGCAAAAACCTATTTATCACGGAAAAACAATTGTTCACGAAGTAGATACCAAACACCCCGTAGACGTAAGTATTGCCAACGAGGGGCTAGTCATATTTAATACCCCTAATGTCTTCCCTGAATACTTTTTTATCTCTGTACCAATGTTTGATGATGTGATTAATACTGAAATAGACGAGTGGCTATACGTAATGAAACACTCCGAAATCAAACAAAGTTTTAAATCTCCGTATATGGCTAAAGTAGCCGAGCGTTTAGCCGTAATTAAAATGAGTGCCGAAGAACGTAACGAATATATCTATTATCAAAAACAATCCGTCCATTCTCAGGATATATTACAGGCGGCAGAAACTAAGGGTAGAGCTGAGGGTAGGTTTAAAGAAAAAGTGGAAATCGCCCTGAATTTACTTCGTCAAAACTTGCCTCTTGATGTTATCTCTTCTGCTACAGGGCTTTCTAAAGATGAGCTTAACGAGCTTAAATCCAAGCTATAAGCTCATTCCTCCTCTACCCCTGCTCATATCTTTTGAGTGCTGGTTTTGCTTTTCTACTTCTTTTTGTTGCTCTTGAGCAGTTTTAAACATCTTTTCCTTATGAGTATCGCAACTAAATTTAACTTCACGATGTACACTCTCAATTGCTCCGCCACATTCGTTAATTTTACTCATTATTTTTTCTTGGCTTACAATGTTATTTTTAGCAGCATAACCCAGAAGACTAATCGCCTTACCTGTTGAATAGCGGGAGTTAATACTACAGGCATCATGGGTAATCATGGAGAACTTCAAATTACCGTTGAGTTGATCTAATGCACGAACGGCAAAACGATGGTTGTTTCTTAAACCGATATGAGCTTCCTGTTCTTTAGCTACTACATTTAAAAATTCCCAGAAATTACGGGCATTTACACGCTCATCGGCATATTTATTAAATATAGGTTCTATATGTTTCTTAGCTTCTTCCCCGAGTATTTTATTGCCGTATTCTTCACGCTCCTTATATGACATAGATTTTAGTGTTTCGACTAATTTATCCTTATCATATTTAGAACCCAGCTTATCTAGTTCTTTTAACTCGATACTAATAGCTTCCAGATATTTCTCTCTACCTTCTATAACTTTTTTGTTTAAATTACCATCTAGACCTTTAATATCCGCTCCAAAAGACGCAAGAGTATTTTTTAGCTCTCCGTAAGGAATAATACCTTGTTTATGGTTCGCCTCTAGGTTTTCCTTAATTGAACTTAAAATATTTTTACTCTCACCGCTTTGGCTTAAATTTATCCGCTCTTTTAAGATGCTAGTTAACTGCTCCTTATTTCCTACTTTTACCTCTGATAAAAACCCATCTTCTGACTTGATTATGTTATAAACTTCACCTATCTTGCTTGCTGCGGCCTTGCCTTTAGCAAATTGCCCGAGGACATAATTAATACATGTTTCTTCTGCATTACTACTTAAATTATTGGTTAAATCCTTTAGTAATCCACCCTTATTAACATTGATTTTATACCGCTCTGCTAAATCTAGTATCCCACTATTTGCTCCCAAGTTATGCTCAGCTAAAGACAATTTCTTACGCATATCATCCAGCTCTATTTTGCCTTGTAATTCGTTTTTACGCCAAGCGTTTATTATTGCTTCCTGATCAATAGCCTTGCTTTCTATGTAAGCTAAATTGGCCTTATCATTCTCATCAAGAGTAATAGGTTTGTCTTTTGCTCTGGCACTTACGTATTCCTGTAGTGTTTTTGCACTATGAGAGGCTATCGCAGGAGCAAAAAGGCTATTAATCAGCTTGCTATCCCCAGCTTTTAGTAAATCGTTAAAATCACCTTGCATATCAGGTTTTACTACCTCTACAAATGCCCCTTTCTCTTCCAATAAGACTTTTGCATTTATGGTTGTCTTACCTGTTATTGAATTTTCTCCATCGTTATCAGCGGCAATAATTATCTTTTCTCCTTTCTTTGCCCTGTAGTTTTTGATATTACTTATTCCAAGTGAGCATAGTATCTGCACCTCGTTTGTAATACCCTTCTTCTCGCTATGCTCACCCAGTGCCTGCTTAACCGAAAGGGCAGTCTCTAATCCTTCTGCTATTATAGTAATCGTCTTATGACTTTTTAATAACTGACCGCTCAAGTGTTCTGAATTCCACTTGGGATTGCTAACCTCTACAAACGAACCGCTAATATAACCGAATGACTTTTTAGGCACATCAACCTTTGCCTTGCCCCCGCTCTTCCCGTCAAGTAATAACCTTTGACCGCCTGTTACATTGCCACCCTCATCTCTTGCAAATGCTATCAGAGCAGGAAAACTCTTGCCCGCTTCTCTGTCGTATATGCCCGTTGTTTTAATATCCCCACCAAGCTCACAACTAATATTTCTTACTTCTCTCAAATACCGATAGGCTACGTTTTTATGATTGATTTCCTTGGCACGTAGCAGCAAATCAGATGTTACTTTTACTTTTTGTTTATCTATCTGTTCTTCAAGCCTTTTAGCTTTCAGGTGGTCTATATATTGATTACTGTTATTATGGTCATATACTAATCTCAAGTTACCAGTACTTTTCATACCGACTACCCCACGTAAATACTCTGCTGCCGTCTTAAATTCTCCGCCCCTTACGTGCTGTACAAGGTCAAAAAAGTCTCCTCCTTTATCGCTACTAAAATCATGCCACATACCGGCTTTTTCTCCGCTAATACGCACTGCTATTTTGCCGTGTTCTCCGTACCTTAACTCTCTGCCGTTTGATAACCTCTTGTTAGGTTCGCCAAGTAAATCTCTTGCCACGATTTCCGACTTAAACTTCAAGTGATGCCTTAATTCCTCTGCCTCTTTGTCCCACTCGGCTTTTAAGTCAACTCTGCTTCTTTGACCGCGTACATAATCGGCATTCGCATAAAACCTCTCTTTGGCACTCATCCTTGGCTTATTAGTAGTACTTATTCCGCTAAGTGTATCACTTATCCTGTTTCCTCCATTCTCACCTACGGCTATTTTATGTTCAGCGCTGAATCCGGTTGCTTCTTCCTCCAAAGCAACATTATCAATGACTTGCTCTACGCTGCTACTCGCACGGGTGGGCTCTTTGTAATTATAATATTCGGAACTAGGAATGTATTTATCAAGCACCTTGTCTATTACACTTACTACTCCGAGCAAGAATTTACCTTTTAATGTTTTCTTCCCTACTTCTACATTATTTCTGTATCTTATCTCTTCTTCTGTTGAATACTGTAAGCTGCTTCCCTTATCAAAATCTCTACTAAGCTGCTTTACCAGCATCTTCGTATCGATAGTAGATTCCCTATTGGTATAAAGCTTTAATTCATCTATATGCCTTGATAACGATACGTAACTGTTACGAATACCAGAGAACTTATTATGAAATACATAAACATCTTTAATCGATGCTCCTTGCGCTTTAAATATCGTAGTTGCGTATCCATGCTTAAATCCGTCATATTCCTTAGGATTAAACTCAATTGTCTTTTCGCTCCCCAAGATCGATATAATAAACTTCTCTGTTGATGCGTCTATTACTTCCCCTAAATCCCCGTTGATTACTCCAAGCTCCTTATTCGTACCCGTAATCAGTACTCTATCGCCTTTCATATAGTAATTACCGCTTACCGATATCTCTTCTCCCTCTAGTTTGCCATTGGCTTTTAGATACTGCCTTGCTCCTGCATTTAAGGCGTTTACGTGCTTGTTCTCTACGGCTAATATGATTCTATTATCTATATCGTATTGGCTACTATTCCAGTCCCCAAGTAGTTCCTGCATTGATTTATCAACATTTCCGCCCCACTTGATACGCTCATTATTCTCTAATATTGTAAGACCCTCTAAAACCTTACCACTCGCAAAACAACTAGCTACCTCCTTGCCCCAATTGCTACTCTGTCTCTTAATGTCAAATACAGTACTACTGCCCTGTTTCTCTGCTAGGACTTCAAACATCCCTCCGCGCTGAACCGAAGATAATTGCCTCTCATCGCCGCTAAGAATTACATTACATTTGCGAGTAGCCGCCACCCGTAGTAATTCCTGATAATCATCGTTGCCTACCATTCCCGCTTCATCTACTACGATTAAACTAGCTTTAGGTAAATTAAACCTCCCGTTAGCTAGCTTGAATAACATACCTTTAACAGTATCGTTTTGCTCATATCCAACCTTTGCTAGCTCAACCCTTGCTTTGTGGGTCGGTGCTAACCCTATGACATTTACCCCTACACTCCCGCTAACCTTACAAACCTGACCAAGTACGTAAGATTTACCGCTTCCTGCTCTACCTCTTAATATCCTAACACCTCCCTCTCCAAGTAACAATTCAGACAAAGCCTTCTCCTGTTCATCGGAAAATCTGCTATTAGCAGCTTTTTCATCGCTAACCAGCTTGTTAATTACATTTACGGCTTTACTACCTCCAAGCGATATAACATTCTTCTCGGCAGATACATATCCAGTTAACCTCATTATTTTTTCTTCTTCGGCTCGAATATTGACAGTAGTGTAAAGGTTTGTTTTCCTACCTTCTGAATCAAATAAATTAATTACAGATTCACCTGCTAACGCCTCTTCTATCAGTCTTTCTTGAACTTCCTTATCGGGAATACATTTAACGGCTTGTTTTAAATCGCTACTGCTAAATACGCTCATATTACGAGTTACTTTATCAAGAACCGCTGCCCCGTTACTTAAATGCTCTACCTCAGCAATTTTTCTTTCCTCATTACGCACGACTGCCCTGTTCATAACGCTTCGCATGCGAACAGGTCCTATATGTTCAAGCGGATTAACACTTATGCTATCAACTCTCTTGTCTAAACCAAGCATCTTAAAATAGTCATTGATGATATCCCTTAAGTCTTCATGGATTTGCTGGGCTTCAGGTATTACAAAAGCTTTGTTGCCGGCTTTCTTGAATTCAGGGTTTAAGTCAGTAGCCTTCGCTCCGAAAGCTAAACCATTCTCAATAAATCTACGAGTAGTAACAAGTAAATGAGCATGCCAATTCTTCTCTCCATCGTGGGGTCTATGAATATCTACTTGTACGCCCAAACCTTCTTTTACCCATCCTCTTTTCTCTATAAGTAAATGAGTGATATTTATTCTATCCTGTAAACTCAATTCTTTATCGTCAGGTAGAGCAAGCACTATATCTTTTAGTAACTGGCTATCCTTTCTCTTCTCAAAAGCCTCTACTAAATTCATAAATTCTGAAACTGAAGAAAACTTTTTATTCGCATATTCAGGAAGCAAAATAGTATGATATACATTATCCCCTTTATGAGAAAAGTTATAAGTTACGTTTGTTTTTTCATCTTTAACTTTAGTGCGAGCATTATACGCTCCTTTACAACAGGCACTACCTCCAGTGCTTCTACTAACTATTTCTATTCTTGCGAATTGAATTGCCATTTATAAACTACTAATTCAGTACTTACTTTTATCTTAAGTTACCATACTATAAGCACATGTTGTTTACAACATATATTGCGTATACTACTTTTTTGCGAGAAATATACTATATAAATATTACAGATTAGAGAAAATCATAGTTTATAATAAACAATAAGTTTTACTTTATTAAATTAGGTTTGGTAGGCTACGGGGTTTAATATTGTATTAAAGTAATATTTAAATAAAATAACCTGTTTGTTTTTAAGTTATTATTTGATATTTAATATATTTTTTGTTATTAGCTAGTACATTAAACCTTAGAATAAAAATTATTATTTATGCCAGATATCGAAGAACAAAAAGTAAAACTAGAACAAAAGAAAAATAGATTAATCGCAGAAGAAACTAGATTAAGACTTAAAGAACAAAAGATGCGTACCCGTCATTTAATTGAAATTGGCGGACTTGTAGTTAAAGCTGGTCTTGATCATTTACCAGCTAATACTTTATATGGCGCTTTGATTTCCTTAAATGATGATTTAAAAAATAATGACTCAATAAGAAGTGCTTGGAACTCAAAAGGTCAAACTGCCTTTAATAAAGAAAAGCAAGATAAAACACCAGTAATCCTGAAATTTGAAAATGAACCAAATAGTGATATTAGAGACTTTATACGTTCCTGTGGTTTGCATTATAACCGCTTCCGTCATGAATGGTACGGCCTTGTTAATAATCTTAAAAACCTCAAGTCAAAACTCCAAACATCTTCTTGTAAATACAATATTGAAGTTATAGAAGAACAAAGCAAAAATAATACGGAAAAATAATGGTGGGATGGTTTTGCTACAATTCAAAAAGTTAAACAGATACTATCACCTCTATCAGCAAAATGATCTATTTGGTGGGATTACTCTAATTTGTTCGTGGGGTGCTTTTGATATTAAAAGAGGAGGACACAAATTTATTGCTTGTAAAAATCAGTTAGAACTATACTCTTGGCTTGGTAAAATAATAAAAATCAGACTTAGCAGAAAATATTGCTTATATTAACTGTCAAAATATTTGCAAACATCCCAGCAAAATAATATATGGAGAAAAAATTGTATAACACAATAACGGAGTGGGCTTGGACAAATAAGCTATGTGTTGCCGAATTAATAGGCTATGCCGCCGCATTTTGCGGCACTGTATCTCTTATTCCTCAAATAATAAAATTATGGAAAGAACGTTCGGCAAAAGCTATATCCGCTACTATGTATTTAATTTATACTTTTGGAGTAGTACTTTGGTTAATTTACGGCATTATGATTAACTCAATTCCGTTAATTATTGCAGAAATAATAACTCTCATTTTGTCTATTGCTATTCTGATAATGAAATATTTATGGAAATGATAATAAAAAATCTTTATTAATAACAAGACTTGCTATCTAATCTTATTTAATAATAAATCTACCTTAAAATAACTAAAATCTATAAATATGAACAAGGAAAGTTCGACATTACCTAAAAACATTATTTTAAACTGGTTGTATTCTACCGATATGCACGTATCATTGGATAAATTAGGAAAATGGCTTGAGCATAATACAAACGGCAAATATAAGCTAGTTGATACAGATGCTCAGGGTAGTATAGGGAAAAGCAATAATAATCCACTTTATAAAGATTGCGCATAAGTAAAAATAATGAAAGATACTGATCTGATAGAAATTCTAACTATTATAATTTTAACAAATAAAAACAATAACTTGGGGGCACTATTATGAGGACGTTTATATTTATTTTATTTTGTACAATATCTTCATCAGCTTTGGCAGCTAGGATTGCGGTTGTATATCATAGCGGTTATGGTCATACCGAAGTAATTGCTAAAGCCGTTTACGAAGGTACACTTGAAATAAAAGGAACTGAATCAAAGTTAATTAAAGTTAGTCCTGAGGGTAAGATACCGGAAGAAGCTTGGCAGATTCTTGAAAAATCTGATGCTATTGTTTTTGGTGCTCCAACTTATATGGGTTCTCTATCAGGACCATTTAAAATGTTTATTGATACAACTTCAAAAATATTTTTTGAACAAAAATGGAAAAACAAGATTGCCGGAGGGTTTACTAATAGTGGCGGTTTAAGCGGAGACAAATTATCATCAATATTAGAATTAGTAGTTTTAGCGGGTCAACACGGTATGATCTGGGTTACTCCCGGTGTATTGCCGGAATCACCGTATACCCCTGAAAATGTTAATCGTTTAGGTAGCTATATCGGAGTTATGGCACAATCAAATCAAGGAGCCCCAGAAACAACAACAGCTTCGGGAGATATTAAAACCGCAAAACTGTATGGAAAACATATTGCAGAAATTACAGAAAAATTTGTTAAGTAATTTAATGGATTTGATAATTAACTGATTAACTAATTAAAGACTTATTATGAACAAGCAAGAATTTATAGACCATATAGCAAACCAACATGGATGCACAAAAAAGGAAGCTGAAAAGGCTATTGATGTATTTACTTCTTCGGTAATTGATGCAATAGCAGAGGGAAAGGAAATATCCCTTGTTGGCTTTGGTAATTTTAGCGTCAGTAAAATAGCGGCGAGGTCAGGTCGTAATCCAAGAACTGGTGAAAGCTTGAATATTGCCGCTTATAACCAACCAAAGTTTAAGGTAGGACAGAAGCTGAAGGATGCAGTAAATCAAAAATAGCAATTATTAAGGGAGTTATATTTATGTTAAAGCAATTCAATTTCATAATGATTTTAGGTGTAAGCTTTTTTCTTACGTGTAGCGGCTTGCTTTCGAAATGAGAGTGGCTCGCTTTCGTCGGTAAAAACGGGCTCAAATTAAATGATTTTATAAATTCACCTTGGCTCGATTTAATTGACACTGAAAATATCACGGCTCACATTAAGTGATTTTATCTTTTATTCTGGCTCACTGTATTGATTCTGTAGATCTATCTTTTTTGACCAAATATTGAGGTAATTTATTGGGTAATTGACAGAAATGAAAGAAAAATGCTAGTTCATGTTGAATTTGGATTGCTCTTGTAGTTAGTGCCATTATTCAAAGAAAACTTGATTTTCAGAGTTATTATATAATAATTATTACATTATTATCAATTAATTTATTCTAATTTTTATTGTATAAGTAATGACCGTTTTTATCGAACCTTGAATTCATAAATTAACTGGATATTAACTTTATAGAGTCAAATAATGTGAGCCAGAGTAAAAGATAAAATCACTTAATGTGAGCCGTGATATTTTCAGTGTCAATTAAATCGAGCCAAGGTGAATTTATAAAATCATTTAATTTGAGCCCGTTTTTACCGACGAAAGCGAGCCACTCTCATTTCGAAAGCAAGCCGCTACAATTAGTACTCATTTTTAAGGATGGGATATTAGTAGATTTTTCATCATCTTCTGCTAAAGGAGAAACTAAGGCAGGATTACTTCGTTAACAGCTATTTTGTAAAAATAAATAAACATTAATCGATTATTTCAGTCTACAAGAAAAAATAATATGGGCAAACCTATCTTAAATGATCTTGAACATCTTAAGCAAAATTATAGACCAAGCGATATACAAAAGCTTTTAAATGACAGTAAAACTAAAAGAGAAGTATACCATAAATTGAAAGTATCAGAGTATACTCTTAATTTATATATAAAGTATTTCAACATTTCTAAAATGAAAAGTTAAAAATTCTAATAAGAATATGAGGTAAATATAGATCATCATGCAAACTGGGACTATCAAATGGTTCAACTCTACTAAGGGTTACGGCTTTATTGAGCCTAGCGATAAATCAAGAGACTTGTTTGTCCATATCTCGGCAGTACAACACCTAGATATTAGAAAACTTGATCCCGGCACAAAAGTTAGTTTTGAAACAGAAAAGCAGTATGGTAAGTTATCGGCTACTAATATTAAATTGATATAGATATAATACAGACTACCCAACACTACTTTGTAAATAGCGGTAGATAGTGGCTTTAGATAGTTTGTATTCCCGCATTAAATCTTTTATCATTATGCCGTCTTGGCGTTTCTGGTGTAGACTAACGATATCAGTTGCTTTAAGTTGCTGTTTTCTACCAAAGCTGACGCCATTTTCTTTAGCTTTGATAATACCTTCCATTTGGCGTTCGGTGCGTATTTCATTTTCAAACTGACTGATAGCAGCTAGCATATTGAAAAGAAGACGACCGGTTGCGTCGCTAGTATCAATATTTTGGTCAACTACCTTTAAATGAACTGATTTACGGGCAAGAATATCGGCAATTTGGCATAAATGCAGAGTTGAACGTGCAAGACGATCAAGACGAGTAACTATTAATGTGTCGTCTTCTCTGACATATTCTAGGCACGCTTGTAACTGGGGGCGTTGGTTTAAGTTACCGCTAGCCTTTTCTTGAAATAGTTTATTACAGTGAGCAAGCTTATCGAGTTGCACTTCCAAAGATTGACCGACTGAACTAACTCTAGCGTATCCGACTAACTGCATATTTTATATTCTCATATTATTTATAGCTTTGTAAGAATGGCATTTTGAGACATTGAAAAAGACATGTCAATATCGGATGTTGCAAAGTGTACTTTTTTAAACACTTAATCCCCCTGTTTCTTTCTGTTGTCAATCTGTTAGTGTTAAATTGTCCATAATTAGTAGTGTTGAA
>Ga0209208_10002816_pt1 | contig 25003 bp, 16 predicted proteins | sample S1TSphfallax_3_FD_187694 | JGI IMG/M metagenome (GOLD analysis project Ga0209208, IMG submission 187694) | Host-associated microbial communities from peat moss isolated from Minnesota, USA - S1T2_Fd - Sphagnum fallax MG (SPAdes) (version 2) | ecosystem: Host-associated > Plants > Peat moss >...
GAAGACCACACTTGGGGGGGGGGTATTACTTGGGACTTCTTTTACACAAGGGTGAGTTAACCCTGGATTTGTTGTCATTGGTGTATTGACAACTGCTTAATAGTCGTGCAAGAATTTTTTAAAGTATATTTGGAGGTAATGTTACAGAGTGAAATAATGTGGGTGGTTATTTGGGGAACGCCTTGCTTGTTCGTTGGGCGGTCCCTTAGATGTAACCTTTGATGTGTAGGATAAGGCACCAAGGGGAAGGGCTTCACAGATTTGAGACCACATTCACATGAATAGGGTTTAGGGGTGAGAACCAACCAGTTTTGGAGGTTCTTGACTTTTGCAAAGAACCTCTGGTTTCAATTTTAAAACAAAAAATAGGATTGTTCTGGTTTCAGTTCATCCAAAAACAAAATCTGGTTCTGGTTTTGAGACCAGTTCTTTTCTTCATAAGAAATTTGGTCCCAATTTTGATTCTGGTTCCGAGAATCACACCAGTGGAAACTGTCTGAACTGGAACCAGTGGCTAACTGTTGATTAATTGTAAGTTAGCTCTCAGTTTTAGTCTTTTTTAAAAATCAAAAGTTAAGGTGTAGGGTAAAAGCCTTAGGACCAGGGGCACTCAGGAAATAAAGGTCCCCAAGGTGAGAGCCGAGGAGTTCAAAATTTCCATAAAGCCTCAGTCCATGGGCTTTACATGGCATGATGAAATTTTCAAGCCACTTACTTGCCAGAGAGGAAAAGCAGAATCCCTGTCCTCAAACACAAAAATCCCACTACAAATCAGAATCTCCTGGCTCGGACCCTAAGACCATCTCCAGCAGTGCTCAGTATGTGACCCTGCCAAAAATATTTTTCACATCCAAGTTAGTTATTTACTTTGTTCCAACTCTGCCCATAAAACTGAAACTGGGACAGCAAATAGGTGGGAGACTACTAATAGCAAACCACATGGACGAATCGTTATGATGGGCCAATCAAAAACACTGCGCAGCAGTGAGATGATGTTTATTACGTTGGTGCAGACTATTACTCAGCCTTTTACCAGCCACGGCAAGCTCTACAATTATTCTAAACCAAAACAATTTTTCTGAGCCAAACTGGCATGTTTTAATTTTTCTTCATCCAATTTTACTGTGCATGATCACATTCTAAGCACAGCTGGAGATGCTCTAAGATCCTTGTGTGCAAAAGAAATTACCATTTATAACATGCGTCCATTCTACATGAGAAATTTCTGCTCACGTCTTTGGATTGTTACGATCCAAAGGTTTGAGTCAATAGGTATGGACCAAAGGTCAATGGCCTTTACTAAACACACATGAAACCTATTCCACATCCCATGTTCAAAAGACGTGAAAGCCACTATGAAGAAAAACCATTCAATCTTTTGCATGTGTCTACTTTGCATTAAACTTAAGGATATTTTTCCAAATTGAAAGGCATTTAACCAACACAAAAGGAATACAAAACCAATTAACCCACTGAAACAACACCAATAGCCGCATGGGTGAGATTTATCATCACACATTGTGAGTGGGTTCAATTCATCACTCGGGCATTTTAAATTTTGCATACCATACATGTAACCAACCCATTTACAATAAGAATTGACCTTGATGGATCACCAAGTTAACAATCATTGAAAATCATCTTGATATCTACCTAATCCTTGAACTTGGATGAGGGTTGAATACCTTGCTCCTCCTTATTAAGACATTTAAAAAGCAGTCATTTTTAAAATGTAGGTAATAATAATATTAAAAGGTGAAGAGCCATTAAGCCAAATTCAATTAACAAATGTAATGTTTGCCTCTTTGAGCACGCACTTCAAAAAGAAATAAAATTTACAAATAAATTTTTTAATCACATTTCGAATTGTGGATAGGTTCCCTAAAAATTCTAAATTAGATTGGAATGTAATTTGTCTTTTTAGGGATAATTATAACCTTGGTTTCATCATAGTGATAAATTTTTAGATGTTGTCTTCTTTTCAAAGTTTGGTTTCCAAATGAAATGTTTCCAGCCTTAATAAAACATTCAACAATAGACAATATGAAACAAGAATGATTGAAAGTAATATATTATTTGTTACTAAATATTCTCCAATTTTCCAAGAGACAAGTTGGAACCAAAGTTTATGGGGATCATCCATTCCCATATCCTATGTTTTAATTAAAAATTTGAATGGTGTGTTGAGCATATTGTTTTTCACAAATAAAATGTCCTTAGAGAAGTACATGAAGTCTATCTCTATAATTCAAGCAAGCTAGACCAAGTAAAACAAATTTCCTTCCAATTTTCTCCTAAGGTTGTGAAACACACCTAATTCTTTCCCAAAAAAATTAAGTTTTGTGATAATTGTCTAAAGTATCTAAGTTCTTATTTAAAATGTTTTAGTCAATTCTCAAAGTTAGAGTTCTCACAAATGTAAGAACAATTGGTTATCTTCAACAATCTTCACAAACAATTAATGAATTTATTTGAGCAATGTGCACTCAAGGTATTTTTTAATTTAGCACCATTGTTTGTCCCATATTCTTTGCTCAATTTTATGAACATGTATTTTGTATATCTCACCTAAATGGATGTCTTTCTCACGTAAGGTGTTGATACCAACACATTGGGGAACATTTGAAATAATGTCAATCAAAGTGATCCATTGAAATACAAAGATTGGGCTTTGGGTTGCACCCACAACCAATAAAAAAATGATTGCATACTATCTACCCCTAGAGTAGGTAGTGCCATGGCCCTAGACCTTTAAAATTGAGAACTGCCTTTGGGTTTTTTTAATACCTTGTGTGGTTATCATAATTTTCATTTTTTTTAATAATGTATAGGATGGTTTTCATATTTTTGAATGAGAATTGAGGGGCCAAACTTTAATGTGGGTATGATCAATGGTGATGTCTATTAATTATCAAAGTGATTTCATCAACTTAGAAATTGGGATAATTATCATTTCAATTTTGAAAATCACCCAACTGTTGTCCACACTCTCCTCCCTACAATGTAATTTGTAGATGGTGATGGAGATTACATCAAAATTGCAAAAAATATCAAAATTTCCAAGTGCACTATTGGAATTTTTTTTAATTGTAAAGTTATGAGTCTCAATACTTTGTGGGGGCTCATCATTTAAACTCCAATTTCGGAACTTTTGAATACGAAGTTGTAGCCTTTGAAGAAACTTTCTCAACACAATATTGTATGCTCTAATCAAAGTTGATTTGACCCCTTTAACGGTTGTTTTAATGTTTTAGATTTTGATTTGAAGAAGGTGAATTCACTTTATGTAATTATTTTTCAACATTCTTAAGAAAGCCCAATTTGAACAATTTTGGTCCCCCAAACCTTTTTTTGAAAATTTGGGACAACATGAGACTCTAATTTTCACATCCCACATTTGTAATAATATTTTTGAATCCTAGGTTATTCCTACCTTAGCTTCATTTCAAACCTATAGGGTAGGGTTCTAACACCATAGGTAACTAATTTTTCATATATAATGAATCACATGTATAGGATATGATAAGTGGAAATTGAACTCCTCACCTCAATGCCCACAAAGCAAGTGCTGAACCAACTATTACATTTCATGTTGTGACAAATGTTTTGAACACATACTTACAAACATGTTCAAATCTTCTTTGCACATCCAAATTTTGAAATGCATTTTTTCTTTCATATCTTTTTCAATAATATAAATGAATCTATTTTCCCAAGAACTTTCAAAAATATATTCATCGAATTAGACATAATTTACAAACATTCCAGTCATCTTTGAGGTTTTTAAAAGAATCAAATTGTGTTCATAAATTTAATTTGTTGTTATTCTTTTCAATCTTTGATAAGATCATTTGAATTTGAGTAAAGTCATTTCATTGTCACTAGTATGGTTTGTGTTGTTAGCCCAAGTGTAAACAATGATAGATTTGAGCTCAAATACAAGACTATCTAAATGTTCCAAGTGTGAACAAGACTTGGATGATAAAGTTCAATTATGAAAAAAACTATTTTCAAAATTTAATTAATTACTTATAATGATTAAAATTACTCAAAATTCAATATCTTCCCCACTGTAGGTTTAAAACCACCTTAAAATATTCCATTTGTCAAGATCTTTTCAATAGTACCTAAAGCTTAGAGTGATTTTCACTTTTTTGAATTTTATTTAACAATTTTTTTAATATTCAATAATTCTTGTATGATATATGTTGATTGGAGGCCATTTTGATTGGAGGTCATGTCCTTTTTTTGTTCTATTTGACTAAAATATTTTGGTTGCTAAATAATAAAATTTGCCACTACAATTGATGTCATTAGTCAAAAGTGACAAGTCATGTTGGCTTTCATATCTATAGTCAAATTACAGTTTTATGCTAGTTGAAAGGGACAATGTAATCAAGTTGAACAATGATTTTGTAAGGTTTCAATTCCTGGAAATGAGAAAAAACTGTCAAAATTTTATATTTGGTTTCTAGTGCATATAGCCATAAATACAAAAGGTCGATTAAAGATTTGTACTTCATTTTGGTTTATAGCCAAACGTGACTAAATTTTCCCAAGCATGATTGCCACTTAGGCTAAATGAAAAACAAAATAAAATAACATTGATTGGTAGATTTGATATAAAATCTATGATGCCATTATTATCGTATGTGATGCTAGAATTATGATCTTTGCATTTCAATTTAACAATGGTGGGGAATATCTTAATCAGAGCTTTCAGGGTTTTTTGTAAGAGAAAACATACTCATCACAAAGCCATTGCCTTGTTACTTTCTGAGCAAAGTGGTGTTACACAACATAATAATTAGATTATTATGGATAGAGCTAGAAGTATATTTGTATGCCGATGGGCTTCCTCTTTAAACTTGGGTTCGAACAACTCATGTAAACAATTCATATTTTAAATCATATGCCACCAAGACTTTGCCATCTCATATATACCGCATGAATCTAAATATGGAAAGAAATTGTTTATATTTGAATTTTTTTTTGCAACATTTGGACTCTGCTTTTAGTTTTGTAGCAGTTTTTTTACTATGATTTCCATTGTATAATCCTTAAGCTGGTAAAAGAACATGATGCATTGCATTAACAAGCTGACTGGAAGAGGTCCAACCCAACCAGCTTCCCTGAGTCTTGAAGGAATTTGTATGTCTTCATGGAAGGGGCAAGCCTAATCAAACAGCACAAGAGATTGGTTGTCAGGACAAACCCAGCAAACTGCTGAAAATTAATTTAGATGACCAGTGAATGTATGCACAAATGTTATTAGATACTTTGCGGAAATGCTGCCTCAGAACTGCAGGATTTTTCTGATCCTTCCCAAGGCAGAAACTACTCAGACACTTGTCAAGCATGCCATTTGTAAAGTGCTACAGAGGAGATCAACACAGAGTTGAATTGTATTTATCTGTGTGGGTGTCAAGGAGCTAAGCTGGGCAACTCTGAAGGAGATCTAGAGCTCAGCAAGGGCATTCATGTTCAGCTTCATGTACCACTTACTGCTCAAAAGAGCCGTCTCTTGAGGTCTCTTTTGGAGATGATGGATTAGCTTTACATCTCCAGAACATCTAAATGTCATGCAGAAAATTAAATGATATAGATGGGCTCTAGTTTATTTTGCAGGTCATATGTTGGTAAATGACTGTGGTCACCCATGTGGGTGCAATTGTGTTTGCAATGTACCTCCTCCAGGTGGAGTTTGCTTTGAACCTTCATATTGATTGTATAACTTCATTGTGGTGTTTGTGATCAGTTTTATTCTCATAGCAATATCCTTAGCAAGCTTGCATTGCAGAAGTAATTTGCATTCCAAGCACCTTTGCACCAGTAGGATGTTCATAGAACTGACTCACCTCATAATGCAATTGATGTATTGAACACTACAGCAGTCAACCTGCAGAGCTTTTTCCCTGCAATTGTAACCTATTCACAATTTTCAATGGCTAGCTGTAAAATTTTGCCATTGTAAAATGAATGATGCAAATATTCTCGAGTGTCCAAATTGCTCAATTTGACTGGTATGCAAGAATACCACCTAGAAGCCTTTGCCAGTAGGCAAGTTCACTGCTCTAGTGACCTTGTCTATCTTTATGGTTAGTTGTAGGCAACTTCACTGCTCTATTGACATTGTCTATCTTTATCTTAATGTGACATGTCCCATGACTGCCATCTACTATGTTGTCTGCAACAGCTACTGCCTTCTCTTCCCAAAAGAATCAAAATTTGGTGAATCCATGTCTTCATATAAGACTGGAACTTGTGGTGAGCATTCCTCAGGTGAGAAGTACTTAAAAATTATCATTCATCAGAAAGAAAAGGGCTTGTCTCAAGTGCATATCCTCCTGGTAAATACTGCACCCAGCATTAATGCCCTGTGTTAGGCAATTTGTGAGAAGGCTGTTGTGTACAGCATCAAACTCTTGTTGGATGCAGACTCCCAGCCTACATGAAACTCTCATCTAATACACGAATTTGCTCCTCATCTTCTAGTTGGACATATATACATGAAATTGGGTAGATTCCAATGTTCAAGGACCACACTAGTTAAACTGTCTCTTCACCAGATGGAAATCAACATTAAGCCACAGTAGGGTTCACTTCCAAGATCATTGTCACCCTGCAGAATGGTGCTTACATTGGTTTTGACAAATCTGTGCATAATTTCGGTGTTTGTGGCTTGTACATCAAAATTCCAACTTAATTCATCAGTGCCCATTCCAACCCCTCAGCATAATTCAGGATGTCTAGCCCACTGTCCTGTTTGAGAATCAAAAGACAAGGGGAACAAACATCATCCACCCATATAAGATCTTCAAGAGTGAAGCAGGTGGGATTGAACCAAAGGTAAGAGAGTGGACACAGAAATGAAATAGCAAGAGAACTTGAGCCAAACATCAGATACCGCTGCAACCCTTGCAGATGGTATTGTACATATGCAAAATGCAGCGCTAGCCTCATTTACACTGCAAATAAGAACACTAGCAAAACAGAAGAGATGCCCCAGAAGAGGCTAAACAAAAGATTTGAACCAGCTCTGCAATGCAAAAACCAACAATTGAGGACTTGGAGGGGATTGTAATGTGTATTCCAAAAGAAGATGTTGAAGTACTATCATTGCAAATTGATGCAAGGTCTGCTATGAACAAAAGGTTTTTGTATTCACAGGTTATGCCTACATCAGCTGCCAAGATTGAGAATAAAGAGTGACACCGTGGACAAGTTTTCAACCTGTGCCAGCCTTGAAGGTTTCACAGATTTCAAAGTTGCCTTCATTGTGGTTCAGATCTGATACTACTCTGAAGAGATGTGCTATGAATGCCCTCTATAAGTGAGCAAAATCAGAGTCATACAAATATCCTGCATTCATCAAGTAGAAAAGGAAATAGGTGACAATCATCTAGAGGATGCTCTGGGAATGGAATAGACTCCATATAAAGAGTGTCATTTGTAGTAAAGGATTCGCCAACCAAGTCTCCTAACAAGCCAGAAAACTGCTGCTGCTGCTCTGCTCTCTTAATGTTGTAATCTTGCCAGTCATCCTTTCGAGTGCCTACTAATTCGCAAGATGCTCTTGGGGTCTGCGCCCAGGCAGCAGCAGCAGCTGGAAGAGCACACAAGGTTTGCCAACTAGCTGCTGATGATGATGCAGGCTCACACTTGACCTCTTCCATGGGACTATTACTGCATTGCCAAGCTGCTGCAAGTGTGCAAGCTGTTTGCAGAACCTGTGGTATCTGAACCGCTGCTGCAGCTGGTTCACCCCAAGACCAGTCTCGTGATTGCGGTTGGCTCCATCGCTCGACGGCGGGACAGCTCAGATTTGCAGGTAAGATGCTTTGCAGGTTGTCAGGGTTCCGACTTGGGCTGGTGACTATACCACTACCACTACTGCACAGAGGACTAGAGACCTCGGCGGCAGTAGGACTTGGGCCATACGACTCAGCTTCCGAAGACAGAGAGAATAGTCCCGGGCTGTCAGGCGTAGACAGAGAGTCGGCAGGCAGCGATGGAGTTGTATCTTCGGAGTACGAGACTTGCGTCGAAACCATACAGTTCCTATGAGATGCAGGTGGTATTTGCTCATGTTGTTGTTGCTGCGGAGGCTTCCCGGCGGTGATCATGGGACGGTTGAAGTCTACAGAAGATTGAGCAATGACTTGAGCAAGAGTGTCCACTTCTTCCGAGTACTTGCGTACGTGTGGTGGTACCTCGGAGCTGGTGGTCAATGGGACAGATAACGAACTTTGATGGCTTAATGCAGCAGCTCCATGGCTGAGAGGAGCCATGGTTGAGTTGCACGGGGGACTGAGGAGTCCGGCGCAACTTCCTCCTGGTGGTTCTTCGCAAAAATCTGGGATCTGAACCTGCAGACGACAAGAACTTGCAGTTTGTCACAGATCAGAGCTATATGTCGCCTTTTAACATTTGTAGTACAAAAATGGGTGTAGTTAATGACAAGAAGAAGGCAGTATGTGAGGGAAAAAAAACCCCCCCCAGTGTACCTGAAGAATTGGAGGCGTCAAGTTGCTCTTCGGTGCACGGGATGCGGATTCATACAGCGAGCACTCATATGTGTACTCCGACTGCAGCCATTGTTTTCTCCCCACCACACTTTCGTTTCCCTCCTCCCTCATGCATGCCCCATTTATACTATCCTGACCCCTCGGATCCGTGTGCGGCAACAGCAGCGACGACGACGAGGCAGGCCTCGGTCTCGTCGCCGGTCCAATGTCACTGATAGCTTGCGCTAGTTTCTCCACTGACTGATAGATGCTTTCGTAGGCATCACTGCGCGAAGAAGTCTGCGAGTCATGGAACCCAGTGTTCGTCCAATCCTCTTTCCGTGGCTTGCTCGCGGGTGCTCCCACATTGACAGCACAGAAATTATTGTTCGGTGCTTCAGAACCCGACAGTTGCTGTAGCTGGTGATGTTGATCACGGTAAGAATGATCATCGCCTGCTGCTCTCGAATTTCGATCTGTTGCCAGCGTTGTGGACATGATGCAAGTGTGGTGCGTCGGGTACACGAAGTTGGTGCGAGCCTTGGCACCTCGCATCGATCGCGCAGCCCAGTCGTATGCTATTGCAGCATCTTCCGCCGTGTCAAACGTCCCCAGCCATTTCCGTTCCTTGGTGTTAGGATCCCTGATTTCGGCCGCGTACCGTCCCCAAGGCCGCCTCCTCACACCTCTGTACCTCCCGGGCTCACGACTTCTCCTCCCTTTCTTCGTCTCCAGTCCACCCTTCCGCATAGACGACCCACGCGTCACTGCAAGTCCCGGCTCACAGTGACTCTGTTGTGGCAACAGCTGCCGCTGCGCAAAGGCATCAATTCTCCCCACCATCGTCACCACAGAAGCTACAGAGCTTCTTAATTCCTCTTCCTCAAGAGTACGAAAATTCACCTAAAAAAAGCAGAACAAATCAAAAAAACTCTAGCTCACCTCCAAGATCCTCTCTTATGACAACCTCAAAAAACCTATCTCAATAGTCTCCAAATCTTCCCCCACAAGAAAAAAAACCCAACCAAATTCTTCTTCTTCTGAAATTCCCAAAACTCATATCCTCTTCCTCTCCAGCATTTCCCTTCTAAATTAAAAAATGAGCAAAAGAATCTGAAGGAAAAAAAAAAAAACAATCTCCAACTCTTCCCTGCAAACTGTAATCACACTGTGTATTACAATGCGACAAGCCGCCAAACAAACACCGCTTGGTCTCACCAAACGTCCACCGCTAATAGTCACCCAACGCCGTGCAAGCAAAGCTCCAGTTGCTTGCTCCAGGAATGTGAAAGCCACCGGAGTCCAGTACTCAAATCTGGATTCAGAAAACCATGGTAAGTTAACTTTTAAGTATATGATAGGCTAAGGACAAAATCTGAGCTTGAAGGTACAACCTTTCAAGCTTAAAATAATGGCCACAAAAGGGGGTCTTAGGTGAACCAGCACCTACTATGGTACCACAGAAGCAAAATCCCAAATTTTTTTGGGGTTGCTTCTAGACATTATAAATATCCCATTCTAAGACTAAATCAGGGTCTACACATTAGAAGACTAAAATCAGGATCTCTGAGTCCAAATTTAACATTTCTCCAGATTTAAATATAGTCTCTAAAAGGCCTCACTTGAAGAAAAAGGTTAAAGGTTCCAACTGTGTACGTGCTGGTTCACCCTGGCCCTCATGTAGATTAGCCTGCGGTATGAGGAAGGTTCATTTGTGCTATGTCAGGTTTCCTATCCTATAACGCACTTTCTTTGTCACTAAATTCCTGGCCAGAGACGGCGCTCCCTATAATTAGGAAGTGGGGCTATGGTGAATAGGAGTCCATTCATGTTGGTTCTTAACTCTAGCTCTCTTTTGGCTTTTTGCCGCTTCAATGTTTAAGTTACTCTTATTCTATAAATAAAACCCACCATGCCACCCCCCCCCTTTGGTAAGAACCAATTGAAAAAACCTGAAATCATTCTAGAAAAATCATGTGCAAAAAATCACAATTTAAAAAAAAAAGTGTCTAGAGAGCATTCTTCACCAGCTTGTGTGTTATTGGTGTTAATGTGTGGCATAGGCTGGAACAAGCTTTCTACACAACCTTGTGAGCTAAATTTTGAATTTAGCGCAGGTAACAAATGTTTACACAGTTGTTTACAACATTTTTGTGAGTGCGAATATGGTGTCTTCTGGCATAGTAGTCCAACTTATAAGGACTGCATGTAGAACATTCTTTTGTACCAACAAACTTTCTTTTAATACTGGGTAAGGTGAGTAGTCTACTTGTTGTTTAATGTTGCATAAAAAAAAGGTATGATTGGAAATTCCTTGGGGTGCTACAGCTGCTAAGGGGGAGAGAAAAAGATACACTCACTGAGTCCAAAATTTTCCTTCTAGATTTTTGCAGCTTAGAAACACATCACGTGGAGGTTGCAACCCCTGGACACAGAAAAGTTTTCATGCATTTTGGCATAGTCTTATGCTCTTTCATTCTACTACCCAAGCCAAGCTTTTTGGCTGTCTAGAGAGATTTATAACTCTGACCTAGGCTGACTTTCAGGTCTTGACATGAATCATTGTAGAAGTGGAGGAGGAATTTGCATCCAAGCAAACAAAGTCCAGCAAAGTAACAATCTTTGGCAGCTTACGAAACAATAGCTTTTCCTACATATGGAATCTGATCATTCAAGGTCTGAAAGTGGTGGTGAGGAGGTCTTATAGTACATATAGTATCATGCCCTGTCTCATGCGAGACGCTAAATACCCCCGCCCCCATCGAGCACTGTCTGGCGCCATTTCTGGGCCTGATAGTGCAGCCCTGCGGAGAACCGTGTGGTTCTGCTGCAGGGTTTGACTTTTTGACAGTGGACGTTATTGAAATAGGAAAGAAAACGCTCATCCCTCAATGCTTGAATTTGTGCCAGTGGGTAGTAGCACGCTCTAAATTTGGAGAATATGGGTTTCAAATCCGGTGAGTTGTTTTGCAAGAACAAAATGATTATAATTAAATTATTAGTAAAGCGTTTTGTAAGTTTTTTTTGCAAAATAAAAAGAACATGTGGAACCATGCTGCATAGTTTTATGCAGAACCATGCAGGGCCAAAAAACATGTGCAAGAAGACAAGAAAAACAGGCGGCTGACAGAGCTCTATGGGGGGTATTTAGCCAGTCTCATGTTCAACTGGACAAGAGGAAATTGACAAAATATCCTTATGATGTTTGAATGGAGCAACCAAGTGAATAAGTTAAAAGAGGTAAAGATGTGTAGGGTGCACAATATTCTCCACAGTTCGAAATTCTGATTTGATCACAAGTGTTCTCTGTCCAGTCTTACAAGTGGCTACAGGATTGTTTTTGCAACAAAAGCAGAGTGCAAGCCAGCTCCACAAGGTAGCATGAAAACATGAGCCCTAGCTGCTCACTCACCAGGCCACAATTATAGCACCACCGCTCAAAGGTAAAAACGTCGCTCAGCTTGTTGCCTCTCAAATGATTAACATTTTAACCCTTGCATTGATGTCCACTGAAAGGGCCCAATGGTACGCAGTGAGAAACCCTTACCCTGGTCAAGTTTTGCAAAACACCTTCTATTTTTGGTATAATTGCTGTTTTTGTATACTACTACATACATGATTTTCTTCTTAGGGTAAAATCCACTACATTTATGGACTTTCATATTTGCCCCAACAGAAGGCACAGGCTAATTCCTGCTCTTACTTACATCCTTTTGTAAATAAGTCCCATGAAGCAACTAGAATGTACCATTTGAGAACTTCCTCAGGCTCACCTGGACAAAATGGTACTACTCACCATTAAACCCACTTCAGTGCACAAAAAGTTGGTAATTCAGCTTTTTGTAAAAGTACTCTTCCAGGTATCACCAACCAGCTTCTTTCTTGCAAGGCTGGTTTGAGGGCTCACACCTTCAGAGATTCTCTCGGCCAAACTTTTTCTTCCTCAATCAGAAAGAGTGTATCTAGGCATTAGATGAAAACTAACTGGACACTTTTCACACACACAAGCTCCCCTGAGAGATGCTGAAAAAACAATATCATCATCACCTAGGGGCCTCCTTTGTATAATCTGGACAAAAAGGAAGCACTTTGAAGTACAAAAGTAGTTCCTACTCAGGGAATCTATGTCTCTGGTTCCAGCATTTGGTGCTTATTTTACTGTTCTTTTGTGCCATTTTTCTATAGGGGAAGATAAATTAAAGCTGGAAAAAGGTACTAAAGGGTTGGATATGCATCAACCTTGTTCAATGGGACAGATTTGACCATAATGACTTCAGCGATGATAGAGGTACTATTGTGTGTAAAATGTTTGTGAGTACCGTCCCTACAGCCCCCTGAACCTTGCCCATATCTTCCCTCAATCTTTGCTCTAATTTTTTTTGTGTTGAAGTGCAACAGATTGACCCTAGGTGTGAGACTTCTGAGTGGAATGTAGATACCGCAGATTTCCTGATTCAACCCTCAGTTTACATTGTGTAGACTAAAAGACACTCTCATGTGCATTTGCAATTCAAGCCAGGGTGAACCAGCACCTAGGTTGGTACCTTCACCCTTTGGAGTGAGGCCTCTTAGTGGCCATATTAAGCCCAAAAAATGTTACATTTAAACTCAGAGACCCTAAGATAGTGGAAGCAGAGGATATTTGTAATATTTAGAAATTATTTGAATGTATATAAAGATTTTTATCTTGGGTGCTGGTTCACCCAAGGCAGCAAAAATTCATAGCCTAAATTTTAGGAATTGGTGTCACTTTTGTTTGTGTCTTCTTTAACTTGTGGGTTGCCCAAAGTTTAAGATGTCCTCTCCATTGTCCACTAGCTGGATGAGTAACACCATTCCGGCTTCCATGCTTCTGAGTGATGAGGACTCCAGCTAGACCTGAAAGTATTGGATATGGTTTAGTAGGCAAAGGGTTAACTGGCACCCCACCAGTGCACTGTGGAGGATGGATGATGTGTGGACAGGAAACACTTTTTCATTGTATTCTTGTCCAGTAGCTAACCAGAGGTAAACTATGTGCTAATTATTCATATGCATCTACCCACCTACCTAGTAGCCACTGAATGCCTTCCATATTTACCTATGTACATAGTAGCCACTTACACTCATTACTACTTACCTAGGTAGGGGAAGGTGGAAGAGGGGGGTTTAGAAGGTGGGTTGCCTTTGTAACTCAGTTTTGGTTCATCCACAATTCAATCCTAAGGGGATTCCAATGGATGGTGCACAGATGGGTGGGTGCTGGGTCACATAATTGGTCTTTTAGATGAGGTGCATTGACTATAATCCTTATTAGTCTTGAAGATTGTACGTACTGTGCTGATTTCTATTCAGGGAAAAGCAATTCAACTGGATCTTTACATAAACCAGGCTTGCATGACAGCAATCTGATGGGCTGGTGTTTAATAAGAATGTGTAGTACATTGCACTTAGATCTAATGATTTTCATATCGTCTTGGACCATCTACTGGTCTAGTTTAAATCTATGAGATCCATTTCGATTAGCTTTCCAATTTTACAATTTTCCAACATTTCAATCTAGTGTTGGTGCCGCTTTCTCGGAGTTCTCAATTTCTGATGGTGTTGCCAACATATCTTGGGTAGAATTGGGAGGCACACATTAGAGATACAACATGCAATTTGACTTGATGGACAAAGGGATTAGCAGACTACTGAGAATGGGAACTGCCATGCTCAAAACCCCAAAACAGAAAAAATAAGAAAATATGCCTAGTCCCATTGAGTGCTTTTCCTATACTATAAAGATTGGAATTTTCAATCAATGTTATGGAGATACACGGCATTCACATCCACGTCCAGAATTTAAGGCCACCCACACCAATCAAGTCAAGCCAATTGGCTGTTATTCACCAAGCATGTGACAAAATCTAAAACTTTCAGATACAGTATTGCTTTGCATGTGACTTGCTGCATGAACACAAGGGCTTGGCAACATTAAGTAACATATTACTCTTTAACCAATGTCTGGAACAAAGTGGAAGCAGCCTGGTTTGTCATTTTGCACCCTTTCGCTATTGCTTTCTTGTGAAATAAAATGGTTTAGTTTAGTCTCAGTGTTCCCCATTTTGAAAATTTTATCATTACAGTATCCATAGTGAAAGGTTCAGCCTGCTTGAAATATCATTTCTCAGAGACATATGCACATCCCTGTCACATTTAATTCACAGTCCAGGATAATTTCCTTCACTTGCATGCACACCAAATTTGCCCCAGAATTGAACCAACTCATGATAGATTTCCAATAGAGAGCAAACAAGTCCAAAGTGTAAAGCTCTAGGACAAGAGCATTACCAGATGAAGGGGCCCAAATCAGGGGTCACACAAGGCAGCAGCTGAGGGGGGTCTCACTTCTGATAATGCCCTTGTCCAAAAGTAAAGATCCTTCCAAATCCAAAAAAATTCTAGTGTTAGGGGAGGGCAGGTTCCAAACCATTCAGCATGGATTGGAAGGATCTTCCCAAAAAAAATTTGCTGAGTGGTTTGGAACCTGCTCTCCCCTAACACTGGAATTTTTTTTGTCAGGTCTTTACCAGAATGGAAAATCTCCTTGTATGATTTGGCCCTTTTTCTATGTCTCATTGAAGATCAAGTATGTCCTTCCGCTAAAGAGTGAGCACAGAAGCTATGCAGCTATAACTTGCCTGTTACCAAGCAATGAGATGTGTGTTGTCAATGGCCCAAAATGTCCCATCATAAGCCATGGTGTTTCCAAGTTCTTGCTTGTTGAGTCAGACTACCCCCCACCACAGCTTCATTCACTCCCATATGGTCCTTGTTGGATGAACCAGAACCCACAGGTGCACCATGCGGGAAGGATGGTGTGTGCATACGAAACACTTTTTCAAGTGGTATGGTCCCGGGGTGAAGTGTGAAGCCTAAGAGTAAAGGACAAAGGTTTCAAATATTCAATGTTTGTAGTTTTGCACATTTGGTCCCACAGGTGACAGGAGAAAAATACATGAGGGAAAGAGGTGGAGTTGAAGAAAGCTGTTCTCTAGTGGGGATGTTGTGGAGATGCTGTTTGCAACATCTGGCAGCAGGTGTGCTCTTAGCTGCACCAAATTCCAATATGCACGTCCTGGATTTCAGGGTTGGAAGTTTCGAAGGTCCTAAAAAGCCTTTGAATTCAAGTCAATTGCCTGGCCCACCTAATTATTGCAAAATGGTAGAGCTGATGCAAGGCCTAAAAAGTGATGCAGACCAAAAGTAGAAAAAATTCTTGGAGCTTTCTAATCATGAAGAGATCGACAGGGGTGAGGAATTTTGTGGGGCTCAAAACTTTCTCAAGCTTTTCTAATTTTGTAGGCTCATTCATGCACGACGTGAATTGTGATTTCCTGACCCTGGTAATGCACAATTGACAATCTCCTGGCCCTCTTGGACAGCACTGTACATACTGTGCATGTTTATGGGGGCCCAATTCCAAACCCACTTTCTTGAAAATCTCTAATTTTTTTGTAGTGTAACTGGAGCGCACATTATAGTGAATAATTATTCCTAAGGCCCATGAGCAGGGGTTCTGTTTCCACTGCAAGCTCTGTGAAGAATGTAAACATGGCTTAGGTAGGTTAGACACACTGTTGGGCGGTTCTCACTGGGTGACTTGGTTCTCACATTGAGAACTGACTGTTCTCATTTTGGGTGAAAACTGGACTGAAAACCAGTTTTTAAGGTTCTCACCCATGTGAGAACCGACTAGGAGAACTGGAATTGGAAATTTTTAAAAAAGAAAAGAAAGAACCAGATGGGTTTTCAAATGAAAACTCAAATTCGGTTCTCAGGGTCTAGAAGGGAAAATGGGTACGTTGGAATTAGGTTTAGGGTGGCACCTCCACTAAGGGAGACCACAAGAGGAGAAGAATATAAAACTTAAGAGGTTTTCCTATCTGATTAATGTGTGTTTCAGGTTTTTGTTCATCATGTTTTTTTTCTTATTGTTCTTTTTGTTTTGCATTTGCTCCTTGCCATTGTCATTGTTTGTCATTCTTCACCTTGTGTTGTTCCTACTTGTTGTGGTGCATTGTCTTCAACTTGCTTTGTTGTTGTTGTTTATTGTGATTAATTGTCCCTTGTCTTGTGTTGTTATTACTTGTTATGATGAGTTGCTTTCCTTGCATTGTTGTTGCTTGTTGTGATTCATTGTTTTTCACCTTACGTTATTACTTTGTTGCTCCATGCCTTTTACAAGTACTCACCTCACCCTCCTTTGTGTTATTATTGTTGTTTGTTGCGATTTGTCACTCCTTATCTTGTGTTGATGCTACTTGCTTGTTGAGGTGATATACTCCCCCCCTTCTTGCCATGTGTAGGTTCTAGAGTTAGGAATGCAAGGTGTAATAATGTAATTTTTTTAAAATATTTTTTTCCTTTTTCATTGTTGGGAATTTCAAAAAATATGTTACTTTGTTGATGTTTCTTGCTTGTTTAGCTTAGGTTTTTCTTGTTTTAACTTTTGATTACATTCTTTTGTTTTTTGGTTGTAGGATTATTCTTTTCCTGAACTCAACTTTAACATTTTAAACTCCAAACCTTACATTGCACTTCATTTTTGTAAATGTCTTTGTAGATATTCTTGTAAAAGCCTTTGCAAATTTGCTTGTTGGTAGCCTAAAGGTTTGTGTATTGTTGTTTGGTTTTTTTAACCACTCATTTGGCAAAATTTCATGTTGTGACTAATAGTGGAAGAGTCATCCCAAAATAAAACATAATAAGTAATAATGATGAAATATATATGAATGATGTTGTAATAGAAGAGGAGAGAATGGAAAAAGAATTTGAAATTCACCCAAGTGTGCAAACATTAAAAAAAATATTAATGTAGATAGGGGGGGAGAAAGAATTAATGAAATTTTGAAAAAATTGCATCTTCAAAGAAGAAAGTGGAGACATGATAGTAAAAATGCACTATGTTGATCATAGATCATCTATTATGTTTCCACAATAAGCTAGTGGATGTGAAATGTTCTCCATTGATGAGATGCAATATGCCAATACAATTTTAATAACAAATGCCAAAACACAAGCAAGGAAAGGTTTGATATTGTATAATAGTGTAAATGGAATTATTACATTAAAAAATCATGTTTATGTAGACCGTTGTATGATTACAAAAATGTTTGAAAAAGTGAACAGTTTATTTAAAGATGTGGAAAGACACCTGCAAAAAAAGACTTCATGTAAGTGGAACAATTATAAGAAAGATGATGTGCAGCAAAAGCAATTTTTGGAAGATTTATCTCTTTTAATTGTTAAAAACCATTTGCTAATGCATCTTGTTCAAAGTCAATGGTTAAAAAAATTTAATTTGCATTTGTGTCAAAAGTTTGTTTTGCCTTCTAGAAAATAGTTTTCAAGAAATTTTTTGTTATAGTTGGTGAAAAAAACAAAACAATCATATGTTTTACCTACTTTGGCATATTGTTATTCTATAAAAACAAGTTTTGATCTATGGATGTCAAAAGGGGCTTATGACATTTTCCCTTGTTACTAACTTTTTGGGAGCTGAATGGCAACCAAAATATATTACAATTAGGTTTTTTGATGCATCTAATACCTTTGGGCACACATTAGCCAAAGACTTAATTGAGTTGTTAGGCAAGTATGACCTAAGAAAAAAAATCATTGCTTATGTTAAAAATTAAATATTTAATTTAAACACTATGACTACAAAACTTGAAGTCTATTGTAAGTTGTGATATTTTTAAGTTTAGCAAAAAGTTTCCAAGTTAGCTATTTTGGCCATGCATTCTTTAAGGCTTGTTAATATGCTTTAGTTGATGAAATTTTTTGTAAGGTTTTGAAATATGTGTATGTCAAAAGTACCCAATTTAACCTGCAAAAATGCATAACTTGGCCAAAAAAGTTAGGGAAAGGCAAACAAGAATGGAATAGTGCTTGTGTAGATTTCAATATTCCTCAAAGAAAACTAAACACTCTAGTGAAAACAAGGTTATCATCAGAACTTTAATATTTTTTTGTTTATTTATTTTTGGTTAAAAATTGCTACAATTTAAATATTGATCATTTGTTGTTTTTTTTGGAGGTTTGCCAATAGAATCATTATTTTTCAAAAGGCTTTGCAATTCAAGGATACTATAATGTTTTGTTATAATAGGCAGAGTTCAATAAAGATGACAACCAAAGTTCCACCCCTTTAGACATGGCATACTTGTCAAATTATTGTTGATTGTCTATCCCCTATTCTAATTGATTGTGTTCTAAACCAATCTAGGGGACATTGGTTGTTAAGTGATGCCTTTCATTCTACCATTTCCATGAGCTTGAAATTGAGAGAACCAAAAAATGCACCATCTTTTCAAACCTTAATGGAAGAGGATTCTAATGTGGCATTTGAATTAATTTGTTTAGCTTCCAACAGTAGAAAAGAGGTTTGTGAAGTCCTAGATAGTTTTCTTTCATTCTTGAAAAAATTTGATGAAAAAAAAACACATAATATGTTAGCTTTATTGTTGGACTCATGATTTTTAAATCTATGCTTAATGTCTTCTTTCATTGGTCATGATCATGGGGTAACATTTGTTGAGCAATGTGATACAATGTCATTATATCCTATGCTCATGAAATGTTATTATCACTTGCATCCATTGACAGAAACTAATAATGGTTCTGTTGTCTAAAGAGTGGATGATGATTATAGTTTGGATATTTTTCAAATGATAACAATAAGTATTTAGCCAACAAAAGACTTTGTTAAGAGAGAACTATTGGTTTTATAGCATTATTTGATGGATGTGAAGGAGATCAAGTGTCCTCTTTGTGTGGAAGAAACATAAGCCATGTTCCCACATTTTTCTTGCTTGCTAGATTTTAGGGATTGTTGGTTCTCAAAAGATTGAAAGGATCTTTTCCTCGGTTGGAATCCTCATTAATTTGGAAAGATGCCATTTACAATTAGAAAACTTAAAAAATTTAATTTTCATAAAAAAAAAGGTCCAATGATTATAGAGTTGGTTGTAAATCCCCTTCTAACCTTTTAGAACTTATTCAAATAGATGCATAACTAGACGAGTTGGAACAATCTGAAGGAGCTTTTGAAAGAGATGAAATTGTGAATTTATGCTGATAATATATTCAAAGTCTTTTTTTTAATCAAAAATTTTAATATAATTTTTTTTTGAAATTTTTGAGATCCAGCTTGTAAGAACTGACCAAGAAAACCGGCTGTTCTCGAATTGCAAAGAACCGCGAAGCTTGAGAACTGGATTTTTTTGCTTTGGAAAAAATCTGATATCCAGGATGGTTCTCATAAGCTCCCTGTTTAAAAAAAAGTAAGAACTGGGCCTGTTCTCATGCACTAACTTAAAGAACCTGAACAGTGATTCTTTAAAATTAGTGAGAATCGTCCAACACTGGTTAGACACTATTAAGCCGATCCCAACTCCGAATTTAAGCATCTTCATAACATGTAAATCCCAACTTCAGAAAGGACAGAACACAGTACACACACATAAAAGGAAAGCGGTCACCAGATACACCAGATGTGGTTGGCTAGCATCAAAATTTCCTTATTTCACCCTTTTTGTTTCCTCCCCTCAATTGACTAGCTACACAGCTCCGCCCCAAAACAGCTCCCCATCTACGCCAACTTCGGAAAAGAGGATTTTCTTTTTCAAAATTGTGATGGAACTCAAATGGATATCATGCATAGGAAGGGTTAGCTCGATATTTCAGCTAGAAATGAGATATTAAAGTAGAAAATTTTAAACATCCTTCATATATTAGAGTTTTCCGGCGACTACGGGGTGAGAACGACCAGTTTTGGCATAATAGGGCATCAAACGTGTAACTAGGAATGAAAATTCAAGGACCAAACTAGTTCGTCTACCAATTTTGGGGGTAGGTAAACTGGTTTCATCCTATCTTTCCTTTTCCTGAGCGCCTCCATCGCTGCTGCATATATTTTCACTGGTCCTACCTGTAAAACTAATATGATTAGTCTTGAACTTTGTGCATCAGACTGAGATTTAATAAAATTTCATTACTTTGCATATACCACTGAAATAGGCAAAATGTTAAATCAGCCAAAGAAATTGAATGCAGTCAGTACAAAAGTACTGCTGCGATTTTTTCCCCCAGTCTGCCCTTTGCCCCTTTCATATTTCCTAAAACAAATTCAGTGATACTCGACCATGTTTTTGCATTCATAACCTTTCATGTTATGAATGTTTCAAGGGCATATAACATGCCCAGTCACATGTTACATATCCTTAATACTCATAACATGTCCAAACATGCATAACATAGACCCAAAAAGTGATTAGGTATCACAAGGTAAAAACAAACGGGGCAAATGGCAGACCGAGGAAAAAATCGCAGCAGTACTTTTTGTACTGACTGCATTCAATTTCTTTGGTCGATTTAACATTTTGCCTATTTCAGTGGTATATGCAAAGTAATGAAATAGGGGATAGAGGGTGAAAGCAGGTCCAAAGACAGGGTGACTTTATGGATAACTCTAATATTGTGAAATGATGAACTGGATTGATTCCAAACTGCAAAATCACTGTTTTGCATTTTTTATTTCTCATTTCTCGAGGAAAATTTATAAACAGTGCCAAGTCCCCATAAGTCCACTCTGACCACCAAGTCAACTACCAAAATCATCTGTCAAGTTGAAGTGCTAATCAAAATATTTACAGGCAAAGGTCACTCCGCTTAAGAAGGGTGGCTATTTTGGAACCTTAGTGGCCAGACAGCAACAAGTTGCCCAACCAAGTGGCACTCGGAGGGTAACACAAAATGGCTGGCAGGGACGCTAGACTTTCGTATTCTAAACCTATAACCTCATTGCAAGTAATTGTTTGAGACTGTGAATCCAGACCGAACTATGAATTGTGTACAATGAACCCTTCAATTAGTTTGACAACAATAGGCCAAAAAATGATGTGTGCAAACCCGATCTGGATAATTTCCCAAAAAAAATGAAAAATAATCCTGTCAAGGGTTGTGGTTTTAAGTAAACAGTTTACCTCTATTTTCAAACTGTTTCTTGGCTTTGATACCACATCCAATTGAACAACATTTGGTGGCCCCATCTATGTTGGTTTTTATTTTCAACTTTCAGAAATGTCTATCCTAGTTAGGTGGCAGAATGCACCATAGCCTAAATGACTATCCTGGTCAAAAAATTGCAGGATCATCCTCAACAAACTCAATGATTTGCACCATGGCAATTTTTGCCAACCTCAAGTATTTTGGCAAATTGTGTATAATCACTTGTGAAAAGGGGGAAAAAAAAATCAAAACTCAAGACAAAGAGTTCATGGTATAATGAAAATCCATAGTTGACATAATAGGATTTTCATTGTCAACTTGAAGAATGACATATGAAAATCAAAAGACATTGAAAATAAGATCAATATCAAATCATGCACAACACTCTTGGGGAAGCAATAGTGGCCCTTAATCACACTAATACGCTTCTTGAAAGAATCATCACCATTCAACATTAATTAATATTAATAGAAGATCATCTCCAAATCTTCCATTACACCATGTGAAGGAAAGCAAAACTACAATTTTGAAATCAATTCTGCAATTCCTCACCTTGATTTGTTACTATTTTCACAATTTAAGTGTGCATCTCTTTAGTCACAAAACTCATAACATTTGTTAGTTGATTCAATTGTTTCACCCAAATGTGTTATCCATTATAATTAGAGGTTAAACGTTTCATACATGTATTCAAATGTGTTATCCACTGCATGATGATTAAATCATGGGGGGAATCCACAAAACACTTGTAAGAATAAAACACATTGAACTTAAAGGCAATGTCAAGGTTCACATAATGTGAAAACAAAAATGCTTGACAAATTTTGATTATTGCCATGTGGCCAACAAGAATTAAGACATTTCAAGCTTGGTCTACCTTCATTAACATGTTCACCAATTGCAATATTATCAACAATATTATTAATAACACAACCTTAAATTTGTCAAGTGGTATCAATGGTAAAGAACCTTGTTGATTCTTGGTTTTGTCATTGAATGTAAATTTAAGGTTTGTTCCTTAATAAGGAAAAAAACATGGGAGCTTCATGATGGGAGTAGGACGAGTTTTTAAGTTGAACTTATAATTATGTCAAACTGCACAAATCAAGAAGACGAAGTGGATTATGTAATTTGGAACCAAAATAATGCACATATGAATCACAAAATAACATAGATTTACAATACTCACCATGGTTTGAACTTGAGAAGAATCACCATTTTCTTCCATATATTATATTTTGCAACTCTTCATGGAAGTCACATTGAAATGACATTTTTTTCCAAAACTCCTAGGCATGAATATCAAAACTACAAAGTTGTGAATCCCACCATTTCATGATGTCACATGTTTTTCATTTTGCATATAAATTGAAATCTTTCAAGGGAAAAGGGTGAAAGCACAATCACTTATACACAAAAAACAGTAATCCTTGAAGTTATAATCATATTTTTACAAATAAATGCAAGAAAGTAAAATTGAAACCTTTTCAATTACTGTGAACAATTATGGGCCTTAAATATTGAGTTTAAAATATGTTGTACAAAAAGTTTGAATTTTTTTGATGTATCAAAAATAGGTAAAAAATATTTCTGAAATTGATTAATGAAATTGTGCTCAGAATTACTTTTACATCAAAAGATTAATATGTTATTACTTTTGCATTGGAAGTTGAAAGTGCATAAGTCAATTTTAAATTGGCATTAGCCAATAAAATTAAAAAGTTCCAATATTTCATTTACTCGAAGCCTACTTTGTTTCTTTAAACAACTTGCAAAGTGAAAAATACATTTATTTTTGTTTTTGATAAATCTATTTTAATCTATTTTAAACATGTAATTTTTCAACATCATTGACATGAATTCAAAAAACATGTTCATATTGATCATTGAAACAAATAACATTTTAATATGTTAAAGGCTCGATTTATGGATATTTTATAATTCTTTTGACAAGGATCACAAAATGTTTAATTGATTATGCCTTCACTCAAAAGTTGTTACTCTTGAAAAGATTTTTCCAACAAAATTTATTTTTAAAAATCAAAGTTGATTTTAAGTGATTAAATGGTCAGTCATTTTAGAGGTTTGACTTTCAACCCTTCAAATGGCCATAACTTGTGTTACAAGTCTTTGTTTTGAAATCTAACCCCATTTTAACATAGTAATTTTTAAGAACTATTCAATGGTTTTTTCAAAATCCAATTTGGACAAGGTTTGTTCCCCCAAATTTTGTTTCAAAATTCGACTTTCAATTCTTCAAGAAATTTGAAAAGTTGAAAATGAATTATCACCTTCAAAACTTTCAATGTGCAAAATGAGAATTCGTTTTGGGAGTTTTGTGACTCCTTATTGTGCATACTTACAACACTTGTCAAAATGTGTTTGAATCAAGGGGTGATTTGGCATCAATTTTAGCCAATTTCTTTTTTCATGTCGAACCAACCTTTGTCACAAGCCCAAGCCTAAATTTATGACAACCAACTCATAAAAACCTCAATGTCACATATAACAATGCAAAATTAACCTTGATAAAGTTGTTCTTAAGGAGTTTACAACCACCTTCACTAATACTTACAATATTCAATGATCATTTTTTCAAGTTCCAACATGAAATCCACCTTGTTTTGACACTTTTCAATAAATCATAAAAAAAATTATTTTTGTGATCTTATCAAATTTATTGCATTCCATGTGTCTTCAAAGGCTTTTATTGAAGTAAACATATAGGGTTTGGAGCAAGATCTCAACTTACAAACCATGTTCCACATAAATAAAACTTGCACAACAAAATTAATTTGATAGGTTGCAAGCACAATGTTGTGCATGATCTCAACCATGGACATGCCAATATTATTACACTAGTGTTTTTGTGAATAATTTTGTATTTCATAGAACTATACCAAGCCTTTCATACTTTCATATTCATTCATGGGCTTTCCTTTCTAGAATAACAAAAGCATTATGGCCCAAATTGAACCACTTTCTTCAAATCCTCACTACCACACCTTGCATAACCTTAACCAACACAATTTCTTGGTGACTATAAACATATGGCAATTCACCTTTAGCATGTTAATAGTCTTCAACCCAATAAAATGTACCTTTAGGAACACCAAGCATGGAGGAAGCTACATTTTTACAAGCACGGTTAAAAATATATTGAAACTAAGGAATTAGGAATTAGTTGTTTTCCCTTCCCCATAATTTTTGTGCAAATCTTGCACTTGATGTTAGTGACAAACCCCTATTCATTTAATACACTCCTTGCCCGTGAAAGTTTTGCAACCCGTATTGCATCTTGAAATTTTCGAATCAAATCATAAACCTTATTTATTTTCTTACAGTCAAATTCAATCTATTTTAGGGGTTTTCAATTGAATAAATTTCAACAGTTCTAAATCAACATGAGGTGAACTTCCTCCATTTGTTATTGAATTCCCACTACACCAAAAATGGCATTT
>Ga0209208_10002817_pt1 | contig 24995 bp, 32 predicted proteins | sample S1TSphfallax_3_FD_187694 | JGI IMG/M metagenome (GOLD analysis project Ga0209208, IMG submission 187694) | Host-associated microbial communities from peat moss isolated from Minnesota, USA - S1T2_Fd - Sphagnum fallax MG (SPAdes) (version 2) | ecosystem: Host-associated > Plants > Peat moss >...
CAAACCCAAGAGTGGTACACTAAATTACACAGAGACTATGTCATCAATCCACACACTTTATTACACGATCCTTGTTTCATTTGAACCTTAACTATGAAGGTTCACACAACAATAAAATCATAGTGGTCCCAAGCAAAACTAATCTTAAACGAGGATAGACAATGGATTAGAACATTTTGAGTCCCTTCTCAATGGTTATCTTGGTCACTGGTTGTGGATTCTCACAAGTTGATTAAAAAACAATTAATCTCCTATTTAGAAGCAAATTAGGGTTTGAAGAGGGTGTTTGCCAAGCAATGATCCCTTTGTAGGCAAAAACTTGAAGAATATCCTAGTAAACATTCAACTTTCTCATGAAGGAATGATTATTCAGAGCTCCCAATACCCATGTACTCAACCATCTTCAATAGTAATTAGTGCTTGATTCAAATATATCTAATTTGAGTTGTGAATTCCATAACCGACCAACTAATAAACCCTTTAAAGCCTTTCATCCCTTCCATCTTTTGCCTCTAAAGATATATTAAAACCTAACATTTTGTTTCTAACTCCAATGCAATGAAATTTTTGGAGTCAACAAAACATCACTTGAGACTTATGGGCATTTACCCCAAACTCAAACTCACACCAAACAACATAGTGTAAACACCAAAATCCTTGAATCTAAGCATGAGCCATCTAAATACACCAAAACTAAAGAGCTTATATGGGAATTCTCAACGACTCTTGTAACCTCATGCCATTGTCCAGATCCCTCTTCACACCATTCTCCACCACATAGAAAATGAAACAAAAAAATAACATTAATCCTTAATCTTTTGCTCCTTCTTAAAAACATAATTATCATCAACATAAAACCTCTTCATTAGACATGCTCTCATGCACGATAATACAACAAAATAGGAGATAATTTTCAACGCCAAGATAACAACAATGAACACCCTTTTCACACAAAAACCCTAAATCCATATTTCTTTGCCACATCAGATCTTTGAAATGTTTGAAATAATAACATCTTTCAAAAACCCTCATATAAAAATAGACCTATTATTAGGTAGGGGCCAAAATCCCTTAAGCTACTACAATACTCTATAATGAATGTAAACACAATATCGAGGTGTGTCAGAGTGTGGCCTTGCCATTTACATTAAAAGGTATCTTAAGGCAAAAGAAGAATTACGGAAATTCAAATATTTCACCATGCAAAAATTGTATAATCTTCCAAAAATCCTCTAAAAGAAAGAAACCAAAATCCTTCAAGATATTATTATAACTCTATTATAACTAATCTCAAGTTTGAACACAAGCCAAAATATATCATGTTTCAAAAAATCCTCAAATAGACCTAGTATTATTATTACCTAGGGGGGGCCAAAATCCCTTAAGCTACTATACTTTATAATGAATCTACACACAACAATATTCCCTCTTGCCTTGCTAGGCAAGGCCAACAACAAAATGGTAAACGAGACTCTAGGGTTGAGCTCTAGGGTTTCATGCGGACATGCAATGCGTAGGAGATTAGAATAAGCGCTTGCTGGATGCCGACGGACGGTGATCGCGTCGGCAAGGATCGCAGCAGCAGCAGCAGCAGGAGGAGTTTGCGAGAGTGGTAAGAGCATGATCAAGGCGAGAGAAGAAATCGTGAACAATGGGAAGACGACAACGTCCTGTTCTTCCTCTTGTCTCTTCTCTTTCCGCCGCGGTTCAAGAGTTTCTGGACTCTCAGTTTCAGAGTGCAAGCGACCTTGCATCGGCACGAAGCTTGTCGGCGAAATTGAAAGGTGATCGGGAGAATAATGAAGCAGAGTTGCGGAAACTGCAACTCAGAGTGGAATCCCGAGCAGCGGAAGGTGCCTCCGTTGCGCAACACCTCACTGCGTCTCTTCACGATCTCGCTGTTAGAATCGAGCAGATCAGAAGCTCTCCGGCGGTTTTTTCTTCCGCTGCTGCCCCCGCCGCTGCCGGTGGTGGTGGTGGTGGTGGTACGGGGGAGAATCCCAGTTCCCCGATCTCGAGTCCGCATCCCGTTGTTTCGAGCCCTAGTTCCAATGGAGCTCTTGTCCAGGAGCTTTCGAGCTTGGCTAGCGAAGTTGCCAGAGTGGAGCAGGTTCGCGACTATGCACAAAACGTTTTGCGCTTGGAGCAGCTGGTAGGGGACTTGGAGGATGCTGTCACTGCTGCAACGTCGCTTGCTAGGAATCGACGATTCACGGTTCAGCGAACGGTAGTGTTCTTGTCTTCTCCTTCTTCTTCCTCGTCTTCTTTCACGCAGGGGCTTCCCCTAAAAGTTTCTTCTTCTTTGAGTCTTCTGATTCTGGTACACAGGATCGATCCATGACAAGAAACACTGCACAGCGTTCATATCACGCATCTTCTTTGCATGCCATGCATGCCATTCCTGATGGATTTAGGTTAAGACCATGTGTTTGAGTGAGTGAGTGAGTGAGGGAGGGAGGGAGGGGGACTTGTCAAGCTTTTTGCGACTGAGAAAACTGCTCACTAATGCTCCCCTCTCTTCATGTCTCCCAATGGTTTCCCTGAAGCCAGGTGAATGAAGAGATTCTGGAAAGGTTTTTAGATGCAGTTCGAACAATGCAAGTGGTGGAAGATTTGATTGCTATGATTGCAAGTACAAAGCCACAGTGGAGGCAGCTTGTCTCAGCTGTAGATCTTCGGGTTGAACGGGCTGCTTCATCTCTTCGACCTGCTGCAATTGCGGAGTATTGTACTCTCCTGGCTATTATAGGTTGGCCACCCCCTCTTGCTCCAGCAGGAGGAGGAGATGCAGATCAGAAAGGTGGTGGCAGTGCTCGCATGGCAAATCCATTGCTTGATATGGAGGATTATATAGCATTGAGGTATGTTTCTCAAAGCTTACATTGGACAACTTGAGAGATTGATGATGTTGAATTTGTGTTGAAGACAAAAGCTCCTTCCTGTCTGTAGGATAAATGCACAAGCACAAGCTTTGAGTCCTTGCTTTCCAGTTGATATTTGGTTTTGTGTTCAGACATTTTCAGCCTGAGGAACAACAGTCTCGGACTTCACACATTGATGTTGCTACCAACTGCAGGTATCAAGACTGTTTTATGGTGCTATCAACTTTGCAAGCTGTGCAGCGTAATTGGAGGCAGCGGCGAATTTGTAGGAAGAGGGAGAAGGAGGTGTTTTCAACTAAATACAATGCCAGCAGCAGGAGCAGCATTGATGTAGATCATCTCCCACATGAGCCGCTGTGGACTGTGGAGGAACTAGTCAGTTCAATTGCTTCCAGGGCAGAGCATCACTTTGTGAGGTGGACCCAGAAGCCAGAGCTTGTATGTGCTCTGGCTTACCGTGTTTGTCAAGAATATGTTGATATGATTGATGAGTATCTGCAGCCCATGATTGATAAGGCGAGGCTGGCAGGTTATAGTGCCAGAGAGGAGTGGGTTTCTTGCCTTGTGGGTATGGTCGGTAAGCATCTAAGGATAAAGATCTTGCCAGGTCTTGCGAATGATGTACAAGAAGAGACTGTGGTTTCAGGACCGGCAGCTGCACTTTGGCTTCATACAGTTGACCAGATCCTAGCTTTTGATATCCGTATGAGGTCACTGGCAGTGCGTGCGCTTGGTCTTTTCCAGATGGGATCAGATGGGGATGCAGTCAATCAGGAGAGTATTGGAGATTTATTAGGATCTGGTGTGGGTTGTATAGGGGTGTTCGCTGAGCAAGCCAGTTGGCTTCAGGTGTGGGCACATGTTGAGTTTGCAGATGCATGGGACAAGCTAAAGCCAAAACTTGAGAAGGAAGAGTTCTGGGTTATTGACAGAGGAATGATGCCAAGCTCTCAAAGGCTGGGTGCAAGTGGATTAGGTGATGGGGACTTTTTGGGACAGCGATCATTAGGATCTAGTGAAGAGTTTCGAGCTCCTGCTGGGGCTCATGCCATGCTAGCAACCATGTTATCAATCATAGACAGGTGCCGGAGTCTACCAAAAGTAGACCAGCGTCTGGCTTTCATCAGGGCAGGAGCTGTTCCGGTTGCCAAAGAGTATCATAAGGAGTTGCTTCAGAGGTGCCAGGAGGCTGAAGGTCTGACAGCACTTGCTGAAGAGAATGAGATGGTGAAAGTTGCTTTCTGTGCAAATGCTGCACGTTTTTTTGAATGCAGACTGCAGGTACTCCTTACACCAGAGTTGCTTAGGTGGGGATGTATGATCCTTAATTTCCTCAGTTTGGGACAGATGATGGTGGAAAGAAATTCAGGAACACACAGGTGCCTTGCAATAGGGAGTCTCTTACTTGGTCATATATGTGGTAGCCACAGATGCTAGGTGTCAGGGTTATTGATCCCATTTCTTGTGTCCTTAGTGCTTAAAGCTTGCTGATGAACAGTCACAATATAGGCAACAATTGGAGCTAACTTGACCAATCCCTGCAGGAGTCAGGGGAGGACATCTTCTTTCTTGAGCTGCGGCTTGCTCAATTGAGCACAGAGAGTGAACAGGGCACTGAATATGATGGTGATGTTGAATCATCTGAGGACAGGTTTTATGGGTTGGAAGGAACCATATTTGATGAAGAGATTGAGCGGTTTGCCCGCCTCAGGAAAGATTGGATTCAAAAACTGGTGGCTGCAATGTCAAGAGGATTTGAGGCTCGTTCTCGAGAATATTTTCGCAACAAAAGAACATGGATAAAAGAGGGAAATGCTAGCATTCATGGTGTGCACTCTCCATCCTCTGTCTGAATTTGCTTTGGGATCAATGACCACAAGCCTATGGCAAGAAGGGTCTTATGAGTAGGGTATTCAAACTGGTTTTGGGGGTCTGGTAAGCAAAGTCAGAGAAGTTGTGGGGAGAAGGTTAGAAGAGTCATTAATCTCTTATTCAAAACGCAAAGAACATGTATATTTTGTAAGTATTCATAGAGAATCCAACATTGAACTGGGGTTTGTTGCAGGTGTGCATGAGATCCTAGATGCACAAGCTGGAAATGTTGCTGTGGACGAGCAGGCTGAGAGTGTGGACGAAGTTGGTGTCTCAGCCACTCTTGTGGATGCATTGGCTGTGCTTCAAAGTCAGCTAAGAGCTCTCAATGGAGCTTTTGATGAAGTGAATTTCATTGAACTCTGGCGGGATTTGGCTGTCAGATTGGACCAGCTTTTTGTGAATTCACTTTTGAGTGGTTCTAACTTTTCCAACTTTGGCATCCAACAACTTACAGCAGATGTTCATGCAATTTTCCAAGTCTTCAAGCCTTTCTGTGTGCGACCAGCAAGCTTCTTCAAAGGTTTGTATAGTGGTATCAAGGCTGCTGAGTATGCATCTGCTAAAGGTGTTGTATAAATAGGAAACCAATGTCTCAATGCAGTAGGTGCAATTTGGGTTTATGCAGTTTCAGCTTCTGGGGCTTATGATATTTGATCATAGAGCCCCATTGTCCTAAAATCCCATACCAGCCTGAAACAGTGCACCCATGTACCCCTGTCAGGGGGGATCCATATTTGGGTCTCCATGGGACCTTAACCAAAACGCAGTCTTAGGATTCTGCATCCAGTGGTGCTGTCAGATTTCAGATCTTGCAGTTTAAAACCTGGACAAAAGACTCACAGTGCAGGCAAGGACCTGGGGATCTGGTCATCCCCTATCTCAAAGGGTGTACTCTGCATTATGTCTTGAGAAGTAATTGGCAATTGTCAGAAGGATTAGTCAGAAAACAGCCACTTTTTTGGCTTTTATTGTACACTGTTTGGAACACAATCTGACCTTTTTTCCCCCTTAGTTTCAGTTGCATCTGAAGGCATGACAATCATCTTGATCTACCCAGACCTGAAAACATCATAGCAATTGTGAAGAAAACAGGCATGATTTGGTTTTTGCTTCAATGCTTGCTTTCTGCCATACTGCACACGTTTGGTCTAGGAAGCACTCTTGAGTGAGGAGACCATCTTGCAAGCCACAGACCTTCCAACTTTGCAATTAAGGACAGAAGGATGAAACTCAGAATCCTGGAATACCACTGATTTTGGTGGTAAGAAGAGTACATGCTTCATTTGAACTATTCCATTCTTCTCTTATGAGGTGGTTATGTACTTCACAATGCCATTGTCCTTCCGAATCAAATTGAGATCATCTAACTTAGGCTCCCCACCTCCACCTACAACACATAGTTTGTCTTCGGTTGTCCATCAAGTTTCTAAAACTTGTCAAGCATTACCAATATTGGTTTGTATACAAAGACATTTTTTAAAGATTAGTAAATGAAATTAAAAAATACTTTGCTCTCATGAATTTGATATAAGGCACCCAATTCCATGTGCACAAGCTTGAAATTCTCTTTCTTTGAAAACTACTACTTTAGTTTGACTGAAGAGGGCTATGATGATGCTTATCACACAAACATTCATCACATAAAATGAAATTGTGATTGCCAAGCATTGAGATTCATGCCTTTTAAAAGATAATTTGTGAATATAAAGGTAAGCGTTTTTTGTTTCTAAAAGCAGTGTTGCACTTTGCCATCAAAGATTCAACTTAAACAACCGACTTGTATAATTTGTTTGATCTTGGATAGCCTTAGTAGTCACCTTCTTGTTCGAATTATAAGGTGTTATACAAGATTGAATAACATCAAATTCATCTTCAAAACCTTATTTTTCCAATTAACCAATTGATAACAAAATTTGAACCAACTTTGGAACATATGATTACTAGCAAATTTTTTAGCTGACTTTCGAACATATAATTAATAAAAAAACAATCTTCACCAACTTTGCCACATACACAATTGTTCATTATGCATTTGAAAAGTCCACTTCATATTTGCACAACAATATAACCCTTCCATAAAAAACATCACTACCTTGTGTTTAGGGTTTTCATAATATAATTTCCATGAATTAAAGAAAAGTTTTAAAAAGTTGAAAGTGAAAAGGCAAAGCTCGATGCGATTATGGGCTTTACAAGACCAATCTATCTCTACCCTTGTTTGGTGATTTTTTTTTTTCCAAGAAATAATTGACAATTCAGGGTAAGGTCTATGGACTCTTGATCAAAGATTTTCAAAAGATTAAAGACCCAACCTTGACCAATGTTGGTCGGGCATCTATTTTCAGGAATACCCAAATAGGCAAAGCATTTATAAAAAAAACCATTTGTGAAGGTCACAGGCCTAGGATTTTTCAAAACAAACTTATGCCATGTAAGCATGAACATGGAGGTTTTTCCCCCCCCCACAAGGACATGCATAATGGGCATGAAAAAGGGTGATGCCCACCAAACATAAACTTGGGCATGTGCATTAAAAAACATGGTCATAATTGACATCATAGTTTTCTTTTTGCAAGTGTTATGAAACTATCACATTAAACTTACAAAAAATGTCATAAGAGAAAGTTCCATGTGCATAGTACAATCCTACATCAATCACTCAAAACTAACTACCAGAATTGGTGTTGGATATAATTACATTATTGCAACCTAGGGACCTAGCAAGTTAGAGCCATTGATGCCATAAGAATTGGGTGTAGCCATAGTTAGTTAGTTGCTTTGAACTTTAACTTGTGCAAAGTTGACATATAGATTGGGTGGTAGGCATAGAGTGCACTTTCAAACTCTTTCAAACATACACTCAAGCAATCCCAAACATTCAAGTTCATTCAAAAATATGATGTTGCATTGAATTTCATTCAACACAATCACATCAATCAACTATAATATTCTATGATTTAAGCAACTTTACATCAAACAAGCATTCATCGCTCAAGTAAATGCATCAGAAACCTGCATTTAACTTCATAGAAACCCACATTCAAATCCACACAAATTAACAGTTAGTTGTACATTTGTTTGTAGCATTTAAGCTTCAACAACATTTTGATAGAAATAACAAAATCAACATATGTCCTTTACAACAAATCCCATTTATTTATAAATTGGAAACCAATATTGAAACACATGGACCTTTGTTGAAAAAGTGGGAATAAAAATAAATACATCCATAAGCAACATTAAACTCACAAAGACATTAACAATTCAAGGGAAACAAAACACATGGACATTGACACAAAGACACATACATGAGCATAGACCATAAACCTCAAAAGTGATTAGCAATGCAAAACAATCGCAAGCAACCCTAACCTCACAAAAAGATTGACAACCCATAGACATTAACACAAAGACGCATAGACACAAATATAAAGCTAAAAACCACAACATTAATTTGACACACAAACTTCAAAAGCAACATGGCCACCACACATACATCTACCATTTAAGACTAACCTATTATTAAGCTTTGAAAAATTCCAAGTCCTTCATTTTTATTAAAAAAATTATTCATCATTTAGGGGGTTAAGGTAGTTACATCAAGGGTACCTTCACTTTTCCTTTTGGCATAGTATGCATATCATATCTACACCCTTCAACATCACATAATGACAATATTCTTCAAATAAAATAAATTCAACAATGAAATCTTCATTTTTTAAAACCATAACATTCAATGTCAAATAATTCCTTGAGTGATTTTGGCATATTTGTGCATCTAAATCCAAGATTTTTTAGCCAATTTTGCATAATTATGACCAAGTTATTTAAATTATAAATCTCAAGTTGACAAGATCTCAAACATGTGATGACCTTTGCAACATTGAAAAAAAAATTAATTTCAATTTGAAAACCAACAATGCCCATCACTTGTCGAGCAAGATGTGCATATTAAAAATTTGCTACCATGCCTTCTCAACTAAATAAAAGGATTAAAGGGAGTTGTAAGCATTATGGTCTTCTTGAAAAGTGATAGTTCAAATTAAAAAAATCCCACTACATCTTTTAAGAAAAAACAAGACATCCAAAGACACCCAATGTCATAGATGCCAACACCATAGAATTCATTCATTTGAATTTTCATCCATGACTTGTAATGAACTTGTACTTTACTTCTAGTTTAGTTTTAGTTCACTCTTAATCATTTTATAGTTAAATTTTAGTTCATTTATAGTTAACACTTAGTTCATTTCCAATTAATTTTTAATTCACTTCCAATTTAATTTTTGTTAACTCTTAGTTCACATTTAATTAAGTTTTAGTTCACACATAGGCCGCACATGGGCGCACATGGGTGAATGTGGGACACATGTAAATTCGAAGTTTCTTAAAAAACTTCTTTGAGCTAGGTGCCCAATAGGTATAATTAGAGGTATAATTCCCCATTAATTTCAATCTATTCAACATTAGTTTTTGGTACGTTTTCTTATCACAACTTTGTTCTATTCTTGTTTTGTTCTTGCAATAAAATCATGTTGAATTATTGTCTTGTCTTTGTTATTATATATATTTCTGTTTTTCTTATTTCATGATTTGGATTTGGGTTAAGGCAACCTTGTTCTTGTTTTAATTTAGGGAATCCCATAGACTTGGTTGTTTTCATGCCCATGACACCCAACTCAACCACAACATATTCAATAAATACAATTGTGACAAAAGCCAAGGCTAATGGATTATAAAAAATAACAATAACAACATAATAATTCATGATTATATTATATAACAACTTGCATGGCTGGTCCAAGGTTTATGTAACTACAAATGAATTATAAGTTTTTAAAATGTGGGTAAAATGTAAGAATAACAAGTATAAAAACAACATTTTCTTGTTTAGGGTTAAATTTTTTTGGCCTTTCAATCATCATTTCAACTTCATGCCATTCATTAATTAAAAATTCAAGGAAAAAGATTAAACCTTAAACAAAACAAAACAAAATTTAGAATCAATCAAAATCACATACTTGCATACCATCATTCACATTACATTAATGTTTTTTCATCATAATAAACATGGTTATGGCAATTAAAAAAAAACTGAACAATAGTTAATATTTTCGACATTGGTTCAAAACACATTGGGTCCAATGGAGTGAAATTTTATAAGATGTTATGTGCCACAACCCATGTTTGAGGACATAGAATTATACTTTGCAAAATAACTGTTTATTATGAATAACATAAATTTATGACATCCTTGAACTATAAAGTTTCTTTGAATAACATCACTTTGGACACAAGTAAAATCTTAACATGATTCTTTGGTTTTTGAGGGCAAAGAGATGCATCTTTGCAAGCTTTGCCTATTCCTACTTTCCATTCCCATTTTTTTTGTCAAAATGATTATCTTTTGAAACCTCCTTCATGCCACCACACACTTTCAAATCATTAATAACATGTTGACAACATTTTGACATGACAAGTTCATAACAACTAGTAACAAGGGTTGTGGTAACAAAAGTGGAGATTAAGGCCATTGTGAAGGTGTTCATATTTACACCTTCATCTTTCACATATGCTATAACTTTTTGCAAAAAATCATAATGAACAATCAAATCCTTTAGTTGAATAGCCATGATAGCCCCCAATGTTTCATGAACTTTGAAAATTCCTACATCGATGTGGCAAGGTTCCATTTTTTTATTGATGTAATTGAATAACTAGAACTAAAATATCAAAACATCCTTAAAACATCTACAAATTGAATTTGGCAATAATTGTAATGGCTTCAACAAGGACATGAAAAAGGTGGCATTCCATGGTTTTGCTAACCATGTTATTGAGTTGTTTACTAAGAAACACAACTAGACCACATTGATAAAATACAAACCTTTTTAATCAAATATTTTGAGTGGAACTCAAAGGTTGATAACCTTTTGTGATACACATGATCAAATCCTCAAGAAATTGTTCTTGAATAAGGTCTAATTTTTTGAAGGCATTTTAAATCTTTAAAAATTAACATTAAAAGTTGTGATTGGTTTTTTTTTTTGAGAGGTTTGCTAAAATATATTTGTTGTGGTAGCAATAAGTTATAACACGTTGTGTTTTATATTGATTCAAAACAAAATGTTGAGAAACCATATGACAATTCGTGGTAGTTGTATCATGATCTTATTATACATAACTAGTCTTTTTTTGTTGTAAGGTACAATTTTTTCCTACCACTTTTTGTTAGATGTTATGGCACACAATGCATCTCATTGCTTGAAATTTAGGGTGCAATCTATAACAACATAATGGTCGTTAATTAAAAAAAAGGCCCACATATTTGTTGTTCTACTTTAAATGAAACAAAATTTATAGTTGAACTTTAATTGGACAAATAATTGCTTTCATTGCACTTGTTGTTTAGCACCCATAAGTTTTTTTCATCGTCACAAGTTTTCTATGGACAAGTTTGTTATAACTTGCTTTAGATCATTATTACAGAAATGGTTCAATTTGATTAGTTAATTTTTTTTTAAACATGCATATTTATTTTGACTAAAGGCTTGGGTGCTTAATGAAATGTGTAGTTTTTGAACAATGAACTTGATTATAATGATTTATTTGACTATTTGTCAAATAAAACAATTAGTCAAGGTGAACAATAAAATTGACCACCTTTGTAAAAATGTCCAATGGGTTTTAATCAAGTGGGACATTTATACCAATTGGAAAAATAAATGTCATCCTTGGTTAAGATGGCTAGTGACTTCCTAGTCAAATTGAACATCCTATGCTAATTAATAGGTCAAATTAACTACTACTTAAATGAGGTAGGTGATCTAGGTGTACATTCTTACCTACCAACCATCTTACGATTTACCTACCTCTTATCTTTTATCTCCTACATTCCTCTTACCTTCCAATCTACTTACTAATTAATTAACATTCTTGCTTACTTGCATAAATAAGGATGTGAAATAAGAAAATTTGACAAAATTTGTTTCCTTTTGATAGTGTAGTCCATTGGTAAGGACTTTGTTTATCATTGCAAAGGAGAATGGTTCAATTCCTTGTAATCTATGTGTATGCCTAGGGGGCTAAAGTACGTAAGTTAGATTAAAACAACTAGTTAGGTTAAGTAAGTTAAAATAGGTTAAGCTACTACCTATCGACATGCTTGCCTTTTTATGACCTACATAAACCTATTTACTACTTATTTACTTGCCTACTTAACTATGATTTAAAAAGACAATAATTCAATTAAAAACAATTAGGTAAAAATTCATCTAATCAAATGGTTTATTCTTTACTAATGAAAATGACTATTCAAATATATTTTTGTTTTGCCAATTAAAAGGCCACCCAATCACAATAGACAAGGTCCAAATCAAGTTATCCAAATTGATAGGATAATATTTTGACACCTATCCAAATTGGGTATTTTTAAACTAGATTTTCCATTCAAATAAACCTAGTTTTGTAATAGTGCATCCAACCCCACCACCATTAATACTAACCCCACTTTCACCAATGCTAACATCAATATAGTTAACAACAAAAAAAGGAAAATCAAATTATGATTTATGCCAAAAAAATTAGTTGTTTTTTTGATTGAAATGACCAAGAAGATTGAAACCACTAGTTGACATGAAAATATTAATATAATTAAAAATTACTAATATATTTATGGTACAACAATCTTAAATTTACATATATGTATATATTTTCATATTAAATTATGGGTGAATCAATGCACTAGACTTGTGATTCCATCATCAAAGAAAAGATTGTTTTTTTCCAAGTTTGGTCATTTTATAAGTCATGATGATGACATTACAAACACATGTCCAAAATGGGGTTTGAGCCTTCAACTCTTCAACTGATACCCAAGACTTTTACAATCCAATAACTATTTCATGTGAGATATCAATTGTTATTGCAAAATGTAAAAACACATTTTTTTTGAATATCATGCATTATAACCTTATTTTATAATTGGGTAGTTTCATAATGAAATTGTTTACACATGTACATTTTAAATTTTATTATTCAATTAATGTTTAGTTTGATAATTACATTGAAATTTATAGTGCCTTTTAATTTCAAAATGTAAAATGTATTACATTAATTTTAACTATACTTAATTATAAATAAAATATTAACATTTTCATTTAATTGAATCCTATCAATTAAAAAATCCCAAATGGTAAAACATTACATTAAATTTTATGTTTTGACTTGGGAGAAAACTCAAATATAATAATTGTATTAATTTTTTACAATTAAAAATCACACAATGAAATTAATTTCACTTCTGAAATTATATAATCAAAATTAAAATGTCTTTAATTTTGTAAAAAAAGTTAAATAATAATTTTGAAAAACAAGAAATTCAAGTTTTGCATGTACATTAGCTTTGTTTTGTTTTATTTATTAAGTTAAAATAAAAAAATCTCTTTGATTTTCCATTTTTCATACGTCATTTTGTTCTATTTCAAATACATATCATCCCCTATATATAATTTTATGCGAATAATTTAGAAATGGTAAATGAAAACATGATGTTTATAATTTATTTTCATTTTTGGGTAACTTATTTTAAGAAATAATTAAATAATATTTTTAAAATTATTTTAATATTGCCCAATCATTAAAAATAAATTTACAATCATTATCAATTGTATCTAGATGATTGATTTTAATCATATCAATCATATTGGTGAAGTTGCACATATGTACATGGGGTGTGAATATGTCACATGTTCAACATAATATTCATTTTCACTAAATAACTAGAAATAGACATATTTAAATTTGATTTGATTTTAATCAAATCAAATATAGTCAATCATTTCAATCAAACGAACATATTAAAGTTCATAAACATTTTAGTTGTAAATTATGCTTCTTTTTTAAAAAAAACCATGTTTTTAAGATAATGTTATCTAGAAAAATTGGGTAATAACCATAAGGATGCATAAGGGCAAGTTTTCAAATAATCGGTTAAGAACTGCTAACTTAACATGTTGGTTTATTATACACCGAATAAGGGGATTATTATTATTAATTTATTGGTGTTTTAAAAATTGATAACCTACCTTGATGAAAAATTTAAATTTAATTTTCTAGAATTTCAATAACTGACAGTGTTGTCCACACATCCTGCAGGATCCGGCCGTAGCCTGGCCATTTTATTCCAGTTACATTTTCGGTCGTAGTTGCAGCCGCTCGATTTACCTAGCGATATCCAACCACCTGGCCGTTTTATTCCAGCTAAATTATCGATCGCAGCCATTCGATTTACCTAATGATATTCAGCTGCAACTGCAGCCGCCCACCACCACAACGTTTCGGCCGCATCATTGTTTTCATCATATCCGTTCATGTGTGTATAAAAAAATGTCAGCCTATTGTAAACGGTCTAGGTCCTAATTGGAGCGGAGGTAGAGGAGGGCGTTCAGCGTGTTGGGCTTCAACGCGTTGCGCTTGTTAGTCCGCGTATTGCTAGCGAACAAGAATGTACATTCCGACATCGAACTTGAAGCCAAAATGCAGAGTATGGCACAAGCGCACTCCTCCTGTTTCCTCTTTTTCAGCAACTTGATGGACATAGCTAGTTCGGCGGCCATAGACTGTAACATGATGAGGAGACTGTCAAAGTGCGTCGCCACGTCCTGCTTCATATTGTTATTCAACTTCTTGTTCAGGAGTGTCTTCTTCATGTACGTGACCAGCGCCTTCGCATCATCAATCTTGTCAAAGACCAACTCGGACTCTTCGTAGAACAGGTAGGCCGTCGGCTACTTGACACCGCCCACCACGTGGGTCTGCTTCCATAGCACATAGTTGATACATGTCGACAGGCGATGGCAATAGCACAGGTCCAGTTCAAACTGCGACGACATTCTTTTCGCTCCGTTATTGTTCAATGCCGCATCTGACTTGACCACCACCTGCCAGTTTGCCGCTTGAACTGTCACCTCGTCCTCCTTCCAGGATATGAACGGGTGAATGCTGTTAACAAGTTGCGATGAATCGTTGGCGTGGTGTGGTTTGTGCCTTCACTGAACTCATCACAAGACATGACGTGGGTGTGCATGACCCAATTATTGTCGATCATTTGCAGGGTGTTAGCACTGTATGCCGTATGTGTGGTGTTGTTCGTCCGAATGCCAGTGGAGAATGCAACGCGCCCATTGTCAATGAAGTGTTTGCGCATGATGACTTGTAGCTTCAAGACACCTTTATCAAATCGGACCATCGTGTTGCGCTTGACGGTCTGTCTGGACTACAACAAGTCCTTGACGAGCAATGGCGTTTTAAGTCCTTGGCGAGCAATGGCGTCTTAAGTCCTCGGCGAGCAGTGGCGTTTTGCTTGCAAAGCCAATGTCCAAGGCGGTTTGGATGACGTTCTCGAAGCCTGCGCCCTCCACCGACGAGAACGAGCAAATGTCCCACGAACACATGTTGACGAGGGCATTGGTCATGTTGGCCTTGGCGGAGTTGGTTGGCATGCCGCGCTTATTCGCCCAAACGGTTAAGTTATTCGAAGAGGAAGCTATAGCAGCTGCATGCGAGCAAGTGTGGCCACTCATCGACGACGTGCTGTCCCGCGAATTGTATATGTAGATACTGAGGCAAGTGGGCTTGATGTAAGCGCACATGTACATCGTCTTAGTCCGCCCCTTGCCATCCACCTCCACATCGAGGCGCACCCACTCGCCATTGGCCTTCACGATCACATGGCCCATGCGATCCCATAGCTTGTTGGTTGATGGCCGATTTTTCGACGTAAAAGGTATCATTGCTTACTGCAAGTTTTTGTTGGTCAAATCAACAAATATCTTCTTCTTAGCATCATCAAGCGACTTGAAGCACTGCATGATGTGTTGTGCCAGTCAAGACGTAGAATATGAGATGCTGATCTCAAAGTCAAAAACTTGCATTAGGAAGCAGTGAGCATCGTACGCTACTCTGCAAAATGCACCACAAAGTAGCACTAACTTTGGAGTTTAAACTCTAGTACTAACTTCTAAGGTTGCCAAGGCGAAATATCTTGTTTTAATGATGCTAATTTGGCTTCTTTATAATAAATATGCATGACACTTTGAAAATTGATACCAATCAAGACATACTCTTTGAATAACGGCTGCAGCCGTAGCCGCCCGCTAAGGTGCACAACCGCATGCACTCAACCATTGCTAAAAATCCTAGCCGCAGCCGATCTGCGATTACGAGCGGCTGCGACTATCGGCTAGCCGCTGGACTGCACTGATAACTGAGGAATAAGTATGCAAAATGCATCTTGTGTTGTGCATGTGTAATAGTAGTCCATAGGCTATTAATAACCGGATTGATAACCGGATAGAAGCTCAGTAACCGGCCAACACTGGTCCCAAAGTGCGTTAGCTGGGGTGATAACGTCGGCCCCTTGATCGAACCTGACCCGGGTTTGCCGACCCGGGTTTGCCAAGCCTGCCGCTGCCACAAGCACGCGAGGGCGATGGAGATGGAGAAGGAGAGGGAGAGCGGGAGCGAGCGAGCGAGCTAGAGAGAGAGAGAGAGAGATAGAGAGAGCGAACGCAAATGAGAGTGGAATAGTGGGCGTAAGCATGCGAGAAATTGTGCAATTGGGTTGTGACGAAGTTGTTTGATGATAAAAGAAGAAGGGAAGGAAGGAAGATGATGCAGAAGGGTGGCGTGGAGCGAGTGCTCACTTTGGTTCGCCACAAGACGGGTCAAGTCGTGGAGGCTCTGCGCGTCACGGCGCTCGAATTCTCCTGGGATCTGCGCGATGCTGCTCATGGTGGCTTCGGTGTCCCCAAGCTCATTTCTTCTGCTGCATCCTTATCCGTTGCGGTAAGTACAAACACACATACACGCATTCATTCTCTGTTTGTGTGTGTGTATGGCTGTGTTGTCTTTACAGCCAGCTCTAGAAAGAAAACGAGCAAAAATTGTTGATTGAATGTCTTGCTTGGCAGGTAGTTGCAGCAGCAGGGACTGCAGCCATAACCTTAGATGCAGCTGGCAAAGTGTTTGGCAAAAGGTTTGGGTGTTTCTCCTCCTGCTGATTTGTTTTGAGGGTTTCTCTGGCACTGCCTCTTGGGTATTCTTTTGGTCTTCTTTCCCACATTTTCTGATGGGATTTGCGTTGCTGTCTTTACTTCTTCCTGATTTTTTTCCCTCCCCTGTTCTGTTCTGTTCAGTCTCCTTGACAGTGCTATTTCTAGGGTTTACTCTTGGCTCCTTTGTGTGGAGAGTATGGTACTACACACATGGTACTACATGCATACATGGTATGTGTGTTGTTGTTGTGGAAACAAGTTTTGTAGTGGTTCTTGGAGGTGGATTTGTTTTGGGATGTGGTCGGTGGGGGGAGAATCCTACTTTGGGGTTTTGGATTTGACCTACCTCTCATGGACAGGGAATGCAACAAGTGCAATGGATGGGAGGGAGTACGCTGCACAATGTGTGCTGGCAAAGGCAGTGTACAGTATCATGTCTCGGACTTTGGCATCCCTGAGTACAAATTTCTTACTCACAGCCCTTGATGTCTATCTATTGTGAGCAGGCAATTGCAGGCTTGCTAAATAGCTAGTTTCCTTTTGAATTTTCTTCTGGTTGAATTTTAGATATCTCTCTTCTTCTTCTTCTTCATCTTACCTGCTTCAGGGGATATGATTGAGAGCATCTTAGCTGCTTTTGTTTTCTGCAGAGGTAGTAGAACAGTGCAGAGCATGGCAGCAGCGATAGCAGGAGGTCAAGCAAAAGTGGAACATTTGCCTCCATCTATGAATTTGGGTCTTCCTTTGCCATCTCGAGAATGTCCCAATTGTGAAGGCACTGTATGTATGACTTTTTTTTTTGCTGCTGTACACCCTATTGTGACCTTTGTGGCTGGGTCACTGAGCATAGTCTTGGGTTGGATACTCTGGTGTGATGTTTTATTTCTTCATCTCTTACTCTGTTCCTGGCACTATCTGCATCAGTATGTTTTGTTACCAGATGCTGATCAATTTGCTGCAAACTCTGTCAGGGTGTGATGAAATGTGCGGAGTGCAAAGGCGATTCGTGGAAACCTAAAGTCCATTTTGATGATGTAATTTTCCTTGATGGCTTTGAGAATACTGGATTTTCCTCACAACTAATCTATGGCACCCTTAGCCAACTAAATCATTGCATGCTGATAGTGTTGTTCTTGTCAAAACCTGTTTCCCTGCAATTAGTGTGTGATTTGGTTGAGCCCATTGGTTCTTTTTGTTGGAAGAAAGTTTGAAATCCAGTTTCACATGTCTTGTAATTTGGGTCTCTCTGCAGGTAATGGATGTTCCATGGAAAGCATGGGATGTGTATCGGAAGACTGAACCACCACCAAATGAGGTAGGCAGAAGCAAGCATCAACTTTTGAAAAATACTTACATGTCTTACAAAATCATTTTGTGTACAGTGTGACCTGCCTTGTTAATGATGAACCTCAGATCTCCAACGAAACCTTGCACTAGCCTGTATTTGAAGGGTGTTTAGGTTTAGCTATTACAGGTAAGCACTGTTGTGTCCCACAGTTGTTCATCACCTTCTGTGTCACAGTTAATACTGAGTTTATGCCATTTAGATGGGAGTTAATTTCAGGAACATGCATTTATGGCCATTTTGAGTTTGCTGACAGCCCTAACCTGCCATGGTTGTATGTATCTATTATAGGCATTTTCTGCAATCCATAGGGCATGATCAACAACATTAGATTTCAAAAGGCTAGTTGTGCATATATCTGCCTTATTTGCAAGCTTATGATGAGGTGTGTGCAGATAATCCAGCAGAGCATGGCAGACCCAGCCACAGCTGCGTGGTTAATGTTTGGGAAACCGGAACTTGAGAATGGCATCCAAATAGATGATGAACTAAAGAAAAAGTTGTGGTGGAACTACAAGGTCCTGTTCTCATACATTCCCTGTATTTGTTTGTTGCCACTATCTCATGAGTTTATGCAGTCCCCAGTCCTCCAAATTGTGGAGTTCAGTGTCCTGGCCTTTCAATACATCAGGGAATCTACTAGAGACAGGGAGACTTGGGAAAACTGGAATGAAGCACACTGGTTGATGATCATATGAAGTGCCTATGCACTAGATTGCCTTCAGCCAATGTAGTTTTCAGGATGTGGGTGGGTGCTTAGGCAATTGTGCTGTTTAGTGTCTCTGTTTCCCTTCAGGAACATGTGCAACAAAGGATTTTTTTATCTCCTATCTCGTGAGATGTATTTTTACCACCTTGTATCCAGAGATGAATCACAATCCCAGACTGAAGTTGCTGAGGATTGCTGTTGGATTGACCACCAGGAAGGCAGAGTCTATGATGAAGTGCGTGAGAAGGTCGAAAGAAGGGAAACTGGCTGGGAAGACATGCAAGAGGTTTTCCAACTTTCATGTTCTTGGGACCCTGAATTGTTGTTTACTACCTGCCCAGATGCAGTTCTTATGTGTTCTTATGGTCACAGTGTCTATGAATTTGGGCTGTGTTTGGTTGAGTTCTGTTGGGGTGCCATATAAAATGAGTGGGTTGTGCAACTTGCAGTCCTTGGCTACTGCTAGTGCATGTAGTAAGCGCTGGTTTGACATGCGGAACAATAAGTTGTGAGCATTGTCTAAGGAAGATTTCAAATTGATAGGATATTTCACTGCTCTTCAAGTCTCAACCTTTAAGGATCAGACATACAGAGGAGGTGCCTGATGGAAATAGATGATGTTATCAGGGGAGACTAATTGATGACATGGAGGGGTTTTGCAGGTGCTTAAGGAGGTAAACCCTGATCAAGCAATGCAGGACCCAGTGATTGTCCGGAATGTACCTTACTTTAAAGCTCAGCAAAGGATTCAAGCTGAGGTGAATCAGTTAGAAGTTCCACCAAGGCCTGCTGACTGGGGGGTATGCTCTTCACTCACAAGGCTGTTGACCTTGAATAAAGTGCACAAGTGTGTTGTGGACATGAATGAGTCCTCAGGAATGAGCGGAGCTTTAGAGCAGGGAAATTCTGCATGATGATCCTGGATGCAATTATTGCTTGTAAAACCAATGTTGGGTTCAATATTCACAGGCCAAATTAAAATTTACCATCTGTTGATGGAGTATACAGTTTGTTGTCATTTTGTTCACCAGATGTGCATGCTCCCCATTTGTTCATGGCAAGTGGGGTGAATTTGTAAAACGGTGCTGGTAGCTGATCCTTTTAGTTCAGATATTGATCTCTATGTTCATGCTGGTGAAGAGAATAACCAACCCTGAAGTCCTATTTCCCCTTGCATGTGTATATCTGGTTTCCATAGTCAGGTTGCTCTCAATGCATGGTTCAGATAGCAAACTGTCGATTGCCTTAGTGAAGATGATTATGTCATGTCCTATTTCAATTGGTGGGCGTACTCTGACGGTGACATGTTTCTGGTTGTGAAGGGAGTGAAAGCTCCCCTATCAGAATCGGACTGGAGCAAAGAGGATCTGAAAAATCCTCAGAAGAAAAAGGAAATGACAACGCTGCTACAAACCCAAGAGCAGCTTTTAGGGGTATTGCTTGACAATGCCTGGGAGAATCATTGGCGACAGGAGCAGGTAGGGCTTGCCATGAATTTATCACTCTGCCTGTCGTAGTTGTTCTAGCCATGTACAGGATGTAGGCCGTTCTCTCTGGGAGAGTGACCATCTTGGAAGCTTGAAGCACACATTTCTGCAAGTCTGACCAGCAGGAAGGCTGATTAGGTCTGGTTAGTCATAGAGGGGTAGGCTTGAGTTGTGCATATTGCTCTCCTCTTCATGTGGGACTTCCCAGGGAGAACCTGATGTGATATCTGTTCACAATTCAAAAGGCACTGGACTACTGAGTGAATACATTGAGAGGTGCATTGCTGGTCAGGAAGGAATTGACACAACGATTACCTCCAATGTGTTATTGCTGATTCTTCTCTGCAATCTTATAGATATGTAGTTTGTGGGCATTGCAGGTAGAAGCATTGAGTAAGCAGAAGATTGAGTCTTATCTACGTGCACAAGAGGAGGAAGCTCGAAACCCTCGCCCTTCTGCTGATCCTGCCAGAAATGCAGAAGCTGGAAAACCTACTCCTGTGTCAAGTTCTAAGCAGGCCAAAGTTTCTTCACAGGTTTCATCTCTTCTTTCTTCTAGGAGTGTTTCTAGGAGGGAGTTCAATGAATGTTGAGTGCATTGAAATCAAAAGTTTCTTTTTTTGTTCAGAGGAGGACCTGTTGTCTTGTTACATTTCTCATCTCAATTCTCTTTTTCTTTGTCCATTTGATCTAGATCACCTTAGAAAGAACATTTTTTTGTTATTACTGACATAGATAAGTTTGGTCATAATCTTATTTCTATCTGTAAAAAGCATGATGTTTCTTCACGATTTCTTCATTTTTCTTTGAGCATCTTCAAGATCAGAGCCTGATGAAACTTCTTCACTCTTGTTGTAGTTGTTCGATTTCTCAACTCTATATAGTAAGATCACCCTCCACCTGGCAGATATAAAATCTTTGTCTGAAAGTTCTAAGTTTTAGTGTCCTTACTTGCATATTTGAATTTCATTGCTTTAATTCTTGTTGGTTCAAAGTTCTTAATCTTAGGTGTTTTGTGGCTTAAGAACATACAAGAGATAAGTTCTTTTGAGTCTTGCCATGGGTTCAAGGTTGTGGAAGCTTCAGACTTAAATCTCTTGGTTAGAGTTTTTGATAGATAACTGGTTCCTCACTTTTGGGCGTTGTTCTTATATACAATAGTTTGTAGGTCTGGACTTCAATTGCAATGAGAGGCAAATCTACAAAGCTACCTCTTTCAGGAGCTTATGAACTTGGACAAGATTCATGGAGATGATCTACTAGCTGAAGCCCAATTTCCTCAGCTCCCCACAGAAGAACAAAGATGTCTTTTCTTGGCTTGTATATGTTCAGTTGTGACTGTTTTTTGGATGTTTTTCTCTACCCAAGAGTGGACCCACTGCCAAGAGGAATAGGCCTAGTGGCTGGCTAGCTTACATGGTTCTCTTACGTTCTTTGAGAGCCACAAGACCAGGGCCACAAGTTTGTCTATTCTTGGACCTGAGTTGTGAGGCAAATCTTCAAAGACATGGATCAAGGCTCGTTGTGATGAGGCTGGGAAGCACATTACTATACTGAACACTCAGTTTTGCCCCTCCAAATGTTTGGTGCCTAGCTGATCTTCATTTCTGTTCTGTGTTGCAGAATGCTGATAAGAAAAAGCGGACTGCAGATGAGAGGAAGAAAAAGGAACGGCAAGATAAGGCAGATCGGTTGATGAGGCAGGCTGCTGAACGTGAAGCTGCTTTAGCAAAAGCAAAAGCTGCTCGAGAACAAGGCCGTCGTTAGTTCTTAAATTTTTGTTTGACATCATGGAAAGTTGAATGCTGGTGCTCCTCATAGGGTGGGGAGTGCCTTTTTTTGATTGTGCAGAGTGTACATGTCTGTCTCTACCATTTCCCTCCAAACTATTGTTCTTGTCCTGAGGACATTTGAGTGGCAAAAGAGTTCTAAAATGTGTTGTCACATAATGGCATTGTCTGGAACAAAAGATTCTACTGATTCGCTGCATGCAAATGTCATAGCTGTGAAGCCATGTGACTCCTTTATTGGGTGGGTCTATTTGCAACTGTCCAAAAAAGTTTAGTGGTGATGAGTTCCCTGGTCCTACTGAAGAGACAGAATGACAGTCACAGATGCTCATTGGAAGAATGAATGAGATGTCATTGTCAGCTCTCATGGCACCGTTTCTTCTGTCTGAGCATACTGCTTCAATTTTGACACAACAAAACACGCCTCAACAATAACTAGCAAACTTGGAGTGTCAGGTAACTGGTAAATTGAACGATGAACCACCCAATCATATTTCCTGCTTTTGTAGATGTCAAGTAGGCCGGCAGTGACTTCAGTTTGCTAATTGCAATCTGTTTGCCTGCTGCTGAAGGGCTCTAGTACCATCTGTACCTTTATTGATTATGGGATACTAGGTGATGTACAGCTTGATTAGAGTTGTGCCATAACCAGCTGAAGCTTTTGTGATGTCTTTTTCTCTGCTGTCACCTTAACAGTTGTGGTTAACCTGGAAGGGCAATTTTTTCAAAGAAATCTAGAAGGACAAAGTCTCTGCCAGCGAATGCTGATTTTTTCTGTACATCTCCAAACTGAAAATCACCTTTAGGTGTGGTGTTCAAATGCTGTCTGTACAATTTACTCTGAGCTAAGAACTTTTTTCAAAAGCATTACTGATAATTTTGGTCATGTGAACAGAATTAGGTGGATCTGGTTGTCTGAGAATATTCTGAGAGGCCAGGTTTGCTTCTTCTATTTGTCATTTGTTAAATGACTCAAAGAAATTCTGTTCAATTGCTGATTGATGTCTAATATGTTGCAGTTCTCTTCTGATTCTTTTATTTAGACAAGCTGTAAATTTGTTGCAACAAGTTTGGTGAAGGTTGTTGTGGCTACAAACAAACATCTCCTCGATGTTGAAGGCATTAAGGTGGGGCAATGATCAAGCCATGGATCTCGGTATCCATTTTGTGGAGGCAAACCATCTATGACTTGTGGTCATGAGCAGTTTCAGTTCACCTTTGCAGGTACGTTGCTTTCAAAAAGTGGTGGGTGGATCCTGTTTCCTGGGTTATGGATCATGTTAAGATCTGGCATTCAAGTGGGTAGTAAAGCAAAGCTCAATCGTAATCACAACCAACAAGGACACAATTTGTGAGTACTGCTCTCTCTCTCTCTTTACTTTGATGTTTTGGGTGGTTAAGGCTGGGCGAAAGGGAGCAAAGGATTCCTGAGCATTCCTTCATTTGGGAGAGAGGACATCCAATTATGGTAATACTGTCCAGTCCTGAAGCCCTTAGTGACACACACACATTTGTTGCACAAATCAATGAAATCTTTTGCTTTCATTTTTGGTTTTTTGCATACAACCAAAACTTCCAAAACTTGCATTGGGTAGTAGTAGTTTTGAGAAAATCCGCAATCTCTCAAACCAAGTACTTATCCCTCAAAACAAGAGATAAGTTGTCATTTTGAGATGGTGGCTCTTGATTGCCCTCACCTGCTCAAGTGGGGTTAAGTATCAAGGCAAGTAGGTAGGAAATGTAAGTGTAAGCAAGTAGGTAGGTAAGTAGGTAAAGCATGTGGTAGCTATTAGGTAGGTAGATGCATGTGGATGGTTAGTACATAACTAACTACTGTAGTTAACTATGGGACATGAATACAACAAAGAGTTGGAGTGGAATCCTCATTAATTGGTGGAATGGTTTTTGCTTCACATTTGTGGTAAAACATTTTTCTAGGCTCCAAAGAGAAAAAAATCCTAAAGTGAGATAACTTCAAGGTTTGGACAATAAAATCCACAACAAGGTGGGAAGGTGGACTTTGTTGGCAAGTTTGTTTGGAGAATTCCTTTCTTCACAAGTCACCATATTGGTTGGAATTACTAGTATTTTGTGCCAAAGCTTGAAAATGTTTGGCCAATTTACATGGTGCCGTCAAAGGCTTCCTTATATAAATGTAAGCGACTATTGTGAAATGAAGGTTAGGTTTCACACCCAAACATTGTATGTTGAATATAAAATAAGAAAAAAAGGGAAAAAGTTAATGAGAGAGAGAGAGAGAGAGAGAGAGAGAGAGAGAAAAGGACAAAATGAAGAACCAATGCTTTAAAAATTGAAAAGGGGAAAAGGGACATGAAGATTCAAAGAGGGAACATGAAGCAACCGAGGCTACGCTAGTCCACAATTTAGCATCCCCAGAAATGGGTGCCTTGGCTACTAGATATTACTTTGAAATCATGTCCAAAAGTGATGTATGTATGTATGTATGTATCCATTCAAGACTAGGCATGATATTTTGAAAGGAATATAAGTGTGCATCAAGTTTGACCCCCTCATCCATCCTTCAATCATATGTAAAATTCTCTCACTTTCATGGTTGAAGGGCCAGGTTACATCCGAATAATGTCATTACTCATATCACAATATTATCGTAGATGATGGAAAAATTATATAATTTCAAAATTAGAAAATGAATTCATTTTTTGAAAAATTAATAATTATTCGTTTTTTCAATGTGGAAACTGACCCTACGGCTACGACGGTATCTGGCTTCTTCTAAATGTAAATTCCTCATGTAATTTTTTCAATTCTTATATATCATCCATATGAATGAAGCTAGGCTACTCTAAACCCTTATTCCAGTAAAAGCCAG
>Ga0209208_10002818_pt1 | contig 24993 bp, 12 predicted proteins | sample S1TSphfallax_3_FD_187694 | JGI IMG/M metagenome (GOLD analysis project Ga0209208, IMG submission 187694) | Host-associated microbial communities from peat moss isolated from Minnesota, USA - S1T2_Fd - Sphagnum fallax MG (SPAdes) (version 2) | ecosystem: Host-associated > Plants > Peat moss >...
CCCCCCGCCCCCCCCCAATTTCTTTTTCAAAATTTAAAAACATTATTACACAAAATTATTACACCAAAAGATATTTAAATAAATTCCAACCAATCATGATCTGCAATCAATGCCTCAAAAACAATTTGAAGGTCGAAAAATTTGGAAGGAAATGCTGACATTCCTCCTAAATTTGTTTTGCAAATTTTTTATTAAAGACAAAATAATTATAAGAAAACATTTAAATAAATTCCAACCAATCATAGTTCTACATTCAATTCTTCAGAAAAATATTTGAAAGCAAAAAAATTTGGAAAAAAATGAAAATATTTCCCCCCAAAAAAAAATTCAAAATTTTTTTATTGCAGATAAAATAATTGAAGAAAAAAAATATTAAAATAAATTCCAACTACTCACAATTTTGTAGTCAATGCCCAAAAAAGATTTGAAAAAGTTTGAGCTTTTTAGCGCATGGCATAACCAACTTTTTGTGTGCCCATTTAACAAAATGTTAAAATAAATTTCAACCAATGGGAGTTTTTTTAAAGTCATACTAATGGAGGTCAGGCCAAATAGGTGGGCTTGACTTGACCTCCGTTAGACCATGAAACATTATTCGTAACTTGCCATTTAGATTTCCATGTCCATATTTCGTTCGCCTTCATTTCCTTGGTCCATTAGGTCTTCAAGCTTTGTGTAAAGTTAACTTATACCTTCACAATCCTTTCCCTCTAATCACAGATTTTGTATTTCATTGATTCATGAGCATTCAAATAAGTATTTATTTTAAGAGGTCAATCAATACAAAGAGCCTGGATAGGGGAGTAACCAAAACATGACTAAATCATAAGACTAAATGAAGGTTTCTGTAAGGGAGCTGAAAATACAAAGGAAAATTCCAGGCAGTGCTTTACAATTTCAAATCTAACAATTTTTTGTCCAGAACTGAACTCAATCCATCCAGAAACTAAGGAAGCACCACACATCATCATCTTCAGGTCTTTTACCAATTAAGAAAGTTACATTCATGGGAGATTCATTCATGGGTGGGAAGGATGTTTATTACACGCAAGGTTCTTTTTACACTATTTTATTTATTTGCTTAGTTAGAAGCTAAAAATAACTTAAGTGTAGGTAACTAGCAAAGGAACTTGCAACCTCCATCATGTACAGTTATTTATTTAATATTATTTATTGGGTTACCTTTTTTTGGGCCTAATTATATAGGTTGTAGCATGCCATCAACCTAGCCTTGGCAACTCCCACACTTTGACTAGGCTAGGCACATGTCCTGTTGCTACAGCCTCTTGCCAGAATTCATTGCCAAGAAGTTATTAATTGACCTGATTATCAAAAAAATCAAGAAGCAACTTGTAGGTTATTAATAACTGAATTAATAACCAAATGAAAACTCAATAATCAACAAACACAAGTGGGGTGGGTAATAAATTTGATACCAAACCCTCATCAAATATCAACTCAATGATACAAATTTATGCTCCATGGAAGTGAAATTCTAAAAACCTCACCCTCTTGTCATACTCAACAATTTTATTTTTTCAAATACTTATAATTAGATTCAGCCTAAGCTCAACAAATGGGTGCAAGTATTAACCAAAAACTCAAGAACCTAGAAACATTTCAATAATTAGCAAAGTTTTGATTTAAGATTGTGGTTGCAAGTTGCAAGGGACTAGGTTTCTATTGTCCTTCTTGTTGCTTTATAATGTTGCAAGATAAGCATGGAGTTTGGTGGATGTTGTTGCAATAGAAATTGTCACCATCAATGTACACTAATATTAAAGCTTGAAGAAGCCATTGACAATGTGCATTGCTCAAATGAAAGAAGGTAGTCCCTTTTTTTTTTGCAATTTGGTTTCAATTGTTTTAGGCAATTTGGATTTGTCAAAAGATTTGTGAAGCAATGAAGCAAAGAGAAAGAATCTTTTGAAACTCAAAACCCAAACTACATGTCACGTGAAAGACATTCACATTAATAAATAGGGGTGGGATTTAGGGTTTGTGAATAAACAACAAGCTTGTTTTCTTGCTTTTCTCTAGTTGTCAAGAGTTTTTGGCTTTCATCTTTCGTTTGTTTCACCACTTGCTCCCTTGCACTTTGACAAACCTATGAAATGCAACAATGGTGTAAGAAAATTTTGACAAATTAATGTGACCTAAGGCATGTTATGTTGTTTGTTGCATGTTGAGCTTCGAGCTTTAACATGCTTGTTATGTATTCACTACATCACTTGTATTGAAGCAAATCCATGGACCAACAATGGTGGGTAGACTATCAAAAATATTTGTCTTGAACTTTCTTTCAACTTATCAAATGTTTGGTCTTCAAACTCTTGTTAACCTTGATAATTGAAGATTGAACTTGAATGTTTACAACTTCAGCTTTCCTCTTATTGATGTTGAATCACATAATCTATTCATTTAATTAGTTTGTGGTCACTTTTAAACTCTCATTTTTTTTAAGTTGACGACAAACAATGGGTTTTCAAAATAGGATAAATTTGGGAATTTGAGTCCCATGTTCAACTATTACCTCAAACCAAGCCCCCATTCCCAAAATAGACCTTTTTTTGGTCCATATTGTGCACAAACCCAACACAAGAACATTTTGGGGGACTCTTAAGATATGTTTAGAAATTGAGACCATTATTGTGTGTGTAAGTGTAAATAATTATTCATCATGTTGTGTAAAACTTACATGCCAAATTTTTTATACTTACATTTCATGTTGTGTTTTTTTTTTCCAGATTTACATTTACATGATGATATGCAACTTTTTGCCATGTAAGTGTAAATCATAGTGTAAGATTCTTATGAAGGTATTTCACTACCCACTATCCTTGGAGGTTATGGTTTGCTAAAAAAAAGAGAATATTGTACATCAAACTTTTCATTAGTGATTTTGGGTTTTTAAAACAACAATGCACGATGACAAGGGAGAACTAATATGAAACAAGTCATTGATGAAGCTTGTAATAATGTTAAGAATTGCAAAATAACCACAATGCCATCACTTAAACATGTACAAATTGTAAGTGACGAGGGACAATGTGAGGAACTCACTTTAAACCCTAAACCTTGCTTTGTAAAACCAAAATGAATGAAGTTGCAAATACAACCACAAAAAAGAGAGTGTAACATGATAAATAAGGTAACAAATATATAGTAAAAAGCTCACTTGAAACATGTTGTTAGAGTTTTTGGCAATGCAAAAAATTGTAAGATACTAACAACACCATCACTTACACTTGCAAACAACTTTTAAATAAAGAGGAGCAACATGAAAAATTCATAAATTCACAATGAAAGGAGCTTTGCAAGATATCATTCCTCCATACCTAATCCTTTCTTCTTTTCTAACTGCTTCCTATTTTCCACATGTTTTACTATTTGCCCCTTTTTCCTTCAATGTTTTTTTTTGCTTTGTTTGAAGCAACTCCATTTCCATCACTATCACTTTGAGAGAAGAAAGAAAAAATGCCAATATTGCATACATTATGGTGTATTGTGTTCATTTATTTGTTTACATTACCTATATGGTGAATGTTTAAAAAAAATAAAATTTGCACTTGCATTTATATAGATGTAAACAAAATTTTTACATTTACATTATATAATATGATATACATTTATGCTTTACATTTATACATATTTATTTAGAAGAAATAAAATATTTATTGTATAATACATATTATACACATTTATGTAAAAATTATACATCTATAATATTTAGAAGCAATTAGAATGAAAATTTGGGGGTGTTCCGGTTTTGCCATGGTACCAGTGTAGGTGCTGGTTCACCCAAAACCTAGAAAGGGTGGATCTTTGATTGACTGCCAAACCCCCACCGGTTCTTTGACATGGTATACAGGTGTATATCCGGCGGAGGCCAACATTTGAAAGATCTGCCCCTAGCTGTGACCCAGACCAAAACATTTGGCAGTAGGTCTGCCCCTGGCCCGGACCCGGCAAAAAATTTAAAACCTGGCCCAAAACAAGGTGTACATCCCAGTCTACACCCCATCAATGGTTTATTTATTTATTTATTTATTTTTCTGATGCCTGCCTGGGTGCCCTATGAGATGATGTAGCCATATTTAGCTATAAACAAAATATGAATTTAAAAATAAATCCTTCCATATTGTTGGCCACCTACTAGAACCTGATGTAGAATAAGGGATTGTATTTTTTTTTTTTCAATTATTTGTTAACCAAAACTTGGCAAAGTGTTCCAAAAAAAATTAGCCATTTTGTCAAATTTAGAAAAAAAATTCCAAAAAATCCCCCCTCCCCCTTTTTTGTTGGTCACAAACTGACAATTTTTTTTGGAAAAGCAAAACACTGAGGACTTTTTTAATAAAAAGATTCAAAGTTTGGTGATTAGAAACCCTTTTTTGTGCATTTTAGAAAAACATTGCACCCCATTAAAACCTGACCTAATGTTTCTAGTATATTTGACTTAATGTTTCTTGTATATTTGCAGGTGCCTTAGAGAGCATCTCCAATGGTGCTCAGTATGTGATCCTGCACAGTACAATTGGACGAAGAAAATAGATCATATATCCCTTTTTGTCTCAGGAAAATGGTTTTGGCTCCATATAATTGCACATGTTGCTGTGGCTGGTGAAAGGCACACCAGTGCTTGCACCCACAGAAAAGACACTAACAACTATGATCTAACTGCTGCTCAGTATTTTTGATTGATCTATCCAAATGATTAGTCCAAGTGATTTGCTATTAGTAATCCCCCACTTATTTGCTTGAAGGGTTTAGGGTTTAGGGTTTCAGTGATACGGGTGGGGATGCAAAACAGTCGGTAACTAAATTTGGGTTTAGGGTTTAGGGTTTTAGGGTTTAGGGTTTCAGTGATATGGGTGGGGATGCAAAATAGTCGATAACTAAATTTGGAAACTTGGATGTGAAATATATTTCGGCAGGGTCACATATTGAGCACCACTGGAGATGCTCTTTAGAGAGCATAATTGTACTCATCCCAACTCAAGCACCTTACGAAATCTCTAAGGAAGGTGCCTCTGGGTTGGCAGATTGAAATGGAATATGACTAAACACTTGCACCAGCAGTGAGCACCCACCAGCACAGGATGCAGGATGAATGGTGTGTGGACAGGAAACACTTTTTCATTGTATTCCAGTCCCATTAAGTAACCACCATGGTTATCTATGTACTAACCATCCACATGCGTCTACCTGCTTAGTAGTCATTAAAGGTTGAAACTACTTAAGTTTAGGGTTTAAGGTTTAGGGTAAGTATAGTAGACAACCCTAAACCTCCTGGCTTGTCTACTATACTTACCCACTTACATAGGTAGTTTACCAGTGTTTGCTGGTTATTGAGTTTTGACCTGGTTATCATGCTCGTTCTTAATTACTTGCTAGTTCATCCTTCATTTTTAGATAACTGGTTAAATTGACAACCATATGATATTGAATTTTAAAAATCTAACAACCTACTTAGATGACCTGATCATCATCTAGGTAGATTATCAATCTTTAAACGCTAATTTAAAAAAAATTAAAACAAAAAAATAATATTCATACATATATTTCAAAAACCTTATAATTGGATAGTAATTGACAAGATAACATGTGGTTATCAGCTACTTATTTAATAACATACCCTTATGCATAATCAATAGTTATTACTCATTTTTTTTTATAAGCTACTTGGGCAGCCAAATTTTCTGATATTGATATTGATAATCTGTGTGACCCTCCCTCTCCCTCCCCCAAACCTACCTAGTGGTTATCAAAAAGACCACTAACTGGCCAAAACCAGTAGCTACTAATGTTGTGTGGGTATATATATTTTTAATATATTGTTGGGTGAAGGTATATAGTTTTTTCTCAATTTATTTATTCATTGGGTAAGGGTAAATTTAGCATTCAAAAAATTTCATCAGGTTAGTGTTCAAGTAAAAAAAAATCATCATTTTTGGTAGATGGGTAGGGTTTGGGTACCCTCTTATCATATACCATTTTATGGGTAAAAATGGGTATAATAATATTAATTAAGTAAAAATTAAGGAAAATCAGTTTGGAATTACATGTATTTTTTGAGAGGTCAAATACAATGTCAAAATGCAAGAATCAAAATGTTTGATTCATCCTTTACTAGGTTAAACATGTTTACAAGTGAACACTTAATGTATCATAAGACAATGGTGTTATATCAACATTTGATTGATGATGAATTTAAAAAATAATTTGTAGCTCATCTTAGGGCGCTCTAGTAAGCTTTTGAATAATCTAATTTTGTTAAATAATGTGGAAGTTATGACCCTCCAATGTAAGTTGCTCTTTCATATGAAATATGTCCTTAGCACACACAACTACTGTTCCTAACATGTGCATTTTTACCATGTGTTAACATCCTCAATTTTATCCCCTATGGTTTGACCAAAGTTCTCACCTTCTCGCCTTTAAACTTGGGTCAAAAATGACACCCATCATTGTGAACCTTCAGACTTTGAGTCAATTATATTCCTCCACTTGAGTTTGAAACAAGCAAGATATAATCTCCAAAAGTAAGGGTTCAAAAATTAATAAAAACATTTATCCTCTTGTGAACACATATATTTCCATATGCAATTGAAGTGAATCTTATAATTAAACACGTCAAACTTCATACACAAACAATATCCCTCTTATTACCAGACAAGATGAACTTTATTTCAAAGAATTCCTTTCAGAAAGTTCTTTAGTTTTGACCTTTTAAATGTTTTTAGTTTTAACAAACCCCATTTATGTCCAACCAAATGGAAATGCTCAACAATCAATATTTTTGATTGTGAGGATTATCCATTACCAAACATGATGTGTCAAGTGTCAATGTCATGTAATTTTATTGTTTTTTTGTCCTCCCCTTTTTTCTTTAGTCAAGTTTGTTGTACAAGTGTATGTAATTGACTATAGTTGAATGCATATGTTTAAGTGTCTATATTCTTGTTTATGTTGAAGAACTTTGGGTTCTATGAAAGAGAACTAGTCCCAATATGAGAGTGAACACTTCTCCTTACCTTAAACTAAATTTGTTAGCATTTTAGTGTGTGCATGCAATGTGAACATTTCTAGCTTTTGATTTTTTTATGCCTCTTCATCATCCAAAGGCAAGTTATAGCAATTGTGATTGCTTAGTTGACATTATGCATTATACACCATTTTGCGATAATTCATATGATTGAAGTTTATAAATTTTTTCCTAATGTTGAGTGAAGCAATTTTACATTTTTTTCTATCCCATCAATATTAACACAATTTTCAGAAACATAATTTCACACCCGTATTTGTCTTTGAATGTGTTCTTGCATGGAAAATGATGTCAATTTTGAATTCATTTCACTGATGTATATTGTTCATGGTGAGCATTCCTTAATTTTTGGACCTAAGCTTCAAGTTACCACCTGCAACTCCAAGGCTTCAAATTAAGGAACATCCTCCACTTTGGCCTTTCCCCTATACATAAAAACCTCATCAATTTTTTTCTTTTTATGATGAAGGAACCTCACATAGCAAATCTTCCTAACGTATCCTAATAAATATTAGTGAAGCATGTGTGGTTGGGCCAAGAGTGAACTAATTACCCAACTAATTTTTCCTTCCAAAATCATTTAAAAAATATATAGTTAAATTTTCAATGAAAAAAATTAATTAAAATTCAATATCTTGCACCTTAGGTCTAATTTTTTTCCAAATCATTTTCATTAAATCCTACTCACTAAGGGCTTTCCAACAGTATCAAGAGCATACCACACCCAAATTTCACTATAATTCATGAAGCAGCAATAATGAGAAGGTGAGAAGATTTCAGCTCTATTTAGCTGGGCATCAATTATTGCTTCTATTATATAGTTCAGCTCTATTTAGTTGGGTATCTTTTGTTGCTTATATTAATTACTCAGGGTTGCACCCAAAGTGGTTTTTTTTTTTTTTGGGTTTTGAGGGAGCCACTTTGATTGGCTCATCCTTCTTTTGGGGAGGGGGGGATTTGAGCACTCCTCCAAATTAGAATCACAGAAGTGCTCCCCTGTATAACCCCAAGTTCAACTTTGAGCAAAAGATATGGGATTAAAGTGTGGTGCTATTGGGAGCCATTTTAAGAGAACAAATTCAGAACACATAAGCTATCAATGCTTATTATGCATACCTGTCAAATTTCTCTTGATTTTTTGTTTTCAGGTGTGTCAAGGCACTCCATAAGCATCATATTATCTGTGCTCCCATATTTTGCTTTGAAAGTAGCATGCTTCCTTTACACCAAGAGGCTCAACAATACTCACAAATTTGCTGATACATCATCTTTTCATCTTGGACTTGGAACAGGTCCAAGAAGCCTTGAAATCATGAGATGATTCCATCAGTATAAGGGCTACAATGTCCGTAGTTAACAGCTATCTATGGAGGAACTAAAATTAGGACCAAGAGGGGTTGAAGAGTTTAACGGACCCCATTAACAAAAAGCTCAGTCAGCTCCAATTGGTGACCTCCGAAGTGACTCATGCTTTTGCAATCAAACAGGAACACTATCATGGAAATGTTTTAAAGCTAGTCCAAGTTTCATATATAGCCAAGATTCATGACTCCCCATCGTTGAGTGCATGAAGGTTGTGAGTTGTGAGATCCTTGGATAACCCCTTTGCAAGAGATTCAAGAAAGGAATTAGAATTTAGACCACCCAAAACCTTATGCAAACAACTTCTAACAACTTCTATGATGAAGCCAACAGAAATCTCACATGATCTGTTAAAATGAAGCGAACCTGACTTCCTGAGCTTTGGACAGGAAATTTCAAGACAGTTCAGCTGCATAACTTGCAAACAATGGACTGCCATGAGAATGGAATTGTCATAGAGCACTAGTTGTGGAGTATGCAACATGCCATCCACAAACATTTGAGCTCCTTAGGTAACGCAAGGACAATTCTGACCAAAACCCATCCTCAATGGGGCTCAGGATGTCGTTTCCACTCCTGCTCCTTGGTCCCACGGGGTTCCAGGGACCATATCCCATGTTGAATGGTCTGTTCATGGAAGTTTATATAATCCACACTATGTACAAAATTTGGTCAGCTTCACCATTCAGATACTGCCTGTGCCAACAATCCATTGAAGCATTACAGTGACATACAAGACTAGAAGGATAAACATTTGGAAATGGTGGTGCTCATGAGCTTCAATAAGCCCCTCAGATAAGCCTCTCTTTACTGCCTGCAGCCAGAGGAATTTTTACTACCTTCAGATTTGTACATGCAATTACCCCTCTGCATGGCTTTCCATGAGAGAAAAACTGCTGCATTCAATACAACAGCAAGTAGTGAACCTTATTTCTGATGCTATTGTGTTAGGCCACATGTTACTTGGCTTATAGGCACACTTCACCAGTAAATGAACAGAAAAACACCTTCAGCATTGCAAAGTAAATTCATTGCATGGTGGCCTCTGGTACTAAACTCTAATCTGTAATGTTGACAACATTCGAGACAGATAAGTGTGACTATACATGCTGTGCTGTCTCAAACTTAAACATACCCTGTCTGGTAACCTTTGCGTGGAAGGATGTGAAGTGAAGAGCTTGAAGAAGAGCTGGAGAATCTCAATGGTCATTATGGACCACAGCACTTGATCTTGCACAAGCTATTCAGTGAAATTGCATCTTGAAGGGGGCTCTACAACTCAAAGGCAATCAAAAGACACTGCAGCTTTCAAATGGGTACAATTTGCACCTAGATTCTAAATCCATCACTTGCTGTGCTAATCAAAGAAGCGGCCAGCTAATATTGAAGAAGAGAGAGGGTGGCTGATAGAAAGAGGGCAATTTCCAGTTACCCTAAAACCTCTGTGAAAAAAGAGATTATAGGAGGGCAGGGGTTGGTGAGGGCCCATCCAAACCTGGGAGTGGAGGTTGTGGTGTTGATGTCTTTCCTGGGGACACACCATCATCACCTGGTTGACCCTCAAGTCCATGCCGCGCAGCATCCTCTCGTGAAGGCTGAAATCCAAGCTTAAACTTATCATAATTTGAAAGCTCTGCATGCTTAAATGGCCTCTCACCTAAAAGTGCTACTAAATCCTCTTGGTGCAGAACCTCCTTCTCTAGTAGCTTCAATGCAAGGGCCTCAACTCCAGCCTTGTGTTCAGTGACCAAAGCAAGTGTTCGTTTGTAAGCAAGGTCCACCCAATCACGCACTTCCTGGTCAATGATCTCCCCTGTCTCATTGCTGTATGGCTTTATCATCTCTAGTCCATCCTCCTTTGGTGGGAAGGAAAGGAGACCCACTTTGTCACTGAACCCATATACTGCAACTTGGGCATATGTCATCTTCGTGACTTTCTCCAGATCATTTTGGGCTCCAGTTGAGATCTTGCCAAGCAATACCTGTATACAAGCAATTACAGTTAAAGCACAGATGCATATTAAGAGCTTCAAGTATGCTGGAGGGACATATCTAAAAAATCCAAACTACAACATCCACTTGAAGATTCTAAACCTTTTGTAACATGAATACAAATTCTGTTGTTATGACATGGTCCCTCCATTATGCAGAAGCATCTCCTGTCTGGTCCCATTTGAACTTGCAAACTCCTGGGGAAGGGAAACAAGTTTGTACCTGCTCAGCTGCACGGCCACCAAGTGTCATACATGTCATATCCAGGAGCTGCTCCTTGGTCATAAGCAAGTTCTCATTTGGCAAGTATTGTGCAAAACCTAATGCTGCAGTGCCTCGTGGAACTATTGACACTTTCAGCAATGGCTCAGCATGCTCCAAAAACCAGCCTGCCACAGCATGACCTGCTTCATGATATGCCACTGTCCGCCTCTCCTCCTTGCTTATCACCTGCACCACAAGACATAAGTCCTTGGCTTCACAGATCCTAGAGAAAAAACTTAAAACAATGATTTGTCAACTTGACAGACTCAAACAGATACTATAAAGAAACCTTAGACAACCTTAGCATGCTCAGGAACTCTAAAGCACCTGCACTTCTCCACACATGCTCTCAACTATCCAGATATTTCCGAGTGCCAATTTATGAGTGAAAGAATGTACTAGGCCATAAGAAGCCTACATTGTAGACAAAGCTGTGCAGTCACAGTAAGATCAGACTTGAACAGAGAGAATGCAAAAGAGAAAACTCACTCGCTTCTTCTTCTCAAGTCCACCAATTATGCGATCAATAGCTGCCTCAAAATGCTCCATAGCAATTACAGTCTTTTCATTGCGTGCACATATTAATGCAGCCTCATTGCAGACATTGGCAATGTCAGCACCTGCAAACCCAGGAGTCAAAGCTGCCATCCTCTGTGAGTAGTACACAGGATCCTGGTCAAGCTTCAACTTCTGGAGATAGATTCTAAAAATCTGTTCCCGTCCATTGATGTCAGGCCGATCAATGGAAATCTGCCGATCAAAACGACCTGGACGCAGTAAAGCCTTGTCAAGGATATCAGGCCTGTTTGTGCCTGCAAGGACCACCACCCCTGTTGTCGTCCCAAACCCATCCATTTCAACCAAGAGCTGATTGAGAGTGCTCTCTCTCTCATCATTGGCTCCTGCAAAACCTCCTCTCCCCCTGGCTCGGCCAATTGCATCAATCTCATCAATGAAAATGATACTTGGACTTGCTTGGCGGGCTTGAGCAAACAGATCTCGGACGCGTGATGGTCCAACTCCCACAAACATCTCCATGAAATCTGAGCCACTGATTGAAAGGAATGGCACCCCAGCTTCCCCTGCAGTAGCCTTGGCAAGGAGTGTTTTACCTGTACCAGGAGGACCAACCAACAGGGCCCCCTTTGGTATCTTGGCACCAAGTTCTTGATACTTCTTGGGGTTCTTCAGAAAGTGCACAAATTCCATAATCTCTTGCTTTGCCTCATCACAACCTGCTACATCTTTGAACATCACCTGCCATACAAAATAACCAAGGAATGAATTCACATGCAGACAGCAATTATAATCACTTTACCTGTTTAAACAAAAGCTGTTGATACTGATCCTGAACACCTGCACAGAAATCCTTAAAAGTGACAGTCATGCTAAGACTGCAGCTGTTGCAAATGACAAACCTTATCCTTTGCTTTCTTGCTTAGCTTGGTGACTTGTGCCTTGCCAACATTGAAAATTCCACGTCCACCCATACCTCCAGATCCTCCACCAATGCCAAATCCTCCACCCTGCATTCGTCTAGAGAAATAGATGTAGCCTGCAATCAACAGAATAGTTGGTGCCAACCGCAAGAGCTCTTGCTGCCAGCTCAACTCTGACACATAAGTAACAGGGACATAGTCGTGTGGGTTCACACCAAGCATGTCCTGAGCATCCTCCAGCTTACGTTCAAAAGAGTCAATACTCCCAATGTTGAAATAGTACTTATATTGGCTAACTGCCTGGCCACCCTGTGGCCGGGTGTCTGTTTGAAGTTCATCAAGATTGCCTCCTCCTCCGCCTGCTTGAGAAGCTTGACCAGAACCAGCCTTGACATAAACCTTTGCTAAGCTTTTGTTTGTGACTTCAATTCGGTCCACAATGCCTGGCTCAAGCAGTTTGTTTTTAAACTCCTGGAAGCTGATCTGAAGTCACCGAAACCATCCAGATAATTAAACTAGAGTTATACAAAAGCAAGCGAAGTCCCAGTGCTGTGTCTTCTAGTTCAAGCATCTTGTGTAGTGTCCAAGAACCTCTACACCTTCAAGCAAAGCTTTGGAGTTTTTCATATTTGAAGTCAAGCCTGGCACATTGAAACAAATGCATCTCCCTTCATGGCCCCTTCATGGGATGGAGTAATGAATAATGATTTCAACCAAGAGTTTCATAGGCACAGATACCTGTTGGGCATCACTGCGGCCGATGGAGAGTGTGGTAAGAATGGCAACAGTAGCCGCACCAGTTAAAATCAAGGACTGAAGCTGTGCCCTTGGCACCTCTGCAAATGTCTTTGGGTCCTCAGACTTTGGATCCTCTGCCAATTCAGCTCAAGCATGTCAGAGCCTGCCATAACTTGTACAAGACTTACATGGATCTCCAATCAGGAAATTTATCCATACCCATTTCTGCAATAAGAAAACTAGGAACAGCGTAATAGACACCTCTTATTCCACACAAAGTCATTTCAGATCCTGTGGATGCCATTACTCACCATTCTTTGATTCCGACTTCTGCTCATTGCGGCCCTTAGGGAGTTCTTTCTTATTCTTTGGATAGAAATTCTCAAACCCTGCACACAAATGGATAACAGCAAGCTCAGCCACTGCAATGCACCAAATTCAAACACCCTCAAAGCTAACAACAGAATTGCGCTGCAAACTCATTAGGATGGTTACATCTGTATACATACTACCACAAAGAAAGGGCTGTACTCCAACCCAGGAAAACCTTGCAGCAGGTCTTCTTTGGGTAGCATAAGCATCCAAGATAGGGTTTGCAAAAGAATGAGCCCTATGAGGATAAACCTTTCTCCCAAAACTGTGCACAGGACAGTAGGAGCATCAATTACTTACTCAAGACCAGCATTTCATGTAGTACAAAGCACATCTTTGGTTTTCTCTAGGCTTGATCTTCTCACCTTTCTTTCTGGGGTTCTCACTACAAAAAGTTCTGCGGGCATCAGCATTCCGCAGATGTGAACTCTGGCCACCCCTTCTAGAAATATGATGGATTGGTCGCCTTGATATGCCAAACCTCTCAAACGTTGATCTTGAAATGGCAGGACCTGTGATGCCAGGCCTTATTGAGCCTAAGCTAGAAAGCCATCTCCTTGGAGGATTCTGCCCTTGGTTGCTCAAAGTTGACAAACCTCTGTTTTGCCCTAGACTAGTCAAATTCTTGTACACTTGAGAACCTACAGATGCTTTTCCGGTGGTCAAAGCTTCCTGCTGCCATAAAAACAAAATCTCTTTGTTATTGTCAAATGCAGCACAACCCTAAAATGTAACAAAGAAACATAATTCCACCCCCAAACCAGCACAACCTTACAACAATGGGAGACTGCTCATACACAAATGCAGAAACCCAAACTCCTTCCAAAGTTTACAAGTCAAAAGTCTGATTCTTCTGTTGCCACAGCACAGATTCCTGGCAATGACTACAAAGCTCCATGAGATAATGACTCCAAAGCTGAATCTATACACATAAACACCATTTTTCTCAACCAGTTTTAAGCTCTTATTTGAACAAAATAAGAAGCCCGCATAGAAAACCCCACATAAATCAGAAGAGTGTCTTAAAACCTTCAAAAGACAGAATCAGTGCAAGGACAAAGAACAAAAAAAAACCAAACATCCCACACAAGGCTTCTGCAAGTGGGGAGAATATATCATGAACATCAAGATAGTCTACCAATATTGCACTAATTTTAGTCAGAGTTGCCAACACATCAGGCAAAAGTTGATGGGACTTCCCAAATAAATCCATCAAGGGCACATGGAAAAACCTTGGATCTTCTCACTGAAATGAAGATCTCAATCCTGACTAGTGAGATTCTAACTGGCAGTTGGGAGAAAGGGAAATTCACACAAGGGTTTTTGAGACTTAGAAAAACGGGGGTGTGAGACAATGAAGGGAAAATCAGAAAGCAAGATGTGGAGGGACCAACATCTTGACATGAGCTTGAATGGGCATAGAAGCACTGCAAGCTTGGCAGACAGTTTAGGGTACAGGCCTCCAGCAATAGTTTTTGGTTCAAGTACATAAATGATGTCACAATATTCAGGAAAAAAAGTACATCATAACCCTTTGCAAATGAACAAGCCATCACTCATGACTAAAACATCCTCAACAAAATAAGAGCAACAGGAGGCAAGTCATCAAATCCTCAAAGAGTTCCTATACCTTGCAGGCAAACTCAATTTAGGGTTGAAGAGAGTGGGAGACAAAGGAATTGCCAAATTAGGGTTTCCAACGCCAGAGAGAGGTGCAACGAAGTTGTGAAAAGTCTCCTTTGAAGACTGAAGTGAATTCCCATAAACTCTGAAAAACATGCATCATAAAAAACTTGGCAACGTACTGCTCCAGAACTCAAGAAAACCAATTATTTGACATCATTAGCAAGCTTTTGAGGCTTATCGAAACCCTAAAAACAACCAATCTCCCAAGACAAGCGACAGGAGACAAGGGGGGAAAAAAAAACACAAACGGGGGGACGCACGTAGAACCTGCAGACTCACCAGATTTTTACGAAACCTGCGTGCAACGGCTGCTGACCTCTGGGATGACATCGATCCCAGCCTATGTGCACTCCAAAAGCACGAGAACAGAGGAAACCCTAAAAGCTCGCTTCGCCGTTTCTCTCTCTCTCTCTCTCCTCCTCCTGCTGGTGGTGGTGCTCCTCCAAAACTCCACAACAACTCCCTCCTCGTCTACTGCAGAGCTGTAGCTAAAGCTCTTGGGAAATCAAAAGCCAAGACGGAAAAAGGTGAAGGCAGGTGGAGGCTCCAAAGCAAAACGTGGGAGCGAGAGAGCGAGCGAGCGAGCGAGCAGCATCGTCTTCTCGTTTTCTTGTACACGTCCGTCCGTCGGTCCGTCCGTCGACGTAGCGAAGGGTAAAAAGCTCCGACCGCCGTGTGAACTTGCGAGAACAACTTCCGAGACGCGGTCGGAGTGGAAACGCGGCGCTGGTTTTTTTTGGCGAATTGTTTTTCAATTTTTTTTTTAAACATGAAAGTTTTGTGATTTTTAGGGCTTTTTCGCCATTTTTCTAAATTAAAAAAAAACAAATTAGCCACCTCTAGACCTACGTACTTCCTAGGTCGCCACTTGTATTGGTACTTTTGTAAAAATGCTGCAGCCCACCTACGACTGTCGCCATTTTATGCAAATTAATGCTGGGGGTCCTCGCCAGTGGACCTTCTTAAGGAATTTGAAATTTGAAATAATAATAATAATAATAATAATAAACCATATAGTGGTGAGCAGGGTTTTTTCTTTTCATATTTTGTGATGTAGCTGAACTGGCAATTGTCCATATTAAAGTTTAGCCAAATTTGGCTATAAGCAGGAAATGCAAGAAAAAAGAGTTTTAAACTGGTGTTTTTTTCTTGTTTGCAACCCTCAAAGGATGAAAAACAAAGTTTTTTCAAGAGAAACCTTGGATGATGAACTTTGACCATCCATTACTCATTCATTTCAACTCTTTTTTATTTTATTTTATTTTATTTTATTTTATTTTTGCACATGAGTCATATGCATGCCTTCTATCCTACCATCAAAATCTTACAAAACACAAAACATGTCATCTTGATTTAAATCTTCACATACTTGAAATTTCAAAATGCCATTTTTGGGATGTGCCATGGGATGTTAGGCTCTACATGTATGTGTACCTCCAAATACACTAAGAAACCTAAACCCTAAACCCTTTTCTATATTACTTGCATAGAAGTCCCTTAAGAAAGGGAGTCCTAGGTGGTGATGGGGAAAGCTTTCCTCACTTTGAAGAATTGAACAATCCAAATATGATGCTAGTTTTAGAATGAAGTTTGGTCCAAGCCCATTTTGGGTCTAACAAAATTTTAAGGGTTGAACTTGATTTATTTATATTTTATAATGCACATGTTAGATTGTGGTGAAATGAGAATTCAACAATCATTTCACCACAATCTAACAATTCATGATATGAAGAAAATTAAATTCTTTTACATGTCATTGAATATTAATCATTTATAATAACCTACTATTTATTTATTTTTATCGTGTGTCTTTCCCATATTTCAGATTTCTAGATTCATCCATCCTAGCCATCATTTCATCCATTATCTTTCCTAAAATTTCCATTTTCTTAGATTTGGGTTTCTCAAACATTTCAACCTTTCCTAGAACTTTTCAACCATCCTTTCTATATTGTTGTTACTAACATTTCTCATCCATCCATCCATCCATCCTATCCAATACATATTTTTCCTCGTTTCTATAGTTTTAAGCATTATTTCATCAATCTATTTATTGGATTTATGTTTTTTACATTTTACATTTTCCATCTTCCCCAATGGCCACCTGTCATCCAATGGGGTTGCATGGGACCTTAAGATGGAAGCTAAACTACCAAAAAAAAAAATTGAAACACCTTCAAACTTAAGGCATCTAATTCTTTTTGTTGCTATTCCTTCAATGTTAAAGCAAGAAACTTCAACTTCTTCTTGTTTCTTTCTCTCTTTTTTTTGGTTACTCTACCTTCAATTAGGCCTTCAAATATTATTTAACTTTCCTGAATTTTCATCACTCTAAACTACCTCCATTTTCATCAATTGCAAACGCTCTCAACCTTTTCAACTTTTAAGGTCCAACTATTGTCCAAGTTTCTCAAAATTTCTGAAATTTGACTTTCTAATATTCCATTATTCCCAACTTTCTCAACTTTTCTAGATTCAATTTTCTCAAGGTTCCATTTTCTTGACTTTCTCAAATTTATTTTGTCCAACTCCTTAAAACTTTCCTAGGTAACTCCCATTTCATCCATTGTCTAACTTTTCAAAAGAATTAAGAACCTTAACACACACATCTATACCAATAGAAAAGATAGCATACGAGGAAGTCGAATAAGTGGTAAAGTGATGTAAAAGCCATCATATAAATGTCATTTCTTCCACTATACAGAACACCCACATTAGTGCATGACCAGTATATGTTGAAGTTCTACTGTAGTTAGAACTTTTCCTTGTGTTGATTCAAAAGAAAATCCTCAATACATGCACATGTCAAAGCCCTTGGTCAGATTTTAACACTATGAAGAGTGGAGTTACAGTGTCTTCTCCTCTCTGCAAAGTTGCCAATTGCATGTCAAAGCCTAAATTTGTGAACTTTTAACAAAGGGAATAGTTGAGTTTAAGTAGAGAAAAAGAATGAAAGATGAAACAAACTACATTAAGCATGCACTTACCCCCCAAATAATTAGCCAAATAACCAAGTCCTAGATTTAATATCATTTTGTATAAAGACCTGCACCTTTTTTATTTTTTAGTGTAACCAAAGGGCACCTTAGCTAGTGTAATTGTTCCTCTGCTGTTTGCAAGGCGTTTTGAAATACCCACCAAATTTTTTTCATTTTTTTTCATGATACCCAATGGGCATCACAGAATTTTAAAAAAAAAAAAATTGGCTTAGGTCTTTATGCTCAGTAAAGCCCTTGGTTGCAAGTTTTACTGGAATCAAGCCCATGCTCAACTCCAACTCCTCCTCATGCAAATGCTTATTCCAAGGGGAGTGGTGCTTTCTGTTTTATAAAGTTTGGCAGGGGTTTCATCATCATCATCAGTCTAATACACTAATTGCAACCTAAAACAAAAGTCCTGGATAAGTTTTCTGTTTCAAAATACTCAGTCTTGCACAATACTGCAAATTGCCAAGAAAAATTTGTTTAGGCAGACAAATCGTTTTAAATCCGATATAAACAAAGGGGTTGTGTCACACTAGTGCGGCCTTGCCATTTACATTAAAAAGTATTTCAAAGCAAAAGAAGAGGTATGGAAACTCAAATGTTTCACCATGCAAAAACATTATCTTTGAAAATTCCTTTAAAAGAAACCAAAATCCTTCAAGATATTACAACTCTATAACTAATATCAGGTTTCAAAACAAGCCAAAATATCCATCTTTCAAAAATCCTCATATAAAAATAGACCTATTATAATTACCTAGGGGGCCCAAAATCCCTTAAGCTACTATACTCTATAATGAATCTAAACACAATACCCTTGGCTTGGTAGGCAAGGCCAACAAGAGTCTATCTTCTTCCTCTCCTGGCATGAATGAATGAATGAATGAATGAATGTGGGCGGCCAAGACTTGCTCACTCCCCAGATGGTGTACAAGCTGTGCTCCTATCTCTACCTATTGTGCCTAATAATCAAAAGACAAAAACAAGGTTCCCTAATTGGGTGAGCTGCTGCAGAGATACTCCAAAAATGGCGTTTGCAAAATGGCAGACTACATAACTAGACGTGCCATTTCAAAATGGGTTTTTGCAAAACAATATAGTAATGGGTTTGGCTCTGGATCATGCACAGAATTTGTGAAGAAGGTAGGTTGGGGGATCATGCAATAAGGAGGACTTAGTCAAATTTGGCTAGAGGTCAGAGTTAGGGGAAATAGAAAACTTTAGGATTCCTCCTCTAATTTGGCTACTTGTTTGGAAGCTAATCTCTAAATATGGCTCAACTTCATGCCTTTGCATTTCCTCATAATGTGACCAGTTTGGCCCTTTTTTTTTCTAGACCTTTAGCACCTTGTTTTCTTTCCAGGTTGCTAAAATTTCCCCCCAAGAAAAAGGAACCAAAAAAAAAAGAACACTGATCTGGATCAATGATCTGCTTTCAATAGTTATAATACTCTGACTCAATGTGTTTCAAGTAGTTAGGATTTGTGATCACTGCTGCATCATCAGCATGGCGGCTACTAGAGTGGTAAGATCGACTGTAGTCCACAGCTGAAGGGGCATAGTACTGATAGTTGCAGCTCTGTGAGCCAAAGTAAAATCCACTAGAAGATGGATATAACTCATATTGACTGCTAGATCCACTAGCAGTTGTGAAGAATTCACTGTCATGTCGGTTATACCGGCTCTGATGATGCGCCATCTCAGCGGGAATGTACTCAAGCATGTAGTCTCTATGTTCGTGCCGGTTCTTATTACGCTTCTGATCACTGGAGGAAGCAAATGCCGCGGCCCAGAACTTAGATTTACTCTTCACGTGCTTAGCCTTCTTCAGCACTCGCAATGGATCCACGAAACCAGTGACGATCACCTTGTGCGGCGTGACGGGATCGCACAAGACTTGATCCACACCCTCTAGCTCGAAAATCTCCTCACGTAGCTTCTCCTCACATTTGCGGCAACATATGCCAGGCACCATGAGCTCCGTGACGGCCTGCACGGCCGGAATCATATTATTGCTCCTCACCACATGATGGCGATGATCACTAGAACTGTACTTGTTGGAGTAAGGATCGACATCATGCGACGTCGTACTAGAATAGGCGGCGGCGGCGGCAGCGCTGCTATACGTAGGAACCATGATATTTCTCCTCCGCGAGCTGTTGACGATCCAATTAAAAGGCTTGCGGGGCTGATCATCGCCATAGAAGAGTTCGTAATTCATCTCCTGGAACGCCATCTGATGAGCACTGTCACTAGCTGGGTCAATGGCCGGTGTAGTAGATAGATAGATAGATAGCTGCACAACAACAACACCAACCCAAAGCAAATGAACACCCAATTTGGCTCTAAACCCAAATTTCAAAACTAGTTTCTGAAACAGAGGTGATCTAGGAGTTGCTGAAATTCACTCAATTTCTGGGCATCGATCCACAAGTAGGCAAGTACTCTGAGCTCTGAAGATCTACGAAGGGAATTAACAAGCTGCAGACTTGGGGTAGTGCAGGAACTACCAAACTGTGATCAAAATTCAGCTGAATATGCTGAGGTGATGGGTACTAGCTGCTGCAGATGATGCGGTATATTATAAAGAAGGAACATATATATAGGAGTGAATAGATGGCGGATCCCTGGACTTAGTAAGTTCACATCCATCTTTGATCCAGGGCACTAATTCTCTTTCTTTCAACCTACATTAAGCTGATTTCCTCCATACTAAACTTTTGATTTCTTTCACATGCAAAATGAAAACGAGAAACACGAGATGCAAGTTGAAAGAGCGCCATTCTTAGTTCGAACCTTTGATTACTAAAGAAAAGAAATACAGCAAACTAATAATAATAATAATAATACTATTAGTTCCTAGGTTTTACAAGGAAGATCATGTGGGTGGGTTTGTGAGGTGTAGTTTAATTATTGTTCTCTGCTTCTTTGCTTCACAAGCATGGCTTGCTGGCTGGCTTCAAGCGCGTGGCTTTAGGGCAAGCTTCAAGGGATGCATCTTAGGAAACGTACACCACAGTAGACGCCCAAAAGTAAAGCTGGCCTACCACAGATCCTTGTACCAAAAGTAGGCACCAAATGCGCTCCTCCCCTGTCCTCAACATGTTATTGGCCTTGCCTACTACCAAGGCAAGGATATTGTGCTTAGATTCATTATAGAGTGTAGTAGCTTAAGTGATTTTGGCACCTAGGTAATAAGTCCATTTTTGTAGGTGGATTTCAGAATGATGATATTTTTGCCTGTGTTGAAACTTGAGATTAGTTATAGAGTTATAATATCTTGGAAGGATTTTGGTTTCTTTTAGAGGATCTTTTGAAGATTATATTTTTTTGCATGGTGAAATACTTGAGTTTTCATCATTCTTCTTTTGCCTTAAGATACTTTTTTAATATTAATGGCAAGGCCATAGTGTGACACACCCCTTGTTAGGGTTTGGAATTACTTAAGGATTGATTAGACTCCCTACATTCCAATATCACCACTGTAATAACATGGTGTACCTGCAAGCCCAGTTATTCACAACAACAGGGCCGCTTCCAAGTGTAGGACATTTTATGTAGGGCAATGCCTGAGGCCGTGGCCCTTATTAGAATAAGGGTTTGCACGAGACGAAGGTGGACCCTTATTACAGTAATACCCACAGCCAAGGGCATTACATGGCATAAAAACCAATGGATTGTTACTTTTTTTTTAATTTACCATTATACCCGGTGGGTACCAGATGGGTATCACATTAATAAAAAAAAGTTACATGAGCATTTTGAAAAAGTGAAAACACTCATCTTTGCAATCCTTTTCTGGTGACTTGTTGGCTTGCAATTAACACAACCAATTTGTTCAACAAGAATCTAGATCTAGTGCCAAGTGTGCCCTTGCATCTAGATCCTGCACATGATGATATTGGATATCTAGAGCCCTGCTTATAGATTTAGAACGTTTAATAAACTAGAGTTCTTTCTTGAACTAATTCCTAAATCAATTTATCTTTAGTATGTGTGTTGAGAGTTCAAATACTTTCTATTATTTAGAGCTTTCCGAATTGTTTTATGACTTAGAAGGGCTTCATTTGCAGGAGTCTGACTTTGTTGTTGGATTTGTGTATTATTGCAACAGATGAAGTTTTGATTATTTGAGACTCAAAGCACGCAGCTCAATAATTCCTTTGAGATCCTCATGAGTTCTGGTGTCCTCTCAGCAAAAGTTGCCCATGATTGATTCTTGAGTTTACAAGCATGCCAAAGTGTTTCCATGCGTTCCAGTGTTTTCTTTGAAGTTTGAAGATTCTGACAAGTAGTGGCCTTGGTGGCAGCAGGGTACCTCAGCTGGCAGCTGAAATCACACGCTACAACACTTGTACCAGTTGCCTTGGTCGGTTATACGTGGTCTTGTTAGGGTACCTATAACTTTTTGTTAATGGGGTGTTGTTTTTTTCTGTTCCCAATGTATTCCCCAAGTTCCCAACGTGTTCCCAATAGCTCCGTACTTTATCCCATATTCTTTGCCCTAAGTCCTACTCTTCTAATCTATATATATGCAGCCCAAAGAAGGAGACTACAACATATCTATTTAGGGAATTTTTTAAGCTTGATTTCAATTTTTTTGGGATCTACCAATCAAGAATATATCACAAAAGACGAAAAAAAAAATTGAATTTTGGGCATCCACACAACCAATTAATATGAGTCAACAGGTAGAATGTTCTTAGGAAGGGCTATTAGTTATGGCCAAAAAAAGTGCCTGCTAATTTTAGGAATATAATTTCCATGCAACCAATGAGAAGTCGTGTCATGGAGTGCTCCCCTTGTCATGGGGAGGGGGTGGCCTCAAACAAACAGTTCCCAAGTTCCAGACGTGTTCCTCAAAGAGTTCCCAATAGCACCTCACTTTTATCCCATATGTTTTGGCAAATGTTGTTCTCCTTTCACCTATATAGTTGGGCCCAAGGGGAGGAACTTTAAACTTCAACATAGAACCTTTTATTCTCAGAGCCTTTATAGTTTCATTTTTCCAGAGTGATGGCAATCAAATTGGCTCCTGGGGGTGGGGCTCCTGGAGGTGAGGGTGGGGGTGACCGAAGGGGGGGGGAACATGGTGTTTTCTTGTTCCCATCAAGTTAAGGTTCTCAAGCGGTTCCCCAAGTTGCTCCATTGTTCCCAAAGGCGTTCCCAATAGCACTTGGAAGTTGGTATGCATTGACTGAAAAATAGAGCCCACTTTGTGTGCATTGCCATTATAGGCCACTCACCCACCATTGGAGTGGGTGGCCGGCCAAATGGCTTGGATTTATGAATAATGGATCCGCTGACCTACTGCTTTAGTGTGGTTGCCCACTATTTCATGTCCTGTCCCTACCAACCCACCCCCTCTCCCCCAACTCAACAATTGTAGATCACAGAACTCCTCATTCCAAGGTTGCCAAATAGAAACTAGTTTCTGCTTAGCGCCCTTTACCCTTCAAAATGCATTTAGGGTTTAAGGTTTAATGGGTTTTTTTTTAGTGATGCCTCATGTTCACATCAAAACCTACTTAATGTACATATTGAGAGATGAGGGTTTGGGAAAGAGCATAGTGAGGATATCCAACATTATGATTTCCATCAATGTATTGGGTTGTAGGTGGCAAATAGCTTTGATTTTGATAAACAAAGCAAGAGTTAGGGTAGAGAGGCCCATCACCAAACACAGGCTGGTCATCAAACATCCATTAAGTGGGACAATGGGCCTATGTTAAAACAGAACAATTCCTATGTGCGTTTGCCCTTTAGTCTATCACCAAATGCTTGGTTCTTTGTTCTAAGTTTTTCATATTGCAGACCACCCATCAATGGGCCTATGTTAAAACAGAACAATTCCTATGTGCGTTTGCCCTTTAGTCTATCACCAAATGCTTGGTTTTTTGTTCTAAGTTTTTCATATTGCAGACCACCCATCAATGGGCCTATGTTAAAACAAAACAATTCCTATGTGTGTTTGCCCTTTAGTCTATCACCAAACGCTTGGTTCTTTGTTCTAAGTTTCTCATATTGCAGACCACCCATCAAGTTTTAGCATTCGATATTAGAGATTTTGGTGGCCATGTTTGTAAAAATTTTGAATAAATTTATAAGGGACCCATTTCATGTGACAAGTGATTAGCTGAATTTCATTAGGGAAAGGGCGAAACATGAAATATTTTCAATGTTTGGTTATACGGAAACTTTGGGGCAATTTGCAAAGGCCACGTGTTTGGTGTGGAAATACAAACTTGGTGATAAACAATTGGACTGAATAGTACAAGGAGAAGAAGCTTAATGATGGGGCCTACAAATCATGTTAAAAAGCACACAACTAACCATATACAAGGATTAGGGTTTACAATAATCCAAGGGATAATAAAATCCTTTACATTAATTGGGAAGCCCTTTTGATTTCCCCCCAATTTTGTTCACATCCTATTCTTGCCAAAAACTAAAACCACCAAATTCACAAGGTAATGCTACAAATCTACATACATATTTCATTCTTACAATTATATAAACAAAACTCAAATAGTATATCAAAACTTTCAATTTGTGAGAAAGTTAGCCTCAAGTCATTCAACAAGGTTTTGAAAGTATATGGGCTAGATTAGTAAAGGCCAAGCAACATAGAAAGATTAGAAAATTCTAGAATAGAAACACAAATCCTAGTAGATCAATAAGAACAAACTTTGCAACTTAAAGTGGTTAAAAATGTGTCTTTAAAACTAGATTAGGAAAATGCACACAATAAGCTAGCCAAAAAGGAGCTATAAAAACACGATCATCAACAATCAAATCCTAGTATTGTCAAAGAAGAGAGAGATTCAAAGGTGGATGTATGGGGGCATCTAGAAAGGGATGCAATAGATGAACTTTCACTACTACATATTGGGGCTATTTTGCGATCCAAATATCATCGCAAACAACAAAGAAAGATGTTTCTGAAATCTCGCTATTGCGAACCATAATTCCTCGCAAATTTTTAAGCTTTTGCGATACCATAACATTCGTACCCGTACAATCGCAAGTCCTTCGCAACTCCCGAACTTGATACAATCGCAAAACTTTTCCGATTACAACTGCTTCTATCCATTGTTTGCAATTAACA
>Ga0209208_10002819_pt1 | contig 24987 bp, 15 predicted proteins | sample S1TSphfallax_3_FD_187694 | JGI IMG/M metagenome (GOLD analysis project Ga0209208, IMG submission 187694) | Host-associated microbial communities from peat moss isolated from Minnesota, USA - S1T2_Fd - Sphagnum fallax MG (SPAdes) (version 2) | ecosystem: Host-associated > Plants > Peat moss >...
ACCTCTTCCTAGTCTAATCCCGGGGCTCCCAACTCGACCCTCTACCCCTTTCTAGAGTTGGAAGCCGGGAGCGTGCTACCAAGTCTCAATTCCGCAACTTGACTTTGTGAGACCCTCAAGTGGGTTTCACCCCCGTGACTTGGGAGCGCGTCATTATCCCACTTGCATTAAGCTTTGGCATGAATGCAACTAGCAACCTTCTGATCATTCCACCTTTGCATGGCCATGGCATTTCCTAAGATGTGAGCATTCATTTTAACATGGTCTTGATGTCAAGGACCTCTTTCAAAAGTTGAAGGCCTCCCAAGTTTGGTTTTTTCTGCCACCAAACCATGCACCTCCTTTAAATGTTTAGTAAACAACCATTTGGCACAATATGCAATAATGCAAGTGCCAACTTTAAACTTCTATTTTGACACAACCTTCATCCATTCTTTGTCCTTTCGAGCCAAATTAGGTGGACAAGGGGGTGCCAGTGGTTGAAAGGCCCGATTGGTTTCAAGTTCTGGACCTAAACCAAAAAATATAAAAAAGTAAATCATTATTTTATAATTTAAAAAAATCTTAACCTTAAAACCTTACACATAAAAAGTTCAAAAAAATGCAGGTATTGCAAAATATAAAAGCACACAATTAAATGTAACTCATGTAAATTCTAATTGTTTTCAGGTATTACAATAAAAACATTTTGACAACAAAACTCTTATAGTTTCCATCAAATGATGGAAGTTACGATATAATTAAACTTAAAAAAACTTGTATAATTTTTGATCTACACTTGATTTATTGTAAGTAAAATATAAAATAATTTAACCCACCATTTCTCGATTGAAATTCCCAATCTACATTAGGAGTGATCTCATCACGTGAATTACAAATTATCACCATTGTCAACTTTAAGCCACATAAATTGTTTGATTCATCAATTCTCAATTTTAATGAAGCAACATTTTGCTTGTGACGCGCTCCCAAGCTCCCTAATAGATTCAAATATGAGTCTAAAGTGAAAACAATGAAATAACAAGGAGTTGGGGACATACTCCTTGGCTTGTAGCACTTTAGGGGTAGAAGGGCATGTTGAAGCTCCGAGATGGGATTAAGAAGAATGATAAGCATTTAATCACTCACATGGACCTACACAAAACCAAACAACAAGTTGGTTAGTGTATAGTTGGAACACTTTTGGTGCTAGGACGAGCCACGGGCAAACTTGGACTTAAAAAACTCACCACAGCCCGGACTTGGGGGAAGCCACCACCTTCCCCCTTATAGTATACTTTGTGCCTATCCACGAGGCCCACATTCAAATGGCATTTTGTCCCAGGACTCTTAAGTAAGAGTCCCAAAATCACCAAAGTTGGGACTCCTGTGACTTTGGGGCCTCATAACTTTGTGTGAGAGCCTCTGATTGAGGTGAGGTCTAAAGCAAAGTTATATCCCTTATTGAGAGTGTTCTAATGGTATGTCACATGCGACTTGCATGTAAGGAAATCGGGTTGATTCTTGACTTTTAGTGGTTAGGAGTCAAATTGCCAATTTGATTCCTGACCCTTCTTTTGGCCATAACCTGTGTTTCAGATGTTCAAATGGGTCATACAAGCCCATTTTAGACATCTAAGTTTTAAAATATTTCCCATGATATAAAGAAGTTGTTAATCCAATGGGTTTTGACCCTTGCAATCACTCTATGAAAATTCGAAAATCCACCATGACTCCAACTCCCAAAGTGGGAGTTCCTTTGGTAGTGTGAAAGTTCATTCCTTCACACTTTCCTACATTCCTGGGAGCATGAGATGTGACTCCTGAGCTTCCTTTTTGGTTCGCACCCTTGCAAGCCTTTGCCTTTATTGCGAGCCCAAGGCTAAGGTTGCGACAACTTGCCAAGTCCTGATTTTGATTAAGCAACATTTTCCTCCCTAAATCTCGATTGTAATGGATCAACATTTTGCTTCCCAGTTGTTTATTTTGATGTGCTTTTCAACTTACAAATCACCAATTTTTTTTAATCCCTTTCCTCTAACCATTACAAGTTTCAACATTAAAAAAAACCATCATTTCATTGTTAATTTTCAATTTTAATGAACTAAACCAAAAACACCAAAGAAGAAAGAAAAAAAATAAAATAAAAAAATGACAGTAATTTATTGCCATCACTTTCTTCACGGCACCACCACTACCATAGAAGAAGGTGATGACATTGTTGCCATCACCTTTTTCGCAATAAAACCATTGAAAAAAGCTACCATAGTTGCCATTGTTGTTTTTTGTAACAAAGCCATTTAAAAAGGTGACGGAAGCTATTATTGTCTTCTCCTTCTTCTCAAACACAAAGAAGAAGCCAACACAACCTTCATCACTGCAACACCACCACATAAGAATGTAAAGAAAAAAACAATAACAATAACTACTACCGTCACCTTTTTGTTTACAACACCATCATAAAAGAAGACAATAACAGAAGCTGTCGCCATCACCTTCTTTTTCTTTACAACATCCCTTGAGAAGAAGGCAATGACAATAACTGCTATTGTTGCCCTTATTTTTTTACAACACCACACAAAAGAAGGTGACAGGGACAATTGTTACCATCGCCTTCTTCTTCTTTCCAACACCACATTGAAGAAAGTAATGGTAGCAATTGCCCCCATCATCTTCTTCTTCTCTACAACAACCACCCAAAAGAAGGGGACGACAAAAACTATTGTCGTCGCCTTCTTCTTCTCAGCAACACCCTCACCCCCCAAAGAAGAAGGCGATGGCAACTGCCATCGCCTTCTTCTTCTCTACAAAACCCACCATAGAAGAAGGCAATGGCAATTGCCCTCGCCTTTTTCTTCTTTGCAACACCAACCACAAAAGAAGATGACGGCAGTTGCCATCACCTTATTCTTCTTCTTTGCAACACCAGCCATAGAAGAAGGCGACAACAATTGTCATCACCTTCTTCTCTACAACAGCACCTCCACAAAAGAAGACAATGACGCATTGTTGTCGTCTTCTTCTCAAACACAACAATAACACAAAAATAGACAGGAACGGGAGGTAGGTAAGAAACAAAAACATGAAGGAAGAAGACGATGGCATCTTCTTCTTGAGTAGAAAAAAAGAAGGAAAAAAAAAACCCCAGAGAAAATAAAATGCAAAGAAGGGAGGGAATTTACCTTTCTTCTCTCGCTTCTACATTTGGGATGAAGCACTCCTCTTGGAAAAGTCTCTCCACATTCCTTCAACATTGAGCTTTGCACCTTCCTCAAGCCTTGTGTCGTGAAGCTCTGTGCTACTCAAGCTCAAGAGCTCTATTGAGCTCTGGAGATGGAGTGAGCGGGAAATGAGGTGAGGGAGGTGGGAGAGGGGGGAAGAAGGTAGGAGGGGAAAATTTTGGGGCAGAGACGGGGGCTGAAAAATCCCTGGGCAGGGGAAGAGGATTTGTTTTTGTGGTTCATCCCCAAAACGGCTTGAATGGTCTCATCCTCAACTGGTGCATTGGTGGCTGCTGGTTCACTCCAGCCCACAAGCTCCTAGGTGGAATGGGCCCTATCACGCTTGTTCCACAGTGCATCACAAGCAGAGGAGGCCTATTTGGGCTCCCCTTGGGCTCTAACTGGAAGGCCAATTTTTTTTGCAGCAGTCCCAATTCTGCAGGTAGGCTATTCCCCCTAGCTTTTACTGCATTCCATTATCCTACATTAAACTGGCCAATTCTGCCATGTAAAAAGCCTTCATTTGCCAAGCCCAGTACACAAAGGACCATATGTAGCTATTCTTAGGTTTTTCAGGCAGGGAAATTGGCAGTGGTGGCTGATTCAGTCATTTCCTACCTATGTCAATGCTGATTCTGCCATTTCATACCTACCAATATGTCACTCTGCTGCTATTTTACACAAACCTAGTGTTCCACTTATGCCGGTGTGTGGGGGATTCTTTAATTTTTATATAACCATTGGTTCCAGGTTGTTGAAAAAACAATCAGAATCAAAGAACCACTAATTCCGGTTATTTCAATCCCCTCAAAGAACCGTCAGGTTTCATGAAACAACCAGAAGTTTTCTAGATGGTTATTTGACTTCTTCCCAAAAAAAAAGACTGTTGGTATATATCAGAACCGGGTATTGTATTTTTGAGAACCATGATTGTCAACCCTAGGAATCGCCCTGATACCCAGACTGGACTGCACACCTCCGACCCACTCTCTACTTTTTTTTAAGTGGGAGCTCGTCTCGGCGGTGAAATACCACTACTTCAAAAATAAATTCCATCGTGCCCGAATCAAAAATTTCTCGTTGCCCGAAAAGGAGAGCTTTGTTTGTCTCCAGCTATTCATTTTCGCCGTCGCGCTTTCTTCGGCGCAGCTACTAGCATCGGGGTTCATGACCCGACGAGCTCCCCTACCGTCCCATCTTCTTCGCAGCGACATATCATCCCCCAATCGTGAACCAGAAGTTTCAAATCCTTCACGTCAACTGCAGCTGCTTCAGATAATTTCCTTTTAATTGATCTGCACTAATTGACGCGGTCAAGGCGGACGATCATTAAGGAAGGCGTTACGACGATGTGTTTGATTAGTCCTCTTCCAAGCAACAGTCTAAATGCAAGTGCAAGAAAGATTCGTGGCAGTTTCTGGAGTTGCAATCCAATTTCTATCCACCTTCGTGTGTCGCATATGGAGGAGTACTTCACATATATTTTTGGGGTTTATTATCAAGCACCAAGCATGTGCGGCGGGCTAATTTTGGAGGTTTTCCGTGAGTGAGTGTGTGCGCGGAAGGTTATAGCTCGAAGATGCATAGAAACTACTACTGCGCCACAACCCGCGGCAACTCTTGTCCATTTCAGTGTGCACGAATTAGGGTATCCTTCCACTAGGCTGCTCTAATCACAGATTCTGTGAGATCTCATAGCTTTTTATTATGTTTTTTCTCTAGCTGTGTTCACATCTCACAGCTCTACAGGTCAAGCATTGAGCAATTGCAAGAGCTGAGAGTCAAAATATGACTCACCACAAAATGACATCTGTCCTTTTCTTCATGAGAACATGTGTTCCTAGAATTCCTAACATCATTCACTACACACTTACAGACTGTTGTGATTATATAATCTGTCTGTAACAAGTGATCACAGCAGCCTAATGGAAAGAGACCCTAATTGCTACCGGCCGCTACAGGAAGCTGCAAGGACGTGATTTCTTTGCTACTTTTCAGTGCGGTTACGTAATACAGACATGATACAGACACAGCTAATTTAGTGACGGCTCTACTAGGTCTGGAATTTCCGTCTCGCGGTTTTGCAGTTTGCGCCCATGGGCAGACGACCCGGCAGTGGTGAACTGCGACGCTGGACGCCGCCCCCTTGGAGTGGTTGCAATGGAGTTCACAGGAGACTTCTCAGCAGCACAGTCTGCCGGATCCCGCCAGATCCGACAGGCATTTGTGTTGCCGACGTTCATTGCCACCAGGCAGTCGCACACGTCTCCGCCGTCTCGTCTAACTTGGTGTGTCCTGCAAGTTTGTCCCAAGTTTGTGCACAGACTTACAGCCATCGCTGGACTCACACATCATAATTAATTCACATCAAGCCTCCTCTGGCATTGCTTTCAATCTCCTCTCCATCTTCGCAAATCAGTTCACAACTCGAGTTCATCAAGCATAGAGAATATAAGTTCGCTTGTAGTTGTTTGCTGGGCAACAAAGAAAGATTTGCACACCAAGTAGATCCAGTTGGGTTGTGCTACTCCAACCGCGCATTGACCTCTATCGGAAAGTGCAGGTGACTACATGTTACTTCCTCTGTCCTACTTGCAACTGTTGTTACACACAGTGTGGTGTGATAACAGCAGCCTAATGGAAAGCCGACTGACATAGGGCGTTGTTTCTTTATCCTTGCAGTGCATTCTGTTTCGAGACTTTGCAATGTTAGGATGAAAAGGGAGCTTGCTGTTCTTATTTGGTTTTTGACAAGAATCCTGTCTTTGTGAAGAAGGGTCAGGCTACTTACTTCTTGTATTCTCTGATGTGCATGATTGTAAATCCAGAAGGGAGAACCCTCCAAAGTCACTGGGATCATCATCAGCATCAGCTCCACTTCATCCCCATAAAATCTCAGTATGTTTTGTGTCAAAGATCAGATGAAGAACCTGCATCAGATGGTGAAGCAGGTGGGCGTTTCTGCAGCTGCTGGTAGCACTAGCCCACAGGACTTTAATTCTCTTGCTGATATTGGGGCATCAAAGATCAAACAACCTCCAAAACCACAGGATCCTAACAACCCAAATTCTACACAAGGTGGAGGCACCAGAAATGGCAGGAGCAAGTAGCTGCAGCTTGGCAAAATCCTTGTCCATCTTCAAAGACTGCTCTGAAGATGGCTCGAACCAGTCATGATTTGCAACTTTCAGCCATAGTCTGTAGATGATGTATTCTCAGAACTGTTCTCAGATCTTGCTTGATTGTGCTGCAGCTGCTTAATCTGCAAACCTTATTTGGGTACAAGTTTTCCTGTTGTAAAAGTAAGAATTTTCTGTAGAACAAACTCTGGACACAGCACACAAATTTTCATGGATAAAACTTCAATCATATTTGCAGAAGCTACGTTCTTTATGAGCTAGGAAATGGTCTTCCAAATTCGCTACTTTTCTGGCAATCTTTTAACTGCATACTCAAAACTTGAGGTCTATGTCATGTTTTCCTGTGAGCCAAGTCTCAGCAAACCACAAATAGCAATTTTGTGTCAAAACTAGGCAAACTGTATGCAGTCCTATTCTAGCTGACCAGTTGAAATTCTTTGCAAAGCAACATGTGATGGAAATCAATTTGTTGGGATCAGCTCAATGAATAGTCTACTCACATGAATGATTTTTCTCTGTAGCTGCAGCAATCCCATCTTGGAATTTATATTCAACACGTTAGCAGACTCCACATTCACCACTGCAAGGATTGCCATGGTTCCTCTCCCTTGAATATCCCAGCCCCATTTCCATGTCCTGGTTGAGTTACATTCCACATGAAGAGTTCTGAAAGAACCTGCAAAAAGCCAATTGCGTGAAACTAATCCATCGAGTTTATTACTAGTTTAGGATATGAATTGAAGTTCACTTGTTCAATCTGATCGATTCCTGGAGAGGTGTGTGCTTGTTTGTAAAGGAAATCTCATCTCACCGAATGCCTCAAGGCTCACATCTGGACTCCACAATAGTTTTCTGTTCTGAGCACTTTCACCATTCCTGTGGGGCACACATGTTAGTAAGTAGAAAAGCTATTTGCAAGTATTAGTTTTCAACCTCATGTTTCATTTGAGGGGAGTGGGATACCAGCTTGTCTAGAGGAAGTTCATCAAACAGGAGGAAAAGGGTCAATGTTAACAGTAACTTATATGCAATTGACCACAATGAATGCCTGGAAGTTAGCAACAGATGTGCATTGTCTGGACATGCGCAACAAACCTCCATTCACTTTTTACTTTGCAGAATGTCATCTGGTTGTCCAGGCTCCTGGCAGTGATGGCTTCCTGAGAAACTGAAGTCTACTGCAAAACGATGGATCCTTTACATCATACTCATAGGGCATTCAACCCTGGGTGCAATTCAGAGCTCATTGAATCTTACCCAATTGAAGCCAGGTAAAACAATCAGGTACTGCAGGGCATTTCACCAACAAACTTCCATACATATTGAAATGCAAAAAGCAAGAGAATTTGAAGTGAGAAGAAACAGCAAAAGGATCCAAAGCTGGCTCAGAGAGCAAGGATTGAGTTACCAATAATACTCAACCTCCTACCCTTGGAAAACCAAAAAACAAGACCCTGACCAATTTGTGCATTCCAACATGCCATCTTTCTTCTCCAATTGAAACCCTTGAGTCACCTCTTGTGAAATCCTTCCAGCTTCACATAATTCCAAAGTTGATGAGGGGTCAACTGTATCTTAAATACTGTCATGCAGAGCTCTGCACTTTTCAACTGAAAGCAAAGCTCCAGTCCAAGTTCCTTCCAAGTTACAACCATCTAAGCAAGACCCTCTTCAAGAAAGCTGGAACTTGGGAATTGGGAAGAAAGCTAGCTCCACACACCCATTTGCCCACAGCATAAGATTTCATTTGTACAAGAGTGGAATTTCTATTTATGATGACCTCAATGGAAATGCCTGAAACCACTCAGTCCCAAAATGCTTCTACCTCTGAAGATATTAGTGTTTGCTGCTCATCTTGAACTGTCAGATCTGACCACAACAAAAACAGTGGTACTTCAATAATAAACCATCACCTTCATGTGCACATAGACAGAAACAGTTGAATATTGATAAACCTACACAGAAAGAGCAAGATGAACTTGCAGGAAGTTACACCCTTCACAGAGTCCTGAAATGTCTTCAACCTAGTAACCCACTTTGAAAGGCATGACAAAAAAAACTACTTACAGGTATGCATGCAATGTGAGGTTACTGTGAGATTGGTAAGGCCTCAAATTTCAATGTGGATCTTCAATGTGCAATTTGAAATAACATGGCTTATGCAGTCAGGGAATTTCATCAAACTTGATCTCAAAAGGACATGAGAGAGATTCACTTTCCACATACACATTCACAGAGCCAATTTCACTCATTTCTCTCCAAGAATGATTCTTCTTGTGGAATGTCAATGCACAAGCTTATCTCATAGGTTGCCATCTTTTTGAGCAAACCCTACATCACATCAGTCCAGACAATCAGTTACTCCACACCCAATGCCCATCAAATTTTGCCAAACCATGGCAATGGTGAGTTGCATGATTCAACATCGTGAAGATCAAGTCCTTTCTGTTGCTGATCAATAGACCTCAATTTCGTAGTTCACAATATTGGTAACAAATTGGAAAGAAGGCCTTGTTCTGGTTAGGGATTTGATTGTGTATTTCTTTCTGTTACCATTCATCTACATCTTGAGGCGAATAAAAAGAACTATGTCAATGGAGGACATGCCCAGGAAGAAGCCAACAGCACAAAACACAGCTGCAAGACATCATGCAAACTCATAATATGTACAGATCTCGACAACTACAAGATACACACAACTGAGGCTCTGATTGTTGATAGAGGCTCAAGCTGGGTGGGACCTTCAGGTCAACCTCTTTGTGAAATTGACGAATTTCTGAAGTGTTGCAGATGGTTAACTGTATCTTCCCTTGCCCTTCTGAAAACCATCCCAATTAACAGTTCAAGATTTGCAGCAAACCCTATCTTCCGGATGGCCAATCCAACCAATTTCTTCAAGGAAAACTTGGGAAGTATGATTTGCTGAAACCAAGAGGATTGGGCAAATTAGGGTTTCCTATGCGTTCTTAGAGCTTGTGTGCATGCACGAAGCTATTCAATGGCAGTCGAACAAACACAAGCTCCACTGCGTAGATGGTCTACCAGCTTTGCTCCATACAACAGCATATTACGTACCCGGTCTCTACTTACACTCATGGGTGCAGACGCCAGCTCGTTGGCTTGTACAATGAGGTCACCTAATGACTTCAGACAGCTCTTGGGATCGGACTCGGAGATGCCCGTTCGATGCCACGGACTATACCACTGCACCTGCCCATTTGGCTGGCAAGGCGACCTTGCTGCATTTATTGAGCTAGAGAGGCGTTTCACTTGATTCCGGCCTCCTGCAATTCGTGTTTTTTGCCACATTCGAATGCCGCATCAAAACTCGACCATGTCCTTGGCCTAATCCGCCAAGAAGCTCCGGAAAAAAGCTACAATTGCCAAAAACCGTCCTCGTGCAACGTCTCTTCCTAGAACCTCGAGGTCGTCGTGCTGCGTTCGACTTAGTCGCTGCGGCAAGCAAAGCGCGTTATGCAAAACCAGCGGTAAGTGAACGAGCGTCCCACTTGACTTTTTTGGCGTCCTAATGAGTGGCAGAATCAGCCATCGGGAGGGATTCTGTCAATTCTTACCTAGCTAGCTACCTATCTAGTTATCTTAACTTTACAACCTACCTAACTCCAGTCTACAACCTACTTATGTTACTTTATGCCCTACCTATAGTTCTTTCCGTTTCGGAATGTGCCTTCCAGGGAACATTCTACTGCCTCCTAGTTTGTCATCAGGCTTGACGTCCTGGGTTCAAACTTCAACCGCCTTGCCTCACTAGGTAGGCAGAATGTGCCCCTAGGGTGGGGTGTTCGTCTATGTGTAAAACAATTTTCATGTCAGGAATTAGATTCTGTCACATTATAGACATCTTAAATCGCAGAAATTTCTCAACCAAGGAGACTTTACTTCTTGCTTTTATCACCTGTCCATTTCTATTTCTATAATTTAACATAATGGTCAACTATCCTTTTCAAGATCTATAATTTAGCATAATTGTTAGTTGACATTACGGTTCATAATCATTCACCTAAGCAATGGTGTCATTACTGCCTATTTTTCCAACAGAATAGGCAGTAGCAAGTCCAAGATCCACAAACAAACCGTATTTGCAAAAGTTCTGCAAAACCAAACTGTAATATAGAAACCAAAACAATCAACAAACCACTTGCTACTAACCCAAACTCTCATGCTAAAACAACTCTAGCCTAGTTGTAGCACAAAAACAACTAACTACACTTTTGGTGACTCAAAACAAAGCTCACCTGCAACCACACAAGAATCTAAGCCCAAACATAAAAAGACAAACCAAAAACATAAAAACCTTGCAAAAACAAAAAATTTGTGCACAACACAAAACCTACAAAAACATGAAATAACTATGTTTAAAATCTCAAATCACCAAAAGTGATTTGAGATGACACACCATGGGATTTTATTCCAAAACCAAATATCTTGAATCACATTCACTCTTGAACCAGTTCAAAACAAACTAGTTAACCTAATTGACTTAGCTTAACCTAATTACAACCTATCTAGGTAGCTAAACTAAAACTCTTGATCTCTAATACATTAGTGGACTTGGGGAATGATTTTGTCACTTTTTCATTCTTGTTAAAAAACAAAATGTGATGCCTTCAAGCCTTAGTTGTTGATGTGCCACATGTAATATTCATTTTGTCATATTATTGTTTTATTTTGAGAAATCTTTTGCAATTATGGATAATCTTCCACAAGTGAAAAGAATATTATGCAAATAAGATGACTAATTATGTTGGTTATGACTAAAATCATATTTGCCTATTTATTCACATATTAGAGGTTTTAAAATTGATCCACAATCACAAACTCTCAAATGTAGGAATGAAATAAAATTTGTTTTACCGTATTTCAAAAAACAATGTTCGTATATGTCACCCATAATGTTGGGAAAAAATATTGTTCAATACTTTCAAACTGTTTTACTAATTTAGGTTTTCAAAAGAAAACTTTAATAGAACTTTACACATTTAATCATCTTTGATGGATCTACCACAAAATTATGCTACAACCTTCATGTCACCTATTTGTCAAATGTACACTACAATTTGAAAATTTTGCCAAAATTGTGGCCAATGTGTGCCTAAGTATTTGTATTTCCATTTCTACTTCCCTTGAAACATATTGATAAGAATAAATGTTAGATTCAATGATGGTTATACATATGAAATATTCTTCAACTTCAAGCATGGTAACTTTTTTGAACATAATCTCATCATCCTTTTTGCTCAGTAACTTCAATGTTCCAACAGATTTCTCAATTGATTGAACAATGATAGTTAATATATTGCATTACAAGAAACTCAACATCACTTTAATGGCAAGATGTTTACCAACAATGATGGGAGGAATTCAGTTACAAGAATGAAACCCGATTCCAACAACTTCCCATGGAACTAAAATGCAAAAAGAATCATGTCAAAATTTAACACATCAACTATTTAAAAGATTAATGATTTAACCTCAAATCAACCAAATATTTGACATATCGTTTGGATTTTTTATGATGTTCATTTTCAATCTTCAAAACATGTCACAAAATATTATTCCTAGTCCCTTAGGCAAAATACAATATTTTGTCTTATTTCATATAAAGTTCTATGGATTTGTGTCCATTTAAGTACATCCCAACTTCTCCTAGTGCCCCCCTGTAGTTGACTTGTTGTTAATAGAACTTGGATTGAAAACTACATCCAAGATCATTTCCTTTGTCATCTTGGTGATTATTTTCACCCCCATCATGGTCTTGAATACCACTACATGTGATAAAAAAACTAATTGGTTTTTACATTCAAGATTGAAAAGCAATTCAATATGCAATTCAAATATTGGTAGTACTTACTATGTTAGGTTATTTTGAAAGTTCATCTAGATGTTGCAAACGAATGTGGTGGAGGTTCATGAAGACACCACTTCAATCTATGATTGTAAAATGTGCAAAACATCAAAACAATAAATTTTGGTATCATCACAACAAAAGATTGTGTAGACACTCAAGTTAGTATTGGAACAAATTTATCTTATTGTTCTTATTTGAACATGGATCAAATCTCACATGCACTTTCCTTGAAAGTGAAATCAATGCCCATCAAATTATACATTTCAATTTGTGCTCTAAATTTCAAGAAATTGAACAAAACATACACATTATATAGGTGTAGCCTTAGGGTGTATTTTATGTATATTATTGGTAAACTAAGGATTTCTCTTTATTTATTGGAACTTATTATTGTGCACAACTTTTAAAAAAAAACCTAAACCAAGATCACAGAATGGAAGAAACAAGAAAAATAAAAACACATCAGGACTGGGGGGTTCATTTAATTTGACTTTTGGGATTTTCCTTCTCACTCCCCCAGCTCTGGATACTTTACAGAGAGCTTTACAGTTTCTTTTAGTTAAGACAGTCCCCAGTCCTCAACAGCAGATTACGGGTGGGTACAAGCGCAAACTGAAGTATACTCAATAATATAATAGTTCAAGAAATTTAGCACCTTTAATGAAATCTCATTGTCAAGAGAAACTTTCACACTCTGAAAATTTAAGCACATAACAAGCCTGAGACATTCTGTTGCTAGGCTTTCCAATATAAAGCCCACAGAGAAGCAAAGATGAACCCTCATGTGAACTGGGTAATCTTATATCAAGGTAGAAATTTGGAACTGGGATGCAAATATTGGTATCTTGAACAGCATTTAGCATTATATTCCAAAAAATCAAAAAATGTTCTATGCATCACTGTGATTTTTTTGGGGAATAGGTTTTTCATTTCAACGGAAAAATCAGGATATTGTAGGAAATTTCATTTTTTTCCCTAAAGAAATTCGACTTATTTGCTAGTGCTTGAAGAAATTCACCAAATTTTCAATATCAAGAAATTGGGTGGTAACTACAGTAGTTGAAAGAAGTTTAAGTCTGAAGGGATGGAGGTGACACATGGGGAGGACTTTCAATCAGCAGTGGGTCCTGTTTTATTATACACACTTTGGCCATGTAATGAACACTAGGAGCATATTATGCCTCTTAGTCTTTATTACATGCCCAAAGCATGCATAACAGGACCCAAAATTTGTGTCTAGGCATCATCCATCTTTTTCTCCAAAAGATGGTGGATCAGGCCAAGGGCAGACCCACAAAGAACACAGTACAAAAGTTTTGCACTGTGCGCATTGTAAAACCCACAAAGAATAATTGATTGCTTCTAAAAACCATTTAAAGATTTATTTCTGAAGGTTAAGGCATGGTCTTTGAGTCCAAATTTCACATTCCCTTCACCAAATTCTGCTTGCCTCTCATATGTCCCAATTGGCAGTATATGTTATTGACAATTGCACTTTCCAATTCCAGTGCCAGGGGAGATATTACAAATTCAGGATCCGAACCTGCAATCATGAAAGTCATGGTGGAACATGGATTTATCATTTTATTTCTAATTGCAGTTTCCAGTTCCACCCTGACTTCTCTCGCTCCTCTCTCAGAAGGCAATAGGGGAGATACATATCTGGGAACCTTCAAACCAGGTTATTTTTTAAAAAACATTTTGTGATGTAGCTGAAGTGGCATTCATCCATAAGATGATTTAGCCAGATTTGATTACATTCTAGATATGAAAGTAGGAAAAACACAGAATCCTTCTATATTCTTGGCTATCTGCTGGAACTTAGCATAAAAATCTGGCAATCTGGAAATTGTTTTTTGGAAATCTGGCAAATTTTGGCCATTTTTTCCATGGAAAATCCCTTGTATAGGTCGAAATCCTTTTTTCCAGGTTGAAATTCGGCGAAATTTCGCCCAAATAAAAAAACACTGCTTCAAACTCTAATTGAGTGGATTTGAATAATATGCACCTGCCTCTAACAAGGATATGCATACATGTCATATTAATGGTTGAAATAAACTCCATGAATTGTGTACAATGTCAAATTTGAAAAATCACACAAGTTGGATATGGTTTTCTGCATAACCAGCAATTATATCCATGTTCATATCATGGAAAAAAATGCATATTTACAGGTATATAACCTTATGTAACAACAGCAATGAAGACTAGACTAGAAGATCAAATGGTTGAATTAAATTAGCTTGTATTAAAGCTAATTAAGCTAGGCTGAATCCCAGAAATAATATTTTCTTGTGTTCAATGGTCTCATGATTATCCTGGGCCAGCAATAAATTACTTTGTAAAAGAACTCCGAGGTGAAATTTCCCAGGGTGCTTAAATAGTCCACTTGCTGCCACCTCCATCGCCATCCCCATTACAGCGCTTACCCCACTTGCTGCCACCTCCATCTCCATCTCCATTACAGTGCTTCGTCCACTTGCTCCCACCTCCATTGCCATCCCCACCACAGCGCTTAGTCCAGTTGCTGCCACCTCCATCTCCATCCCCCTTGCCATCTCCGTTTCCCACTTTCTTCGGAAATCTTCCTGCAGAATGCATGATTATGGTCATGTCCCGTGTAGCTGGAGGCCGAGGAGCAGGCGAAGGTCCACCATCCCCATGGGTGTAAGGGCCGATCAGATCAGTACCACTACGGTTGTAGATTGACATATTGCTATCTCGTCCCATGGACTTTGCAAGACTTTGAAACTCTGTTCCAGCTCTCTATGATAAAAGAAGCTGTAGCTCGGATTCTATTTAAACATGATAAAAAAACCAAACAAAAAGCATGCGGTTAGATCTCGATCAACCGAATCGACACTTTGCAGGATCTTTTAGGAATATTGAATCATCGGGAGTCTGGAATAGATTCATATTTGACTGCTATCCTATCTTGAATTTTGAGTTATAAGACGCGTACTTGTCTTATAGAGCGGAAGATCAGAACTGTGAAACAAAAGAAAAAGTGAAAGGATGAAGTCTCATGAGAGCGGTCGACGGCGGATAGATATAACAGGCTTATAGGGCGGAGAAGTTCAAAACAATCAGCCTGATTTGCAAGTGAAGAAGCATGCGCATGTTGTTACCTGAATCGCTTTTACTCAAGGCGAGATCACTCGGGCGCAGTACTGGGCACCTGCACCCCGAATTGATGATCGACTAGCTGCAAAACTCAGATTTTCGTTGTGCGCTTCAATAAACAATCGAGCCTACTGTCAGAAGATCAGCTTTTTACACTAGCTTTCTTTGAGAAGATGGAAGATGTTGATTCTTGAGACAACAGATCTCTTTTGACACTGAGGCGTTAATGGACTGATATGTATTGTGGATGCGGAGGCAGAGTTATATAGATCAACCTCCGTTCCTAGTCCTACATGCAACCGACGACAGGGCTTCGGCCCGCTTTCCTCTCGCCTCCTGTGCAACTCCATAGCAAAGTCCGACAGTATCCGACTGTCTGTTAACTAGTCCGCGGCCTTTGACTCCTCGTCTCATCGGTACTACTATCGCCGCGAAATTCATCATGATCAGATGTAAACCGGTTTCACAGAGCTACTCGCTTCATGAGGCGGCAGCCACTGCTTTTAGAACTGCGCGGAAACGGCCACAAACTACATCGACGACACAAGAAATCTAAATATACAAGCTGCTGTCCACCTTCCCGGATCCGGTCCAACACCAGCCAATCTCCGACGTACCGGTCGTTCAAACTGTAATAACACTATCTGCAACGACAGCGCCCGACAATTTTACACGCCTTCAAAACACCTCCCAAAAAAACAAAACAAAAAGTTGTTGCGAGGATCCGCGGCTGAAACCACGTCTATCATCTCATCATACACACAAGTCTGGTGCGGGGTAATTCACCATTGCCATCATGCATCTTCATGAGAATTTCCGGAGCTCTAGTCGGAATTTCTTCCAAATTGCGGACATGATCCGCGATGTCGCAGGGTAAGTTAGCAGCTGCTGAAGATGTAGTTTATCGAAGAAACTGGCGTGAATTTGACCACCAATTTTCTTTTCGTTTTTTAGTGCAAGGATTTGGTGGAAAAGTCGGGCCGGCTACAAATGGGAAGGAACCATCGAAGATCGAGCTCGCGAACCCTCGCGAGCCCCTCTCGAGCTGCCGAGGGCGCCAACACAGTGCCGACCGAGACACCGTGGCGGCTCCTCGACCACTATAATGTTTGTTGGTCAACTCCACGACCAACAAATTTAACTCTGTCAACGCTAGAATTTACCAGCCAAGATTTACTATTTTACCCTTCTTGTTTCTGCATTTGAGTTTTAGAATTGAATCTTGAGCGGGGCTTATATTTCAGAGTTTTGCTATTAAAATGTTGCCAGGCTAATTGTTCCGGGCAGGGTTGTTTTGGCGAAATTTCTCCAAAATGAGAAAAATTTAAAAATAAATAGGGAATATTCTAGGAAAAAAATCCCGTTTTTTCTTTGAAAAATCGTCAAATCTGGAAAAATGTTATTTTCGAACTTTGATGCCACGTTTGAACACTGCTTTAATTTAGCAGGAGTCTTTAAATTAGATTTTTTATTGATTAGACAGGTTCTAAAAATCTGTCGTCATTTAATGCGAAATCCCTCTTGGGATGCTAGCCAATGACTCAACATCTGACATTTGACATTCTGTGCCTCAAAGAACTGAATTTGAACACTCAAGTCTAGATGACAACCCAGCACTTAATGAACTGTACTTACGATACACCCATACACCCAGTACAAGTAAATTTAATCTCATAAGTATATCAATTGCAAGGATTAATAATGTTAAGGTTGTGCTTACAATTCGCCTTTGTTAGGACCAAGATGGAGATATTAGCCTTCGAACCTATGATCTTATTCTGGACAGAGATCTGTACTTTGCGAATTTTCCCATCTTAGCCACCCAATAAAGCCAGTGCAACAAGTACAAAGGGTTTTTGGGGGCAAAAAATTCAATTTCACTTGGATTGAGTTTTATTGCAATTGTTTTCAAGTCCTCTTGTAAATGATCGCCAACCCACCTACCTCACAAATTTGGTAAAAATGAAATTCCACTTGGATTGAGTTTTAATACAACTTTTTCCAAGGAAAAACAAAACCATGAGAACCCAGCCCTTGTTTTAGTCACACTGCTTACTTCAATGGTTCATGATGCTGCTACCTTAGTAGGAGGAGAGCCAAGAGGCTTAGCACATGTTGAGTTTGGCATGCATGATAATGCCACCTTCCTCCTGTGACCCCATTTGAAGACTTTAGTGTGCTTTTGGACTGATCATGCCGGACAGTTGAAAAAGACTCAATTACTTCATTGAATTTGTGGTCTACTCTTTTGATTCCTGCACACCACAAGTCACTTACTGGGTTGTACACATTGGTAGATACTAGGGTAAAAGTAGAACCTACCCGGCTGGTAAATACTTATCCTACCCTTTCCATTTCCTTATTTGACTGGGATACATCTCAATCAAGTATAACTCTGGCTACTTTTGCCCATGTTTTTTCAAAAATCGTTTGTATTGGTCAAAAAAATGTTTTTAAAAGTAAAAAATGGCAACACAACTGCCTGAAAAAATAATCATTGATGCAGAGTAAGTGAAACTGAATTTTTGGAAAAAGAGTTTAGCTTGTATCAAATCCACCTTAAGGTCTAATTGTCTACTTCACTAATAGCCTCCAAATGCATCAATGACAAACAACACATCACAACTGCAAAATTAAAAGAACCACACAAAGCTCATCAACAAAACTCACAAACTTAGCAAATTAAAAAAAAACAAATTGGACAACCCAACATATTCCACACATTGTGAATCATCATAATTGTGCACCACCGCAAGTAGCAACACACAACCCCTTCGTCAAATGATGAAAAAAACTAGATGGCAAACTCCTTTGGCATTGCTAAAAGAGACAACCCATTCATGAAACAAATAGCCAACAATCTTAGTCTTAAATCCATGTTGCAAATGTTCAAATAGCTTCATGCCTTCCATAGCATGAAGCATTTAAGACAATAGGATGTTATACCCTAGTAATGAGGCTCATAATTTGTCTACTATGAGAGGCCACCCCAATGTTAACATTTGGATGAGAAGAATTTTTATTTTTTTATTTTTTATTTTCTTAAAACACATATATCTTTGGCATGATTTATGGTATGTAATAGCTTGTTGGTTCCAACATAGGTCATATGGCAAGTTATCCTAAATCTTGTTTATTTGATAAAATAAATCACACATATTTGTTGTATATATCCATAAAGTGGAGGAAACACAATATCAATATTGATATCTTTAGTTTGTTCAGTAATAAAGGGGGTTAGATTAGAAAAAATAAAATAAAATATACATTGCATTTAAATGTGAATTGAAATAGGATGAAACATAGATTACATTGAATTTTGTGATAATTTGAGTTTTTTTCTTTTGGAGCATCTGCATTATTGTTGTGCTTACTATTGCCATAATTATTTCAAATCTCATACGAATAGCAAGGTTTGAGGTTGAAATAAAAGACAAAGGATGAAAAGAAGACCCAAAGATAAGGTCATTTTACAAAATTTTTTAATCATGTTAAACAAATGGAAGATAAAATGAAAAAGAAACATAAACAATGAACCTAATTGCAAAAACAATTACAAGTTCACTTGCCAACATGTATCAAAATAATTTGTGTGTAAATGGAAGGTGAGTCAAACCAACCCGTGTGAACCAACATGTACATTAGAGTAAGGAAGCTAGTGTACGAACATTTAATGGATCAAAGGAGGCCAAATCCTACAGGAGGGTTCTACTCTTGATGGTGTCCAAAGAGAAGTAATAGCCTTTCTATTGGTGCATTTGACACACCAAAATTCACCAAAAACAAAGCAAATATGAGAAAGTTGTGGCCCCCCAAAGCATAGGGGTAAAAGGGGGAAATGGAAAATCTAAAAACACATGGATGTTGGTAACTTGTCAGCCAAGCACTGATGCATGGACACCACTTACCCCATCAAAGAGATGAAAATTAAAAATAATTGAACAAAGTTCATTATAAAAACATTCACATTAATACATGTGGCCAAGATTTAACCAAAACTAAGGCTAGAAGATTAATGATTATGGGTGGTCTTGAATTCAACAAATGTTACCAAATTGCATGCACATGAAGAGGTTCAATATCTATGAATGTGAACCCCTATTTTGTTTAGATTGTCATCCTCCTACATTCAATCAACAAATTTTTTTATTCATTTCCTCTTTTTTTTTTCAAAAGGTGATCATGGTCTTCATCATGCTTGAGCTATGCAAGCCTCTTTGAGTTCTTGTTTACCTTATTCATGTTGCTATTTTTTTAAGCAATTGTGTGTGAGTTTTATTTACTCATCTTTTCAATCACCTTTTTGTTGGTTGTCTTCTTGATGTTTCTCCAAATTCTTGTTGTCTTTTTAAGTTCGCATTCTTGATGTTCTTCTAAGCTCGCATTCTTAATGTTCTTCTAAGCTCGCACTTTTGATGTTCTAAGCTCATAACAATAATTTTTGTTATTCCAAGTTCACATTCTTACTGCTTTTTTTGGTCGTGTTCTTGTTGTTCCAAGCTTGAAGCAAGAGTTCTTATTGCTCGAAGTTCACATTCTTGCTATTTTTTTCAATTGTGTTCTTATTGCTCCAAGCTCATGTTCAAATGTTGTTCTTCTCGATCTTGTTCTTGTTGCTCCAATCTCGTGTTTGAGTGTTGTTTTTCATGGTTTCGTTTTTCTATTCCAAGCTCGTGTTCTTGGTATTCAAAGTTCAAAATTCTTTGAGAACCTTTTCATGTTGCTTTTGGTTTTATAATTTTTTGCTTTGTGTTTTGGCCTTTGCTTTCTAGCCTTTTGGCTATAGGTCTTTCAAAATGGTTGTTCTACTTGTGCCCTCTTGATGTTGCTGCTCCTCAAGGTTATTCATTGTTTTCGCACTTCTAATGTTGTTGCTCTTTGAAGACTAATCTTCTTTTAATCCTCCTGGTGATACGAGATCAAGTCCCCCGCCCGCCTCTCCCCCCCTTTCCATTCAAAATTTAATTCGACAAGTTAAGTTTATCGAGGTTGTCATTCACACCCATCACCAAACACATAAGCCATGCTTTTCAAACACAAAACCTCAAAATCAAATGTTTGATGCTAGGTCCCTTGCTGAATAGTGATCACGAAATGAGAGTATGCCAATGGGGGGTTCGTCTACTTCATAAGGGTGTTCGAACATCGACTTCTATTCAAACACCGACCTCTTTACCCTAGTACATTCACCTTCTCAAGTAAGGCCTTTCAACAACCATAATTATTCTAGCAAATGTTAATTTCAAACTAAGAGACCTTGATTTAATTTAAGGGTGAGATATTTATATTGTTTAGAAGCAATTCAACAAAATTAGGGTTCTACCATGGTCCCAGTGTAGGTGCTGGTTCACCCCAAGCAATTTGGAAAGAGTGGAAGTTCAGTGACAGCCAAACCAGAGTTCCCAAACTAAGTTAATCCAGGGTTAAGGGCAGGGTTGATAATTGGGCATTATGTCAGGGGCCACTTATAGCAGAATACTAGGTTAGAAATCTGGATGTGTTGTGATGGGTGGATATCGCTTTGTGTCACCAGACCGGTTATCCAGGTAGTTCTTTCAAACATATATGGGGAAGGTGACCACACCATGTATCCAGCAGATGAAACAACTTACAGAACAGTTCTTGGAAAGAGCCAGCAGCCTTAGTTATGGTCTGGCTTTGCCTGAGATCTCAGGTTAGGGTTAGTGCTTAAGATTAGGTTTTGCGGGCAATTCATAATTTGATAAAATTTCATTTCATTTACCTTCTAACTTAGATTGATTCCTGTAAATTAAAAATTAATCTCCGTTATGAATCAAGAAACTGTAACCATAATCAATGAGTCAGTTTCACACATTCACCTAATATGCTCCCTGAGAACTGTTTCACAAATGGCTAGCTGGTGGTATAATTTTTTTGAGATTTTAAAACCCTGAAGATTTTTTTATTCAAGTTTTTGAAGATCTGGCCTCAACTTATCTTTAGAAGACTGATGTCCAGCCAACAATTGGTGTAAACTTTCCTTTTGCCATGGGATGTGAACAACCTTCATATGAAGATATTGTTGATTATTGATGTACAAAAATAACCTTTGCAAGCAACCTTATTAAATAGAAACAATGATGTCAAAAAAGAAAAAAAGAAAAAGGAGGTGTGAGTTTATGACATGAGCTTTTGTGGACGGTTGGTCGGAGGGGAAGTTGGGTGGAAGCCATGTCAGCAAATAGCATATCAAACTTCAATATTTGAGGACGGTTCGATAGTCGGAGGGGAAGTTGGGTGGAAGCCATATCAGCAAATAGCATATCAAACTTCAATATTTGAGGACGGTTCGATAGTCGGAGGGGAAGTTGGGTGGAAGCCATGTCAACAAATAGCATATCAAACTTCAATATTTGAGGACTGTTCGATAGTCGGACGGGAAGTTGGGCAGAAGCCATGTCAATAAATGTGAAAGACATGAGTTTGGGTGGTCGGTTGTGCAGGAGGGGAGAAATTGATAAGAAGCCCCTCAACTCCCATTGATGAACTTAGATATGGGAAAGGTTGTGCATTTTCTCCTAATTCAAACAAGGCATATTCCAACATCGTTTGCTTCTTTGTTCTAAAAAAGAACCTTTAATAGTTCTGGTTCTTTTTCATTGTTAATTTTGAAATGAACTTGTGGTTCTTGGTCTAGTTAATTTTTCGAAATTGATGGAATCTGTGTGGCATATAAGTGGGTTCTTAATATTACAAAAAATATTTTAAGAAATAAAGACTTAGTTTCACCTGCACACAGCCCAATATCATGAATTATGTCATACTACTCTTGTTCCACCAACTAAGGGCCTCTTTCCAATAGGCTGTTGTGATCACAACTATAGACTAGGTTTCTTTTAAGGATTGTCTGACGAGAGGAGACTGTCAATATGGAAGATTATCACATCAAGGCTCCTCACTGTCAGCAGTACAAAAGTACTTCTTGCTTGTTTTTCCCCTAACTGCCCATTTACCCATCCAAGATGTGTCTAGTAGTGACCAGACACATTTTAGAGCTGCCCGAACACATATTGGATCCTCATATGTATGAACATCTAGTGTTCATTGTAGGCCCAAAACTTGCATAACACGGAGACGAAATGTATCTGGGCAACATCCATCTCTTTTGAGAAAAAGATCGATCAGGCTAAGGGCAAACGATGAAAAAGGAAATCAGGTAGTATTCTTGTACTGACTGTAATTAGGATTTAACGTTTATCATGCTCGAACACAGAAAGCTGGAACAAATAGGAGGCAAAATCTATGATCACACAACATCATAAGGTAAAACTGCCCATCACCAAACACATACTTATCATTGAACACTTTTTAATATTTTCCTAACTCCTTAGCCAAATTGAGAGATTTTTGTGCCATTGAATGTGTAAACTACAGGGCTACAAATGTTTTTAAAGCATAAGAATGAAGGAGCAATGCAAAAAACACAAGATGAATATGAAAGATAGTATGCTTCAATTTTTTTGAAAAAATAACTCTAAACCCCTCTCCAGTTCCAGCCCCATATTTTCCTTGTTTTGAGTCTGTTTTGAGTCATTTAAAACCTGATGGGTGCCCTAACTCGGGCTTTACAAAACTTCTTTGTATTGCAGAGGCAAAGATGCAATAATAAAAGATCTTCAGCTTGAGTTTTAAGTCACTCATCATCAAACAATGAACCCCCTTACACCAAACACCCCATATCTTGCCCATTGCTTATAGAATTAAGAGAATTTTGCAATGTTGGAAGGGCTAAGTGGAGGGTTAAAAATGTTCTTTGAGCTTAAGAATCAGGGGAACAATGTGTGAGGTTTCAACCTCATTTAAGTTCAAAATTGTGCACCCATTGGGCTATTTACACTAAGCGAAAGACATTGTTTTAAAAGTCTTCACAGGACTAAGAAAAAATATATCTTATTGTTTACAATAAATATTTTAGTGAATGATTCATCTTAGCTAGTTTAGATAACAAATTGGCCAAATAACTTTAGGTTTTGTAAGTCCTAATTTGAACAAAATTTGCTTAGCCCATTCTCAAATAAAGAGGCATGCAAAGGCGTTTTTATTCAAATTTGTGTCTTTTTAAGTTTTTTTTCAACATCATATTTACAAACAAATTTTCAATTCAAATCAATTCATTTTCTTCATCAATTGATCAGTTTATCACTATTCGAAGTGTGCAATAATATGGAACCCAAGTTCACTGCTTAAAAAATTTGAACCCTATGTAAAAAAAGATTTTAACAATATTCTAGTTAACAAGAACTGAATTGCATTGAATATGTTTACACTTTATCAAGCAGAGACAAGGATTTGATTTTGATCTTGTATCATACAAACAGCCTTCAACCTGACCTGGTAACCATCGCCACATTTATGTTGGAACCGGCCCTCTATTGAACCAGGAACATGTTTTGTCGAAGGTTGGACTTGCTAAACCTGGAATTGTTCATCAAGAAAATTTAACCCGACCCGAAAACTTACAAGTTTTAGAATTTGGGAATGTCTTCTAGACTCAGAACCATATGGGCTTCGATTTTTTTAAAAAAAGTCTAGACCCAGATCTCAGAGTTCTTCTAAAAACCAAGAATGGGGCAACACTTGCATATACCAAGCTGTTATCAATACCGCATACAATCCATCCTAAACATGGTACCTTGGTGGGTTCTGGTTCACTTTGGCCAAGTTTTGAAGATTGCCAAGCTATGAAGTTTACTTTTCTGGACTTGAAATGCACATTGGGGGAGAGCCAGTGTTTTTTAATTGGCAATTTTTTGTCAAATTTCAACCTGAAAAAGGATTTCATAGAAATTTGCCCAAATTCGCCAGATTTTTTAAGATAAGTTCCAGGAGGTAGCAACGAATATAGAAGGACTCTGTTATTTTCATCATAGCGAAACTTGGCTAGATAATCGCCACTTTGGCTTCATCACAAAATCTTTAAGAAAAACACTGGGCAGAGGTTGTTGCGCAGTTGGCTAATGCAATAACTATGCATTGGAAGAAGACAAGGGATTTGGAAATCAAGACAGTATTCAGCCTTCTTTGTGAAACACGACAATCCCAGCAATTCGACCAAAAAGCTGCTGCTGCTGAATGTAGAAGCTCTCCTCCGGACTGTAGTAGACTGTGTGCAAGAGCAGCAGCGCCGGGACATGTTGAAATTGTTGTCGCTGGAGGTGGGCGGTCAGGCACCGACAATGTTATAGGTTACATCAGGCACAACAGCAGTCTGGCATCAAGTTCTGATGATCCTGTACTGATGCACCCCACTGTAATAAGTCCTGTGTTGTGTTGCACTAATCATAGTCCTGCCCAGCTGCACCCTGCAGGACCAGCGCCTTGACGATCAGCGTAGGAAAAGAAATTTCGTCATTTTACTCTAAAACAAATTTGAAGTGTCGGGACTCAGATCAGAAGAAATTTCGTCATTTTATAAAATGAAATGAAATCTAATAGTCTCGAGAAGTCCAGATTAAATCTCATAAGGAAAGATATAGACCCTTACACGTTACATGCCTCGACAATTTTTTTTGATGTTGGTGGTTTCTTGTGATTTGCTTGTCTTTCCGACAGTCGGTTACGCGCATGAAATTGGGGAAGAAGAAAAAAGGCTTGGAAAGAAGAAGTCATCTAGAAGTCATCCCGTCGACTAGTC
>Ga0209208_10002820_pt1 | contig 24987 bp, 23 predicted proteins | sample S1TSphfallax_3_FD_187694 | JGI IMG/M metagenome (GOLD analysis project Ga0209208, IMG submission 187694) | Host-associated microbial communities from peat moss isolated from Minnesota, USA - S1T2_Fd - Sphagnum fallax MG (SPAdes) (version 2) | ecosystem: Host-associated > Plants > Peat moss >...
TTTTTTTTTTTTTTTTTCTCAAGTTGTGTTTGGTGTGGAGAGTGGAGTGTCCAGTGACAAAATCAATGAAATTAGTGAGGATGTTTATAAGTTAATACTTTACACAATACTTGTTAGTCGTTAGGCTAGAACTGCCCATCACCGATCACTACCATTTTTTTTTAGATCTTCATCATCTGTGCTTCATTTTTGAGTGATTTAAAATGTTATAGGAGTGATACCTCAAGCTTTAGAAATCATCTTTGAAGTGTAAATGACAAGGACTAATGAAAAAATAGCAAGAAAAAAAACAAGCTTTCCAACTTACAAAACACATTTTTTCAATTTTTTTTCCTCCTCTTTGAACCCCTCCTATTTTCAAAGTTTCTAGCTTTTCCATTTCTTGTTCATTTTCAATGATTTAAAAGGCTATAGGAATGCCACCTTCAATTCTACAAAATCATCTTCGAATTCTAATAATAACAAAGCAAACATACCAGGAATGTATCATCTGTACATACATAAGCTTTTATATTATTATGTCTTGGGTGCATTTCTCAATTCTGTTTTCAGTATGTGCAAAAAGGGACTTCAAAAGTCATATTATATAAAAGAGAGAGTATCATGGTCTTGTTTGCCTTTAAATTTCTAGAGCCATGGGCTGGTTGGTGATGATGATGAAGGTGCTTGACTGAGTGTGAGATATGCTGTGTCAACACATTTGAACTGTTGTTGTTGTTGTTGTTGTTGGGGTTGATGATGAGTGGTAATGAAGGATTGGGTAGGGGGAGGGGTAAAGGAACAAGGATTCTTTCTTCCAGTGAAGTGTCTGTGGATGTGGGAGTAGGGTAATATGCCAAAAAGCTTTTTTTGTTTTTGGTTATGGAAACTGTGACAGGTGCCTTATGACCCATTTCTCAGATCCGCTGCCAACTGCTCACAATAGCAGCTGCATGAGGATGTGGGTGTGACTACAGTTGAACAAACTATCAGTATCAGCAGTCTTTTTTGGCACTCAATTGTATCATGGGCTGCATGCGCCAGCATGGGTTATTATGCACTCTTAGGGATCATCCTCCAACAAAGAATCATATATGCCCTCAGGAGTTGTTGTATCAACAGCATTCAAAATCTCATGTGAATTCCCATTCCCCCACTTCTTCTGTGAGCATTTTGTGTCTAGAACTTTGATTTTGAGCCAAGAAAGTTGTTGCCACACACGGCACAGCAAAAGAGAGAGAGAGAGAGAGAGAGAGAGAGAGAGAGGGCGGGGGGGGTCTAGACTGGAAGAAATACAAACTGATTAGAACTGAGTTTGAAGTTGGTAAAGAAATTGCAGCAGCACATTGGGGAGCATTACAAGTCTGCTTTCAGAATCTAGCAAGCAACATGGCAGTAATCACAACAGTATTGGACTTTGTGTTGCCACCTACAAGTATGTAGCTACTCAGAAACAAAACTCTTCAGACCACTTGTAGGTTTTGAGCTTTGACACAGAATTCATGCATTCTTGCTTGGCTCTTCAAAGAAATTCTTTCAAGAAGGAATTTATTTACAAACTCTTGGATTAAATCTTGACAATATTCAGGAAGAAGAAGGTTTTCTTTGTTTGAAGATTTGTGGCAAAGCAGAGATATGATCTAGCTGAGCTTCAGGTAACTACAAGATTACGAAATTCCGCCTTCAAAGAAATCATCAGAGATGGGTCTTGAGTACATCATGCCCATGTGAAGATCATGTGTTCCTGTTGCAGTTGAGTTCAATTCAAATCCTCAAAGAATTATAACATCCAGTTTGTTGGTGGATATGTGTGGGGTGGGTGGGTGGGTGGGTGGGTGATGCTTCCTTCCTCCAGTGGCATTTCTTCTGCTGCTACTGTATCCAGCACTGACCTTTGTCAGGTTCCTCAAGTTCCTTGTCACCTTGTTGGTGTTTGAAGATGTCCGTGGCAAGGTGATTCTCATCACAGGGGCATCCTCTGGCATCGGAGAGGTCTGTTCCATTATTCCCCATCAATTGACATTTGACAAAATACTTTTTATGAATCTGAGAGTGATAGGATCTGCTGGGCACCTCTCCATTGAGTCTCTTGAATGTTAGCACTTAGGCACCCAGTGAGGTGGGGGTTTGAATGTTCTCAGGATTATGTAAGTAGATGGATTTGGGTGATGGCCCAGAGCTTCACAGTTGCTCTCTTGGCCATATGAGGCAGATACTTATCAATGTAATGTGGCTAATGGTTGTGATCTGGGTTTTTTTTGGCAGCACTTAACTTATCAGTATGCAAAACGAGGGGCTCGTTTAGTTATTGTGGCACGAAGAGAGCATCTACTGGAGCGGGTGGCAGATCGTGCAATGACCAAAGGTGCAACTGATGTGCATGTTATTGCTGGAGATGTCACGAAACAGGAAGAATGCAAACGCTTTGTTGATGAGACTATCAATAAATATGGTCGATGTAAGTTTTCAACCCTAATTATTTCATTTCTCAAACAAGATTTTGTTCAGAGAATGCTGAGCACAAGAGGAAGCATATAAGGGAATCTTTGGAAATCTCTCATGAGCACCAGCAACAACAACAACAACAACAACAGTCCATGATGGTTGTGATCATTTCTTGCGGCCATCTCATCATCATCTGACAAAGAAGATGACTCCCATTTGTACTTTGTCTTTACAACAGTCATATTTACTTCCTGTGCTGGTTTTGTTGATCCTCTATTTATATAAGTTGAAGTCTTTGGGATAGCCTGATGAGATGGAGATTTGAAATCACAAGCTTTTCAACTAATAATTGGGGTTTTTTCATGCAGTGGATCACTTGGTAAACAATGCGGGAATTGCCCACAGTTTCTTTTTTGAGCAAGCTAAAGACACATCTGCAATGAATCCAATCATGGTAATTCCTGTGGCTCTCAGAAATCAATTATAGAATAGAAGATCCAGCATCTGATTCTGAGATAGCTATTGTGGATCAAAAGGAAGGTTCATACTTGATACAGCTGCTGGCTATTTTACTTATGTGGAATCAGCAGGAAAAAATGCTGTCAGCAGAAAAATGGTCATGTCAAAAATGATCAAGACCAGTTTCTGGCTTTTATAACTGAAGCGTCAATTGACTTTCACCCAATTGCTAAAGCACTATAATGCCCTCTTGCAGGATGTGACATTTTGGGGACATGTTTATTCGACCTACTATGCACTGCCACACTTGCGCCGCAGCAAAGGCAAAATCCTTGAGATTGCCTCTGTTGTGAGTGTTATCCCATATCCCCGACAAAGCATATACAATGTAAGCAAAAAACACTCTTTTAAAACTTTGCCATTTTCTTCCCCAAAAACTAAATATAAAATCCTAGTACCTGTCATGGGTAGAAGCTAGCTCCAAAATGGAATGATCCATGCTTTTGACAGCAGTAGGACATATGATGATATTATTTTTGTGTGTTTTGGGACAGAGTGCAAAAGCAGCTGCACTGCAGTTTTATGAGACGTTACGCGTGGAAGTTGGAGAGACGATTGGAATAACTATTGTGATGCCTGGCTGGATTGAGAGTGAGATGACAAGAGGAAAGTTTGTGGGTGCAGAAGGGGAGTTGACTGAAAAGCCAGTTCATCAGCGTGATGTAAGTGGCTCCTATATGATTTATCATATGTTTAAGAGTTTATTCAAATGCCTGGTTTGATCTACATTGCATGTTGATAATTGTTGCCTAGACCACATGCATAACTCTAAACATCTGAATGTCAATGTGCTACATTGCAATAGGGATGGTGGTATGTGGGAAGCAAAAAAATCTCATAGAACAAAAAAATGCATAGTCAAAAGTCCAGAGGAAACTTGTGTTCTCACAAGCAGACTTTATGGTGCAGGCACATGTGGGACCGGCACCAGTGGAGTATGCAGAGACATGTGCAAGAGCAGCCGTATTGGGTGTTTTACGGTCACACCGCTATGTTGTTGTCCCATACTTCTATTATGCTTTCATCCTGCTGCGTGTGTATGCTCCTGAGATTCTTGAGACTCTCTTCCGCATATTTTATGTCCACCATCCGATCGAGCAGAAACCACTAAGCAAAGTACTCCTGGATACCACCAAAGCACAGCAAGTGTTATATCCTCAAAGCATCCAGAAGCAAGAGTGAGAAAGAAAGAAAGAAAGAGAGCCTGGAGCTGAAGAGCACCTGCTGTCTATCAAAGGGAAAAAAGAAGTGTTTATTAGAGAAGAACATGGTGATTGTCTGTCTGTAGATTTTTGTAAGCACATGTGCTTTCATGTTTTCGGAGCAAAAGTGGGTATAATGAGGGAAAAACAATGTGGTTTCAAAGAGGAGGATTGGCCCAACTTGCACATATACAACTGTGAAGAGGGGGGCCATGACGTTGATCATGTAAAAACATACTAATAAGATGTAGCCTGTAAGATCTTGTTTGTTTGGGTACATCTAAAAGTGGTGCAAGGATGTTGAAGGTGGTCTTTGTTTTCTAGCTCTGTAGCAAAACATAAAAAATGGTATGCAAACTTTGCAAGAAGCTGTTTTGTCTGTATGAGAAGTCACTTTTTGTGCAATGGGGCAACAATAATGAATGGCTCTCAAAACTTTTGAAAAGGAACTTACTGCAAAGTCTTCTTCTGCATGCGGCATGGACATGAGTGAGTGAATGCCAGAATTTGCTGCAGATACAGTCTTTTGGTGATGGTTGTTGAAGATCAGAATGTGCTTGCTTTTGTGCATTTGATTCAATCTGCAACATGTTTGAATATGATTGCATGCAAAATAGTTTTATGCAGAGTCATATACTAACTGATTACCTTGAATGAAGGCATGGAATCTGATCTCAGCCGTTTTTGACAAGTAGATCATCTTGTGTCATTAGCGCAAGCTCCAGGAAGTATGATCAGTGCTTCTTCCTCTGAGAAGTATCCTCTTAGGTGAGAACCTCCTATATGCCACAAAGTGTTGCAGAATTTCATTACAGATGTGTATTGTGTATGAGGCATTCTGACAACATATAAGCTTCAGAATCTTGCAACTCCATGGAAGAGTTGTAAGATTTCCTCTTGTGTGTGGAATAATTGTATGGAGATTCTTAGCAGAAAATTTCCCCAAAAGTCGTCATCATCACCATCATCATCAACACTAGTCTATTGGTGTCCAAGTGCAAAAACAGAGGAAGATTAGACGGGAAAGAAGAACGTGAAGAATGTTCTTGCAACGTTGCTTTGCAAGCAGGACACGAGTGAGTGCACCACCAATCCACAAGATGTTGAGGAGAAGTGGGAGATGAGGAGATCGAGAAATGATTTTACAATGATGAACAAAGATGGAGTTTCTTTGTTTTTGGTCATTATCAATGCAGTTGCAGCAGCACTCTTATAAGGCTCACTGGAGAAGTTGAGTTTCTTCATGCAAATCTTCTCAATAGGAAGTTTAATACAAAACTACGCCAAATGCAAATCTCAAAAGACACTTGTCTGGTCTCACATTGTGAGTCCGATGAAGAAAGATCAACAATTTGATGCATTAGAAGGATACACCAAGCTGCTGTTGTTGATGCCTTTCATCTCCCTCATCACCTGCAAGGTCTCTTCTCTGAGACTCATCTTCCCCTTAAGACTTTGATTCCAACATGCACACTGATCATCAGCAGACACAAATTCCTACAAGCAAGTGCAGAGGCAAATGATGATATAGCAGCACCAGCAACTACTGGTAACTGTCACCTTGATGTGAAGAGTAGAGAGATCTGCAAAACTCATGCTGCTGCTGTAAAGAAGGAAGGAAAGAAGGAAGGAAGGAAGAAAGAAAGTTGGATTGTGCTGCTCCAAGTACTGCAACAACAATAGTAGCAAAAGTGCTACTGTTGTGCTGCTTCTTCTTGTATCAGAAGTTCTCTATGTACAAATTCTGCTGATTCTCTCTCTAAATGCTGCTTGCAAATTGTTTAGGTACTACTAGCTACTCCTTCTTGTCCTTGGATAGAAAGAGAGTAGAATAAGAATTTGATTTCTTCAAAGGGGATATAGTGCAATTGCAAAGCTTGCCAGAAAATAACAATCCTTGTGATCTTCCTCATCAGGTTATGACTGCACCCATCATTCTTGTGTGTGTGACATGTTTCATTATCTGCTCATGGGCTCAAGATTGTTGATCTTTGCACCAAACCGTGAATTGGGTGTTGTTGTATTTGTCCCTGCAGAGTTCTTGAAAGAGGGGCAAAGTGTTAAAAGCCACAGTCTCTTAGAAGCTTGCCTGTCTGATGAACTTCTGCTAAAACCCAGTGTGCCAATGTGAGTAAACAATTGACAATTTGAAAGGATGTACTTCTGGATTGCTTTTGCATCATTGTAAGGCATACCAGAGGATAGAATGCATGCTGGACATTGAAGAAGCTCGTATAGTCTTCTTCTTCTTCTTCTTCTTCTATACTGTTCTGTAGTTTGAACTTTGATCTTGGAAATCCATTTCAAAATTCATGGCTTGTGAGGTTGGTCAGTCGGTTGGTGGACATCTGGTTGCACATCCTGGACATCTGCTTCACATCCTGAGGAGATCATCGTCTCAAAATCCATTTGTCTGCAATGCTTCTTCCTTTCAAGCTCAATACAGCAACAATGACAACAGCATGATCCTGACAAAATAAAATCCTCTTGAAAGAACAGAGAAGCTTGAAATCATCTCTTGTTTCTTACGGTTCAAGCTCTGCGTAGTTGAATGGGAATGAAATGAATAAATGAGTGACGAATGATGATGAAGAAGAAGATGTTGATGATCAAACAAGACTTTGATGATGATGATGATAATCAAACCTTTTTTGGGTGCACAAAAAGGGCTTTGACTTAAAGTTGAGGTGAGGGAGGGAAAAGAAGGCTCTGTTTTGCAATAATACTTAGACCCAATATAAGGAACGGCTTTGCTCACTCTCTCTTCATAACAAAACGGATTTTGGTTGCAAACCCAAATTAGGCCAGACATGGAACTTGAATTACTGACTGACTGACTGACAGAGAGTATATTCATTGCAGATCGTGGGGAGCCATGGGTTTGCTCAAGCAGATTTTGAAGTTGTAACTTGTAACCCAAAATAGACAACTCCCCCCCAAAAAAACCAAAGAAAAAAGAAAACAAAAACCCCCACAATGCTGCAAACTTTCTTTGTAAATCCAGCTGATTTTACAAGAATCTCTCTGCAGCTATCTATCTGTTTATCTGTCTATCTACAAGAAGAAGAAGAAGAAGAAGAAGAAGTAGTAGTAGTAGTAATAGTAATGTCATTAAGTGCAAAGGGGGGGTTGCTATTTATTGCCTCCAGCATTGGGGTACTCATCAGGTGGGTGCCAGCTGCAAGCTTTTGTTGCAAAGGTTTTTTGTTTTTCTTGTTTTTGTTGTTATATGAGCCCTAACCAGTCGGCTGTTCTGATGCTTGGCGCTTCTGCTCCCTCCCTCCCTCCTCCTCCTATGTGCTGCTGTTGCAGGCTTGGATTTTTTGCACACTCTTCTTTCCTTCTCTTGCAGCTTTGGATATCCAGTAACGTTCCTCAATGGGTAATTGAGTGTCACTCGGAGTTGTGGAGAAGCATTTCATTCTACAGTCTTCTAGACCTTCTTGTTTCCTCAAATTCCCTGCAAGAATTTGTTATTGTTGTTTCTGCTGCTGCTGTTGTTGTGTGCTGATGACGATGATGATGATAAGCTCCATTCTTCTGTTACAAACCCAGGGTTGATTTTTGCACTGTGAGGGAGGGGGAGTTTTGGGTTCAAGCTTACTACATAATTGGGTCTTTGGAAAAAGCAGCGACATACATTGTTGTTGATGCTTTTCAAGGTGATAATTCTCCTCATCACTGGCTTGTAATGCTGCCACTTTTTGAAGTTAGTTCGTTGCATTGAGTTTCTGTGTCTCTGCTAAAATCCCACCTTTACAACTGGTTTGCTTATGGGTTGTTGCTTCAATTTCCTATTCTGTTCAATCCCTCCTGCTGCAGGAGCAATGTGAGCTGTTGTTAGGTCAGTCAGTGATCCCAAGGTTTGGGAGAGGCCACAAGTTCTCATGAGATTTGAAGTTCTTGGATTGTTCAAAGAAAATTTGAACAATCTCACATTGGAAATGCAGTTAGAAATGCTTCAATCAGCTTCTGAATTCATGATGTTGTGCTTCTCAGATTATAATTTCCAAGTTGTATTGTGTTGTGGACTTTCTTAGATTTCTGAACCACAAATGAGGGTAGTCACAGGCACCATCCAGTGTAGTAGACCATCTGTGACATGCTGCATGGCAGCTCTTAAACCCTAAACCCTTGGTCTTGGTTTCCAACACTTTTGCTCTTTTTCAGACCCATTTTGAGCATTAGATATGTACTTGCATGCATGTGGGTATTTCCCATTGTCTCATGATCACCATGCTATTGATTAAAAAAACCATTGCTATTCTGTGCAGATATAGCTACATTTCTTGAAGAAAGCATTGGGTGGCAGTGGAGACTAAGTTTTGCATCAATATATCTCTGGTTTTCCACCATCTTCACACCATACGTACCAGTTGCAAAATATATATATCTAAATGAAAGTATTCTCCAGTCAATGCCAGTAGTACCTTGGCAGTATTTTTGGGCATGTCCATGGGTTTTGTAATTGGTGGTATTGTTTATCTCCTGCTGAAGATGATAGAGAGGATTTGTTTGTTCTCAAGCAGAGAATAAAAACAAATGGAGGTGGCAGCAGCAGATAGTGCAATCACACCAACAAGCAGTACTGGAAAAGCTGAGGGCAGCAACAGCCGTCCAGCAAAACGTAGGAAATTTCAGAGAGTGTATCCAGAGGATGAGCTACGGTGCAGGAGGTCTGATGGAAAGGGTTGGCGTTGTATACAAGAAAGGATGGAAGGTTCCATCTACTGTGAACATCATAATTCCACAAAGAGCAAGATCTCTTTCAGGGCTAAACCAAAGAAACGTCGTCTTTCCTCTCCCAAGCATTTATTGTCTGCAAAGTCCCCAAGACGATTAACTGCTAGGCCTGCAAAATCTGATGACGAAGAAGAGGACAGAACTGGAGGTGAGATGGTGAGTCATAGTTAAAAGGAAATCATGCAGGATCTTTTTCTTCTTCCAATTTCATGCAACTTTCTCTGTACTCCATTATATTATTTATCTATTTGCAATGCAGCCATATCCTGAACTTGTCTACAGTCTGCAGAAATGATATACATTGCTTTGTTGGTTGAGACTGCAGTTCAATGGAACAAAAGAAGATGAAAATGGAAATAGCTTGTGTCATCAATGTCAGAGGAATGACCAAGAGAAAGTTATTTACTGCAGCAAGTGTAATCTCAAGTGCTACTGCTCACCATGCATCAAAGCATGGTATGTACAATTCACACTTCTCCTCCTGTTAGCAAATGCAGGCAATGGATAACACTCTGCGGATGGATTGAGCTGATTTTTTGAGATGCAACAGGTACCCACTTCTTTCGGAGTCAGGTGTTGCAGTTGCATGCCCATTCTGCCGTGGAAACTGTAACTGCAAGGCTTGCCTACATACCTGTGGATTGCAGATGGTAAGTGGCTTTAGGGTTTAGGGTTTAAGGCTGGCTGGAGGATTGCAACTGGTTTTAGACAGAGAAATTCATTTAACATTTTAAATAATTTGGTGCATTGGTGGGGGGGCACAACAGGAGACTGTGAAATGGGATGAGGATGTAACACAAGAGTTTCTGAAGTACCTGCTGATCAAGTTGCTACCATGCTTGGAGCAAGTCCACAATGAGCAGCGTGATGAGCTGAAAGTGGAGCGCAGTTTGCAACGTATTAATCTTCACCCCTTCTCTACATTGTGCCCTATTTTTATGCTGTCGGAAAAAAAATGAAAAAAAAGAAGTATGTCTTTCTCCAGTTTTGTTGAATGTGTCCAAGTTAAACTGTGCAGGAACATCACATGTGAAGATGGAAAAGGCAGTGATTTCTGCAGATCAGTGCCTTCATTGGTATGTAGCACAAGGAGTGCAAGTGTGTGCTTCAGCTTGTTTAATATGGTTTTCCCTTTAGGAAATTGCTACGAGAAATTGATCTTGATGAAGTATTTAATGTCATTTGATCATTTTTGTAACAATCATCTACGATGAAGCTATGGTTGTTGACATGTCAAATCACAATTTGCCTTTTTTGCAGCGATAATTGCAGCACATCAATTGTTGACTACCACAGGAGCTGCCCAGCCTGTGGGTACCAGCTGTGCATTACTTGTTGTAGAGAGCTGCGTCTTAAATGTGTGTCAGTCGGAGGAGCTCAGGCCAAACAGCAGGATGGCAAAGAGGAGGAGGAGCCAGAATCAGTGGAGATACAAGGATCAAAGCTAGAAAAGCCTGTGCAATCATGTGCCTGGGCAGCAAGCTCAGATGGTAGCATTAAATGCCCTCCACTGTCACAAGGTGGGTGTGGCGGTTGTGAACTAGCTTTGAAGTCTTTGTTTGAGCCTGACTGGATTGCAAAGCTCGCCATGGATGCTGAGATGGAATCGTACAACACTCGAACAGAACATGACCCGCTGCACTGCTCCATTTGTGACCTGGGTGGAGGAGGAGGGGGAGGAGGAGATGTCAAAAAGAAATTGCGGCTTGCTTCTCACCGAAATGGTGAGAAGAATGACAATTATCTATATTGTCCTTCTAGACACAATGTTGAAGACGAGTCAGAGGGTCTAGTCCATTTTCAGAAACACTGGTTGCGAGGCGAGCCTGTTATCGTGTGCGATGTAGTACTGGAAGGAGGCAGTGGTCTCAGCTGGGAACCAATGGTTATGTGGCGTGCTGTTCGTGAAACCATAAGAAACAAATTCGAAAAGAATACCCGCACTGTTGCAGCAATAGACTGCCTTGGTTGGCAAGAGGTAGAAGTCAATTCCTCTGATCCCAGGGAAGGGCTCATTATTCTGTGTGCAATTTTTTCTTTGCTCATCAAGCCATCATCATAGAGCCCATGATATCAAGCATTCAATGTTGGCAAAGGGCCCCATCAATTAATTCTTTGATAATGCCCCTAATGGGCAGTGCAGGTTGATGTGAATATCCACCAGTTTTTCACATGTTACAAGGACAGTAAAAGCCATAAAGATGGGTGGCCGCAACTTTTGAGGCTCAAGGATTGGCCACCATCCAGTGGATTTGAAGAGCAGCTCCCAAAACATAGAGCTGAATTTCTGGCTACACTTCCATTCCAACAATACATGAACCCAAAGACAGGTTTCCTTAATTTGGCTGCCAAACTGCCTGAGAACACAACAAAGCCCAATTTGGGTCCCAGGATGTACATTGCAAACGGGCTAAAAGAGGAACTTTTGAAGGGTGATTCTGTAATCAAATTACACAAAGACATAGCTGATTCTGTAAGCATTTTTTCAATTTCTGGACTGACAATTTCTAGATTGGTCAGGCAATTTCAGTAAACATTAGTATGAAAGTTCTGAATGTGGGTAGTTGTGGCAGCCCCTTGTCACTGCTCCCATTGTGATAGAGAACATAGGTACTCAAAAGGCCAGATAGTTGAATTGAGCACTTGTGGACCATGGCAGGTATATGTGCTAATGCATGCCACAGAAGTGCAACTTCTTGAAGAACAGCGACAGATTGTTAAGGATTGGATCCAGAAGTCCAATCATAAGGGGGAGCCCAAGTGGTCATCTCTTGGTGCAAAATATGATGTTGACAGGACTGCTCATACTCAAAAGTCTGTGTATGGAGGGGCATTATGGGACATATTCCGACGACAAGACACACCTAAGCTGGAGGCATATTTGAGAAAGCACTGGGAGGAATTCTGCATACCTGACCACTGGGTGGTTGACTCTGTGAGATCCCATTCCTAATTGTTACTTTTGCAGGGCTATTAGAAGTGCATGCAATTTGTGCCCATTCTTACATGATGATGTTGCATAGTTCCATGATGGAATTCGATCTAGAAACTATGCAAAATTATCATGTAAGAATGAGGATGAGAGTGCAGGTGAGCACAAAAGAAGCTCCTAAAATGGGTATGTCACAGTACTAAGTGAGTGGGTTGGTTTCACATTGATCAATTTTTTTTGCAGGTAGTACATCCTATTCATGATCAGGCAGTCTTCTTAACAAGTGACCACAAAAGGAAGCTAAAGGAGGAATACGGTAAGTCCAAAATATCTTATAAAGGTATGAGGAAAATTGAAACTTGACATTATTGAATTCAAAAATTGTTTATGAAGATTTGGAATCTCATAATGTAAGTTTTTTCTGAAGTGTTGGTTTCTAACCATGTGTGAAGATGTTGAAGCCTGGACATTTGAGCAAAATGAAGGTGAAGCAGTTTTGATTCCAGCAGGTTGTTCATATCAAGTCCGGAACTTGAAGGTGCATTTCGGAGCCCTGGATTTTATTTTTATTTTTGGGAAGGGGAACAAAATTTCACTGCATGTGTGTACTTACTGAACATCTGTGTGCTTCATTTAATCCACATGTAGCTACAATGCTTCATGTCATAGATGCATTCCTTGGACAATTCCAACTGCATGATTGATGGCCACTGCCAATTATGGTTCCATCCTGAGCATGTATGTAAGTTTATCATCCTTTGTGTGTGTTTTGCTGTTTTCTTCTTGGGTGATGCAGTCGTGTATCCATATGGTACTTGAGTTTGTTTCTCCAGAGAGCTTGCAAGAGTGTTTGCAGCTGACAAGTGAATTCCGCTGCCTTCCAAAATCTCACCATGCAAACAAAGACAAATTGGAGGTAGGATGAAACTAGCACCTAACAACCCATTACCTGCATCTCCAAAGTTGGCACATGCTGTTTGTTAATTACTACCCATATTGTGAAATACACTTTGACATTGTATGTACATATATATATCAAATGTGTTTTCTCCTTGCAGGTAAAGAAGATGATAGTGTATGGGGCAACAAAGGTGGTTCACAGCCTGCGACAAATACGTGACAGCTGCGACAATTAGATTTTGTTGTGTTCAATCGTCAGGTTCAAGAGGCCAAAATGGACTCCACATGATCATCCTGGCAGTGAACCCATCTTCTTCACCAAATTTTGTACCATGTCATCAGCCTGGCATCCAAGACAAACTAGCTACTTACTTGTGACATCCATCCTCCATTAGTGCAACTACCAAAGTGAATTTTTTTTCTTCACAACAGAGCCAAAGGATGATGAATAAGTAGTAGGATTGTTGCACATATGGATACCTAGTTCATATTGAGAAAAAAGTGCACTGGATGGCTTTTACAATGACTTAGATGGTCAGAAGGCGAAGCCAATGTTTTGCAGTTCCACCAGGCTGCTGCTCCATCCATACATGATGAGTAAAGAAAGAAAGGTTTTGAAATGCTCTGCTGTTATGTTTGAAGAGCTCCTCCAGCCCATGGACATGATAGCAGCACTGTTGTGTGTGAACTAAAACAGCACCACTGCATGGGGATCCAAAAGCACACCCATAAACCCTTAAACCTACATGCGCGTTTCTACCACATGATGTTCCTCTACAATCAAATATACGGTAGGTGACAACTCATGCTCCTGCTTGCTTGCTTCCTTCCTAAGTTGGGTTCTCTACAGCAAGCTTCTCTCTACTGGTGGTCATTATCATGGCCTGACCGACTCCCGCTAGACCCATAGCCATTACACTCTACACAAACTTTCTTCTGACCATAAACCAACACACGTGAGATAGAAATGCAAGAGCAAATCCCCATCCCCAAAAGAAATCCTGATAAAAAACCTCAAGGATTTGCTTTGCATTTGTTCTCTCAGTTTTTAGGGTTTTTTGTTTAGGTCTTTCCAAAACACTGCACAGATCCAACGACAGACGATGACGATGGTATTTTCAGGAAGAGGGGAAGGGAAAACCCTCAAGCAAGTGGAGGAAGAGGGGATGGAAAACCCTCAATCAAGTGGAGCAAGAGGGGAGGGGAAATCCCTGAAAAGCGAACGAGGAAGAGAGGAGCGGGAAACCCTAAAAAGCAAGCAAGGAAGAGGAGAGGGGAAAACCCTAACGCAAGCGAGGAAGAAGCGAAAACCCTAAAGAGCATGCAAGCAGGCAGGAAGGAGAGAGACCAGAAGAGCTCAGGCGATGGCGCAACGAAGTTCGCCATTACGGATAAGCGTGCCATTACCTGTACCTGACGCATTGGGTCCTAGTAGTAGTAGGACAAGCAGGAGGAGGCAAGGGAGTGTGGCTGATTTCACGGCATCGCCAATCGCTACACCCATCTCACGACAACGTCCCGCACAAGAATGGCCTTTGTGGATCAGCACCTGGTTGCATCTGCTCTCCCTCTATGCAGTACAGCAATGGTTGCAGGAGATGGCAAGACGACAGGCAGGGTTGGTGATCTTTGCCGCTGGGGCATTTCTCGGATCTGCTTTGCTTTTTTTGTTGTTGATTCACAGGCCCTGGAGAGGTAGGCCGTTGAGCTCAGCACAAGTAGCTCTCTCCTTTGGGAATGCAGGGCTTTTGGTCTTGTGTTTCTTGTTGCGGTTGCAAGGACTTAGGTCATGTGGACGTTTGGAGACCATTCTTGCAGAGTATGCCGGGGTGGTGGCAGCCAAGGGCTTGTTGAATTTGTTTTTGCTGCAGAAAGCCAGATTCTCTTCTGCAAAGTTTGGTGGACTTGTGGCAATCAGCATTGGATTGATTCTGTTGTCACAAGGATGGGCTGAAGCTGCTTGCTCCCCTGTCTCCTTCAAAACTGGATTCAGGTTACGTTCACTTCGTGCCAGATTGAAGCAGCAGCAGCAGCATGGCAATCTGGGAGTAGCAAAGGAGGATTCTGGAGGACTTATTGTTGTTGATGCCAAGGATTGTGGCAGAGCTTTGGCAATGTTGTCCCCAGTTCTTGCAGGCATTCTCTCAGCATTCCACAAGCTGATTGCATCACAAACTGTCTTGAAGACTATACCCAAGAAGCGGCAATGTGCTTTGAGTCTTGCATTTGGGACCCTGCTGCTTCTTCCAGTGGCAGTTGTGCTCCTGAGCTTTGACAGCTATCCAGGGCAGCAGCAGCTGGGCAGGTCTGCAGTATGGCCGTTGCTGAGCACTATATTGTTTGGGATGGTGGGTGCTTTCGTGGGAGAGACATATACGGAGGAGAAGCTCCAAGTGTCCACTTACTCTCGCAGCCATTTTGTAGTCATCATGTGTGTCTTGTGTGTGCTTGAACTCCTGTATGGTTCCAAAGTCTCACTACCTGGCTTCCTCTTCTGTGGTTTGCTGCTGGGAATTGGCATCAGCCATGTTGAAGTCTCATCTGGGGGTTTGTCTTGGGAAGCAATTGTGGATCAACAGTCATCCTCAGGTGTGCCATCATTCACCTCAATCATCAAGACTTCATTGCTCTTCATTGTAGCAGATGCTAAAACCAGGAAGATTGGCATGTTCCTGCTCCTCAGCACTGCATTCATGGTGGTGGAATTCATGTATGGCTTTCACAGCAACAGCCTGGGTCTCATCTCCGATGCATGCCACATGCTCTTTGACTGTGCAGCTCTAGCAATTGGGCTGTATGCCTCTTATGTTGCAAAGCTTAAAGCAAACTCCAAGTTCAACTATGGGTATGGGAGATTTGAGATCATCTCTGGCTATGCAAATGCAATTTTTTTGATTTTGGTTGCTTCACTGATTGTGCTGGAGTCACTTGAGAGGATCCTTGACCCCCCTGAGATTTCAACAGAGAGCCTGCTTATGGTTTCTGTTGGTGGGTTTCTGGTCAATGTTATTGGTTTGATCTTTTTCCATGAAGCTCACCATCACCATGGTGGCCCCTGTCCACATTTCCATGCCTCTGACCATGAGCATAGACCTTTGCTCCATGGAGTTGAATCCAGCAGAGACCCTGCTCACTCACAGGATGGCACAGTGCTCAAGGTTGCTGAAGAACATGATGATCACCATCACCATCACCATCATGGTAACAATCAGACTGATATCCAAGGTCTTCATCATAGAGGCCATGACCATGATGTTGGCCACACTGACCATTGTGAAGAGCTGGGAAAGCTGCAGTCAGGAGATCAAGTACACCTCCTTCAAGATGACAAACACAGACAGGACTATTGGCATGAGCAGCAGGATCTGCATAAGGATGGTCCTGGTAACGATAGAGAATTGCACCACCACCACCACCACAGTCAACATGATCACAATGGTAATACTTGCAATCATGACAACAATTGTAGGCACATCCATGATTGTTCTCATGGACATTCACAAGAGGATTCCCATGGTCAAGAACTTTTTCATTCCCATGAGCATGAGCAACAGCATCATCATGGGCACATGGACCACAATATGCAAGGCATATTCCTGCATGTGTTGGCAGACACACTGGGAAGTGTGGGTGTAGTGGTGTCTACACTGCTAATAAAGTACAAGGGGTGGCTATTCACTGACCCAGCATGCTCCATCTTCATATCTGCACTCATCATTGCATCAGTGGTGCCCCTTGTAAGGAACTCATCAGAGATACTGCTGCAGCGGGTGCCACGGGCTGTTGAGGTTCACCTTAAACAATCCATGAAGGAGGTGGAGGCAGTTGAAGGTATTCAGCATTGCCAAAACCTACACATATGGAGCTTCACTAATACTGAGATTGTGGGCAGCTTACATCTGCATGTTGTTGCTGGGACTGATAAGCAGCAGGTCTGCAACAAAGTGGCCCAAATTCTCAAAAAAGCTGGCATCAAGGATCTTACTCTCCAAATCGAAAATGTGCAATCCCTTGTCAAATAGAAAAAAATCACAAGTGCCAGCGTTGGAGCTGTACAGTACACAGGTCTGAAGGAGTGTTGCAGCTACACTTCCTGGTAATGTTTCTTGGTTCAGAAAAACCAGAAGAATTTGAAACTTTTCTTTACCTCCAGTTACACGGAAGTAACCTGATCTCCCTTTTGAAGTTGAGAAGTTTTTAAATCTAAACTATGTCTGTAATCTGAATGTGTACAGGTGTCCCAACTAGCCATGGCCACTGCTGTCAAATTCGGAGAGCAAGGGATCATTGCATGCTGCTGTGTGAGAGCTCATATCTTCATCACACACAATTCATTCTGCACACATGCTGTGAACATTCTTCACTAGAGTTATCTAGTATTGGGCAAGGATTCCTGATTAGTCTTTGCCATAGTCATAGACCATAAAGTGGGGGGAAAATGAGCCTTCAGCACAAGTAATATTCTGCTCTTGAAATAAGTTACACTTTTTCTTACAAGTTTGAGCCCATACTGTGCTGACCAGGTCCATATTTATTTATCTACATGACATTCGCGTTTCCCATGCAACATTGTGGTCTGTTTGGAAAGGATTTGTGGCATGCAAGGCATCCTTTCCTCTTGAAGGTGGGGGGCCACTTGTCTTAGAGGACTAACTGCTCAAAATGAAATCACCCTGGTTCATGCAATGTTGGTCATGGGAAGTAGTCTGTGACATGCATTTCTTACCTCATCTAAGAGTGTTGACTGTTGGATTGTTGCTTTGTTTTCAAGGTGTACTGGATGTAAGGTGGTACCACTGAACCAATCCAAGTAGTCATGAGTAGTCCAACCAGTTTATTGAAAATGCAATTCCACAATACATTAAGATGTTTAGTGAGCTAGCTAGATGGGCACCTGCACCTTTATTGATTACATGATTGGAACAATTTCTTTCTCTAGATTGTACAAAATGGACACTGTATTCTTTTGTGACTTCTGTACTGCTGTACAATGTGCTCCAAAGCTGGGAGTGTTTTATTTAAGTGCCGGCAATCTACAGATTTGTCTGAGTGTATTCTGCAAGCATTGAAACCAACCCATGGCACTCACTGAGTGCAGCAGCAATTAGAGCACTGGTTGACTGCATCAGGGCCTGTGGCAGAGGAGGACTGTGATGAAGAGAGGCAGACATGTGTCTTAATCCATCAATGAAGGACTAGGAGTCACTTGTGCAGCTGCAAAGCAATGTAGAGTTGAGAATGTTTACAGTTACATTGGCAACGATCTGTACCAAGGTCAAGTAACCCAAGTTGTCAAAGACAACCTAGTAGTGATATTAGTCAAGGCAAACATCTATATTCATGACTACAAACATTAATTCTCATAAATTAATTTGAATGGACATATATAGTATCTATACTTGTCAAGTATTGCAAAACAAATGAATATTTTTGAAGAAAAACATGTGTTTATAGATATTAATTTCAAACTATAATGTTAAGACTTGGATTATTGTTAAATTAAAGGGACATGAATGATATTGACATTGAATCCATGAGAAGCATGGCTACAACATGGAATGTTATATCACTCATTACATCGCGGATGTAAATAATTGAGTTTGGTGAAACAAAAAGGCCATTAGCTTCAAATGAAATATTTTCAACATGGTCAAATAATGAAAATTCATTACCAGTTATAAGGATTGATGAAATTACACATATATGCCCAACAGAAAAGGAAGTGAGGCAACATATCATGATGACTATAATGAATTGTCAAGTTCCCATTGCAATAGATGCAACATTGAATCTAGGCCAATAACACTCCAAAGAAGGCCTCAAAGGAGCACTCCAAGGTCAACACAAGATGTTCCCTCTTCTCCAAGAACAATAAGCATTTTATATAGTAATTCCCACTCTATGGATAAAAAGCATGAAGCCACATTACAAGCCAACATGATGTTATCAAGGGATGAGGATGATCTTGTTCAATATGACAAGGAGTGGGTGGAGCACAAGCTACCCTAAAAGCTATATATCAATAAGTGAATGACAACCATGATAATATGGTAAAATCCATAAAAGATGTTGTCGATCCAAAAAAATGAATCATGAGACAATCTCCAAATTGATTTTGGAGAAATTTTGAAGAAGCAATTGGAGAATCATGTATGGATGAAGAGGTCCATACACAATTTCTAGAATTGTGCAAACGTCGAACCTCAATTAGGGGGATCACACCAAATTCGTTAACAAATGAGGTATAATCATTACATGTGCAACCAAGCATGGTAGCTTACAATATGGAGTTTTTACGATTTTGCTTTCAATCAAAGGCTCATCCATATCAACATAAATGGGATGTGCTTGATGAATCATTTCCTAACAAAAATGTTTTTGAAGTACAATTAATTGATTTGCAATCACTTGTTAAAAGATCATTGTTGGCACCTTCTTTGTCTGGTGATATGTATGATCAAACAACTAAATGGTGAGAACAAAAGTTTAAAGGCAATATTGCAACAATGGAAGCACAAACATTGGCAACCCATCGAAAAGTTCACGAAACATGAATGGCATATCAATTGTGTTCATTGCATGTACATATCCTTGTAAACTACAAAATAACATTGTTACAACACCAAGGTGTAACAATTGAAGTACAACTAGTGTAACTATGTGGATGATGCACGATGTTGTATATGTTTTTGTTTTATTTTGTATAGAAATTGAACATGAATTTAAGGTGGTTTACCTATACACATGTAATGATGATTTTGTCGATGCACCCCAAGCTTCTTGATGGACTCAACTGCAAGTCCAAAGATGAAAACAACGGAAAGAGAAGGAGTTGGGTCACGTTCCTTAACTCGTCGCACTTCGAGGGTAGAAGGGCGCGCTCCCTAGTTCGTAACACTTTGGGGGTAGAAGGGCGTGTTGGAACTTCAAGATGGCGACTAAAAAGATTGACAAGAAAATCAATTACTCACATGGACTTGCACAAACCAAACAACAAATTAGTTAATGTAAAGTTGAAGCATTTTTGGTGCACAAACGAGCCACAAGCAAACACAGACTTACAAGATTCACCATGGCCCAGACTTGGGGGAAGCCACCACCTTCCCCCTTATAGTATTCTTTGTGCCAGGCCATGGGGCCAACACTCAAATGTCATTTTGTCCCAAGACTCCAAGTGGGAGTCCTAAAATTCTCAAAATTGGGACTCTCACGACTTTGGAGGCCCATAACTTTGTGTGTAGACCTTTAATTGAGGTGAATTCTAACGCAAAGTTGTAGCCCTCATTGAGAGCTTTTCAACGATATGTGGCACGCCACCCGCAGGCAATGAAATTGAGGCGATTTTTGACTTTTAGTGGTTGGGAGTCAAATTGGCAATTTGACTCCCGACCCTTCTTTTGACCATAACTTGTGTTTTAAGTACCCAAATGGGTTATGAGAGCCCATTTTCGACATCTACATTCCAAGAACTTTCCAATGATATAAGGAACTCTTCAATCCAATGGGTTTTGACCCCTACAATCGCTTTCTGAAAATTCGAAAATCCATCGGGACTCCAACTCCCAAAGTGGGAGCTCACTTGGGGTGTGGGGGTTCATTCCCTCACATTCTCCCACACCTCTTGAGCTTCATTCTTGGCCCACACCTTGGCAAGCCTTTGCATTGGTTGCGAGCCCAAGGCTAGGGTTGCGACAATGAAGATTTGTAAAACCCTTATCATTGGAAGTTCAAAAATATTTTTTGTTCAACACTTATTAGTGGAAAATTTGTATTTGTGAATTTATTACAAAAAAATAAAATTAAATGGTATTTGGGTATTTTTGTCACATTAAAATTTCAAATTAAAGTTCCAAATTGTATAAGTCTAATAAGTAATCATGTAAACATAAGATGATATTTCCATTGTCACATTTTCTCTGTAACATAATTTGGTTACATTGCATCATAAGGTGGAAAAAAAACACAATATGGTCCCTTATCTTTGTGCAAATTTCCAAGTTTGAAGAAAAGAAAATTGCACCCTTCTATAAATGGTTTTTTCATAGTTTCTTATTATTTAGTTGGCATATCAAAATATGTTTTTACCACTACTTGTCTAAACTTCAACCATTAAAGTTTTGTTAAGAAATTGGAAAATTTTGCAAATGACCTAAAGGTCAAATGTAAGGGAAGGCATAATCAAGTTTTAGTGTACTTTGTATTATACTTATTGGCCATTAAATTTTTGCATTACTTATGCATTGATATTGGTTCATATTAAATATGATAATTGTCAAATGTCAATAATATACCTTTCATCCAGTAACTATGAATGATATGTCATTACCTTTAGAAATTTTAAATAGAAGTTAAATTCAAGTTAGAAACTTCAAGTAGAAGCCATTTATGACAAGCTCCCAACTTCTTAAGGGACTCAAATGTGAGTCCCAAGCAGAAAACAACAAAAGAGCAAGGAATCGAGGCACACTCCTTGGCTCACAACACTTTGGAGGGGTAGGAAGGCGTGTTGGAGCTCTGAGATGGGACTAGGAAGAATTGACAAGCTTCACCTACTCACACGGGCCTGCACAAAACCAACACAAAGTGATTAGTGCATAGTTGGAGCACTTTTGGTGCTAGGACAAACCACAGGCAACTCGGACTCATAAGACTCACCCTGGCTTGGACTTGGGGGAAACAACCACCTTCCCCCTTATAATATACTTTATGCTTCTCCATGAGCCCCACATCCAAATGGCATTTTGTCCCGGGACTCCAAAGTGGGAGTTCTGAAATTGCCAAAGTTAGGACTCTTGCGACTTTGGGGGCCCATAACTTCGCGTGTAGACCTCGAATTGATATGAGTTTTTAAGCAAAGTTGTAGCCATTGTCAAGAGCTTTCCAAAGGTATGTCGCACGCCACCTGCACATAAGTAAGTCGGGTGGATTCCCAACTTTTAATGGTCGGGAGTCAAATTGTCAATTTGACTCCCAACTTTTCTTTTGGCCATAACTTGTGTTTCAAATGTCCAAATGGGCGATGCAATCCCATTTTAGACATCTACATTTCAATATTTTTCCAATGATATAAATAACTCCTCAATCCATTGGGTTTTGACCCCTACAATTGCTCTTTAAACATTCGAGAGTCCACCAGGATTCCAACTCCCAGTGTGGGAGTTGCCTTGGGGGTGTGAGGGTCTATTCCCTCACACTCTCTTGCACTCCCGGGAGCATGCGGCATGACTCCCGGGCTTCCCTCTTGGCCCGCAACCTTACAACCCCTTGCCTTGGTTGCGAGCCCAAGGCTACGGTTTTGACAACTTAGGTCACAACACATGTTAATTCAAAGACTTTGAAAGTGATACAACTCATTATATAGGACCATGACCTTTTAACAACAATAGTTTATAACTTCAACATCATAACAATGTAGTGGTAAGTCAAAAGGCCTTAAAGAGAAGTGAAATTATATTGATCATGTTAACTCTAAAGTGAAAGTCTTGTGTGATAATTTTATTTCTAGTTATCAATAGAGGTATTTTTGGGCCAATCTTAAAATCATGTTTGCTTCCATACCTTTTGGTATGTCTTGTTAAAATGTTCCAAAATGGTGTGAAATAAGGTTGAAAAGTTTGTAACAAGTTTGAAGTTCCATCAAAAAATTAGTGTACTACAAGCAACAAATAAGTTATGTGTGGATAAATAGGTTTACAAGATTTGGTGACAATAGTAAATCAACAAGTAGAAGGACCAACCAATGAAGAAACAAAAATATTGGATAAATATCTTGAAAGGGATGAATTGTTAGAACATGTTGAGCTAGAGCTTACGCATGGCAAAAAATTATTAATTTTGCAATAAATTTAGGCTTAAATAGGCATGCATTGAGAAGGAAATTATAAAAACTTGGTTGATTGGGGGGGGGAGGGTATCATGCTTTGAGCCTTGAAAATCTTGATGAAATGATTCCATAAAATGTACCATTGAAAAGGGTTGTAATTGGGGCATATGTTTTGCACAAGCAATCCTTTGCCAACAAGGGTACAAAGTACCTAGGATGTTGGTTCAAAATCCTTGCATTGGTTACAACTTGAACATATGGCACATCATGAAAATAAAGTTAAGACTTTTTCGAGGGCAATATATAGTGACTACCTCCATGGTGCTTTAGCATATGGATTGTAAGCATTCCCCGTGACATTCTATTATCTTTCTCCAATCATTGTGTTATGCAATCATTGAAGAAAAATATGCAATGTACAATGTCAATAATAATAAACAATTGCATTATAAGAAGTAAATGCAAAAGTGGGATACACAAGTTTCAAGTTTGTTATCTACATCCTCTACATAAGATAATTTGAACCAATCATGGAAAGTTATATGCATAATTCATATTAAAAGTGTGTTAAATTAGAGATTATTTTCAATGAGACTTTTAACATGTGTTAATGCCTCTTGTGATATGTAGAAATAGGAAAATGGTAGCTTGCCAATAGAATTGCATAAGTCGAGAATAACACACATTTCAACTAGAATGTGGTTGTTGATGAATGTCATGTTTATGGATTTATATGGGTGGCCTTGAAAATTGGTGTACATCATATGACAAATTGGTAAAGTGAGGAATAAGAATCCACGTTGGGATCAATGGTGGTATTCATTTTGTTTTATGGGCATGTGTTGCAACAAACAAACGAAAAGAAACAATCTATGAAGGATATTCCTTGCCATTGCAAAATACAAACACCTTTTAAGAACTCATTTAAATTTTGCATGTGAACATAATTTGGTGCAAGAAGACATGGAACATGCCATATCATAGGTGTTTAAACCATTTTTTTGTGGTGGTTCTATGCATAACCAACACATTGAACATTTTTGGAAATATTAATTGTGGACCCATTATGCATTCTACTACAAGCATATGTTGACTTTGTTGGGAAGGAACCATGTCATTAACATGAAAAATAATTGGCACAAGGTTTCAATGAATGTTGTATTTTTGCTTTACCTATAGGTAGATGTGGACACATTTGTTAAAGCATGGAATCTCTACTATGTTAAAAAAATCATCAAATACAAGCGAAAGATTAATGGGCATGTTCCAGATGACATATTCAAGTCCTATGAAAGAGAACACGAGTATGTACAATTTTTTTGAAACATCATATTATGAAGGATTCAGAGGAGGGTGATGAAAATATTGTCAATGTGCTCATTTTTTTTTGTTGACTTTATATTGTTATTACTTGAATAGGTTGATTCCTCCTCTTAACATACCAAGCAAACTTGGTATAGATCATGCTAATGATGATGAAGTAATAAGTGACATGGAAGGCACTACACAAGATGCAACTAATCACATTGAAACAAACTTGGATGAGGTGAGCTAATGTACATATTTAATCATGCGAAAACATAATATAAAAAAAGGATATTGTTTTTTACATTCTAAAACAAAAGTAAAATATTTAATAAAGTATATTGTATATATATGTGTGTGTGTATAATATGCATATAATTATTTCATTATAGATAATAAAAAGGCATGAAATGTTGACCAAGAAACATGCTTGTCCAAAGTTTGGCCATTGTGTGTGACCATGCTTATAAAATGGTTGCACAAGCAATAGTTGGAAACATACAAAGATTGTTTAACCTTCACTTGGGGTTAACCATGGAATGTTTGCATAGTGGTGCCATAGGGTTGCATGCCCATGTGCAATCTATAATCATAAACGTTTAAAATTGGGTAGAGAAAAAGTTCATGATGCAAAAAGAAATCAAAGTGAAAACTCACCTTCTAAAGTGCAAAAACCCAATAACAAACTTGTGTAAAGTGTGCAAATATCAAAATGTATGAAAGTTGAAATGCATGACAGCCATAAATCACAAATGTTGAAAACTCTAAATTAATTTTCATTGAAAACTTGTGATGTTTAAACTCAACATGAAAAGGTCAAAAAGGCAATGATTTTCAAGCTCAATGTGTGAAGTGTGAAGATAAAAAATGCGAAGTGTGAAGTGTGAAGGTTGATTGAAAAAATCTCTCCCAAAAACACAAAAACCAAAAATCAACTTGATTTCCAAACTCACAATTCAATAACATCTTTATGTATAATAAAAAATTTAGAAATTAAACGATTGATTTTTGCAAAGGGGAAAGTTACAAAGGTGTTGTTAATTTGCAAATTAAAAAAACGTTTGTACTTGTGATAATGAATGAAGAAATTCAAGCTTCATCATTGTCGTTGCTTGGAAAAGACAAACAATTTCTAACCT
>Ga0209208_10002823_pt1 | contig 24974 bp, 16 predicted proteins | sample S1TSphfallax_3_FD_187694 | JGI IMG/M metagenome (GOLD analysis project Ga0209208, IMG submission 187694) | Host-associated microbial communities from peat moss isolated from Minnesota, USA - S1T2_Fd - Sphagnum fallax MG (SPAdes) (version 2) | ecosystem: Host-associated > Plants > Peat moss >...
CATATGCATGAATCTTGTCCCCAAAAGATCAAGTATGTAGACAACACCCCAACCATACTCCATATGTTGGAAATATGAAAATATGAAATTCCTTTTTAATTGTTGGGAAAATATGTCTGGTTATAAAGTAGAATGTGTTCGAGAATTATTTAAAAAAATTAAAACCCATGTTTGATCAGTATCATGTTCATCAACTAGCTTGAATGGATGAAAAATTAATAAATGAATGAAAAAATGACACATCCAATTTATGGATGAAACATCCTTCACATGGATAGTACAAGTTGGAAAATAATAATAATAATAAAACACCACATTTATATTAAAGCCAAACATGGTTATTGTTGAACTTCACATTCAATTTTTTTGAAAATTTTGAAAAATAAAAAGGAGAATGAAAGGAGGTTCAAATTAACATCCCAATCCCTTTTATCCCAAGGCTCCTTTGAACCTCATGAGCCTCCCAACACTCCCCAAGCCTAGGAGGTTGGAGGGAGTTTAAATTCATTCACCAATGTCATTGTGGAACTCCAAGCTCCTATTGCCTCCCTTTTTCTTCCAACTATAACTATTGTTGTTATGCAACATCATCATCATGATGGCAATGATGAACAAGATGATGATGATGAGGTGGACCTTCCCACGTTCCTTCTTGTTGATGATGCCCAATGTTTGGTTAAAATTCCAAGCTCCAATAGTGATGGGGATGTTGGTGGTGGCTCCCACTACTATTGCAACCTCCCATGTCCACATTGTGAAAAAGGAGAAAACGAGGGAATGAGAAGAAAATGTTTTTTTTTCTTTCACACAATGAATTATGGGGTACATAGGCCCCCATTTTGGTTCAACTCCCTAAGGAGCTTTACATGAAAATCAAATTGAAGAATCACAAAATTGTCCAATGAAACAATTATTTGCTTACTTATAACAACTAGGATGTAAAGTAATGAAAAATTCATGATAACATCCTCCTTTGTAAATGTACATGATGTTTATACATCAAGTTGAATGGCATCATCTAATGACTATCATTATTGCTATAATTGTTTTTGTGTTTGTGTAAATGTTATGTTCATCATGTGGGTTAAACCCACAATATCATGGACCTTTGTTAATTATGTTTCATTAATGACCTTGTTTCTTGCTTTCAAATGTTTTAATTGTTTTTCATGCATGACTTTTTAGAAAATTGATTTTTTCTTTTAATTACCAATTAGGGACATGTACATTTTTTCAAGTTCTTAAGGGGTTTGACCTCAACAATTGCACCCAATTTCAATGTTGAACAAAACCTACTTGTTTGACATTCCCTAGTCATTCTTATGGTGAGGGGATGGGAAAGTTGATTTTATTAGTAGCCACATGTTTAGGTGAAGGAAGGAGTTTCTTATAAGCTTGTTCAAGCATGCTACACTACACACGAGTTTCTTTCTTGTTTATTTTTTGAGTCATGGTAAATGGAATTTGCACATAACTTGACCAACCTTTTAGGGTAATATTAAAATTTTGTATAATTATAGCAATGAAAATTTTTAATGCTGTCAACTTGCACACTTTGGTATGTAGAGTGACCACATTTTGTTTTATGGGCTAAGTAGGATTATAATATGAAAATGATTTATATTTAATGATATGTTGTTGAATTTGGAATGAAGCTCATAATTTTAATATCCTTAATCCTAGGAGACCATGTTGGATATTTACTACCTTGGTTTTGGCTTCCTTGAAGTTAGGGTTGCATTTTTGTTATAAATTTTGCAATTGTCAATTTGAGTATTTTGGTCAAAAAGGTCAATAGGTTGAATTTAATGATGCCAAAGTTGTCTATATATTTTTTCATGTAGCATTTGGACATCTACCTAAGAGGGACTTTTATGCATTTTAATATCACCACATTGAGATTGTTGAAGGTGACATTAACCAATAATGAGAGCACACTTGTCAATTCATGATTTTGTAATGAAATGCAAACTTAGGGCGTGTTTTTTAACTCCCACAAATAAAGAGGGCATGACAACTTCAAAATGGGATTAAATGGGATTAAGATGAATTCACAAAGTTGAAGTCAATTTGCACAAATTAAAACAAAAACAATTATTGTAAATTGATGCATAAACTAAATCACAAAAAAACACATTTAAATTTGGGCTCAAAAATCATAAGTCTTCTCCCTAGAATATATAATGTAAATTGTGGTGAGGATTGCATTGAAGTGAAACAAACATCTAAAACATTCAAGTGGGACTCTTGAAACAATCAAATTATGAATCATTTTATTTTGCAAATTTATAACTCTTGCACATGGACCTCAATTTGAGAGCTCTCAAAAGAAATATTGTAACCTTTTAAAATATTTTTCCAATGATGTATTTCACATTGAAATTGAAAATGATTTGACGTTTCTATCAAATGTTGTAATATTTGGTACTAGAACTATGAATTTGACTCCCAATCATTTTTGGGTTTAGGGTTAAATTCAAAATTAAAAAGGTAGATGTCGAACCATAAATTATGGATTAAAATAATTATTTGGTAGAGAACTACCAAAGCCACTTAAGAACTATGAATAAAATAACACATTTCCAATAGTTTAATGAGAACATAATTTAGACATACTTTGATCCCTTGAACCTTGAACCAAAAATTGAAAACATCATGGGAATCATGGGACTCTAACTTTTAAAATGAAAATTCATTTGAGAATGTTGTGACATATTTTTTTATATTCTTTCACACTTGTAGGACACTCTTCCAACTCATTTCTATTGTCATGTTGGTCAAGAACCCAAAGTCAATGTTGTGACATATGTATAATCCATAGATTGGACTAACATTTGACATCATTTTTTTAGTCCAACTTGATCTTCTTGAAATCGTGCATGAAACCTTATTTGTATTTACAAACAATGGCATTCTACAAATGCTTAAAACATTTTACATTCATCAACTCTACAAAATTATTATTCCATTTTAGTTTTGCAAAATTTCATGAATGCATAAATGAAACTTGCATGAAAGCTTTATGAGTAACATTGGGGCAGATGTTGGGGAAAGGTGAAGGCATAGAAATGGCAAGGGCAAGGTGTTAGCTAACATAAAGTTATAAGACCCATTTTTGCCATGCTACATAACATCATCCTTCAAATTGAAAAACTACTTTCTTTTTATATACATTCAGTGGTAGGTTGTAGTTACCACATGTTCTAACAATGAGTTAACATCAAGTGGATTTAGTGGCATGTACGCTATAGGTTTGAATGCCCAACAAAAATAATTCCTAACAATGAAGTATGGCCCACTTACCACTACTTTGAATCTTACATAAACTTGTAAGAAACAAACTTCAGTTACCCATCAACTACCCATTGACACTCAAATGTGAAGCTAAAACAAATAAGGGATGAATAGCAAACTCCTTTGTTTGCAAATGGGAGGGGTATTGGAAAAGAATGATCAAGAGCGGTAGCAAAAGAAGTGAAGACAAGTAAGAATGAAGGGGGAAAAGAAGGATGAAGTGGAGCTAAAAGGAAGAACAAGAGGGAATGAACCCAAATGTGTACTTAATTATGCGATCATTTTGTGCATGCACAATAAAGGGCATTCTATTCTCTTTTCTTCAAACCAAATTTCATAACTAGATTACATTCTTATCATCACAATTCATGTTGCTAATAGTGTATTCACCTTTGGATCACTCTATGAAGAAGAACTAGTATTGACCCAACTCAAGATGACAAGGTTGTCACATTCCTCTCAAGATCTCATTCTACTTAAGACAAACTACTATTGATCAAACCTTAAAAACAAGACCATGCACTCACTTGGACCACTCTATTTAAGAAGAATTATTATTGACCCAACCTCCAAGACAAGGTTGCATGCTCGCGTTTGGATCATTCTTTGAAGGAGAACTATTGTGAGGTTGCACAATCCCCTTAGGATCATTCTATTTAAGAAGAACTATTAGCAACCAAACCTCAAAAACAAGGGCTATGCAAACTCACCTCATAATCATTTTTGAAGAAAAAACCATTACAAGGTTATGCAGTCCCTTTTGGATCACTAAGAAGAAGTATTATTGATCCAACTTCAAAGATCAGGAACTTGCTCACTCCCCTTTAGGTCATTCTTGATTAAGAACACTTATGAGGTTGTGCATTCCCTTCTAGATCACACTATTTAACAAGAACTACTATTGACAGAATGTCAAAGACAATATTGCACATTCAACTTTGGACAAATCTTGAAGAAGAACTATAATGAGGATACATACTCCCCTTGAGATCACTCTATTTAAGAAGAACTATTATTGACCTAACTTCAAAGGCTATGTCTTGCACTCACTTCTAGATCACTCTATTATTGACCCAACCTCCAAAGACTAAGATGAGAAGTATATGTTAAGAAGATTTTGCTTAATGAAAGTGATCTTGAAGAACTATTATTGACCCAACCTCAAAGACAAAGATCAGAAATATGTTAAGACCTTGCTAAACAAAACTGATCTCGAAGCAGAACTATCATTGACCCAACCTCAAAGATGAAGATGAGGAGTATGGTAAGACTTTGCTTGATAGAACTAATTCCTTCACAAAATCTTTGGGGGATGTGTGTACCAAAATTCAGTTGTTGTGGCAGTATTTTACACCCAAGAATTGAATTTTGCTGAAGATCTGCAACACACACACACACACCAGTGAGAATAATGAGAACTTTCTTGATGTGGGTGGTGGTGCATCCTTAAGCTTTCCCTATTCTCAGTGTTTTTCTCTGCGTTCTTGGTTCAGATGTGGGGGTAGGTAGTCTTGAGAACATGCTACTAGGCATTGTTGCTTCATGAGCTTGTGGCAACAATTCTGGCTGAACACCAAGTATCACCATGAAAGGCTTAAGATTTTTCATTGTATAAGAGTTGGTGAAGAAGAAAGTGCTGCTGTGAAGATTTCTATTGCTGAACTGTAGCTCCTGAAGAAGAGTGTCCGTGAAGATGATATTTTCCAGAAGAGCTGCTGAGGAAGAGTGTTTGTGAAGATCTTTTGCAGAAGAGTCTCCTGAAGAAGAGTGTCTAATGAAGATTCTTTTGCACAAGAGCTGCCGAAGAAGAAGAGATGCTTTTGTACTGTGAAGAAGAAGAGGATTATTTTTTGCACAAGAGATTGCGAGATGAAGGATCGAGGTTCTGACTTTCTTCGGGAAAAACTCATCATCACAGAGAGAGAGAGAGAAGAGAAAAAAAGCCTAATGAAGAAGAAGCAGAAGAACCATCATCATCATCATCATCATCATCAATGGAATTGTGAAGAATCCAACTGCAAAAGATTCCCCATCTTCTGGAAGCTCGAATCTTCTGTCTTCTGGCGATCATACCTGTCGGATGCTGCAGCAGAAGAAGTAGGCCCTACTGAAATACTATAAAAAGCAAAGCAAGGGTAAGAGGTGATCATCTCTGCTCGTGTTCGAAAAAGGAGTGCACCAGCAGGAGCCGAAGCATCCCACGAAGCATCCATCGTCCTTGTTCGACAAGCTTTTCCTGAGTGAAGGAGGAGGAGTTCCGTTTATTTGTCTTCTGTTCATTGTGATTGTTTCAGGAGGAAGAATCAAGCAAAGTGATTTCCATTCTGTAAGCAAAGCAAGCAAGCGAGAACATCTGTGTTTGTTTTGGTGCTTGAAAAAATCGGCAAAAGAAAGGCTGCAGCAGAAGCGCGTGACGACGATGGCGGCGACGATGGAGGAGGAGAAGAAGGTGCACTTGCGTGTGGAGTACCGGAAGAAGCCTTACGCTGTCGAGATGGTGCTCCAGGGTTCCACGATCGGCGACTTAGGGAATGAGTTGCAGCGATTGACTGGGGTGCTTCCGCGCACCATGCGTCTCTTCCTGCCGCCTCAGGGCCGCCACCGTGTTGCTGCCTCCTTTCTTCTGCCGGGATCGGAGCAACACGCCTCCCTCGCCCTGTCCGAATCGGGGCTCACTGAGGTAAGTAGACTTTGAGGCTTGCTTGGATTGCAGCAATCTAAGATGCGGGGAAAAGATCCTTGAAATCCTTGAACTCCTTGAAATGTTGTGTGTGTCTGTGTGTCCGCCAACGGAAGATGAAGAAATCTTCAGCTAAGCTTCTTGTTCGCAGTCTCACAGCCTGTCTCCTTCCTCAGGAGGGGATGATGATAAGCCAATTCTAGGGTTTTGAAAATCTCTACAGCAGCCACTCTTGACAAGGTTGACAGGAATTTTTGAGTGGAGAGTATCTCACGTATTTTTGCAAACTGGAATGGGGAAGTAGAAGATAGGACAGAACAGTAGCTCCAACCATAATAGAGTTTTGCATTTTTCAGCAGCTTGAAACTGCATCTTTCTTTGCCAACAGCAATCTGTTACGGAATTGCTTAAACTCAGCCTGCATTCTGTACTGGTGGCAGAAGAAATTCTCAACACCTGTTTTTTTTGTTCACCAGGGCCAAGTAATAAGGATGATGGGTGCACTTCCTGAGGAAATCACAGAGGTCTCACTACCTTCAACAAAAAGGGTTGAGGATAGGATATTAGGGTTTGCTGAGGAAGACTACAGGGCCAAGCAGCGGGCAACATTAGGTGCAGGTCACAGCAGGCAGCTGCCACAGGGTCCTTATGTCTTCTCTCAGTTCCAGACTCTGCAGCTTCCGAATGTTGAGGTAAATGGACTCAGTCAGGTTTTTCAGTATTGCACAATTCTGTGGTTTGTGGTTTTTTTTCTTCCGGTGATCTATATTGGCTATGTATTTCAAGTGTCTTAAGCTGGTTGTACAATGTGCATGGCAGCTAAATCCTCCACCCCAGCAAGCCCTGCGAATCATGCACAAGCTGGCAAGTGACCCTGGCATCATTGCCATCATGAAAAAGGTACATCTCCAACTGGTAACTTGATGAAGCACCACAACATTGAGATGCTTTGATCAGTTCTTCTTCATGTGGTCAGGCTCAGAGTGCATCATTTAAGAGTTTTTACTGGGTGCCAGCAAGGAGGAAGAGTCTCAAACTCACTGTAAGATTCAATGTTGGATTTTTTACTTCATGCAGCACCGGTGGCAAGTGGGAGTGATGACAGAGTTAGCTCCTGTTGGCTATGTTGGTGTCAGCCCTAAGTGTCTCCTTGGTTTTAACAAGGTATGCTATCAGCAACCGAACAGTTGAACATGTTTTTGAGGACATTGAGCTGGAGATTCTTTGGCGTACTGAGGTGTGTTTGGGGCTCTCCATTGCATGTCCTGGGAAATGAGCCCTTACACATAGTTCTGTATGTTGTCCCAGAACCGAGGGGAGGAGATCTCTCTGCGTCTGCGCACTGATGATCTGCGGGGTTTTCGGAAGTACGAAAGCATCAAGAAAACTTTGTTACACGAACTAGTATTCCACTTCACCCTACATAACTTGTGTCTCTTTTGCTTGGAGAAGCATTCAGAAGCTTGTTATCAGGATTGATAGCTCTTGCAGTGGAGTGAATTGGTGCATGGATTGCTTGCGCAGGCACACATGGTTCATGATGAGCATGATGAGAAATTCCATTCCTTGGATAAACAGGTCAGTCAATCACCAAATTTCCCTTTTTCAAGCTGCGAGATTTACGTCTTGGGAAGGAACTCCCTTTTTCTTTGGTTAAGTTATGCCAGAAGGTTGCTCATCATGTTGGTTGGTGTGTGTGACAGTTGAATCAGGAAGCTGAGGCACTTGACTGGACAAGGTCCAAAGGCCACTCACTGAGTGGAGCTAGATACGCAGAAGAACTTGATGAGGATACACCCATGGATGTTGGTGGTGTGAAAAGTGGCCATAAGCTTGGTGGGAACCCAACTGCTGCTGGAGGCCCTCGAAGTGCAGCTGCAGAAGCAGCTCTTTTCAGGTAGGATTTCTTTACCAGTTGCACTGGATTGAAGGACCTGCAAGACTTATAAAGAGTTTCACTAAGGCCCACAGGACTGAAGTTGTCATTTGGTTGGGTGTAGGATGAGGACCAGCAAACTAGAGCCTGATCCGGATGATTCTGAGAAGACTGACAAGTTGACAAGCTTGGAAGGGAAGGCGGAGCCAGACCCAGATGATTCAATTGGCGGGATGGGAGAGCAGTCTTCTCATTCATTTGATCAAAGAAACTTTGGGCAGAACCACTGGAGTGAGCCAGACCCTGATGAAGAGGGAGAAGCAGATAGAATGGTGGTTGTGATTGCTGAAGGTTATGGAACAGCAGATCACGCTGACCTTACTGAGCCTCTATGTCAGGTATAACATGTTGGCTCTTGTCATTTGACCCATGTTGCCAAGTTTCTGGTTTACAGAAGAAAAGTGGCCAGCATTGCTGAGTGGTGGTATTAAGGAATTCTTGGCTAGAAGAATGCAATATAATTCAGATTCAGCTGCATTGCAAACACTCATGGGTTGGACGTGGTGCTGTGTTGATTTTGTCATGGGAAAGCAGAAAGGAAGAGCAGAGCCTGATCAAGATGAAGCAAGTCAACATCTTGAAATCGGCAAGGAACCAGACCCTGATGAAGTCTCCTACAACACGACAGTGTCTCACAAGTCAACCAGGGAGTCGTGCAGGTCTCGAGCAACCTCACAAGAAGGAGATGAGAATCCCAATGTAATGAGAGATGCTGAGCCTGACCCAGATGATGAAGCTACTAGTGTGCATGAAGATAAGGAATCTGACGCTGATGAGATGCTTGATGAGCCCAATGTGGACAAGGCTCCTGTCAGTTTGCAGAAGAATGAGGAGCCAAACCTGGATAAAATGAGAGAGGAACCAGATCCTGATGAGGCTGTAGGCTTCTCCCAAGACTCTGCTCCTTGTGAGGCAAGCCTGGATGTTGTGAGCAGGGAACAAAAGGCAGATCAAGACACTGTATTGGATTTAGAAGTGGTTGATGATGAGCTCATCAGAATTCAGGATGCAGCTGCAGCTGCCACTGCACGCTTGCAAGGAGCAATTGCTATGTTGAAGCAACAAGCCAGTCCCAGTGAAATGGCTACAGTAGTCCAGACATTGTTCACAATTTTGAGGTAATGGTGTTTTGCCGACCCAATGTGGGGCTCTATTGCGTACATCTCTGATCAGAAAACTATCTCTGCTTGAAGCTTATGTTTACATGGATAATGGTATCCAGTGTTGTTGTTCTGTCTGTTCCAATGGACACTGTTGAAAGATTACTATTTTGTTTGTTTGCTTCAGGAATGTGATGGATCATCCGAACGATTCCAAATTTCGTCACCTCCGGAAGGTAGCTCTTTCCATCTGCTAGTAAAATTGAGCTGCCAGAAATAGATGCAGTGGACTCCCTCTTTTTCACTCTACTGTCACTCTGGAGTTTCTCTCTCTCTCTCTCTCTCTATCTCGCTTCATTTGTAGGTGTTGATGTTCTGTGGGTTTTCATTTTATTTTCAAATTATGTGTCCTGACCTTGAGAGCAAGGGCTATGAGACAAATTGGGTCTTAATCAGACTCACTTATTTTTTGTTGTGGTAATTGTTGTGCAGGGTAATCCAACTTTCCAGCATCGGGTTGCCAAATATGAAGGTACGGTGGTGACTACTTTGAGCATCTTGAAGTGTTAATTACATTTTTCATATGTTTTTATTGGTCTACCATGTTTTCTCTTCCTGTGCCAGGATATCCTGAAGGATCTGAGTTGAGAATAGACATGGCAATCTGTTTGAGTAAAATCCACATTTTAAGAACCTGTAGTCTGTTCGCTTCTACATTTCATATTTTGTAGCACCAGGAAACTAGAATTGTTCATATCTGGCAAAATAGTGCAGAAATTTGGCAATTCCTGTGCATGAAAATTGTGAGACATGTATGTTCTGACTTTCTTTGCAAATATGTGTTTGTAAAGGTGCGGTGGAAGTGCTTCGAGTGGTTGGTTTCTCAGATGGAGAATCAGAGCAAGGCACAAGTGGACCTGACTATCTAGTTCTCAAGAGTACAGACCCTGGTCTGCTTTGGTTAGCCCGCTCCTCTTTAGAAGGTTGCTTAGCTTAGCCACTAGCAATTGCACCACGCCCTCATATGATAGAAATACAAGGTTGTACATGATATATACTGGCTTGCTAAGCTTAAAAGTAGAAAGAAGTTACACATATAAGTGACCCATCATGGAGGAAACTGCTGCCCTAATTGTGAGTTTGTGTAGTTCTCATAACTTGTAATGTACACAAGGGGGAATTATCAGAGTTCTAAATCTGCCTATGTACAGAGGAGTTGAATGAGGGATATAACGGTGTGGTCTGACTTGGTTATGTCTCTTGAGTGCTAAGACAACACATACAGAGTCTCCATTGCTCTTGGAAATGTGACAGAAACTCAGGATGCAGGATTTGTGTATAATGGTTAAACCAGGAATTTTAGGCAGAATATTATGTACTTATCTACAACCAGTGCCAAGAGCGGATGAAGTTAGAGGGTGTAGTAGGCATGGCAGATTGTCACTGCTATTGGTGATGAAGGTGATAGTCAGGACACCTTTTTTGTGAGTAAATCTCATGCGGTTTTATAACTGCTCTTGTTGTCATGTGTGATTGTTCATGTGAGCAGTTATAACCTGTTGATACTCAAATATAACCCTCAAATCTTTGTTTGTGGAAATATGTATCTGCAGTTCCAGATGAGAGATGGTGTGATTTGATTTGGTCCTTCATCCTTCACTGTGGTAGCCAAGAGACTTTTTGTAAACTGGATTTGTACATTCTCTTTTCCCACACCAAGTTGTGTCCCAGACAAATGAACCAGTCGCATTGATCAATGACTCTACTAGTAAATCATCTCCCTCGGACATCAAACATTGAAACACTGAACTACTCAAATGAAACTAAACTTAGACTAAATAGAAAATTAAACTAAATTAAAGCTAAAAAAAGATTTCATTGCTGATATGGGCACTTTTACATAGCTAAGCTACTATAAGGATCACTTTTTGGTCTTTGCCCAACAAGGCAAGAAGGATATTGCTGTGTTGAGATTCATTATAGAGTATATTAGCTTCAGGGATTTTTGGCCCCAATGTCATAATAGTAGGTCTATTTCTATATGAGGACTTATTGAAAGATGATATTTTTTGGCTTGTGTTGAAACTTGAGATTAGTTATCAGAGTTATAATATCTTGAAAGGTGGTTTTGGTTTCTTTTAGAGGATTTTGTGAAGATTACATTTTTGCATGGTGAAATCTTTGAGTTTTCCATCATTCTTCTTTTGCCTTAAGATGCTTTTTAATGTAAATGGCAAGGCCATAGTGTGACACACCCCTTGTGTTCATGTTGCAATCCACAGCCAAAGTGATAAAATTGACTAGGGTTTTGAGAATTATAATTATATATATATATATCATTTGAAAAACAATATGTGCATATAAGTATGCTGGTCTGGGTGGTGTAGTTGGTCATCACGCTAGTCTCACACACTAGAGGTCCCCGGTTCGAACCCGGGCTCAGACAACAGGCCCCTTCTGTTATTGTTTTTGGGTTCTTTCACAGAACTCTGTAAATCTTGGAAATGTTAAGTCAAACAAACCATGTTTCTGAAACTATTTTTCCTCATATACTCTGTGTCGCCACATCTTTTGAAGAAGTGCCATTCAACTTGTGAGATCATCTCCACCAGATACACTACAAATGGCCTCTAAAACGGAAAAGTGCAGACTCAATTGATGGAGCAAAAACCACAACAACAACAACACCTTGACAACTGACATTGTCGCCAAATGAAATACGTTTTGCACCTTTTACCATAATCACAAGTAATCAAGCTCCTTTTTTGTGTGAAGAAGACCCATGGGCATAAAGTTGATCTCACAAGAAATTGGTTGAGCTTTGGAGGCAACAATTGCTTAAGGCAACTTGATGCACATCTTGAACATGACAATGGGGACGAGCTATTTCTACACAAAGGAGGAGGTATGCAGCAACTTGCTCAAACTTTGGAAAATTGAAGACAACAACATGGCAGTTGTAGGCAATGCACACTAAAAACCTACCTACAAACAGCCTACCTAAAGACATGCGTGCAACAAAGGCACAAACAAATGTTTTGTGATTACTTTTCTCCTTGGCCAATGTATGGTTAGGAAACTATTCAAGCACCTTTACAAAATGAGCTACATGCTCTTCAAGAAAATATGAATTGTGTTTGTGCTTACAAATTATTATTTTTTGTAGAAACCAAATTATTGCACATGCAATTTCAAGCCTTCAACCAAGAAGTGCACAAGTACATTTCAGATCCTTGCATATGGAAGAGGGACTAATTCAATAGATAAATATTGCCAACTTGTCAATGATGTCACAATGGAATGCATAACATGGTTTGTGCATGCAATAGTTGCAAATTTTCAGCCAAGGTATTTGAAAGAACCTCGTGGAAGTGGACGTAGAGAATCAACTCAAGCTTAATGTAGAAAGGGGCTTTCTAAGCATGTTTGCAAACCTCGATTCTATGTACTACAAACAGAAAAACTACCCAATTGAATGGCAAGGACAATTTCAAAACGAGTATGGATAGAGGTTCATAACTTTGGAAGACATTGTAGACCAATCACTTTGGATATGGCATACTTTCTTTGGGCTGTTGGGGGTAGACAATGATATAAATGTGTTAAATTGATCACCCATAATGGCAAACTTGCTTAATGGGGTAGGGAATGTAATATGTGGCTACTTGAAAAGTCTAAAAATTCTTAACACTATTACAATTCATGGTTTTTTAAGTTGTCCAAATTGACTACCTGGTCCACCTTGATTAATGAACTCGTACCTGAGCTTGATTTTAAAAAGTTCTCAATCCTTAAATATTAAGAAAGAATTTTTTAATTTTTTCCATTTGTTTTCTACTTGACTTGTGCCCTTGCAAAGTGAGAATTTTAGGCTTGAATTTATCTACTTTCTTTGCATAGAGGATGAGGGGAAAAAAAAACACATATGTTATGTTCTACATCATGATGCTCTTGATGTTAGAGTTGCAATGAATGTCAAAAATGAGTTTTTAAAACTAAATGCTTCCACCATACAAAAATTACACAAATTTATTTATTTTCACATAATGGGTAGAACAATCTTGGCTGTATGTACTCTAAAGTGGCTCATTTTTTGAAAAATCAATAGTTCACAAAAATCCATTCTGCAGTTTTATTTATTTTGGTACCATAGGTTCAATGGTAATAAGGTCCATGTTAATAGGATCCCACATATATTTTTCAAATATATACACCTTTGGAAAGAAAATTTGAAAATTGAAAAAAGAACAAAAATGGTAGGAGTTATGAAAATATGGCTCAATTTTGACCATTCAAAGGTCCTTGATTAAAGTTTGATTATGATTTTTGAGAGAAGATTTTCACATAAAAGTTTATTATTTGATGTTACACCATATATTGAGTCCCTATAGATAATTTGGAATGAACTTCAATATGAACCTTTTTATTTTCTACCATTCTATTATATTGACCAATCCATATTTTTATATTTCAAAAGTCCATTGTGAAAAGTGGGTGTACTTTTGTTGAAAAATAATTACATAGTTATTTTCCTAATCAAGTTGTTAATATATAATCAATTTCAAATTCCCAATTTGATAAGTTTTATTATTCATTATAAGTGTTCAAAGAAAAAACACTCTACCAAAATGGGCATTGTGACTCAAAAAGTGAACCACCTTAATGTGCATTCACCTTAATTTCATCATTTTATTGGTCTTTGTAAAAGTCACCAATGGCATATGCAATCAATATTTTTCTCAAGAAAAGTCCACAAGGCCATTTAAGTGATGAAAGGAAATGAAAAAATTTTTAAAAAAAAAAAAATTGTTAAAATTTGAATTCAATCAAAATTTACACCATAATCTTATTTGAATTCATCATTTGATTGTAAAATTGTTGAAGGCTTATCAAATGCCATTTACATCCATTCAAATGTCTTTGCTTGATTTTTTTTCTCATTCCTTTGGGGAAGTATTATTTTAATATATTTAGGTTGATTTCTTTAAATTGATAAAAACATATTAGAGACCTTTTAAAAGTTTTGAATGAGGTTGAAAGAAAAAGTTGAATATTTTAAACCAAACAACAACAAATGTCCATTTTGACTAGACGCTTGTGGCCTAAACAACATGTGTATTTTTTTATTAATGAACTTGACTAGAATGACCTATTTAACTATCTATCAAATTGAACATCTAATCAAGTTGAACAAAAAATTGGCCATCTTAATCAAAATGGCTAATGAATTATAAATCAAGTTGGACAAAACAAATGACATGTTTGGTCAAAATGATCAATGGTTTTTTAGTCAAATTTGACATTGTATGTTAATTAATAGGCCAAGGTAAGCTAGTTATTACCTAAATTAAATACATAGACCTAAGTAGGTAGGTAGCCAAGGCCTATTTACTTACCTAGGTCTACCTACCTACTACATAGGCTAAGTAAAAAGACTTAGGTTCACTTACCTACTAAATTATTATTTAATCTAAATAAGTAGACCTAAGTAGGTAGGTAGTTCATGTTTATTTACTTGCCTAGGCCTATTTAACTACTATGTTCATACTTAGTACTTAAGTTAAGTACGTAGGTAATCAAGGCTTATTTACTTACTTAGGCCTACCTACCTACTACATAGGTTAAATAAATAACCTGGTTTTCTTACCTACTTAATTATTATATAAGCTACATAGGTAGACTTAAGTAGGTAGGTAATTTCAGCTATTTTAACTACCTATATTCATACTTAACTACTATTTAGCTTAAGTATGTAGTTTAAGTTTACCTATATACTATCTACCTAGGTTTACTTATTTTATACATAGGCTACATACTTAACTTCTACCTCTTTTACCTACCTATCATCTTGCAAGACACCTACCAACCTATTTACTAATTACTATATTTTCTTACTTACCTACATTAATAATGATGTAAAATGAACATGTAAAATAAAAAAAACTTGACAAAATTTTTCACCTTTTGGAGGTGTAGTCCATTGGTAAGGACTTGGTTTATGATTGTGGAAGTAAGAGGTTCAATTTCTTATACTTGTGACCTATGTGCATGTTTAAAGAACTAAAGTAAGTAGGTTAACTAAAGTAGCTAGGTATATTAGGTGGGTTAGGTTAGGTTAACCTTATCGTTTACCTACCTATTTACATTTTTATAACCTACCTAAACCTATTTACTATCCACTTGCCTAAAATATATTTTCAAAATAATAATTTAGAAAAAAAATTGATGTAAATTGAAGTAGAAATTGGATTAATCAAATGGTGCACTGTTTATTAGTCAAAATGACCAATCAAATAATCTCCTTATATTTGCTAGTCAAAAAAACTACCTTTGTTACAATGGTGGGGTCCAAACCAATTTGTCTAGATTCATAAGGTGGTTTTTTTTTAACACATGTCATTTTGGGTATTTTTATTAGGAAATCTAGTTTTTAAAACCTATTTTTGTAGTAATGTAAGGGATACCTATGAATTGTTTGTGGGTTTTTTGACATGGTTCAAGAAACATAAAACACGCTTAGGTTTCATTACTGTCCTTTGCAAAAGTTATTATATTATTGTGGGCCCATAGAATGGTCCTAATGCACCTTCATTTAAGGTAATATATTAGGCAACCTCCAAGCCTTTATTTTCACTTTTATGATCAATTTAAAATCATAATGCAATCAATTAAAAAAATTGAAAACTTTCTTAATCAAAATTCATTTAATCTTGTGTAAATTTGGTTCCACTTGGTCCTAAAGTCAAAACCCAATTCTAGGAAGGTTCTTGGGAACCACAACCATAATTGTTATTTCCCATTTGGAGATCTAGATACTTGCCCAACATTGGTTTAGATTTTGTTGTATGATGTGTGCATGTAATGTTGTAACCACCATCTTTATGGCATGTCATTATTGTACTCACCATTTTTGTGTTATGATGTCATTACTTTAACCTCTCAAAAAATATAATCTTCAAAACATGTATGTTTCATTAAGGGTGCATTGGCCAATGACCAAGGATGAGAAAGGTAAAAGGCACAGTTGGAAGCTTTCAATTGGCCACTTTCATGACTTTATGATGCCAGTTTAATTGCATTGTTCTTAAAAGGGGTTAAATCAAAATAAAGAAGAAAACCAAATAACTGAAAGCTCTTGTAACACCCAAAATAAAATGTTACTAAAATTTTGAAGGTTAATAGGACTTAGTGGTTGAAATGTTGTTGAAGCTTGTGGAAAGGCATATGTTTAATATCTCTTGGGATCATTGGATGATGGAATTCAATTTTGGAGCTATTAGTTATGATGGAAACTTTTGTACTAAGTGGTATGAAAGACATGAAAATATGTGAGTCCAAACAATATTGAAAGTGGGAGTGTAGAAGGGGCTCAATGTATAATAAGGCTACAAGTGGTATATGGTATGTGTAGGTTGGAAGACAAAACTAAATTGCATTCATCATCCTGTTTTATAGAAAATTTACTTGGGATGCAAAGGCACCAATTTGATGTGAAATTTTGATGTAGTAAACAATTCACCCTTTATTTATTTTTCTTTGAAGCTATTACATGTTTTTTTTTAATGGTTTGCAAAATAAAATAACATAGGTTTGTTGTTAAATTTCTCTTCAATTGTGCACAAGTGGATTTCATGCATCTTCATAAATTAAATGAGAGGAACAACTAGAATCTAACAATAAGATCATGAATGGGACTAGTCATGAAACAATGTTTATGATTTGAGGTAATGCATGGGTGTGGTATCAAAATGTATCAACTAATAGTGGGATGAACTTCAACTTGAAACTAAAAGGAGAGCTATATGCTATGATTTAATATTTGCATCAATTTGAAATCCTTTAGAATAGGGAACCAATGTCTTTTCTTGACATTCAGACATTGTGTGCATTTCAATTATTTTTGTTCCATACCCCACTTGCCCCTTCTTTTTTTCATCACAAAGTCTTGAAGTTTTATGTCTAGTTTTGGAAATTGTTCTTTATGTTGGGAAAAAAGAAAATTAATTAATTTTTTCTCATGTTCCTTTTGGTTCTTTCTTTCCAAAGTAGGGCAAAATAAGGTGTGAAGTGGTGTCATGTCAAATTTTGATGTCTTTATTCTAATGTGGGGAAAAACTCAACTACATGTCATCCTTTTTTTTCTTTGTTACAACCTCTTTTAAGCCTTCACATGTTTAATAAAAACTTGACATGTTTTGGATCCTTAATTATAAACGTTACCAAGGGAACTAATTAGTTGAAATTTAAAAGAATTGTTAAATGTGAGAACTTAAGTTGGTAAGATGTTAAAAGAGGTCCTACTTGAAAGACTACACATATAGGAAAGTTGAATGGTGTTCAATGCCCTTATTTATTATGCGACTCAACACCCACAAGTGCACCATCCGATGGATTGTAGGATTCCATTATGACTCAATTGTGAATGAACCATAATTGAGTTATTGAGATTTCACATTAGTGATCTATTTTGTAAATGCTCCTACTTCCACCTCACATTACTTATGTAAATGGGTAATATCATAGGCAAGTAGGTACATGGAATGTAAATGTTTGCTATGTGACCATGTAAGTAGATACTTGGCATTTGGTGGTTGTTAAGCATGTATTAGTGTTGTGTATGTAAATAGTTTACAATATATTCACCATGTAAGTATATAAATTCCATACATGCCAATGTAGGCATATAGCCATGTAAATCCACCTTATGCCATGCCAAACCATTGAAATGTAAACGTAAAACAAACACACTTACACATGATTGTGTAAATAAATAGATGGGAGAAAAAATAAGTGCAAAACATGTGCCCTTGTGACCCATCACCTTTCTCCCTTTTTCTTATTTTCCTTGTTTAATTTTTAGTTGAACTAAAATGATTTTACTGATTGACTCATTGACACGTTTTTTTATTATTGAACATTCACACCACAATTATATAACACATTCAAAAGTTTGAATCTCATTATGTGTGTGGAAAAAAAATGATGCATATCTATCCGCATATGAATGAAAAATGATCCACATCCACCTATTGAACAAGTTATGGATTTAATTAAAAACATTGGTTAGGTCCACTTTTTGGCTCAAGGTTATTGGTTACTAAAAATAATTATCTTTTGGGTCAGAACACGTTCAAAGGAGCTAAAGGTACTAAGGTAAAAGTTTTTTTCAAAAGACTACACATGACATGTGTCATTTCTATGTTGGTTTATAATTTATAATTTTGTACCTTGGATACTTAATTTAACACTACATGTTAGATATAAATATGTTTTGATTGAATTTTTTTTAATCATATATATTATACATTCATGCCCTCTATCACATAAATATGAACAACTTTTGTTAAGGCCACATTTTCAAAATCCATAATTTTTAAGGTTAAAAGTAAGTTTGAACCAAATGTGTTCAAGTTGGTTATTAAAAAAAAATCATTAGTTCAAGCCCTTTTGCCCTTCTAATCATCAATGTTAAAATCTTTTCCAATTTTAAAAAGGAATGGTGCACATTTGGTAGAAAAAAGGTTAATTGAAAAAAAAAAGTATTGTCCACTCTCAAAGTTTGAGTGCTTTGAACATGCAATTTTTTTAAAAAATTGTGTCAAACTTTAAACATATAAATTTTGCAATTAATGGAAAATATTCCAAAATTTTATATGACAATTCAAACTATTATGCTTCCCCTGTGTTCTTTTAAACATACAAAACACAATTTTAAAACGTGTCCATTCATTCGGGTGGCTCCTTTGATTGTGTTCTTAAACTTCTTACAATTGTATTGTAGAATTTCCATCATGTTGCACTACACCAAGGCTATTTCCAAGTTATTAGCAACAACCTTTTTTTTGTTGGCTATGTACATCCAAAAAGAAAAATAAATCAAATGTTTTTTTATATTTTTTATATTTAAAATTCAACCATTTTTTAAAAAAAATTGTTAGATTTCTATACATGGTTCAAGTAGGTAGCCAACATTGTAGAAGGATGTTTAATTTTTTTTTAAATTCGTATTTATCTTGTAGCCAATTCTAGTTGAATCTTCCTATGGATGTTCATCACTTTGGCTCCATCACAAATTTGACAAAAGAAGCATTGAGGCATGTTGGCCTTGGGTTGTTGACTCTTGCATAACCATCTTTTTGTAGTTGTAGTGTAGGAACTCCATCACCTTGCATGCACACTTCAAGCAAGTTCTCCCTTTCTTTCTTTGTTGTGATGGTCATTGTTTTTGTTGTGTTACAAGTCTCCTACCTCTATATGAAATTTTAGTGGAGTATTTAATGCTTCCTTTCAATGTTTTTTCCTTCTTTTCTTTACGTACTTACCTCATTTTTTTCACTTACTTACTTATTTCCCTTTTCTCATTTAATGCTTCCTTTCAATGTTTCTTCCTTCTTTTCTCTTACGTACTTACCTCATTTTTTTTCACTTACTTACCTATTTCCCTTTTCTCTCCTGCTATCATTTTCTTTTTTTCTTCCTCTTTTTTCTTAATTGAACTAGTTCCATTTCCATAGTCATTGTCTTGGACTTTGTGAAAGAAGAAAGAAGAAATGTAATACACATTCAAATATTCAATTTCCCACAAAGATTTTAGGTTTGTAATCAAATGAGCCTATTGCATCTTTCAAGCTTGTTGAAAATTATGGTTTGTAAAAAATTAAGAGTATTACATTACTACAATGTAAAAATAAGTGAAAACATATGGCATATTTGCAACAAGCAATGTAAGGTGATAGGCCAATCATCAAACACTTAGTGTATCAAAGAGGCCCGAATTTGTAGACATCCTTCCATTGCGTTTGGAGCTCAAAGACATGTAGCCCTCCACTTGATGCATCCAATGACACAAAAATCACTCAAATTGCACAAGATATGCACTTTGGGAATGAAAGGGATAAATGCTTTTGCTTTTTGGACAAGCTCACTTTCTTCTTACTTTTTTTCGTTGCTCCTTTGTCTTTGGAGTTCAAAGAGCTTTTTGGAGAGTTTTAGTTGGCGCACCCAAGGTCATGAAAATTTCTAAGACAAACAAGAAACTAAGAAAATATGGTAAGTATTTGGTTATAAGATAATGTTTGGTGATAGGCATGTCTACCCTAAGTGTAAATGACTTAGGTGTGAAAGTGTAAATGATTTACATTTACATGATTATACATGCTTAATTACACCCCATGCACACTTACATGCACAACACTAGTTAGTATACAGGTAACCACCATGGTTGTCTATGAAACAATTCCGAGACACGAATACAATGGAAAAGTGTTCCCCCTTCCATACACCATCCATCTTGCATGGTGTGCTAGTGGGTGCCAGTTCACACTTGAGAGACTATTGTGGATGGACTAGCAATGAACATGCATATCAAATGGGTATGAAGTTTTTTAGTAATGTTTTTAGCCACAACCTGACGGGTATTTAAAAAACCCCAAATAACCTACCCAAAGCTTTTCTCAATGTTACTATACCTCCTCCTTTCACAAAGTGTTATAATAACAAAGAAGAAGCTTATACGAATTTGCAATGAATGTTAGAGTTTTTCTCAGATTAGGGTTTGGGGTTTAGGGTTTCTACGAGGGGCCAGTTCCAGAGTGTAAACCCAGTGTTGATTCACATCACTTACAAAACAAAAGTGTTCCCACCATTTGATTCACATAACAACCAAAACTGACAGAACTAGCCCTACTAGTGGAAAACAATTAGATGCAGGGACCACTTAATTACTTGTCCCACCACCTAGAGAAAAAGTCTTTATAAAAAGCATACCTGAATAATAAATATGTTAATTAATTAAATAATTAAATAGTTAAATAAAATTTATTTAATTTAATAATAAAATAACACAACAGACCTGGTTACATGTGTCTACTACATGTCTTCTCACATCATCCATGGAGTCAGTTCAGTATTGTCATCACCATTGTAGTAGCCAAGTGGGGTTGTAAGCCTAAAACCAAGTGGCCAGGTTGATTTCAGCTTGTGACCTAACCTGACCTAACCTGACCTGACCTAACCTGACCTAACCTGACATAGCTAGCACCAACAAGCTAACCCATGCCACAGACATGGCAAGCATTTTGCATGCATGATCTCACACTAACAAAACAACCAAACCCAATTTTTATTTTATTTTTACAAGTTTTGTTGGCCTTGCTTACTACTACCAAAAAAGGCAAGGATATTGTGTTTAGATTCATTATAGAGTATATAGTAGCTTAAGGGATTTTTATAGACCCCTAGGTACTAATAATAATAATAATAATAATAATAATAGGTCTATTTTTATGTGAGGATTTTTGAATGATGATATTTTTGGCTTGTGTTCAAACTTGGAGATTAATTATAGAGTTATAATATCTTGAAGGATTTTGGTTTCTTTGAGGGAGAGGATTTTTTGAAAGATTATTATATTTTGGGCATGGTGAAATATTTGAGTTTCCCCCCTCCAAAAAAAAAGTTTAAAATATGAAGTATATACTGTACCTAGGACTCATGTTTGGTGCAAAATAAAAATATATAATTTGCAAAAGGGTTAGCTGAGAAAAAGAAAAAGAAAATCATTGATACTTTGTCAAAATTATTGAACATTTGAACTTCAATTGGGTTACTTATTTATTATAAATGCACAATAAAAAGGTGTATTTTACTTGCCTGTTCCTCCACTGTTGAAAATTATGGAAAATTAAATTTGAAAACTGCTGAATCTTGTTTACTAAAATAAATAAATAAATAAATAAATAAATAAATATTTTGGCAAAAGAAACGCCGACTATTAGTTGTAGGTACACTACCTATTTGTTCACAATGCAAACACAAACAAAACATGCACAACCTTATGGTAAGTAGCCGAAAGAAACCATATAGGCATGTACCCATATGAGGTTTCTTTTTTTTGGGGTTCAAAATGACAACAGAAACAAAGTGACTGATCTTGTTTTAAAATTTATTTAAAAATATTTAAATAAAAATAAAATAAAATAAAATAAAATATTAATTTGAGAAAAAATGATCTTTTAATATGTCTCTTTAGCTCGATGACAAGTTCAACCAAAATGATGAGAAATGATGCAACCATGTAAAAAGCATGATTAGGGTAACCTGAATACCTAAAAACCTCTGACAAATTTCTCTTTGTGTTTACAAGATGACTTTGCAATTGCTCTCTACTAAGTAAGGGAGGGTGGGTAGGAGTGTTTTACATGAAATATGCTGCTCAGAGAGGAAATGATGAAATTTCACATAACATTCTCTCAGCTTCATATTTTTTAAATTTTAATCCATTTTTTTAAACATGGATTAGTTTTTTCATACACCAAGAAAAAAAAAAATGAGGAAAAAAAATTAGGGTATTATGCCTTGACAATGGCCAAAGTGAACCAGCGGGTATCACAGGAGTTAAAAAAAAAGTAAACCATGGGCTGGTAGGCATTTCAAAAAATGTAAATGCCTGAAGAGATGGGCATACCAGCCCATTACAAGAGGTGAGGCTACTACCTACAACTACACTAAACAAGGGGTGTGTCACATTGTGGCCTTGCCATTTACATTAAAAAGTATCTAAAGGCAAAAGAAGAATGATGGAAACTCAAAATGTTTCACCATGCAAAAATGTAATCTTCAAAACAATCCTCTAAAAGAAACTAAAACCCTTCAAGATATTATAACTTTATAACTAATCTCAATTTGCAACACAAGCCAAAATATCCATCTTAAAAAAAAATCCTTGTATAAAAATAGACCTATTATTACATAGGCCCCAAAATCCATTAAGCTACTATACTCTATAATGAATCTAAAACACAAAACATATCCTTGCCTTGGTAGGCAAGGCCAATAAAAACTGCATTGTGGTTTTTACATGCAACTAGAAAGATCATACATGGGTATGAAGCATTTGTGTTTAAAAAGCAAAGACACATGATGATCTGCGGTAAAATAATTAGAACCCATGTTCTGATCAAGATATACTATTACAAAATGTGGGTGCAGTTCACTAGTCCTCATTCACTAAATTAGTGAATTCACTCATAATCCAATGAAATCCCTTGACGTATAGGGACACGAATTTAATTATTTTTCATATATTATACATAAACTATTTCTACATGAATTAATTTCACATTTCTTCAGACTTGTTGATGGAACGCTCCTCTTTGTGTTATGGAAAGCTCCGAGCACAGAGAGAGAGAGAGAGAGAGAGAGAGAGAGAGAGCAACAGATTGCAGTTTGACAGAGAGTTAAGTAGCATGTTGCCATGATCATCCTAAGCCTGCGGGCCTGCTGCATGCATGAATAGTAGCAAAGTAAGTAGTACTGGTGACGGTTGGCAGTAGACTTGTTAGTATGCTGGGAAACTCTTTGGATCAGTTCTCTGGCAATGCAAGCCAAGCAGAGGGAGATGGCAGAGAATGCATGAACTGTTGTCATGGGGTTTGCTCCGCTCTCCTCTTTCAACTGGAAATTTTGCCAAAACCGTCCATCAAATCCATCTTTTATTAGCAAGGCAAAGTTTGGGGTTCAGACTTCAGACTAGTGTTGGACAATTCTTTGATCTGTTTTTGGGTGGGTGGGTGGGGTTTTGAAATGTTTCCAAGAACCAAAAGGCTTATTATGATGAAAGAACTAACAATTTAATGCAGGTTTCTCTATGGATTCTTTGGTTATTTGAGAACCAGAGGTTATGATGGTTCAAAGCTGGCTCATCCAAGACAAAGAATTGCTGCTTTTTTTTTGAGAACCCAGGTTTATATCAAGGGTTTATATTATACACCTGACCCTTCTCCGCTGGTTCTTTCTTTGAAAAAAGAGAGAACTGCCCAACACCAATTCAGATGACCCACATCAATATCTGTAAACAAAACTCTGGTGGATGGATGGAAAGGACTACTATGCTATAGTGAAAAATCTTTGAATGCAAACCTGGGACATCCTATGTGCAGTGACGAACCTCAACCAGCCTACCATGTTATGATGATTTCTTCACAAACGAAACAATCTATAGTGCCACCCAATGAACTTCATCCTCTTTTTTTGTGTTGTTTTTAGGATGAAGTTCACTTGATAACTTTTGAATGGGTATTGTGTTCGAACCTTTGTGATACCTCATTGATTTCCAAATTGCCGATTCTCACTTGAAGTGACAACTTCTGATTTTCGATTTGAGAACTGGCCTGAAAATCAGGTGAGTTAATGATACCCACCCAACACTTGTTGGTTCCTAGTTATGAGAGAAATTTTGCGAAGTCACCCTATCTTCACCCAGTCTTTGGGCCTCCTCCTTTCAACCCCTAACCCCTCTTTCAGTGGTATCTGTAAAGTAAGGAAATTTTATTAAATCTCAGTATGAAATGCTGAAACTCAGTACGAAATGCTGAATCTTAGCATCTAATAAAGTTATACCCATTTCTTCCCATGTCCTGCACTACCGATGTTATAACTTATACCTGAGTAGAAAGAGTTTTTTTATTAAAAAAAAACAATGGTGTGATCTTACTACTCTTAGATGATGATGATTTTTTATATTGTGTACTTACCATTCCCTCATGCTCGCTCGAGGTTTAACAAATTCCCTAACCTCTGGGTGTGCATGGAGCAGAGAGCTATATCCATGTGAGGATTCTGACCTGCCTCTGAAGCATGACTCTGTGTGTGTGTGTGTGTGTGTGTGTGTGTATGTGTGTGTGTGTCTCTTCCAGACTTGAAGAGTCAAGCCCACAAAACACAAGCAAATTTTATAAATTCTATATAAATATATACATATTTAATATTATATAATAATAATTATTATTATATTTAATATTATATTTATACTAAAAATTATATTTAATAATACATATTTAATATTAAGACAAAATTTTGCTGCACCAGCCTTTGCAGAATGTGTACTGACATTTGTTTTCAAACACTACTGAATTTTCTGCAACAAATACTACTTCCTCAGGCTAGCAGACAAGCAGACTTGGGG
>Ga0209208_10002824_pt1 | contig 24953 bp, 21 predicted proteins | sample S1TSphfallax_3_FD_187694 | JGI IMG/M metagenome (GOLD analysis project Ga0209208, IMG submission 187694) | Host-associated microbial communities from peat moss isolated from Minnesota, USA - S1T2_Fd - Sphagnum fallax MG (SPAdes) (version 2) | ecosystem: Host-associated > Plants > Peat moss >...
ATGGCTTTGGACTTGTGATTGTTAAAAAGTAAATAAGACTAATAAAAACTTGTTTCAACAAAAGAAGTTAAATTTTTTAAACATAATACAAATAAAAATTGACAAAAAAAAGAGACACAAAAATAAAAACATATATTTGCTTGATAGCCTATTGTTTAACCTTGGTGGCATCAAACTTCATGTCTAAGTCGAAATTTATGATTTGTGATTGTTGGGCAACTTGATTTTTATGTCATTGTTGTAATAATTATGTTATTTTTGAATAGTTAATGTTATAATTGATGTTCTACAATACCACCAAACAACATTTGGTACATAATGATTTTCTCCAGTACTTTTTTATGTCATTCCCAAAATCCCCAATGGTTGATAAAATCAAATTTTGAAATGAATGAATAAACTTACTTGATTTGTGAGCTCTTTGTTTTGTATAACTACATGTGGTGGTGTGGCTTGCTTTGGACTTACAATAAATTGTTTTTGTTATTCATATTGTTGTTGTTCCAATGTATGTTGTTAATAATGAACATACTTAAACTATGAAAATTACAACCATCATGTTTGTGCAATCGTGTAGCATTGGTTTTTTTTTAATAGGCTTGTTGTCTTTGTTTTTGTTAAAAATTATTAACCTTATTTTGCACATTGCTTATTCTAACCACATTTGGTAGTGCTAATGTTCCAATCTTTTGCAAAAAGATCAAGAAGATGATGCTAAAGCAATGCATGATTGAAATTTCAATCTTAGAAGAACAAATGCTTGCATATATTCATGCTTCAATCAATGATACAAGCACAAAGTAAACATCATGAACAAAGCATAAAAATGAACACAAATCATTTATCTTATGTGATGACTTTCAATCATCATTATCGATATAATGTTTAAAATTTTTTGGTGCACTACAAGAGAATGTGGTTTTTTTCACACAAAAAGTTGTCACTCGTGACACATGTCTTAGATAAAGTTTTTGGTTTCATTCATTACAATCTACAATATGCAACATTTATTGTGGCGTATATTCCAATAAAATTAAAATTTAGTATTAAGTTATGGCACATAGAAACAACTTAAAACTTAACATCTTAGGGAAAAAAAAAGGTCGAAAAAAAACTCGAAAAAAGTGAAAAAAAATCACCACTAAGGTAAAATTAAAAAAATGGAAAGAAGAGGCATGAAGACCTGTTCCTCTAAAATTTCTCCCCCAAAAAAATAAAAATAAAAATAAAATAAAAATTGAATGGGTACAATTATATTCATTATACATAATTTCAAGTTGTTTTCCGAAGCAGAATTGCACTGGGCTGATTCTCATAGGCGGAATTGGCAAGGGTGACGGATTCTGGCATAGGTACTCATGGAATCAGCTCAGTATATACTCAAAATTACTTACCTATGGCGAGTTTGATTCAATACATATACTCAGAATGTACATATACGGTGTACATATACGCTTTCTCGCACCCCTGAAATACACTAGCGTTGTGCTCAAGGCGCACACACACTCTCTCTCTCAGAGAGCCTTTTAGGGTTTAGTGCTTGGGTTTTGCCTCAGTATATACGTATATACTACTCATAATTACATACCTACGTAGAGTTTGGTTCGGTATATACTCAGAGTGTACATATACTGTATACATATACCCCTTCTTCCACCCCCCAAAACACCAGCCCTTGCGCTCAAGACTCTAAATACTCTCGTTGGAAACTTTTTAGGGTTTGGTGCTCGTCCTCACCGAATCTCTTCTCTAGCTCTCGCAATCGCCATTCTCCTCGCGTCTCCTACGACGTTGTCTCTTTCGTCTTCACTGCACCAATTCCTGACCTCTCTCACCTCCGAAAATTTTGAAGCTATCCCACGCAGTATACCTCTTTCTCTGCAGGTAAATAGATAGTAAGTACTTGGGACAAGCAGCGACGTCGAGGATTTCGGAGCTCACAACTACTTTGTTGCAGATCGGATTGTGAATCCCTCGTGCTTGAAATAATAGGTTGGTCTTCGCTTTCTCCGTTTTCCTCTTTTCTTCTTCTCTCTCTTGGTGGATGTGACTGAATTTCCTGCTGTAGTGCGTTTTTGGTCTGTGTATGTTTGGCGGGTTCCGTTTTCTTAATTGTAGCGCTTGGGGCGATGGTTTCCTAATGTGTCTCCGGAGAAGCGTGCTTTGGTGAACATGGTCCTTGGGATCTTCTTGCCGGCAATCTATATTTGAGAGACTCTTTTTGTTTTTGGGGTTTCGAGGATCTATTGTACTCTCTTGCTGCACTGTTTCTTTGTCTTCGAGCTTCTAATTGTCTTGGGGCTTCTGTGCTGTATTCCTGTTTTTTGTCTTTATTCCTTTTTTCCTTAATGTAGGAAGAATGAATGAGTGAGTGAGCTTGCTGAATGGCAGGGCTGGGAATCAAGGAGACGGATCAGGTCTCAAGACAGTAAGTAGATCTGGCAATTTTTGTTCTCAAAGCTCCATCAGCAAAATCTACATCGACCAGGGACAACAAATTACCAATCTTCGAAAACAGAGCTTGGATTCCTTTTTATGCTTGGTGTCCAATGAGCAGCTGAAGCAGCACATTCTGCTAGAAAAACACAATTGACTGAGTAGCCGCCTTGGAGGCTTTCATTCACTTTTGCACACATGGGGAGAGAGGGAGAATGGTCGGCCCCTCCTGGAACTCAGGTGTATGCTGCTGTCCCGCCTATGAAACCCTATCAGGAAATGCAGCATCCACCAGGAAATGCAAGAGGTCCTCCTCCACAATTTGCTAGACTTCCTCAAATTGGGGGACCTTTGCAGGGTGGCTCTGTAGCTCCTCCTCCACAGTTCTCTGGTGGTGCTCAATTTTCTGGAGCTGGAGGGGCTCAGTCTTCAAGTGGAGCAGGAGGTTCAACCTTTGCAGCTCCTCCTAATGCAGGTCCTCCAGGTTCGGGACATAACTATGGAGCTGCAACTCCCCAACTTGGCATGGCATTCCGACCTCCACCAGCATCCACCATGGCACGAGGACCACCAGGCCCACCTCCAGGTTAGTAATGTTCTACAGAAAAGACTCAGTTTTCTCCTCTAATAATGACGCATTCTTGCAATTAGGTGCTAGTATTGAGACCAGTGGTCATACCTGCTTGACACATATCAATATAGTCCACCAATGAACATCTGGGACTCAGATTCTGTTTCCGATTTTAGGATGCAAGCTTACAAACAGAAAGACAGATTGAAGGATCAAATTTGCTTGTGAAGGTATCTTTACAGTCCATTTTTCATGGGAGATTGTGTTGTTACTGTACATACCTGATGTCTGACAAGCCTACTTATCAGACAACTCAGCCCCAGTCAAGATCTGATGGAAGAGAAATTTTTGTCACATTCAGGGAGTTTGGAGATTTGACTAATTTGGATTTCCCAGCTCAAGTTCTTATAATCTTTCCTTAACCCTCCTGGGGTTTGTTGAGCAGTATTTTTTCCCTGCATGTTAGGAGCTTGAAGAGTTTAATTCAAAAACAGGAAACTCTAAAACTGAAGTTGTGGGTTACTGACTGAGATATGCACCATACGTCCTCAAAAGATCAGACTCTAAACATTCTCAACCTTGTTTCTCTCTTGTCTTCCTTTTTTTCCCTTGTTTGTTTTTGTGCTTTTGTTCTTTCTTTTGTAGTTTCTCTTTCTTCTTGTTGTCCTTCATGATCTCCTTCTCTTTTAAGGTTTTCTTGACCTAGGGAGCATCATTGCTGAGTATTGCTATTGCTGCCAATGCTGTGGCTGAAGCTCAGGATGTTAATGTTTGACATTGCTCTCCACCACTGCTGGAGCTGATGAAGTTAGTGGGGATGTGATGGTAGCTGGTCACTACCATGCATGATGTTGGTGAAGGTCGTTGAGCACACATGACTGTCTCTGGTTTCAAACTGCTCCTCAGTTTTTCCCTTTTCTCTTAAGGGTTGGATTTCCTCCTTTCCTGTTCACTTGTAGGTTGTTGGGCTCCTCATCTTTTTTCAGTTTGACTTATTATAGAGAAGTTCTTTAGCACTTATGAAGATGTTGTTTTTGGGAGGCAAGCATGGAAATTGAGGACAGAGAGCTCTTTTATAACAGATAAGTCAGTTTCTTCTTGCCACCTTCGCTGATAGCTTGCCCACATTCTGCTCTTTGGGCCAATAAAACTGACTTCAGAGGCTTCGACTCTCTGGGTCTGTCATGGAAACAGGCCCTTTTACAAGCTGGGCTGGGCTCAGTACAAATTGTCAGTTATTTGGTTCTATTTGAGCCAGAGAGAGCAGAAGCTCTAACAACTGCCACTGAGCCAGCCAGTTGCCCTTGTTGACTGCAAATTTGCAGCTTAATTGGGGGAACTTGCATCTCTTGAGGTTTGGACTGATGAGATTTCCAATAAACTGCTCAGCAAGTGTAATTTCACAGGTGACTGCCAGGTTCTTTGGCAGCTGCACTACTTTGTCTCGTTGGTATCAGGAAAATGGTGTACTCCTTTATGTGAAGACTGGGTGCTGTTGAGTATACACAGTCTTTTTGCTTTGATGGAGGTCTTTGTCAGTTCTAAGATATGCAGGAGTGGTTTGGGATCTTCAGTGCTGCAGTGTTCTTTGTTGTTTTCAAATTCAAGAGCCCCTGCCTGTCCCACTGCTTTTGATGTGCTGTCCCAGCAACTGATGTAAAAAGAATTGATATGTAGTGTATTACTACTTGTAAGTGGCCTGCTTGCCATGGATCTCATATCAGTTTTCATGAAAAGGTATCTCATTGCTTGAATCATTTCACCTCACACAAATATGTCCTTTGTAGGTTCTTATGGGGCCCCTCCAGGTGCAGCCCCTGGTGTATATGCCCCTACCAGTGGTCCATCTGGCAGACCAGCATTCTCTCAGCCACATTTGTCTCTGGCGTCGTCTCAGCCATCAAAGCCGGCACCAGGCCCCCCAACAGGAAGCAGTTTGTACTCACAAGGCCCTCCTCAAGGACCTCCACAAGGACCTCCACAAGGACCTCCACAAGGACCACCAGTGGGGTCATTTCCACAACAATTCTCTCAACAAGTTAGACCAGCAATGGGTCCTCCACGCTCCCAGTTCACTAACCAAATTGCAAGCCAGGGATCCTCACCATATATGCAGCCACCTTCACAAGTGCCTTCGCTAGCCCAACACTTGGGAGGTATGTCAGTTGGAGGACAGACAACTTTCGAGTCCTCAAGTGGCCCTCCTCCTCCTCCGAACTTCTCAGTGCCAGCTCAGCCTTCCAGTGCCTCACCTTACTCAGCTCCTCCAACATGGCAGCCTGGGCAGAGGCGTGTGTATGCAGATGGTTACAATGCACCACCTCCTAATGTGAGTGCTAATTCTAAACATCTTGTTGTGGCTCTAAGGATGTTGATGTCTAAGCTTTGCATCCACAGCCCCCCTCCTTTCTCTCTCTCACAGGGCCCACTCTCTTGATCTCACTCTCACTCTCAATGCATGAATGCCATGTGGGTTTCAGGGCCTGTCAAGGATATGATATTTTGCTTCCCTCCCTACATTGCTATTCCTCAACTCTTCTTGTCCTGTCCAACTGCCTCTGGGTCCATGGCCATAAAAGATGTAGAGCCTTCTGAGAATAGTTTCATACTCTTTATGTGTGCATATGTCTTTGTTGTTGCTTTTGTCTAATCTTGTTTTCAGTATGCCATTTGGACTACCAGTTCAATATCATGTCAGAATGACTGTTTTCTTGTCATTGTCATGTTTTTCTCATCTGAGGTCAGTTAACCCCCTTATTTTTCCCCAGGCCTCTATGCCACCTATCCCAGGTGGTCCTCCTCAGCAAATGCATCCAGGTGGGCAGCCTCATGTCCCCGGAAATGTAGCTCCTGGGATTCAAGGTATGTCACAGCCAGGCTCCCCAGCAGGTAATCAACCAGGATCTGCAACTTCTCGCATTGACCCAAATCAGATTCCACGGCCTCAATCAACAACAATGCCAGTCACCTATGTGACTCGTGTTGAGAACCAAAGCAATGTGCCTCCGGTACAGTCAGTTCACTTTTTGTTACCATGCAGATGTCTATGAACTGTCATGTTTCTGGAGTCCCACATGGATAGTTGATGTATCTTCTCTACTCTGCAGATCTGCTTGAGCTGTCACCTTTTTCTGGAGTCTCACATCAGCATCATTATGTCCTGTTTTTCATCATATGTCATTGCTTGTCATAAAGTACACAATGTTCTAGCAAGGCCAGTTGAGGCTATATTTGTGGCTTTGAACACATCTCTGAAATGCCTGCTGTATGTTGTTTCCAGTCTGCTACCAGCAGCTTTGTTGTTAGAGACATGGGAAACTGCAGCCCCAGGATGATGCGGTGCACATTGAACACGGTACAATTGACATGCCTATCCCTCTAATTGCTATAAGTTTTCTCTTGCATGTTGCTGATTGAGTAATGATGGGGGCTGTTAGGTGATGAGTGTTGTCCACAAACTTCTGTAATGAGATAGATTTGTCTGCAGATACCCTGCTCTGGAGATTTGCTGAGCACATCAGGGATGCCTTTGGCACTCATGGTTCAGCCCCTAGCTCTAGATCTTGCTGAGGAGCTTATACAGGTGAAGTATTTCAATTTGTGTTCTCCTATGTTTGTGATTGGTCACCCTACAACAGTTCATAGTGCCTTTGTGGGCTCTTACACTGGAGTGGACAGGTCTTCAAATGGAAAATTTGAATTGTGAGTAATGTAGTATGGAGTTCATTTTTTCCATTATGTCTCACTGTTGAGGGGCAGGAGTCAATGTTGTAGAGCCAATATATAAAATGAACTTGAGTGTTGAGTGGGGTTAAGATGTAAATGAAATTGCACCAACTGAAGACGAAAGAGAATCAGTTGTGTTACTCAGAAAATGGATGGACTGTTATGGGAAGTCAGCAAAGCACTTTTGGTTTTCATTTCCATGAACTTCAGCTAAAGAAAAGAAAGAATCAAACTGTGTCTGAAGCCCAATCTGAAGATCCAATCTGGAAACTTACTTGCATTTACATTGGAGACACTCCTGAAGGATCACCACGACCAACCACTGACATGCCTTTCAAGTCTATGTTGATTGTTGGTGGGAGGATGAGTATCCCAAGTGAGAAATGTAATCAAACAGTGAAAGGATGATGACCCAAGGTGTAAAGAAGTGATTTGTACTGTGCAAAGAGATCTGGGAAATGTAGTTGAAGGTTTAGAGATGTTGGTCATTTACTGTGGTTGCTGACATTGGATGTGGTGGTGGAATTAGGTAGTAGATTTTGGTGAGAGTGGTCCTGTTCGATGTGCAGCACCTCACTGCAAAGCCTACATAAACCCATTCATGAGATTTATTGATCAGGGTAGCCGATTTGTCTGCAACTTGTGTGGTAAGAGCTCTTCTATCACATGTGACACCTAGTAGACAGGTGTTCTTCCAGTCTTCTCTTCATCCTGGCCACATGGTAACAGTGCCTGGAAATATTCAGTATTTGTGAACTTGGGATGAAACTCTTGCTTATCTTCCCTTGTGCTTTGCAAACCATTTTTCCCTTTTCTGTGAGCCTCCTGCTTCATTTTCTCTTTGCTGTTGCGGTTCTCCATATGCTGCCTGATTTGTTTTGTGGTTTCCTTAAAATATAATGCTTGCTGATGACATTTCTTCTGTTCTGTTGTTGACTTTGCCCTTGAACACCAGGCCATACTAGTGAAACACCACAAGCTTATCAGTGCAATTTAGGACCTGATGGAAGAAGACGTGATGCTGACTCTAGGCCAGAGCTTTCAAGAGGCACTATTGAGTTTGTGGCCCCAAAGGAATATCAAGTGGGTGCTTAATCTTTTTCAGTGTACTGGTTTGTTATGTGGAGGCAGCTCAGGTCTCAAGTTGTGTTGCCATCTTACTTTTGTTGATGTCTATCTTTATTTGGCAAAATGCAGGTCCGTCCTCCGATGCCACCAGTGTTTTTCTTCCTGATAGATGTGTCAATGACAGCTGTTTCAAGTGGGGCTGTGACAGCAGCTTGCAGTGCTGTTAATCATGCACTTGCAGACCTTGGAGTGAGGCCTCTCTCTTGTTTGCAAATCAGTACTGGTTTAGATTTTTCCAAATTTCTTCTTTCCTGTTCTGGATCTTGGTTGAATGCTCCTGGAGCTAACTATTGTACTGTCCTTCTTGGCTGATGACTATGAGCACACCAACAGTAACTATCATTTCTTTTGGCTTAGGTCATCTTACTGCTGGTGACTCCTGAATTTATCGTTTACTTTTTGTCTTCTTGGACAGGAAGGTCCTCAGACAAGGGTTGGCATAGCAACATTTGACTCCACTATCCACTTCTACAACCTCAACAAAGAATTGCAGACGGTCTGTTTTTCTCCAGCAATCTGAGGGTCTCTGAGTTTCCTTTGTATTGTCTTTGCCTCCTTGCAGTCAAGTAGTTCTCAGGGTGCTCTTTGGTACTGTCATGTTATTCTTTGCTGCTTTGCCTCCTATGGTGCAATTTGACAGCAACATTGACAGGAATCACACTTGTAACTTGCAGATTTCCAACTTTGTCTTCTAAACTCTGTTCCCCTCTTTGTGTTAGTTCTGCAGATATGACTTTTACAGCCGATAATGAATTTGAATAGTGGGCAGCCGTAGGAATCTTCTCTCTTTCCTGTTGTTCAGGCCATGCACTCTTTCTGTACTGTTCTTGTCTCCACTGCATATGAAAATTGGCCTGAAGGCTCTGTCTCCAGGGCAAGCTCTTGGCACTTGTGACTGATCTGTCATGTTTCCCTGACAAAATCATCAATCTGCAGCCATCCATGCTGGTGGTCCCTGACATACAAGACGTTTATACTCCCCTTCAAAATCATCTGATTGTTCCACTATCTGAGGTGTGTTATTTCCTCCTTGTGATCAACCCATTTGTCCTCTTTATCAAACAGTCTATATGATGGAAGGACCTTGGCCTCCTGACCTGTGAATTCTCACTGATGAATGTGTGTTTCTTTCAGTTTGTTGTATTGTTGTAATAGTGCACTGCCCTAAAACTGCTAAAGCCTGGACACCAATGTCTGTAGGTAGTGCACCAAGTAGTAAAGCGCTCAGGCTTGAATTAGGGTTCTTGAATACATCAGAGGGACAGCAAGACAGCATAGGGTGGTGCTTTTACCTGATGCACCATTATGATCTCTTCCTGGACAAGTGCCTTCTTAGTGATCTGATATGCAGTGCTCATGTCACATTGGTTGCAAATGAAAAACTGAAGTTACCACAACTAATTCCAATCTTGGGTCCATTGGTTCCATAGTGGCCTTTTTGTTGATATGAGTGAAGATATGTAGGTTTTTTGGACTGACCAATGAATTGGATAATTTTGGTGGATATTTCAGGGCCGTGAGCATCTTGAGCAACTGCTGGAAACTATTCCCAGCATGTTTCAGGACAATCGGATTCAAGAATCATCATTTGGTGCTGCTGTGAAGGTGGGAGTTTTACAAATTTAAGAAATCCAAATTACATCAGAAAGATGCAAACATGGTAGCAGTTTCTTTGATGATTGTGATGATCTGAGGGGTTCACTTACTTTGCTTTGCATGCTCTTGCAGGGTGCATATTTAGCTATGAAGGCAACAGGAGGGAAGCTCTTTGTATTTCAAACAGGTTGGTCAATCTCATATTATCTATTGTTACTGCTGAGATATGGGTCTGAGTTGGTTTTCATGCCAATTTTCTACTTCGTTGTTGTCAAAGTCATTGTTCTTGCTGAGTTAGAAGTATATGTTGTCTTCCAGATGTATTGTTGCTTCCTGTTAAAGTGCGTGATCTTTTGCTGGGATTGTTTGTGTTGTTGCAGTTTTACCGTCAGTGGGACTTGGTGCACTGACAGCAAGGGAGGGAGAAGGCAAGATTGGAGAGAAGGTAATTCCTAGACCATCTACAGCTGATATGGTTCCAAGTTTTGAAATGCAATAGTGATTCAGCTTTCATGGGTTTCCTGATGCAGGAGGCACAGAAGCTGATCCAGCCTCTGGATAAGACATTGAAGACAATGGCAATTGAGTTTGCAGAGTCCCAGGTGGCTTCTTCTCTTTATCTTCATGTTGAATGTTGATAGTTCAGGTCAAGCAATTCAAGCTTAATCCAGCTTTAACAGAAAGCTGTCTTCTAGTTCCTGAGTTCTACCTCAGCTTTCACCATGTGATATAGTACATAGTGAATTCATTGAATTGGTACTTTTGACCCTCAGCAGTGGGTGAAGGAGAACTCATGTTGCTCATTTCTCTGTAAGGTCTAATGTGCTGGTGCTCTCTTTGCAAGTGCAGGTTTGTGTTGACTTATTGTTGATGTCACAAAGTTATGTTGATATTGCTTCATTGTCAGTTGTGCCACGGATAACTGGAGGCCAGGTTTGGACAGATGCCTTACTACCTTGAGCTTCTCTTTCTTATTGCTCTTGTTATGACATTGAAAGCATTGTTGCAGTCCCAAGGCGTGCTAGTCATTGGTTTAAGCATTTCGCATAGTAGGAATCCCATAGACCAGTGACTTTTGGTATTGTTGCAATAGAAATGAAATGCCAACGTTTTGGACTGCAGTTTTCAAGCATCTTTTTTTCTGTTTCCTTTTTGTTCAAATGGGTCCTAAGGTTTTCTATGTTTCTTAGCAATGGGGTCCCCTGTTTTCCCCCGTTCATGGATATTGTAGGGGTCATCTCTCAATATTTTTTCAGGTTGTTTTGGATTGTAACTATGGGGATGCTCTCAATACTTGTGACAATACTTTTCTAGTTTCTGAACCCACAACTGGAGTTATGCTGAGTTGTGTCCACTTACAGCTCATGGATTTTGGAATCAGATTTACTTCTACCATGGGTTCCAAGCCAGGGTGGATTCTGCAAAGCTGTACAATGATTTACGTTGGAATGTGACACGGCCACAGGGGTTAGAAGCTGTTATGCGTGTCCGCTGCACTCAGGCAAGCCTCCTGCTTTTGTTGCTCTCCTTTCGCAGTTTCTAGTGTAGCCAGCAGTTGTTTGGTCTTTCTGTCACTGACTCAGTTTGGCTTTTCTCAGTTCTTCCTTCTGTGTTGTGTCTTTGCCTTCTCACCTGAACCCATGCAACTCCAGTAGGTAGAGATGGTCTTCAGCGTGTTGGATTTCCTTGTAATCTTTGTCTTTTAGTAAAGCATGATTACTGTGGTGTGATGCAAGCAGGGTTTGCAACTTCAGGAATATTATGGCAACTTCTGTAAGCGTAATCCTACTGACGTTGATCTACCTGCGGTAAGTTTGTCTGTTCACCATTATTTATCTAGACAACCAAAGCACTCATCATCTGTTGGGATGGACTCACAATCATTTATCTTAAGAGGTGCTCTGACTTGAAGAACCAGTGTATGAGGAAGGAAATGCCTGATCTTGAATGATGACCTTGTAGATTGACTGTGACAAGACAATCATGGCAACATTCAAGCATGATGACAAGTTCCAGGATGGAGCAGAATGCTGTTTCCAGGTTAGACTCAATTTCATTCTAATCTGGGGGGTATGTAGGATTTTATAGCTGCTATAGGGGGGAACATAACTGGGAATCTTTGGCACCTGAAGGAGTGCAGGAGTGCCATTGCAAGTATAATGAACAGATTTTATGATCCTGTCTGATGGGTGAATGTTTTAAAACTTCCTTTTCAATGAGACATTGCTGATCTATATATTGTTCTTTTTCTATACATGTGGCTACAACTGTCAGGCTGGATGTATTAGATGAACTCTAGTCCAAGAATGCTTGGGTACATGCAGCAGCATTTTGGATTTAGTTGTTGCACCCTCTTATGGCAAACTATGTGGGTCTAGTAATAGTTACCTATAGCTTATGCTTGTTTCTTTTCCTCTGGATAGTCTGCACTCCTGTACACAACTGTGGATGGACAAAGGCGAATTCGCATCAACACCCTTTCTCTTTCTTGCACAACTGTCCTCAGCAATCTTTTCCGTGGGGCTGATCTGGATGCTCAGTTCACCTACTTGCTAAAGCATGGTATGTACACATCCTTTTGTGTAAGGTTTCATCATCTGTAGTTCTGTGGTTGCCCTGTTCTAGGCTTTGGGAAGGACATTCCCTCTGCATTGTGTTGGATCAATATGTAAGCATTGGTTGAATCTGTTGGCATTATTTGATTAGTCAACTCTCCTCCTGTGTTATCAACCTACATAAGTTTTGTTTACGGGGAGTAGAAGTTGTTACCCATCCAGATCCATATGGTTCCTGCATGCCAATGTTATGACATGTATGTCAAAGATATTCAAAAGCAATTCCTCCAAACACATACTACTCACAGAGCTCCTGAAATTCATTTCTGCATCCGCTATTTTTTCCAGGCATCAGAGTCTACTTTACAACTTGGATCCTATGTTATCAGCTTATCTCATGTTCCCACAGTCTGGTGACTTGATTTCAGGACTTGTCTCAATTGATGTTGTTTTGGGTTTGCAGCTGCCCACAATGTGCTGACAACACCAGTGGCTCAAGTAAGGGATCAGTTAATAGTGCAGTGTGTGACAATACTCTATACATATCGTAAATTTTGCGCTACAGCATCTTCCTCTGGGCAGCTTATCCTCCCTGAAGCCCTGAAGTTATTGCCTCTCTACACTATGGGTATGCTTGCTATTCCACCTCTTCATGGAATCCATGATCACTGGCATCAATTCTGGAAGTGCTCCTTATGCAAGCCTCATAAGGTTGTGACTGGCTTGTTGTCATCTTACCTTCAAATTGTTGGTGTAGAGATTTCTCTGCGAATTTCATAAATATTCTTATGGAGTAGGAGTCCAGTGCTGAAATGTCTGGAAATCCTGATCAGAAACATACATAGGAAGAGATGTATGTGTAAGGTTTCCAAGCAGATTGCTGGATCTCCAAAGTGTAGGGTAAAGCCTGAGGGTGAGGGCATTACTGAAATGAGGGTTTGCAAGGTGAGAGCCAAGTGCAAGCCTGATTATGGTAACGTCCTTGCCTGTAGCCTGTACATGGTATAAAATCAATGCAGAAATCAGAGTGGGGGGTTTTTTGTTTTTTGAAAAGCCTACTGTGAAGTGAGAATGCCTGTGCACAAGGCAGAGAAGATATATTACATGTTATAACATGCCCTCCACATACATTAAGAAATTTCTAAGAGGCTTTTACAAAACCCTCACGTGATGTTTGTGACCTTGAAAGAATATCTGCTAATTGAGACTGGTGTACCTGTGATATAAGTTCTTTTACTGGTTTGGTTTGTGTTATGGCAGCTCTAACAAAAAGTGTGGGACTGCGATCGGAGGTGCGGGTTGATGACCGGTCCTACTGGCTCACCCGTGTTGCATCGCTTTCAGCTTCTCTTGCAATTCCCCTAGTCTATCCCCGCATGTTTGCTCTTCACAATCTTCCATCCAAGGTAGCCCTCTCCTTCATCCATTTACTTGGAAGATTGGGCCAATTCTTTCTGCAGCACATTAGACACCTCAAATTGTCATCACCTTCCAGTTGGCATCTTGATATCTGAGGACATAGAATAGCAGAATCAGGAGGATAATGTTCTCTTGAGGTCTTTCTGTTCACATTTTGTATGAGTCCTGTTCTTTCAGTATCTATGCAGGGTTCTACTTTGAGTCAAGATAACTTGCTGCTGAAGCTTCTTGTGTTTGCACTCCCCTTGATTCCAGTTATTTCTATCTGCCACACTGGTTTGTCACAACCAGGTTAGTTCCATACAGTGCACAACTTTTGGGTAGAATACCATTACAGAGCTGGTCTTGAGGGTCCTCTAACAACTCTTTCTCTCATTTTTCTAGGAGGAACTGGGGGGTGCAATATTGCCGAAAGTAGTGCCGTTGTCTAGTGAAAATTTGGACAATGATGGCATTTTCCTTTTGGAAAATGGAGAGGATTGCTTCTTCTATGTGGGCAGGCAAGCCTCAAGTGAAATTCTTCACCAACTCTTTGGTGTGCAATCTGTTGAAGAAGTGGTTTCTGGACAGGTGAAAAGTTCTCCCTTAACACTGACATGTATCCCTCTGACAGTTGCAATTCAGCAATGAAAAGCTTATTATGTCAATGTTGGCCTGAGGTTTTACTTTTGATGGGAGGATCTGTTTTCATATGTTTGATACAGTTTTTGCTGGAAGAGTTCAACAATGACTTGTCAAAGAGGCTGAATGAAGTAGTCAATGAAATTCGGCGTCAACGGTGTTCATACCTACGGTATTTCTTTTTTCTTTTTCAAGACTTTGACCTTAATGGATGTTTCATCTTCTTTTTTACATCATATACACACTCTTCTCCTGTACAGTAGTAAGGTGTCACAAGAAATAAGTTATCGTAGTATTGTTAGGCTGGTCAATCTGAGTCCCTCATGCAATCTGCTGAATGGGTTTGTCAATACAGGCTGCGTTTGTTGAAGAGAGGAGATCCGTTAGGTAATAATCTTTTATCTCCTGCCCTTTCTTGGTACTTAAACCATGCACCCTTGTTTTGAGGTTACACTTTTGCAATAGTCAATGGAAAGTTCTTGCAACTATCTGCTGCTCTTATATGTGCCCTGATGTTGCTCTTTCAAAGTGTCCACTACATCAACACTAATCTTTATAGCATGGCTTAACTTTTTTTTTTTCTTCACCTCCTGCACATCAAGTCTCTGACTATGTCCAAAGCTTGCTGGGGTATAATCTTCAGGTAGATTTATGTTCAGGACAGCTTTCAAAACTGTCCTCCCAGTCATGGTTAAATATATACTTCTATGATTTAAAAGTACGTCTGAAAGAATCTGAGCAAAATTGTGTGGTTTCTGTGATGTGTAGAATTTCTCTTTTTCTCGTATTTGGTGGAAGATAAGTCACCATTGGGGTTTTCATATGTGGAGTTTCTGGTTCATGTTCATCGCCAAATTCAGAACAGAATGGCTTAGGGGAGCTCTCTCTCTGTGGACACACCCTTATCTTCCCTCTTTTGGAGATCTTGTGGAGACCATTTTAAGTAATTGGAGTTGCTTCTACAAACTGCAATTTGTCTGCATAGTTGTGGTTCAAATTCATAGCTTTTTCCAATTCATGTACATAGAGAGGGCTTTTTATTGTTGTGAAGGAACGTCTTTTTGTTCTGTAAGGTGAACTGCCATACATGCTTTCACTGTGATCTTTGGCATTCACAAACCCCTAAATGTACTAGGAATCAACAACTCTTCTTCAAGTACTCAATGTAGGGTACACCATTTGTCTATCAAGCTGGGGCTCATATGACTGCTCATTGACCCTTTTAACTGCCAATGCTTTGGGATCATATCTGATAGCTTTCAGGATGTGTATCTAAAAATATCTCTGTCGTGTACTGAATTGCTGCAGTCTTGTATAGAATCTACTGATCTGTTTTGAGTTGTATTTTAACACTTGACCTTCCTCTCTCCCAAAGATCTCAATACACATCTCTACTTCTGCACATTTATCCTATGTTGTATTCCTTGATGAACCGGTACCATATCAAATCAGGACGCTTTGTCTGAGGAAATATTGTGTTGCAAAGAAGTCAATGGTGTCATCTTTCATTCATTGGCTTTGTACTTCTTGGAGAAAAACTACAGGATTAATATTAGATATTGGCAGTACTCTAAATACGATAAACTCAAGATATGCAATTTGAGATGCAGAGTTCATTCAGTCTCGCATTTGTATGAATGTTCACAAGGTGTTACAACAAACAACCGCGAGTTCATTTTTGGGAATGTCATGGAACCTTTGCTGGTTTGACCAAATGTAAAGAGTAGTGAAATGTGTTTGACAGATGAGATTATTGAAACAATCCGTAGATATCTCCAAAGTCCAAAGAGTGAATGATACTTCCCTATGATATTGTCCATCTTGAAAATGGAAAACCTAGCATTTCTTGAAAGACAAATTCCACTTTAGAACATGCCATCCAAATACACACGTAAATTTTTGGGAGGTCTTTATGTGTCAAAAATATTAACAAAAATACAATGAAACCAATTGGTAGCCTTAAGAATATAGGCCGTCTTCAGGATTATGTAGTGCCGAACATGAGTTGTTGTTAGTCACCATAATTTGGACAAAATCCATCATAACGATATGCATTGCAAAACAAATTCATGATGGATTATGAACTTTGTAACTAATGAAAAGCCTGCCAGTTATGAGAATTAAGCAAGCAAGGTGCAGGATGAAAAGGGATTCTTTCAATCAGACCATGTGCAGAATGTCATCTACCCAGACCGTTCCACGAACGAGAAAAAGAATTAGGGTTTGGGGATCTGCATCACAACAGCTTTTCGAACTTCAGAACCCTCGCTCGCTTGCTGCAGTCTTCGAGCTTTAGAACCTCGCGGCAGTTGTTTTGTGTTGCTTGCGTTTGGGATTTGCTTTTTTGTTTCGGCTCTGGGTTAAAAAAAAAAACGAAAAAAAAAGTTAAAGTGGAGCGGAGTCACGATGTCTTGGGAGTCGATGTTGCCGCTGGGCGTCATCTCGGCCATGATTTTTGTCATGGCTAATTCGCAGGATGTGATCAACAGATTCACCACTGGCAAAGTTTGTGTCCTCTTCTTCGCCTCTCTTTTGTCCCCCTGTTGATGGTCGTTTCATTGTCAGATATTCCTGAATATGTTTGAGTTTTTTATTCGGTTTTCTTTGTGTGTATTTTTTCTCTGTCTATGTGAGAGCTTCTTCCCAAACCTGAATGCTCCAGATCTAATTTGTGAGCGTTTGTTTGTATCCATTTGCATTGAGAGTTCCTTTCTGGGAATGGCGTTGGGGTTATTCTATTTTGATTGCAGCCGAAGCATCCAAGGAATGATGCATGGGACCGGGCGATGGACGAAAGGGATGCTCGGATCAAGGAAGAAGCTACAAGAGCTCACCAGGTAAAAAGCAGCTTCTTAGGGGAATATTCAAATGGGAGTGAATGTTTTAGGTTACAGCATCTGTTGCAGTATTGTGCAAATTTTGAAATGCTTACAAAGTCTAAGAGTCCATTGCAAGGTCAAGTCTAAAGTCCATTGCATTGCATTGAGATCTCAACAACTTGCAGTGCACTGGAATGTTGAATTGAGATGAATTGCCTTTAGTTGAAGTTTGAGCTTTACCTACTCTTGATCAAAGTCAGGAGCAGGTTATCATGGACTTCTCTCATTAATCAAGCAAGACAAATTAGAAAGCTTAGGAGTCTTGAGAGACTCACGATTGCTTTTCAATGATGAACTGCTCTGAAATTCAAACTCAGAGTGGAGAAAGTTCCAGTTCTGATATCAAAGGTAGTCTCACACTATTGAAGGAATCAATGAACTCCTGTGCATCGAACAGCATTTTTTGCCACATTTGAGACTGGCAAGAGGAGACACTCTCCATCTGGTTGAACTGGAAATAAAATAACCTAATTTAATGCTGTTTGGCTTGCAGAATTGATGTCAATACCAGCAAAACAGAGTGTGGAGGGGGTCCCAGAAGAGCATGTGATCGTTCATGAGGTTGTCACGGAAGAACACATGATCATTTCTTTCACAGCCAATTACTCTGTCTTGTAGGTAACTATGTTGCAGCAGACATTTTGTGTGGGGAACTACTTCCTTCTCACAGCAGGAGTAGTTTTGCATCTTCCAAATTTGCTTTGTCAAAGATGTTCATTCATAACAGACAAAAAGTAAATGGAATTTAAAAACACTTATGTGAATTCACTTTCATCTGTCTTTCTTTGGTGTGTCAAAGTGTCAAGTCTATTTTTCTTCACTCACATAGCTTGTCTCCTTGACTCAGATTCTAATGGATGATTCAGAAGATGTGATTCAATGTCTAAAACTTGGCATAATGTCATTCAATGTCTAAAGTTCAGTAGTGTATCTGCATTTAGTTCATTCAAAGTTGCAGTTTCACAAGGAAAATACTTGATTTCCAATGTCCCCATATTGTTATTCAGTGGGTTAAGGCTGTGAGAATTCAGTGCTGTAAAGCACCTAAGTGATGGAAATCCTGAAAGTGAACATATGGTTCCAACCGGAAATGATACTGAAGCTGTTACTTCACTAATCATGACACGTAAGTGCTCTCAAATTCAGCCTTCCCCATAAAATGAGGCTTTTACTCAATATTCAACATCTCTCGACTGTGATCAAGTTCTGGTCATCTCGTCTTGATGCAATATTCAAATATAAAAGAATGTAGTGGTGGCAAAATCTATAGCAGCTAGAGAGCATGGCTGGCTGCTCTTCTAAATAAGATGTGACAGAGAACCTCAACTAATCAAAATTGTTTGATTGATGGTTGTCAACAGGGCTTCCATCTTGGTGTGACTGTAATTAGGTCACCTACATCTTTAGGATAAGTCCAATGGGGCAGTGATCACTCCCATTGACATCAGGAAGGATGTATGAATCGTAAACACGATTTGCGAGTATTTCTGAGACAAGGAAATAGTCCAGCCGCCAACCTGCCAAGTAACAACTAAGTTTCAAACTGCAGATCATGGAAAGTGCACCATCAGTAATAAACATCCTTCACTCAGAGATGTGCCTTGTAAATAGATCAGTTTGCCTCTGTTTTCTGTGACGGACAATAGATACAGAAGAAAACCCAGAGAGATAAGTCACACAAACCAATGAGTCATGCAATGACAGCACCAAGTGACATCCATTAAAATGTTTCTTTTTGTCATAACACAAAGCACAATGCATCAAGAAATGGTTCTATGAGATTTTCTGGAAAAGTTCGTGATCAAGTACTTACCTTGATTTTTAGGGCGGGCACCACTGCGGTAGCCCCAGTAGGTGTAGCCAACTGCATTGGGATGTTGGTTTCTAAATGTGTCCACAAATCCTTTCTCCAGAAAATTTCTTGCAAATGATGCCCTTTCTTCAGGTGTGTAGCCTGCACTTTGTAAGTTGCCCTGTCTCAAACCAAACCATAAAGCATGTTTGTAGCAGTGTTTTTTTTGGGGCAAAATCGACCTGAAATATGATTTTGACCTATACAAAGGATTTTCCATGGAAAAAATGGCCCAAATTCGCCAGATTTCAAAAAAAAAGTTTCCAAATCATCAGGTTGTGATAAGTTCCAGTAGGGAGCCAAGAATATAAACACTAGTTTGTAGGGACTTACAGTAAAATTGCTGGAATGCAAAAGTCATCACACTATCATCATAAAGTGGTTAAAAAGTGGCCTCCTGGAGCTCAACTAAATTACAGATTAGCAATAGAGCACTTCGATTTACAGCAAAAACTCTCAATAAACTAAAGCATTTGCTAATGAGGGTTAGGGGTCTGTACATCAGGATGGTGAATATCAATTTCTTGGTGTGCACAATTCAAGTCGCCTGTCAGTATGACTGGTTTTGTCTGCTCCAACACCTGTGGATCAGAACGTGCATTCTCTGATTTGAGCAAACTAAGAATTACTCCGAACAAACAAAATCCAAAGCACTTCACTGTAGACCCTAGAAATCCTTCATGCTACAATTGGATGCAGTTCAAGCTCAAAAAGTACAAGAAACGTTCTTGAATGAAACACAATGCCTGAAAAGCCTACCTTTAGGTAATGACTAAGATCAGGGTCCCACTTCTCAGTGCGATAAGTCTGTCATCAAAAATTCACTTTCAAAAACATAAGTGGATTTATTCTTCACCCATGTGCGTATATACACTTCCATGGTGAAGATGCATTTGCACTATCTGAAATTCACAAAAAAAACCAGTTCAACAAATATCTTTCATAAGAATAGAGAAATTTCCGTTCTCAAGATGAAGAAGAAACAGCAAGGTTAACTCTTCCTCAGGAAGCCACAGAGAACCAAACAAGGGAAGACAGAAACAAACAAAAAACAAAAAACACACACCGGTGTGAACAAAAGTGCCAGTCTCACACCTGTTCAGGGACCATCAACAGTAGTATGTATGATAGTGACTTAACTACCACAACTTCCCCACTGACTTCATCAGCTCCCTATAGTGGGTAAAGGCCAGTGACAAGCACCAACCTACAAACTGAGTTTCTGCTGCAATTCCGGAAGCAACTGGAAGACTCAAGCCATACTACTGGCTAGCAAGAGACCACAACAACAATGACAAGACAAAGAAACAAAGAAAGACAGAAAGTCAGTTACATCTCCAACTGTCAACAAAATTGCTTTCAGAATTGTAATTGTATTTACTCTTCACAATACCCATTACATGCACATATTTTGAAGATGCAATTTGCACTATCTGAAGTTCATAAGAAAACCGATTAGGCTTGTGGAAGGATGTGAACCACAGAGGGTTGACTAGCTACATATGTCAACATAGATTTAGATGGGCAAAAACTTGCACAAATTTGAATCAGCTAATACAGCTTACAAAACCCAAGATGCAGAAAACTATAAACAAGCAACTCTCCACGTATGAGATTGAGAAACATGATATTTGCAATGCAGACAGATTCTAGAGATCCATTGGGTCACTTCAATTTTTTTCAAAAATAACATAAGGAATATGGAGATACCAGTCTGTTATTGCCAGAGTTGGGGACATAACCAACAACAATGTAGAAGTCATTGAATTCTGCGGTAATTACTCGCCCCTCGGTATCATGCTCTGGAATGCCCAGTCCATATCGCACAGATAGAGGCTTATTCTGCACTTCCCTAGAGTCAATAAGAAGCCATTCTAGGTTGGTAACACAACTATATATAAATATATATGTCCAGCAAACCTCAGAATATTTGAACAAGTTTATATCTACAATACAGATACAATACAGATAATTCTACTGTGGTCAGAATTCTTACATTTGATACAGATAATTCTTACAGATAATTCAGATACAAATACAATACAGATAATTCTTACACGAGAGATGATGGCAGTCCCTGAGTATCCGAGTTTACTAGTACTGCAGCTCCAACTGCTTTCTGCATAGCTTTCTGACAGAGACTTTTGTATCTCTTCAACATGCTTCTCCTGTCCATGGAGGACAATTACACAAGTTCACAGTAAGGCATCATACAGAGGAGGATAGGATAAGGATAGAACTTCAAATTTAAAAATAAAGCTCCACAAGATCCTTGAAAAAAGTAATCAAAGGATAACAACCACAACAGGTATAAAAACTGCAGGAACATGAAGACAGCAGAAAGGAATTTTTCAGAGACAGCAAAACAACACATTCCAGAGATAAACCCAACAGATTATCCATAAGAACCATGCTCACAGTATGTTCACAGAAAGCCAAAGGGCACATGGCAGCACAACAAGATACTTAGTGTCATAGTCCAGACAAACCCCACAAGTTCAAGAGGTAGGAAAAACAGTAAGGACTACATTCTTAACAGTCAAAGATGTGCAAAGACTCATTTGCAACAGCAGAAGAAAGGAAGAAACTTGGATACCTGTAGTTTTGTCTCTTGTAGACAAAGAATGTCAAAATCCTCTCTAAGGGCCAGGCGAGCAATCAATGATCCATGTGCGTGCTCAACTCCTTTCTCTTTCAAGAGTGCCCGTAAGCCATTCACATTCCATGATAAAAGCTTCATGGTATTGTCTGAGGTTGCTGGTGGTGATGGCCTCATTAACGCAGGATTATAAGCCACCCAATGAGGCTGTGGTTTTCTATGAACCAGAATTGTCCAAGGATAGTTTTCTCCATTTGTCTCTGTCAAAGCACTCAGAATCCTTTTTGGGAGGCTCTCTCTCTTCTTTCTTTTGGATGGAGGATCCCCTACCTCATCTGCATCAGCAGTGTATTCTGCCAAGTCAGGGAGGTCATCTTGTCCCCTCTGCTTCTTTTTCTTCTTCTGTTTTGGTCCCAGACATTTGTCATCCTGTGGGTTAGTCTTATCTCCAGCTTCCATTTGGATTTTTTTCACAACACTTTTGGTTATGGCTGCATTTGATTGGTTGGACTCATGACTAATTGGATTTTCGTGCAGATCTGCAATAAAAATTTGAACCATCAGACTGGAAAATCTTGTCAAGAGGTCATGTTTAAGTTCATAGCCAAAGAAATGTGATCTCAACCTCTGAACCCCATGACAAAAGTGACAATCACAATGTGTCCATTGCCATATTCAGTGATCTGGAGGTAAGAAGCAGGACTGGGCTTACAAACCCTGGTGTCCAGAGCTTGAAAAATCTCTTTATCACAGAATTCAGTGCATCCTAATACTACACCCTGTTATTATAGCAGAAACTCACTTGTGGAAAGCCAGCTTCTTACTTCTGTAATGAGCTCATCCTTACGGCCCACAACAGATTTCCCCATCTTCCTGCCAAATAGAACCACAAAATCCAAGGATAAAAGACTTGAATGCAGAAAGCAGTCGCTGTTGGATTGATTCTTTGCAAGATCTGAAACTCAAGTGCAAAAGCTATTTAAACAAGCCTGATGAAGATAATTTGCTGGATTGCAGTATGAAAATGTGATGCAGTTAAAATTGAAACATTTGATCTGATTCATTTGCAGAAATCACAAGTTGCCAATCTGATGCAATCCCAACTTGGGGGTAAAGACAGACCTCATGTATTCACGAAGCTCCACAACTGAGAGAGTGCTGAGTTTGCCAGCATCCTGTAAAGCTTTCAAATGCAACTCCCAATGTGTATTTTTGCTGTCATTGACAATCTTCTGAAGCACATGACATGAATGAGTACTGCATTAATAATGAGACCATGCTTGAATTCTTTGCAAAACCATCAATAGCCTGCACAAGGTACCAGATCTTAAATCAAGAGAACAAATTTCTGTCATTGATAATAGCAAAGCACATATTTGAGCATGTGTGTTTACTCTCTCATGCCTATAGATGAGAGAAAAAAGTCAATTAGCTGCCAACTTTGCACTTGTACCTCATGAGGCTCCGTAAAATCACTGGACTTTACTGTGAATTCTGCCTTGGCATCTTTCTTTTCCACTTGCACTGAACGAACTGAATGTGTGGTAAGTTTTTCACTTCTTAGTTTCCTATGATGGGTCATACTTCCAGTGACAGTATGCCTTGTGCAATGTACATGCCGCCTTTTATCCCCTGAACAATAGTTTCCTGAGCTGGAAGTCAATGGAAATCTTCCAAGCTTAACAGCTCCACACCTGCCAGAAGTCATCAGGTTCTTCAGAAAACAGTCAGAGTTGTCTTTGCTCTAAGAAGAGATGCGCAATTAACAACCCTTGTGATAGGCTGCGGGTCAATGGAGTTAAGGAGTTAAGACTAGTCTCTGGGATAGTACATTTGATCATTCAAGCTCCGCTGTCTGAACTTTGAAATTGATGTTCCGTTTAAGCTTGGGAGTAGTTAGAGATCAATCAGCAAGAAGTGATCAGAGTCTCAAGGTTCAAGAATCAAAGTTCGGGTTTGAGGTTAGTAGATAGGATGAGGCAAAGGTTTGGGGTTTAGGGTTTAAGGTCCAGGGCTTTTGCCTCAAGTCTAGCCTCAAAGGGATCAGAAAAGAAAAAGAACAAAAGCTCCCCACTCCTATATCCTGCTGGCTGTAGAATTATCCAGCTGCTGCTGCTGCTGCTGATCCTCTGCCAAATCCGATAGAAAAAAACAAAAAATTGAAGACTACTGAGGTTTCTAATTAACAACGGGAGCTGACATTCTTCTGGCTACCAATGGAGTTCCGAAACAAACCTGGAGAATTGGGAGCGCAGTGAGGAAGATGGTTGTAGTATAGGAGATCGATTCCACAACGAAGAACTATGGGAGCTACAGCACCGCAGCTGACAAGTGAAGTACGTCTGTAAAGGCAACCGCACAGAAAGGAGGAGGGAGAAGACGGAAGAATAGGGTACGTCCGAGCAGCGACAGAACCGCGAAGGAAGTATTCGTGACCACAAATTGGGTGCACAAAAACTACCTCCCTTGCTTTGCAACGTGCTCAACATCCAAGCAGATCTTTAAACCCCCGAAACTCCCAATTCACTCAATGCAGACAATAACAAATATTCAATCTCAATTCTACGGGAATTGGAGAGAAAGTCAGATCTCGCTTGAGCATTCCCTTTTTGCCCAGCCTTTCCTCCCCCAACCGACACTCTCAAAATTCCTCGCAACTTTTGCGAACAGCTAGCACAGAAGAAGCACTGCACACAGACAATGTATTCTTGCAGTGCAACCCCGTTTTAGGGTTAGGGTTTGGGGATTTGTAGGGGGTGGAGAATGAATTAGGGTTACACAGAGGGCTGCCGAATTTATGTCTGGGCCAATTCACAAATTTCCACATTTTGTGGAAATTATATTAATTCATAATTGCTCAGTTTAAATCTCAGAATTTTGAAGGCCTCAGGACTCAAGAGTAAGTAGGTTCTTTTTCTTTTTCTTTTTCTTTTTCCCCCCAATTTTTTTATGTTGAAAATTTGTCAAAAATTTTCCAACAAATTTTTTAGATATTATATACAAAGGAAAAACAGAATTTTCCAATTTTGTCCCAAATTTTTTTGGAAAAAAATTACAAAATTTATGCATACTTGTAGTGTAATATCCTTCCCACTCTGAAGAAGTAGGCATAAGAACCTCTTGCCCTTATACACCATGTGATCTATGTATGTATATGTGATCTATGTATGTGTATGTTTAGGTTCATGATAACATTTGCATGGGGCTTCTTTTATTATGGGTGAAGCTCACATATTGGGAAGAGCCCCAAATGTAGGGCCACATTTGGCTATGGCTTTCTCCAAACCTCTTTCTTTCAAGAGTGCCCCCACCATAGGGTTTTACCCAATGTTGGGCGGGTATCAACATTTTTTTTAAGTAATCGACTATTCCAATTCTTTCTTTCGCTTTATTTTTCCCAAAGAATTGGGATGGTTTTATAAAAAAAAGTTCTCACTTTTTAAAACCCTAATTTCATTCATATTAGTAGGTTATATTTAAATGGTTCTTTTTTAAAAAAAATCAAGTATTTTAGACAACTTTCTCAACACTAGAACCAAATGTTTCACTACAAGTTCAAGAAATATAACAA
>Ga0209208_10002826_pt1 | contig 24951 bp, 23 predicted proteins | sample S1TSphfallax_3_FD_187694 | JGI IMG/M metagenome (GOLD analysis project Ga0209208, IMG submission 187694) | Host-associated microbial communities from peat moss isolated from Minnesota, USA - S1T2_Fd - Sphagnum fallax MG (SPAdes) (version 2) | ecosystem: Host-associated > Plants > Peat moss >...
AAAGAAGAGCTCCCTCTTCTCCCTCTTTCTCCCTCAACCCAAATCTACAATCAGCTTGAACTAATGTTGTACAACTACCCAACTCTGGAGCTCCTTGTCCTCTTCTCCCTCTCAAACCCAAACCCCACGAACACCAAATACAACTAAGTACATTGCAAAATGCTAGCAGGCCATTGCATCCTCCACCAGGGCCAAGAATTTTGGCTTTCTTTGGCAATTTGGTCAATCAACCTAATCACCTATGGTGTTTTTTTTTAGTGTTAATGTGCACAATAAAGCTCTAGGGTGCAAACATTTCCAAAATTTGGGGCTGGACTCTATTTAAACACACTTTTTTGCAAACTTAGATGATGTTAATGTTTGTGTAACTTGATGTAATTAAATTATTATTTATGTAATTATTTAAAGATTAAGTTTGGTAATGTTATTGGTGGTTGGATTTTATAATTGAATTATGGTTTGGTTATAGTTGTAATTAATGTGCATTCATTCACACATAAATTATTATGTGAAAAGTTTTTATTATATCAATGTGCATATTTAATCGCATGGGAGTTATGTGATGTGTAAACTTTATAAATTTTTTTGTTTGATTTCATTTTGATTATTATATAAAAATTGTTTGTGATATTTAAAAACACCTTCATTTGAAGAAAACAAATTATCATATGAATGCAAAACTTTATGGAATAAAATTATCAAGGGAATTGAGATTTTAATCCTAAAAAATTTCAACATAATTTATGTGAATGTGAAATTCATGATAGGAAAATAATGTGACATACTAATTATACATAGAAAATAAAGAGATGAAAAATATTTGTGCAAACAAGAACATAAATTTCTATAATTATATAATGAACATACATTGTTTCGATCTTAAACTCACTTGTGACTTACACCCACCCTTCTGTCACAAGTTTAAAACAATGTTGGTTGATATTTGATAAATTGTCACCTTGTAGAACAAAAATTGTGCTACAACTAATATTGTTGACAAATTTGGATGTAAATTTCATGAGGCTTGTCTTGGAACAAATTTTGAATACAATCACTTGAATAACAAAAAAAGTTATAACAATATCTCTAGAAATATAATGAAACAAAATGACATGAATGTGTTTGTTGCTGTCAATGTCATGAGAAAATCATGATTTCGAATCCTAGAATTTTGGTGTTAAGATTTTTAAGAAATCAATCAACAATTTAAAATTACAATATTTTTTGTGAATGGATTCAATTTAGTTATTGCAAAGAATCTAAAGCACCAATAACCCCATATTGAAATGTCAATGTTTTATGTGTTGGATATATTTTGTACATGTTGACAAAACTCACATTTCAATTGGTTCCCTTTTAATGCAATTCACATTTTCAACATGCCCAATTAAAATGTGCAAATTTCAACTTCCAATTTTTTTCTTTCCAAGAAGTCTTACATGTCAATGTGAACTGCATTTAAAAAGGAATTGCAATGTCATGTCAAGTTGCATATGCCATTCTCGTGCATTGAAACTAACATACACCAATTAGAGCTATCATTATTTTATGGCTTTCTAGCTTTCGTTCTTTGCCATAAAACCTAACATAAGACCAAGGAGGTATCATAATTATTATGGCTTTGCAACTTTTATTCTAGTACATCAAAGTTACCCACTTAGATGTCCTAAAATTATTAAGATTTTGCAACTCTCTTTTTAATGCATCAAAACAATAAAAAACCAATGGGCTACCACAATTAATATAGTTTTTCAACTATCATTCCCATGCATCAAAGTTAAGAGGTATAAGGTTAATCGGAAGCATCAACGATTACCATAACCTAGTAGCTTCCAATTTAATGCATGAAAGCAACAAAAGGCAAATGAGGCATGAATTATCACAATTTGTAGCTTTCATTATGCCAATGAAGTATCACAAATATCAAGGTGCTTGTAACTTTTATTCCCAACTAACGCATAAGGAAAATAAGAAATATTACTATTGTCATGGCCTTTGAACTTTCATTTTAATACATGAAAACAAGATAAATGTTCATTTTTAGGTATCACAATTATCATGGATTTGTAGCTTTCTTATTGAGAGATTGTATTGCACTTGAAAGGCTACCTAAAAATATTGGGGAATTGTCCAAACTCAAATGTTTGGATTTATATGCTCAAGTAGATCTAGAAAATGTTTTGTAACAATTCCCTTCTTAGTTGCAAACTCTTTTTTTGCAACCTTTGTCCCATGGAAAAATAAAAACAAATGTAATTATATAACATTGTTAAATTAAATCATCTTTCATCTTTCAAGAAAATTCATTTACAAACCATAGAAATCCAAATTCAAAACACACATGACAATCACTTATTTTTTCTTTATGTTTTAAAATCTCAAACACAAAGAATGAAACTCCAAAACCACACTATAAAAATAAACCCTTGAAACACAAAAAACTAAAACCTTGTTCACACTAAATTGAGTTCCAACTATGAATACAAATTACAAGAAACTAATGTTCAACAACAAAATACCTAAACAAATGGTGAGAATTCCCCTATTAAAAAATTTGGCAAATATTTTTTTAAATAAAAAATTTGCAATAAATGTTTTATAGCTCACAAATGTGCAAATTTTGCCCCAAAAATGTGTAATATGTAACTAGTAAGGTTAGCTAGTTCCAAGATGTAAGTTGGGTTTGTATCCAATTCTTAACAATTAACCAACCATTTTGTAAAGTGAAAATATTTATTAGAAGAGTAGCCATGGGTTACGCAAATCATTTTAAGACTGGATTCCAAATGAGAAAACCAAAGGTTAGATAAGTCCAACCTTAGAACTAGATGATGGTTGTAAAGGCTTGTTTTATAAGGTTTGGTATAAAAAGTTAGAAGTCTTTAAGATGAGATTATTGATATTGCATATTATGATTATTTTTAAAAATGGAAATATTGTATCACCCATTATCATTAAGGATTATGACTTGCAATCAAATGAAGTTAAATATTATATTTTTCATTCTCATTGAACATTATGATTTGCAAAAATTTAGGATATTATCATACTATTGACCTTAAACATATAGCCATGTGGAGGTTTCTACTAGAATGATAATATTTTTTTCATCTAAAATTTAACATAATATTCAACCCCTATTACAATATAAAGAATACTTTGGATGCATGTACTACATATTTGCATTCTCTTTAAAGGGCGACAAAACATAGAGGCATTCGTGACCAAACATGCACACGTTTGTTCTAGAAAATTAAACATAATGTGTCACTCGGAATAACTATTAAAGTAGCTCCACACATATTAGGCATTTGCCCTTGCAACACTATTTCTCCCATCCAAGATTGTTGTTTTAACAAGATGTGTGTAATGAACCATATTGTGATTCTAGGTTTAGGGGTTGAATTTTTGAATTAAAAAAAAGTTGTAATATTATTATCATTGCCTCATGAAAAGTGTGGTGATTTGGGATTCATATGATAAATGAAAACCCATAAATCCTTACCATAACCCATTTTTTTCACTCTTGGACTTGCATTATGTAATAAAATTATTTGCAAAGACAAGTAAACCTAGAATTAGAACCTTGGATTTCCTTGAAATTATGGATAATAATCAAAATGCAAGATAAAACAATGCCAAATGAATATAATGGAGGAGGAAATTCACTTGGCATTTCTCCTAAGATTTACCCATATTATGGGATACTTAAGGGCTACTTAAAGCCTATGTAAAAGGGTACTTAATGATGATCAAAAACCCACATAGGGGACTACCCCTAAAAGGTTATCTAGGGAATATGTAGGGAGACACCTAAGGGCTTACATAAGGGGCCACCTAAGGAGACACCTAGATGCTTAATTAGGTTATAGGATATTTAAAGGCTATTTAAGGGACTACACAAAACCTACTTGTGAGGCTAACGAGGGATTTCTTAAGTTAAGGATACATATGGATTATCAAAGAGATTACCTATGATTGATTCCTAGTGCAAAAGGGGGCTAGATAGTGCATACATAAGGGGCAACCTAGGAGTTACTGAAGACTAATTCATAGCCTTTATATAGACTTTATGTAGTTTTAAAAGTAGGTCATTAAGCAATTGTGAAGTATCCCCTAACCTAGGTAGCCTCTAAGTAGTTCCTAGGTAGGCCTTATGTAACCTCTAAGTGAGCTCCTAGGTAAGCCCTCAATAACCTCTAATGTAAGCTTTGTATCATCCTTGTCTCACATAGGTAAGTGAGTAGGTTGCCCATGGGTGAATAGGTAAGTAGGTACCCCATGGGTAAGTAGGTAGGTAGCCCAAAGGTAGGTAGGTAAGCCTTAACCTAGTTAACCCTCTACCTAAGTAATCTTCCAATTTATTTGACCATAACCTTCTACTAGGTCATAGTCTACTTTCTTTTAAAAAAAAAACATGATGATCATTTTGGGGGAGTTCATCCTTAGTTCTAAAGAGTGGTCCTCACTTTTATGAATTTATGGATAGCTCACAAGGGAGGATAAATGAGTCCGAAGTCATGCCCAAAGTAAGGATTACTTGAAAGATAACTTTAATATGTTTTAACTCTTTAATTTAAGGGGTTCATATTCAAATGGATTAGGTTGCATAATGGATCATGTCATAAGGTACAACCTTTATGGAATGGATGAAGACCAATCTTGATGATCCTAATAGAGATGCAATTTATCACCACTATTTCCCATATGATATAAAGCAAGAAAAATATAAACTGTACCCTAACTTCTTGCATTCATTTCCATATTCCTCAGAGCTTTGAATTGTGTTTCTACCATCTTAGCTTGTGAAAGTTACAAGCACCCTGCGAAGTTGTTTATAAAAAATTAACATTGCTAGAAGAAAATTACAATCCTAAATTTAGAGAATACGCAAATTATTCACAAAAGAAACATAGAACAATTCAGTCTCTTTGCATGTGTTCAATCCTGGGCAGAAAGTTGCCCAGAGTGAGTATATATCTCGCACTTACAGAAGGCTGTAGCAATGGATCTGAAGCTTTCTTCACAGAGATGGTACCCCTGTTCAAAATGCCAGAACCAATTCAATGTTTGCTAGACCGATTCCAAATCTTCACCCAAGTTCCAGACTTAAGCATCCCAAAATATAGATCTAGCAAGCAATTCACCTGATTCCCCTTACTAACAATCCTCTCACATGGTCCATTGTACCTGCTTTGTAAGACTGAGATAACTATCAACATTTCAAGGTGCCCAAAAAATGTCCACACCAGGTAAGAAACGTTTGTTGCAACTATGTAAGCAAAAATTGGCAGCAACCAAACTTTTGGCCCATAGATCCAAACCTCAATGAAAGTGGAAAAACTCAGTAGAGACCCCTAGTGAGACAGATATAGTTTGGTTCCACATTCTATACTCACCCAGAACTTCTCAAGTGTGCAAGTTGGTCTGTTCACTTCAGACCCCTTTAAAACAGACTAGTAAAATTTCTTTATATGTCATCAGGGTCATAAACTCCCTCAAAACCCAGATGATAGCCAAATAAAGGCAAACTATTTCAGATCATCATAAGTAGAGTAAACCCCACAATTGTAAGTATGTTTATAACCAGATTAGACCTCCAGGAGTAGAACAGATCTCACATTTTGACATGTATTTGCTCACCAGATGAGACCATATTTCAGGGTTGAACCATACAACTAAGCTTCAAGCATGGGATCTACTCTGGACAGTGAAAATAGCAGTTTGCTGAATCTCAGAGCCTGGAGGTTAGCTTTACTGGCTTGGAAGAGTGACCAGCAATGAAGTCTTTGCATTGCAGCAAAATCTTCTGGCTTCATTCCAGCATAATCCGTGTGTGCCCGTTCCTGGAAAGAAGAAAATCAATCATCCCACCTTTAGCACAAGAGATATTGATTCACTATGGGACACTCCAGCATCTACAAACTCTTTATGGTACTTTAGACAACAGCTCAATTTCGGTTTCCCAGTGTCTGGGACTTTGTGAGACATTTGTTGCTAATGGTGACTGGAGGGTTCCCACTCAGAATCAAGAGACCTCATGGCTGGATAGCAGAAAAAAAATTGGTTATGAAACCCTATTGCAAATCAAGTGAAATATTGTTAAGTTATGGGAGTGCTGCAAACATGATCAGATCTCAGAGGTGCATAGGTCAAACCATAGCAAATGAAGAAAATGAAGCTGCTTCATTATGCACTTGCATATTTGCAGGGGCTTGATTGGTCATATGATCATCCTAAATGGTGATCAGGCTACATACCTTCTCAAGCTTGAGGGCCTCTCCAAAAGGAAGCCTAAAACCATCATTGATGATAGCCTTGTATTTCAACATCATTCTTTCCTGATTTTTAAGAATGGCTTTGGCAATTGCCTTTGGCTGTATCCAACAACTCAATGAGGGTAAGCACTCAACTCACCAGACCCCATTACTCTGCAGTCTGTGCATCTACAGACTCAGCTGTTAATGACACTTGCCTGGCCCTATGTGGGCCTATTACATGAGGTAGGTTTTGTGACAACCCCCATGATGGAAATATACCAAACCTGCACCAGTGACATAATTTGAAATGAATCTCGAGCAAATAAGTCATGGACATTCCAAAGATGACCCACAATTTTAGCTACTGTGGTCTAGATTGAAAACGCACTTAGCATGTGCATTGGCAGTGATACTTGCAACAAGGGATATCACAGGTTAGTGCAATCTCAAATCCTACTGTAGTGCAACGCCTGTTGATGGCACCAATGATGGGTTTCCGACACTGCTCCATTTGTGCAACTGGGTCCTTATCTTCATTTTTCACATCGCCCTTGAAGACTGCTGCTGCTGCTGTCAGATCCTGCCATCATCAACCATATTGCTGAGAGAGAACCACTCCAGCGCTAAAAGCTCGCCCTGCTCCTGTGAGAATGATGACGTTGAAGGCAGGCCTCTGATCCAATTCCTGGGAAAGCTCCGCCAGCCGGGTGAGCATATCCTTGGTGAGGGCATTGAGAGCTTTGGGTCTGTTGAGAGTGGGCAATTCCACCGCCGCATACTTCAAGCCGTATTTGATTCTCAGCCTTATCTTCTGCCATGGCATTGACAAACTCCTTATTCTCCATCTCTGCATCACTAGTTTAAACCTGTCTCAAGTTATCAGACATCTGAATTCCCAACTTTCTGATCGCTTCTCTCGTGCATGCATGGACTACGTCAAAAGCCCAGAGAGTACACAGAAAGAAAATTCCACAGAGTTCAAAGAGTCTCAAGCTAGGGTTTCAGCTATATACTTTGATATATCATCGTCATTGGAACTTCGATTTTTGAGAAGACCATCTTGTTTCTTTCTATTTCTGAGGAATCGAAGAGAATCAGTGATGAAGAAGATTGTCGTAGTTGCGATTTTTCTCATGGTCTCGTTGAATTTGCAGGTGCATCTGGCACGGAGTGAAAGCAAAGGAATTGCAGGAGCTGCAGAAGCCGCAGCAAACAAGGATGATGATGATGCTGATGCTTCGAGCTTTGGGTCAGGGTCTGACGACACTGCCATGGTTCTTCTCCACAATGGGTATGTTTACACTCCGAGATTCTTAGGAAAGGCGCATGTGTTACTGGCAGGCGGATCAGTAGCTGCAATTTTCAAGGATGGAGATTTCCCACTGGCTAACTTCTCGGGATTGCCTTGTTTGAAAACCATTGATGTGGAAGAAGGGTTTGTAGTTCCGGGCTTGATTGACATGCATGTGCATGTCACGGGTGGAGGAGGAGAAATGGGTCCTGCTAGTCGTACTCCAGAAGGAAAAATCTCTGAGCTTCTTGAGGCTGGCATTACCACTGTTGTGGGCATTCTTGGAACTGATTGCGTCTCCAGAAGGTAGGTTTCTGTTCTCTTTCATACCCTAACCGTAACCCTAAATCCTTGTGTCACAAGGTTGGCTTCAAGTAGATCCCCCATCCTGAACACTACTATGTCCTGAGCCCTAGAAGCAATCTGCATGGTTTTCCTGGTGTGCAAAAATATGCAATTCCTTTCAGGTAAAGCAGAGAGCACTGTTGAAGTCATGATTATCTGCTTTGCAACCATTCCAGGATTTGAAAGATGGCGTGTTTATGTTTTTTCTTTTAAGAACAATGGGCATCGATTTGTGTCTCTGGCAGTTGTATGACAAAATTCCAGAATCACTTTTTACAGCCTTGAGAATTTGCGGTCAAAAGTAGCAGCTCTCCAAGATGAGGGGATTACGGCATGGATGTGGAGTGGATGCTACCGAGTGCCATCTCCAACGCTCACTGGCTCACTAGTGCGTGACATGCAACTCATTCAAGAAGTGATTGGTGCAGGCGAGATTGCCATCAGTGACCACCGTAGCAGCTGGCCCTCTACTCAGGTTGGTTTTGATGTTTTGACTCTCACCCTGAAACCCTGAATTGTGAAATCTTGATGGGCTGCAAATCCTTATATTAGAAACCCTTTATCTGAATGGGCTTTGAGGTCAAGGTATTGTGGGTGTGAACAGGAGCTTCTAGGTTTAGTGACTGATGCGAGAGTAGGAGGAATGCTATCTGGGAAAGTGGGATTGGTGCATTTTCACACTGGCTCTGCAGCATCAAGATTGGATCCACTGTGGGCGGTTATGGAAGCCAGCAAAGGTGCCATCCCCATCACTCAAATGCTCCCGACACATATCTCTGGCAGAGGTCCTGGCCTCCTCCAGGTCTCTTTCTCTTGCCTGAACCTTCTCATTGAACTTGTCAATGAAATTTCATTGTTGTGCATGGAACCCTGCAGCTCTTCCTGTCCCACCTGCATACCAGACTTCCTGTACCATGCTACCAAATTCTACTAGAGAGAATAAACTCATCAATTGGTTTCCAGGCAGCTGAGGAATGGGTAGCTCAAGGTGGACGGGTGGATTTCACTGCTGATCAAGATGGCGAAACTCAATCATTCAATGCATTGATGGATTGGGGCAAACGTTTTGGCAATGCTGCTCTTACTGGTGTGTCACTCTCCTCAGATGGGTTTGGGTCACTGCCAAAGTTCAACAGCAAGGGAGAGCTGGAAGAGTATGCAGTAGCTTCCCCTAGTGCAAATTTGGACACCATACGCAGGCTTGTGCTTCAGGGTGGCTGGAAACTGGAAGATGCGCTTGTGTTTAGTACCACCAACCCTGCCTCTTTCTTAGCCTTCAAGAACAAAGGTTCAGTTTCTCTCTCTGTCTCCCTCTCTCATCCTATCTACATGTACACCACAGTGAGGTGATGAAGAAAAGAGATTCCATCATTCACCTATTTATGAATCTACGATTTGGGTGTCAACAGCTTGTTTCTTGGGGTATGTGGAACTGGATCTCCATTTTTTTCAAACAATTAGCTTTTTGTTGACGTTTGGAAGCTCTAAGAGCTCTCTGACATTTGGTAGTGTTTCTTGATGTGTTGGAGTTACAGTAGGATGTTGATTTATTCTGTGGTTTTGAAAGTCATGAACTCACTCTATACTCATATTGGGACAACCAAATCTTTTGTGTTGACAACAAACACCCATTATGGATCTGACCTTTTATTATCTGTTGCAGGAATGCTGAAGGTTGGGGGGGATGCAGATGTGGTAGTACTCAATGCACAGACACTACAACTGCAATACGTGATTGCAAGGGGCAAGGTGTTGAAGACACCTGAATGGACATATTCTGGAATGTTTGGCAAACAAAAACTTCCTACAGCATCAAGTTCCAGTCAGCCTGTTGAGCACTGTAGATATGATACCTGTAACAATGATGATGACAATGATGTATGGGTAGAAACTACATGCAAACTAACAAATCCAGAAGCTGGTACAAGATGTTCAAGCTAAAAGTTGTGATTTGGTTTTGAATAGGGCACAGCTCGCCCTTTGTTTATTGCACAGCACCTTTTCTTTCTGGTCTTGCATGGACATAACAAAATAGATTTTGTGTGTGTTTAGATTGTTTGAAGAAAAGTTCTAAACTAACTAAAGAATAATCTCTCAGGCAAACATCTTCTGAGTGTGATGTTTACAAGCAAAATTTTAAGCATTTAGGAGGTGCAGGCACACCTGATCAACCACATGATGATCACAATTGTGATCATAATGTGTCCAAAACTAACTGAAAATGAGGAAACTCAAAACAAGATTTCAATTAATCAAGTAATCAAAGTAATTAAGACTTGGGAAGCCTAATTGGGATTAGTCTAGTAATTAAGATTTGGGAACCCTGATTGCTTCTCTGTCATTATGATTACTTCAAGTAACTAGGGTTACAAAATCGCCATCAGTATTAATACCAATAAATAATTGTAATTAAAGAGGAGGTTATCCATGGCACTGTCTCAATTAAACAACTGCATAAAATCCATTAAAAAACTCTGTGATTTCCATTCTGTGATTTTTCAAGCCCATATCAATCAACATTTACCATTTCTGGATTCCAATACAAGGTTTTTAAAAAATGTATAATTTATTATTATTATTATTTTTAGGGTCCCTGAATTATGTGTTATAAATAATCTGGCGTTTTTTCTCCCAACAAAACAAATGTGAAAAAAAAAATTGAGAGAAAAAATACAACAAAATTTGTCTGAAATCAAGGTTCACCAACACCCTCAGGTGGCTGTCCCTGTGGAGATTCTGTGCTCTTGGGTTCTCCTGGGGTTCCAGAACATCCTCAAGCTGAGAGGCCCTTAGGAGGCCCTTAGGTGGCCCTCCCTCAGAAGAGAACCCACTCGTATTAAAGGAAACTCCTGTTTTTCAAGAGGTTCCTGCACTCGTGGGTGAGACCAGTTCGAGAACACCTTCAAGCTAAGGCCCTCATGTGACCCTACCTAAGGAGAACCAACTCATGAAAAGAAACTCCCCTACAACAAAATCATGGTGTCTGAGTCTAAATCTAACATTTCTTGGGTTTAATTGCAGCACTAATAAGAAGCTCAACTTAAGAAGATGAAGGTACAATGTGGGTTCTGCTAGTTCACCTTGGCTGGATTTGATTGTGGGGCTGCTCCTAAGCAATTATTTTCTCTCATTAACTTACCACCTCAAACTGTGTATTACTAATCAAGCGAGCTTCCCAGGTGGATGATACGACAACATTCATCCTCTGTTGGATCTCCCTCAGTTTCATCTATCCATCAACGGCCCTGTCGCAGGAAATTTTGAAAATGAAGGCCGTTGTCGCAACGCCTTTCTTCCTCGCTTGCTCTGTGTCCTCTCTCCTCCCTCTCGCGCGCGTGCTTCGATCGACCGACTCTCACTCTACTTCGCTAATTTCCAACACTTTTTGCTGCTGCACCAGAATCGCCCAGTTTCATTCTGTCACTCCATTTTATAATCGTCTCAATTTTCTTTTGCTCTTTTTCTGAAAGAAATTCGTAAAGTACTACTTCTGATTTCATTTGTTTCACGTGGGCGGGAGGGAGGAGGAGGAGGGTTTTGTTTTGTCGAGCTCCGGGTCTTTGTGTTCGTGTACTTCTTCGTGTGCTTCGGGTGATTTTTGTGCTTTTTTTGCTCTGTGTTTCTGGGGTTGTTGGTGAGGTTTGGGGGGTTTGGCGATTTCTATGAAGGTATTTGCGGTTGGAGGTCTCGAATTCCTTCCTGCATGGCGGACGGTGACGAACAAGCTCGAGTGGTGAACGTCGACCCTTCGTTTGCGAATGCAGCTCTGAACTCAGATGCTTTCTACTGCTCTGAAGAATACATGACAGCTCAAATCGAGTTCGTCGCTACACAGGATGAGGACTGCAGCGGCGGCGGCAGCGGCACACGGGCTGAGGTTATGGAGACGGACGACGAGGACGAAGAGCAGGATGCCCCCTCAGTGAAGAGACTGAGCCTCGAAATTCGCGACGGCAGAGGCTTTCCCAAATTCTCTCCAGGTATGTTGTCTGCAGTGCAACCCTCTTGTGCTCCACAATGCAAATCCCCTGTTCACTTCAGCGGATTCTGGCGTGAGAATCGCTGCTGCGGGGTTTCAGAGTACTTCATGGCCTCTGACAAGTTCTGTAGAGATAGGGAACACTGATGCCGAGAAACAAGCAGTAGAACTCTCAACAGCTGGATTTTCGATAGAGAATGAGAGCAAGAACCAACCTCGGATCCTTGGCTCCTTCACAGTTGGAATTCTCCAGAAGCACAACCAGCAAGGATTTGCGTTGTTGGTTGAGTTTTTCTTGTGCTTCATGGTGGCAGGAGATGTCATTCTTGCCGTGAACTCTGGTGGCTCGAAGCTGGAGGATGCGCCCACTGGATTCGAGTTCGCAGAAGACGGGTTTTTCAGTGGAGGAGATGTGTTGAGGACCGAGGAGCACATCTCTGGGGCCCAAGAGCCCTGTCTGTATCAGACTGCCAGATATGGAGACCTTTCCTACTCCTTCAAGGACCTTGCTGCCGGTAACTATGTTGTTGATCTGCACTTTGCGGAAATAATCTTCACCAATGGTCCTCCTGGAATGCGGGTTTTTGATGTCCTCTTGCAAGGAAAGAAGGTAGCTGTCTTTCTATCTCTTCCAACCCTTTATGCTTATGGCATTGTTTCCCACAGCTTTCTGCATTGGATGATGTGGGTTTTTTAGAGTCTTGGTTCTTTGCCCAGTCTAAGAAGAAGAAGTTGGACGTAGTGAGAAATTTGTAACAATCCTTGGTATCCTGGAATGTGAGCAGGTCGTATCAGAGCTCGATGTGTATGAAGAAGTGGGGTCCAACAGTGCCCTGATTTTGAGTGTGAGCACACTCGTGACAGAAGATGGAACTCTTTGTGTTGCATTTGAGGGTGTGATTGGAAGCCCTACAATAAGTGCAATTTGTGTGCGGTCTGCTCGAAAGACCAGTAAGTGTCCCATCTCTAATCTTGACCAGAACTCCAGAGAGTGGGGGGTTATGTCCTGAGATCAGATGTTGTTGTGATGTTGTCAGGAATTGACACAGTCCAGAATGTCCCTTGTGATAGGTCTAAGCTGAAATTTCTTCACTTGAGTGTGCAGGAAAGAAGGAAAGGGACTGGAACAGAAAGAGGGCTTCTTCATTTGACGGTTCACTTTTCCATCATGCAGCTGAGGCACCTTGTGATGCTCTCAGCTACATCAGTTGCTATCAAGAAGAAACTCCAGAAAAGGATGAGCAAGCTGAAGAAGTCACTGAGCCCAAGCCCCGCAGCCACCAGGTTCTGTTATCTCAGCTTTTCTACCTGAGAAGATACTTGTGCACAAAAAGTGGTGCATTTACTGAGATCCCATGACTGGATCTGTTATTCTGTTTGTGAGGTCCTGAGGACATGCTAGGGGGATCCATATGATAAATGAGCACTCTGAGCTGATATAGACTTTGTAACAGATGAAGAACAAGGGATGTAAATGTGTAAAGGAGCTTGAAGCAAAAGTCCAGGAGTTGCAGAATGAGTGCCACGAGGCCTGGATTTCCCTTCAAGATGCCAACCGTACAAATGAGATGCTTCGTGATGATCTTGTTGCCAAGTCCTTGTGTTGTGACTCCCTTGGTATTGGCTCTTCACCCTGAACACAAAAGGGTGAATATCAGTTTATGAGGAAGACATGCATGTGTTTGAGTCAGAAAATGGAAAGAATGGAACAGTAGCATTCATAATCGTTCTTATGCTGGGTGCTGCGTGTTGAGCAGCCACAGCTGTGGAGGCACAAGTGAATGAGCTCAACAAAGCTCGGTTTCAACATCAGAGATTGAGCTCCGCACTCATAAATGCCTTGTCTGAGATTAAGGTTTAAGTTACTCTGAAACTCTCACAGTTGTTGTGTTTTCTCAATATGTTGATATGTTTGCACAATTGATTTGTCCTGCTGGCAAGGCCTTAATCATTGTGAAATTGTGCCTTCTGACACCTTCTTGTCTCATGAAGGACTTGAAGAGAACCCAGAGGTGTTTATCTCATGACATGAAAAACTGGATTAGTTCTTTACCAGATGTGAGCACCATGACCACAGCTGTCCAAGCTCTTGGTAATTCTGCTTCACCCTAAACTTCTGCTGTGACCAAAAGTGCATGCTTCTTTAGTGGACACATGAATCAGCAGAAATAGTATCCAAGACATGGCTGAGAATTCTGCTTCACTGGATATTTGATGGAGTGCAGTTGCATGATTTGTCAGTGAATGAGCACCAGGACTTGCGCAAAAGGTTTTCTGATGAAGTACAGGAGCGCAAGCGCCTCTATAACAAAGTTCTGGAGCTAAAAGGTAAGTCTGTAGTTAGTTCTAACCTTATATGCATTGTTAAAGTGCTTTGATCTCTTCCTGAACAACAGCCTGAAACTGAATGAGATAGATCTTTCCCATTTATTTGTGGGTTCCACTTTCCTTTTTACATCTCTTGATAGTTGTGTTGGTGCAGGAAACATTCGGGTGTTCTGTCGCTGTAGGCCTCTGAGTGCATCAGAGATAGCAATGGGCTCAGGGTCTGTGGCAGAATTTGAATCAGCTATGAATGGTGATCTCATAATTCGCACTGGAACTGCTGGCAAAAAGCTCTTCAAGTTTGATCAAGTATTCTCACCTGATGATGGCCAAGGCAAGAAACAGCTTAGCCCTAAACCTTTAGCTGATGTTAAAATAGGCATAGCTATGGTTTGTTAACCAAGCTGATTCTTCATGTTGATGGTATTGTTCAAAACAGATGACGTGTTTGCCGATACAGCACCTGTGGTGGTGTCAGTGTTGGATGGGTACAACGTATGTATATTTGCATATGGGCAGACAGGAACAGGCAAGACATTCACCATGGAGGGCTGTGAAGGGAACAGGGGTGTAAATTATCGAACCCTAGAAGAGCTATTTCATGTGGCCTCTTTGAGGCAAGGCCTCATCAAGTATGAAATCTCTGTGAGTGTTCTGGAGGTCTACAATGAGCAAATTCGAGATTTGCTTGCCCCTCCCCTCACTGTGGACCAAACTCCCAAGAAGTAAGCTTTTTGGTCTTTGCTCAGCACCCTTCATCTAGACTGATACTTTTTTCACACCACCTCTGATCTTTCCCAAGCTTTCTGATCTTGACTTGACTTATCTACAAGATCTTTTTCCAACAGATGAGCAAGAACTTAAAATGAGGATTTTGTGAAGGTTGGAGGTAAAGCAGATGCCTGAAGGGGGTCACCATGTGCCGGGCTTGGTGGAGGCAAAAGTGCAAAGCATGGAGGAGGTCTGGGAGGTTTTGCAGACAGGAAGCAGTGCTCGAACCATTGGTTCCACCCGCTGCAATGACCTTAGCAGTCGCTCACACTGGTCTAACTTCAGTTTTCTCTTGCTTTCCCTCAACTCCAAATGCTTTGCCAGTTCAGGATTTCCACCTTTTGGCTTTCTGTGAGAGGGCTGGGTGATTATTTTCCTCTTGCATCCTGCTCTTGGCCATACCGGTGTAATATGCAAATGACATAGATCAGAGTTGTGGTTTTGCTGTTTAAGAACCCAGAGAATCAAAATTGACAAAAATATTTGTCTGTTTTGAGCAGTATGCTATGTGTGATGGTGAAGGGGGAGAGTGAAATAAGTGGTGAGTGTACAAAGAGCAAGCTCTGGCTCGTGGATCTGGCAGGCAGTGAAAGAGTAGCCAAAAGTGATGTGCAAGGCGATCGCCTCAAAGAGGCTCAATGTATCAACAAGTCTCTCTCAGCTCTTGGTGATGTAATCCAGGCACTCACCACCAAAAGCAGCCACATTCCTTTCAGGCACTCCTCAACCCAAAAACCCTACACACATAAATAAGGACAATTAACAAAGCCATCTGACTGTGCCTCAGTTACATTACATTGAGTTACACCAGGAACCTTACCCATGTTTCTATCCTTCACATGACCCCCTAAAGATAACTTCCTGATGTATTGTGGACAGATAGGCTATCTCATGCCTGCACTCATCAATCATGTGTGTGATCTTTGTGCTTATGTTCTGCAGGAACTCAAAACTGACACATTTGTTGCAGGATTCTCTAGGTATGATTTTTCTTGGTGTTTTGTTGTATAACTCAGAATTATATAATTGCATTTCAGAATTCTGGCATGGGATTTGTTGGCAATTCATATAACACATTTGGTTGAAATTGCAGGAGGAGATTCCAAGACCCTGATGTTTGTACAGATCAGCCCCTATGAGGGTGATGTTGGGGAGACCCTCTGCTCTTTGAATTTTGCAAGCAGGGTCAGAGGGATTGAACTTGGCCCAGCACGAAAACAACTTGATACTGGCGAGCTTTTTAAATACAAGCAGCTGGTGTGTGTCTTTGACCTACTGTTCAAGAGACATTCCTTAGTTCTTGCATACAGAGTCCACCCTTTACTCAATTCCTGCTTGGCATGCAGGCAGAGAGAGCGAAGCAAGATGGTCGGTCAAAAGAGGAAGCTGTAAAGAAGCTTGAGGACAGTTTACGACAGGCTGAGATGAAGCTAAAAGCAAAGGAGCAGATGTATCAAACTCTCTCAGAAAAGGTCTGATGTCAGGGTTTATCAAAGTTGACAGCATAGGTTTCATCTTTTAGAACTATTTGAGCAATTTCTGTGTTTGAGGGTTGGGTTCAGTACAATAAGCTCGGTTTGTTGATGGGAACTATATCAGGTGAAGGATCATGCAGCAGTGGAAATGCAGTGGGTGTCAGATAAGAGAGCTCGTCAAGTTCTGGAAGTGTCATTTCGAGAGCAGAAAATGGCAGCTGAAAAAATTGCTGCTGAGTCAAAAGCACTGGCCGAAAAGGCAGCAACTGCACATGCCAATGAAGTTGCAAGACTGCTTCAGCAAGTTACTGAGAAAGAAGCTAAGGTGAACTTAAGCTGTTTTCAGATCCTAAATGAAAGAGAGAAATTAACTGACATTAGCAGCCTTGTTTGTGTTGGATTACACAGTTCTATGCTTTCTAATTAGAAAAATGAAGTTTCAGACTGTTTACTGAACTTGGCAAACCCTATAGCACAGATTTGGTCCAGATCTTGCTTTGACAGCTCTTAGTATGGCATTAAGATTCAGCAGATTTTCTGAGTTTTGGGTTGTGGCACAGTTGAAGGAGTACACCCAGCTAGAAGCACAGCTGGTCTCTGAAAGGACTGCTCGACAGGGGCTTGAAGCCTCACTCTGGGAGCAGAAAATGATGACTGAGAAAATAGCAGCTGAGTCCAGAGCAGCAGCTGAGAAGGCAGCAGCTGAATCTGATAAAGCAGTCAAGGAAGCTCTTGAAAGAGCTGCCATGGCACATGCCAATGAGGTGAACAGGCTCCTTCAGCAGTGTAAGGTAAAAAAGTTGATCTGAAACGGGATTACAAAACTTCAGGTGGGGACTAATGTGTAAATGAAGTGACACTGAGTTTTTCTTTGGTTACCCTTTACGAGCTTCTTTTGATCATGACTTTCTTGGATGTCTGACCTATTTTTCTGGACATTGTGCAGGCTTCAACTGAAAGCACAACTGACATTATGTTGCACCAACCTGCAATGGTGGAAACAGGAGCAAGTCGACCACCATTGGCAGAGAAGGCAAACGAATATGTTCAGAAAGTCCCAGATCCCAGTGACCTCATGCATGATACCTATGCAGGTGACAATTTTGCAAATGAGAATGCAAATCCCCAACAATCTGTGGACTTCAATGAGCCATTTAAAGTGAGAGGAATACTGAAATCCATGCCATCAAGATTGGTCTCTCCCTCTGCTTCAAGTCTTGTTCCTGGGAAAGCCCGACGCACCACTTTTGGGGTTTCAGTGAAACCTACAGTAGTCCTGAGCTCACTTGTCCGAAGGTCTCAAGAATCAGCAAGCAATCATTCATCAGTGACAAACTCACTGAATGATGAAGACTTGAAGAAACTTTTAGATGGCACTCAAAATATGTCACAACCAGATTCTTCAAACATCCATTCATTGGAAACACCACCAACAAAATGGAAGCAGTCATCTCTGAACCGACAGTCACAGAAAAGTGTCCATTTCAGAAGTCCACTTCTGTTACCACCACGAGAGGGAGCACGGCTCGAAGATCTTGAGACAAAAACTGACCTGCTCACTGAAGCCAAGGCAAAAATGATCAGAAGAATAAGCACTGCAAAGCCACTTGGCAAACCTGCAGGTGCACAGAGAGTGATGACTCCAGGTATAAAGTCCAGTGCTTCCCTCCTGCGTGAGAAAAGATGGAACAAGTAAGAAGCTCAAACATCCAAAGCTCATGGATCAGACAGATAAATGCTCAAGGTTAGTTGCACCTAGTCTTTACAACAACCATAGCCTCATTTTCACCTACAATTATGTCTAATTCAAAGATCTAGCTCCGAACAGCAATTTTACTTGGACCAATTTTCACCATAGATAACTTCCAGGACACACAGCTAAGATTTTCAGAAGATCCAAATTGCTAAGATGTCCAAAAGATCCAAATTGAGTGAAGTGCACAAAGGGACTTCATTCCAGGTGCACAGTCAAGGCATATGCTCTTGAATTCTTGCACTTGAATTCACTTCTGTACAATATTATTGTTTGTGGGTGTAACCAGTGCCTGCAAAAACGTTGGCTGATTTGGGGGAGGGAAGATTTGAATGGCTGCAATGTTGAGTTTATATCTAGTACATTTTTTTCCTTTCACTTTTCTATATTGATTGAAAATCCAATCTAAAAATTCAGGTTAAGATTGAAGTGGAAACTTCCACACTCAGATAGATCATTTCTATCAACAAATAAGAGTTTCTATGAGTGGGAATGTAACTATTTTCATGCACTAAATGCATGCTCTCCCCAAAGAAAATAATTTGAAGACAGGTAGTTACCATAGATGTAATAAATCTGGATGTAAAACCATTGTTCTGTGATCCTAACCATAACAATAGCTGCATCAGAAAAATGCTGAAGTACATAATAACTCACAACACCAGCTGAATGAAATACATCACTAGAAAAGATATGTCTGTCTTCTACAACTCCTGTTGACTGTCAAAGATATGACTCTTATTGGCAGTGTACCTGATATACACAGCTTGATATCCATATGATGCTTCTACACTGGCAAGTTCATGTTGCAGGTAACTAAAAGAGGCAGCAATGCCTGACAAATGCTCTTGAAAATTCTTGAGATGATGTGGTCACCTTTTTAAATCCATCAATTTCTCAGTAGGCAAAAGACTACTCTCAAAAGACCTTGTATTGTTCCTGTAGCCTCAGGTCCATATACCATAGGTGGGAAATAGGAGAAGGCAGGATGAAACCAAGTGCATTTGCAGAAATTTCTCTGCTGCAGTGGAAATGAATTTATGAATTCCAGAAGAGGACCTCTTTGTCAAAAAGTTCTGGAAAACTTAATCCTCAAGCTGCTTTTTTGTTTTCAACTTTGCCAATCCTGTATGTACAACACGATTAATTTCACAAACCAACCTCTCTCACAAAAAACTGCTCTACAACTGCCTAACTGAAGACAACCGTGGAACAAAGGTGAAAATGACTACAAAGATGCCAAGCTCACATGTCATCTGTTCCATGCATAAATCTAAATGGAGTATGTTAATGTAATGGACACAGAACCCTAAAGGACTAAAAGGTATAATTTGTAAAAGCTAGTCAACCTGTAGGAAAGGAAACAAAGCAATGAACAATGCCCCTGGCAAGTAGAGTACCTGAAGCAATAGATACCAAGAGCAGAGGTAATCTCCTGAACCACACCAATTGCAAAGTGTGCATATAATGAAACTGCCAACCCCAGGAACCTGGAACATATTAGGATCTAAATAGGGGACAGTGTTCAAGTGTGAGGGTGCTCAAAACATACTACACAACATGAATATTTGATAGTAATCCTGTCTTGGACAAATGAACACAGAGAGTTACAAACAGAGCATTCCATGCTTCATAGTCATGCCAAAACACATGCAAAACCACGTGTAGTTGCACCTAATGAGAACTGAGGAAAATTGCACTCTTGCCCACAAACACAAAAAACAGGCAATATGAGCAAAGAAACCCATCATACAAGGGCAATGGTTTAAGGAAACCTACAAGCGAAAGCACAATAACCAAGTAGAACCCATGTCTCATTCACAAGTGGTTTTCTGCAGCCAACCAGACATGTTAGTTGAAAACCTTGCATTTTCAAGAATTAAGATTTTACAGTTTGGACTCGCAACTGCATTTGGAACTATTGCAAACACAAGCAGGTTATGCATTGTTTTGTCACCAATAAATACAAAAGGGAGTTACTCACTCACCCATTAAAGACTGCTGCACTCAACGCATTGCCTATGGCAAAAGGAAGATATAGCAATGCCTGATGGAAAAAAGAGTACAAGATTTAGAAACTGAATCTCAATACAACCTCCAATGTTAGAAAGAATGCTTCATCTATCATTCATTAAGATGAAAATCAACAAAACTACAACTCAGCTGTACTTGAATTAGTGCTTGCTGGAAGCTCAAAGAAATATGAAAATATTCTGTACGAGAGAATTATGTCCTGTAAACAATAGAAGTCAGCAGGCAGGGGCAAAGAAAAACTGACCGTGCACATCCCAGTCTTCAAGCCCTTGGGTTCCTCACATAAATGCGCCAATATCAATCTCCCCTGCAGATTGCAATGTGCATCTTTATTGTGATCAGAACGTAAATATTCTTAACAGAACAGGTCTCATACTGTATGAAGTGGAGGCAATACAACGTGTCACAGGCTACCATTTTTTACTATAGACTATTCTATCCTCACCTCTGTTTGTCTGTTCCTTCTTATATCAAGAGCAAGAGGGGACCAATATAGACAAATGGAGCAATCTCAAACTCCTGATGTTCAACAATCTTACATTGCACCCACCACAAGAGCCCTAAATGATACCTGACTTTTATGATACCATGACCTTAGTGTGCCAATGCAAAGTCATGAGGGAACAGGTACTTCTCAATTTCACCTAACATGGGTAAGATCAACAAACTTGGGTTGTTCTATAAACATCTAGAAGTTTTGAGCAGAGAAGTAGAGGGGTACCACAAGAAACCCAAATGCAAAGCCAGTGCCCAAGATAACCAGATGTGGCTGGTTCCGGAAGATATCTGAAGGCGATAACCACCCCCTTCAAACACAACTTCTTTGCAAATTAGCACCTCTCAGCTCAACTGTGACAACACACCCTTTTCTGGGGTGAAAGCTCTTCCATACTAGCTAGGTGAGATCTGATCATCTGTGACAGTTCTGTTGCTCAAATGAAAAAATTGGGCCCAATCGTTACCAGAAAAGTCTATATTCAAGTTGTCAGGCATATGCTGCACTCTGATCATGATGAATAAAATTGCCAGACAGGAAGAAAATAAACACCAAATACAGGAGGACAATGTACCATAAAGTGACAGCTGCTAGAAGTGCAATGAATGGCAAGAGCTGCAACCCACGCCCAGTTAGGCCCCTCTTGGAGGTTCAGCAAGTCTGGAGTTTGAAACCCAGCAAAGACCATCTATGCAAACTTGACAGGCTTCAAAATCTTCTAGCGTCTGGACTCAATCTTTGAATGGAGTATTAGTTCATGGTTGGTTCCCAACATACTACTTCACACTGGTGAACTGCATAGTATAATTCTACTCAGTTAGAGAATACTTGGTGCGTACTGTGACTAGATGAAGGTTCGGAAAGGAGGAAATAGCAACCCTCACCACCTCCTGTCCTTTGTAAGTTCAACCCTCACTCACAAGGAAGTCACTAACCAAATCCACAAAAGCTAACAGAGACTGCAGAGAGAGAATACACATCTCTAGTACTTCAGATAACTTCAAAGGGGCACAAATTTCACTGTAAATTGCTCAGAAGTGAGAGGGATGTTAGTTTACTTACCATGGCAAGCGCTGCAAGCATACTCGATTTCCTTCTCTTTACCACTTTGTAAACATTTAGTACACTACATCAGACCACACCACATGACTTGACATAAAGAGAGAGCAACACCACTAATACAGCAGCTTCATAAAGTAATGCACAGAAACCTTAAAACAAAAGCAAAGAGAACAAAATACAGTCAAATTTCCCTTCACTGCGAATCCAACAGCCAATGTTGGAATGACAGGATATTAATTGAATACAACTGCAGGTCACAAGCTAAAACAGAATCCATGTAGACACATAAAAGTCAGTGAAGAGAGCTTACTTAGAGCCAAATGTCAGTAAGACTGCAAATGGCAGCAAGAAGTACAAGACGAATGAATTCACCGCAATATCTACGCACATCAGGGTCAAAGGAACTCATAAGCCTCCCTTATATCCCAAGGTCATTAAAAACTGGAGCTGCAGTATTTGAATCCTCCAACCTCATTGAAACCACATGGCTGCTACCAGTGTAAATACCTGGAATAAAAGGCAACCTCCCAAGAAAGCCAGGAAGTGCTTCCCTGCAATTAAGTGTCCAAAATGTTGGGCCTGTATGTATAGCACAGCCCCAGTCAAAATAGCATAACTTAATTGAGTTTCAATCCTTTCTTTCCAGTTGGTGGTAAAGCAAGCATCAAGATCCACAATTATCAATCAAGCTGCCCACCCATGGTGGTCAGTCACTTGTAAAGGTGATGAACAGGATTCTCAAATTTTATCCACACCAATTGTTCTGATCCAAGAATCTATGTGAAATAATTGTGCAAAACTCAATTACCAACAATTGCTGTGAAAAAATGAGCCAGGTAGATGACCATAAGGCCTTCAGTTGGGCCATTTAATTCTGGAAGAATAAGAGTGTCTGTAAAGAAGCTGAAAAGCAACATGACAGAACATGTCAGTTGCCAACATGTGAGGTAATAAAATATCCAATGACAGCCAATACACAATTACAGAATCCAAACATCAAACATCTCACTGCAAAGACCACAAGATTACATGAACCTGACACTAGAAAAAACTTGTGAGTGAAAGGAACAAGGATCTTACCTCTCCCAAGTAGCTCCATAGAAGAGGATAGCTGCAGTTACCCAAAACCAGAAAGATAGCTTCCCAGTCATTGCTGCCGATGCATAAGCCATTGTCTCAAACTGTAAAGAATCAGCCAACATTTCATCACATCCCTGGACATTGACTGTGCAAATTTCCAGTTTATATATGTAATATCTCAAATAGACCTTGCCCAGCACTGTGCAAATTTCCAGCTAATACATGTAATATCTCAAATAGACCTGGTCCAGCACAATTTAGGTGTCTTGCCTAATTGCCCAACCATCCGAATCCAAAATCCGAAGGACTGTCTAATATCAAATAGGTCACATGAACACCATTGGTCCATCCTCTGAAGTCCCTGACACTGAAACTATTGCAACCTTCAGCTAGTAGGCCCACAAAAGTAAGAGGATAGGTGACCAACTTACTGCACAAGTAAGGGCATCACAACCTGTCAAATACCAAACAAAAACCAAGAATTCCCTGTAATAAATCAGTTTGGGTGTTGCAGGGCCAAAGAGCATCCAATAGAGCCAACAAGCCTCACACTTTCATGAGCAAGAGAAGCTCAACAAACATGACTGTAAATTTCAAATGGCAACTTGACTGCAGCCTTATGCACAGTTGACAGTAAAAGGAGAAATGACTTGGAAATACCATGGTCAAAAAGCTCTCCAAGGGGACTGGAGGAGTTGGTGCGCCTTGCTTGCTTACCATCAACGGCATCAAATGTCTGAAGAAACCAACAAAGCTTGTCTAAGCTCATACAAACTAACAATGCATACCACAACCAAGACAATCATCTGACCAGCTGAGATAATGCAATGTTTCAAAGAGGATTAGCTGTACTGAGCATCTCGCATTAGATCAAAAAACATTTCAGAGATGGACATCACAGAATTAAACCTGGTAAAGAAATAGGAGGATGCCATGGCACATGTAGACCCAAGCAGGTGCTGGAGAATCCAGGCGTGGTGAATAGATCTAGCAACATCCATCCACCATAACCATTTTATTACTGGCAGAATTTACAATCAGGAAAACCAAAAGAATTCCCCAAAACAGAAAATTCTTGGTCTGACATGGCTATAAGAAAAAGGTCCTCAAAACCCCACATGATAATGGTCACTTACATAGCTCAGCAAAGCTGACGCAAGAACAAACATGAATCCCATCAACGTTATCTGTCCCAAACCCACAGTAATGCTCAAAGGTGTCAATTCTCATCCCTGCAGCTTTGGCTATACTACTGACTATGACTTTGAATTTGAATCTCTTCTTGAAAAATTAATAAAAACGATGACCAGTGAGTGAACTCATAAGCTTACCATATTGGGCCTGGAGTGTACAGCAGCAGCCACCACCACAGCACAAAAGAATCCCCATGGCGATCAACCAAAACCGAGGGTCAGCAACAAAAGGAGGTTCACATTAACAAAGTACATATATCGAAGCTGCATCAATTCTCCAAATAAGTGAACTAGTCCCGGAACCTTTTTTTACCAGAAAGCGAAGCTGCATTAAGTCCAAAATCGGACAAAACACAGCAACACATCAAAACTCCACAAAGCGAAGAGCTGGAATGGGAAGCGGAATCTGACAAAGTGAATGGAAAATTTGGTTTAGGGGGGAGGCAGGGGGGGCGGGGAGCAAGCAAGAAACAAAGAATACATACGGCATCCAAAGAGGGAAGAAGTTGACGCAATAGCGCCAGAAGGGTTGGAACACGTATTTGGCCATGTAGGATTTGTCGACGCCACTGTACTTGTAGCGTTGCAAAGCCTCCACGCCATGCTTCCCTACGTACCCCATCTCCAGCTCAGATTCACTTACAGCTCTCAACCTCTCTTCTCTCTCCCTTCCTCTTCCCTCTCCCCTCTCCCTCTCTGTGCCTCTCTCTGTCTCCGTGCTCTTCTCAGGATGACAATTAGGGTTTTTGGGTTGACTGTGTCAGCTATTGAGCAGGATCCGAAGTTCACAACAAAACCTAGGGCTACACAGATTCGAGAAACTCGGAGAAATTTTGTTTGCTTCGGCTAATTGTTTGCAGCTTTGCTTTGCCAAAAACAAGAAAAAA
>Ga0209208_10002828_pt1 | contig 24930 bp, 17 predicted proteins | sample S1TSphfallax_3_FD_187694 | JGI IMG/M metagenome (GOLD analysis project Ga0209208, IMG submission 187694) | Host-associated microbial communities from peat moss isolated from Minnesota, USA - S1T2_Fd - Sphagnum fallax MG (SPAdes) (version 2) | ecosystem: Host-associated > Plants > Peat moss >...
TTTCCCAAAATAGTCACAAAAGTAGTAAAAAAACAAGCATGTGTGGCTTGTGTTATTTCGTTTGCACCCCATTGTCAAGAACTTATAAAGAGGGAATGGGAAATTTTGTGATTTGATTACAAAAACTCAAAAGTGCCTTAGCAAATTGCCGCAATTGAAGAAATTAGCTATGGTGACACTTGCTAAGATTGTTTCCTATAAATATAATTTTAACATAATTGCATTGTTGCATGATTGAAGGGGTTATCTAAAGATGTTTTGGAATCCTAGAAACAAGGACACCTTAGAAGGATTCCATTGTTGACCATTGCAAGGAAGAAACATTTTTCTCTGCATTTGGACATATTAGCTTGAGTGATTATCATGATCTATTGTCAAATGCAAATATACCACTAGTGAAAGAATAGGTGATTATTTATACAATATTGCAACATAGTTTGTTGATACACAATCAAATGTAATCAAGGCAAAATGTTGTTTGTTGGAACACTTTAAAAATTAAGCAACTATCACCTTAAAAAAGAAGCACACCAATGAAATTGTTGTACCTAAATGAATTTTGCATCAATGATGAATGTTTGAATTTTGATTGGAATGGTCTATTCAAATTTTTAAAAATTTGGCAAATCAAATGTCAAGCCACACTTGTGCAAGTCATTCCTTTTACATTTAAAAAAACACTAGAGATAAAAAGGTATTTTTTATCTTGCTATGAAATAATGGTACATGTTTTAGGTATGTTCTAAATATATTTTCATAATGAATTCTAGGTATCCAACTTACAGTTAAGTAAATTATAAATTAATTAATTTTTCAATAAATTGCACCAAGTATATTTTTTTGCACACCATTTAAAATAAAATGGAAGTGACTTCAAAAGGCCACAACATCATGTTGTATTGAATTGTATTTCTTGCATGCATGTGAAATACAAGTTTTATATTTACTATGCTAATCAAAATTTAAAAGGTTGGAATAACATTAGCAATGGTTTCAAATCTAGTGTAATTTTGTTTTTTTTCAAGCTACTTTTCAAAATGAATGAAACAAGGTCTTCTAAGAAAAAAATTCACTTAATTTATAAAGAATACAAATTTCCATCACTTGCACTTACAACAAATAATGGTGGCTAGTTTGAAGGCTTCAATTTGTGTCAAAACCAATGTTGTTTTGGTATTAGATTTTGGAAATACTAGGAGGTTCCTAATTGCAAGTTTTCTTTATTTTTGATTCAGCTAGGTGTTTTAAAATTTCAAAAATTTGAATTTTTGGTACTAGTATGGTATCAATAAATGGTTGCTTGTAAATTAACAATACCAATATGAACATGGATATGTTAGAATTTAATTTGGACAAATAATAACTTGAATTTTGGTATTGGATTTAAGGTTTTTGTTGTGAAAATGTGTATATTTCTTTGTCCAATTAAGATCATAAAAGGGTACATTCACAGTAAAAAGAGCCAAGGAAGTTGTTGATAGTGCTTAAAATTGCACTTACATTACTTTGGAAAATCACCATTAATTGTATTCAATGAATTATTTATCCATAATTTATAATTGCATTTTGGTGCTTATGAAATTGGACTCCTATGAATTTGGAATCATTTCAATATGTTATTAGAGTCTTTTGTCATACACAAAATGTTTGTTAATAAGGTCTTTTTAAGGATTTCAAAATTTGAACATGTTTTTTGTTACTCAAACCTTCATAAAATGTTTTCAAATTTAATTATGGGCTCTATTATATTTCATAAGAAGGGTCACATGTGTTTATATTTTTAAATGCACAGTGAAACCTTTTAATGGATGTTGTTGATTTCGATTTTGAACGTCCTTAATGGTCAAAAAAGTTCAAAATTTGACGTCATGGTTAAAAACAAAATTATACATGATTATAATATAGGTCCTCATGCAAAAATTATAGTTTTTATTATAATATGAGTCATGTTTGGTCTCAATATTAATATCCAATCCTAGAAATTACAATAAAAATATAATTTTGATATTTAATAATCCAATACATGTAGGACATGTGTCAAATGCAATCCTTGGTAAGGACTTTGACCTTGGTCTCTGTGGTTCCTTTTAGTATAATTTTACCCAAAATGCTAAAATATCATAGGCAACATTAAGAAAAACATTCAACATACAAGCAAGTGATCCAACAAACATTATGAACAGGTTAAAGGTGCAAAGGTGAAAGCATAGTTAGGTGGCTCAAAAATGGCCTTTGAAAGTCCACAATTTAACATTAACTAAAATTCTTACAATTATAATAATTATGAATATATAAATATTATGATTATCCCTTATGTTTTTGGTCATAAATATTGGTAGGTCACTTTATAAATATTTCTTGACATGTGATTAATAAAAACATTCATGTGAAATTTTGAAGATTTCAATGTGATTTTTTTTAAAATGAAATAATTAAAACTCAATTTTAAGAAGACCTTTAATAGGTTCTTGTCATGAAGCCCCTAACCCAAATAATTGAATTGAAATTGATTTAGGTGTTGCAAGAATCAAGGTTGCAACTTGACTTGGATTTTAAAAAGCCAAAACAAAGTTCAACAAGGGTAGCAAAACCAAGTCACCATACTAACACACTAATGTGATTGCTTCATATTTTTCAATGTGATCCATGATGCAATCCATGTTTATACAACATAAATAAAACATCAAAGTGAACATGTTATGAATTATTTTCTAAAAGAAAGTTTTTGCAAAAGCTAGAAAATGACACAACACATTGATAATTTTTGTAACCATTTTATCATATGAAATTTCTAGCTTTTAATCAAGTTCCCCACACTACACTGGAGAAACAAGATTAGTTCAACATGTATATTCCTTCTTCATTCTCCCCATGATTACCAAAACAACAAACAATGCATCAGATAATAACAACTACCATCTACATCAATTCAACAAAAATTAATGGATAATAAGGTTTAAATTACAGAACTCAAGTAATTGCCCATGTAAGGCCAATGGAACCCTAACTTGCAAAGATGAATTTTGCCACATGTAACAAATGTTGATTACATTAGCATACTTTAAGGCTTCTTGGAATATTACGATGACTTTTCAAAGTGCCTCCTCTTTAATTCGTCATTCTTCACCAAGAACACATTCGACTTACAACATTTCTTCCAAAACCATAGACGTTTCAAGAAAATTGATAACTAAATTAACAAACCTTATATCATGAAATTCATCTTCAAACAAGTTGAATATTTCAAGCTCATCCATATCCAAAGAGTGAACAAATAAACATGAAAGGTGAAAGAACACAAAAATTGAAAAAAACAAAAAATAGGTAAACACAAAGAACAAAGGAACACAAAACATGAAAGAAAACATGACAACAAAAACACGAAAAGCACAAAACACAAACATAAGAAATTTAAATGAATGAAAAAGGAAAAAAAATTCGGGTTTTCATATAAAGCTCATCTGAACAACAACACATGAAAACTACAAGCGTGGTTTTTAAATGACAAATTGCCCCTTTCACACAAAAAAAAATCATGTCAAATCTATGTTGTCATCTCCAAAGCAATCTGAAGGAAGCATTCATAAACCTTTAACACTAATCTAATATCAAACTCCTCATATTAGAGTTCATTGCATAACACTTGGTATCACATCGGTTTTGCAAAACCTTAAACTCAACTATTTGGGTACCTAATTTGACAATTTTAATTAGAATTAGCAACAAGGTTTTTAACTTGTTTTTGTAAAGTTGCCAATGTTTCAATAGGCTCTTATATTCCTGAATGGATGAGTAGGTTCATGCTTGAATTTTCCTCTATTATAACACTAGTTAAAACTAATGTTATGCATGTAAATATTAATTATAATTGTATATAGTGTAAGTCTTGTGTAAGTGTAAATCATTGACATTCAAACACCCAAACTTTTTAGACTTCCACATGTTGCCATGTAAATGTTTTGAGGCATGTAAGTGTAAGTATATATGTCATATACCTTTAATAAGTATACCTACTTGCAATCCATATTAGTGATTGTAGGTACATTCAAATGTGGGTGCTTTCAAAGCTCAATGCCACTTTGATTGGCCATTCACAATAAAATCATGATAGTTTTAATATTCCCCAAATAGAAGCATTTTCTACCAATATGGGAGTGTGGTAGTGCTTCCTTGTGGTCACCTATATACAATACAAGCCCAAAACTTTTGGGCAAAGGATATAGGACAAATTGTGTTGTTATTCTTGGGAAAATATATCAATGCTAATTCTTGAATGCATTTTGCCTCATCTCATTGCTTGAGTAGAAGTTTTATTTCTCACTTTGTTCATCACCATTTTTGGCTTAGGACTTCACAAAAGCTTGGGTAATTATTATGATTCATATTAACTAGTTTAATTAATTGTCATACATTACAAAGCACATATATTTTTTAAGATTTCTTTTTTGCAATGGGCCATTTGATTGACCTATCACCAAAAACATTCTAAACCCAAACTCCAACCCTCCTCTCAAAAAATAATTAAATGACATGTTTTGCCACTACAAATCAAACCATGATTAATGCGAATTGGATGAAAACCAAGGAAGATCCTCAAAACAATTCCTTTACCTTATACAAAATCACCTTCAATAACAGTAGAATTTGCCACTTCGCTCAATATAATGTGATTATGTTGCCACATTAGGCACCTCTAAAAAAATAAAAGAAAAAAAATAACCTTTTTTTTATTCTACAAAAAAAAACACAACTTTTTCTCACACTTGAATGCAAAGGGTATTGGAAAAGATGCCATGCAATCGAACTAATTGGCAATAATAATACAAAATGGTATATGATATGATCCACCTAATTGGGCATCCTAATCAAGAGTTGGCATTATAGACTATTATTTTCACAGATGGAACATTGTAGCAAGCTGCTATCATTGAACCCTATTTGATCACTGAAAAACAAATTTTTAAACAACTACTTATTTATTGTTTTTTTTTTGGGGTCTAACAATGGGTTCCATAGACATGTGAAGATTAATTTCAGTGTTATGCAGTACTTTGAATTTTTAAAGAACCCCTGGTTTTGATTATTTCAAAATCCTAAAAGCATTAACAGTTTTCATGAAAGAACCAGTGATTCTTTCGCCAATTCTTTATTCGCTAATATTTTCACATTTTTTCAATTATATACCAAAACGGGTTGTTCAAACATTTTGAGAACTAACAAGCAAGCAAGTAAATACTCAGGTTGATAATTGATGGGTATATGCCCCTAATTCTAAGAACCATCCAACATTGGTTAATTTGCTGAAGTTGTATGTAGGTATATTCCAAGTAGTAATTGGTATATGCAACCAATTTAGAAATTACATGAGAATTTACAGTTTGAGGTAGGGGCTAGAGCCTGTTGATACCTTTTTTCTTTTTCCCTTCCACTAGGAATTTCCAACACACACATGCACATATTATATATGGACAACTCCTCGCCCCTGGCCCCCCCAAACCCAAAATAAAGTTAGATTCATGTATTGGGTAATATGCAAATCATGATTTTGGTGGTTTGCAAACCATGATGGGCAAACCATGGCATGAAGTGTACTTACTGAAACTTTGTTTTTGGCAATGTTTGAAAAGTTCACAACTTATTAAAATTTTGATGTAAAATATTTTAATCATGTTTTATAATATAGACGGGGATAAGATAATACATTTAAATATTTCAATGTTTAACCCAAGTGCAAATGATCAGAATAAAGGTGAAAGTTAATTTTGCAAACTAAGTGGTAGTTCACCTTTTAAGCCATTTTCATAATACCCTTTGCTATCATAATCTAAAAGCCCTCCAAGAGTATGTGCGCACCAAGGCAGTCTCCTAATTTTCAGACCTATGGTTCCAGAGTAAATGGATTTTGAGCAATTTTTTTATTTTGTCAAAAGTCAAAATCAAAAATCAGGTTTTTTTTTAATAAATGTATGGTTAAAAAATGTATATACTTTGTAAAACTACATAACAACACAAGCAACACTAGTATATGTCATCATTTAAACATGTATCCATATATCACCACATATGATGCACAATATTACTCATAATTTGATTGTACATAGCATCTAGCTAACGTGGCAATACACCATTGGACAAGAACCCCCAAGTTATATACATATAGTAGACACTGGACAATTTTGCACCTCCTCAATACATTTCTGCAGGTTCCTGGTCAATGGTTGGCTGAACCTCATAACTCACCCTCTTCTATGTCCCATAACATGAAAGCTGGACACTCCATAAAATTGGTTATGTCTGGCAACCCGCACGTTTTTGCTGGTTACCAGGTTTGTCACCTAATACCTATTACCTGTGTAAGAGTATTACCAATGTTGGGTGGTTCTTAATTTTGATGGAGAAACTCAGTTCGGATTCTTTCAAAAAATATCTATTAGATTGGTTCCAGTTCAGACCCAGTTCTCGTTTGATTTTTACGAACTGGAACCAGAACCAACAGTTCTAACTGGCCAAACCAGGTACCACCAAAAGCACTGGAGTATACCATAAACCTAATTATCCATTTGGCAAAAGTCAAGGGTCCAAATTAAAAAGAGGGTGAATGATTTTATGGTTCAGGGAACAGCTTTTACATCCAATGAAGTTAAATGTGTCCACCAACCTAGCCTTCTAACAAAACTGGCATGGTGCTGATTAGGGGCCCAGGTGGGTTTAGAGGAGGTGGGGTTGAATAAATAAAGTTGTAGGGGAGGTTCCTCTAAGAGTGTGTTCTCCTGAGGGAGGGGCAACCAATGTGCCCCAGAGTGTTCCTGAACTTGAGGAGAACCCACAAGTATGAGAACTTCCCCTTATGGAAACAACCCTCGTATTATTTCATGGGTTCTTTCCTGTTTCATACAAAAGAAATATTTCCATGGGAACGTGGGAACATATAAAATTGAGGGAACTCCCTCGGCATAAGGGCCTAGGGTTCTTCTCATGGGGGAGATCCTTCAAAATAAGCATAGAATTCAAATGGGAGTTGTTTATGGTTGTGCAATTATTTGAATTTTGGTGCTGTAAATGGGCAAATTGCTACTACTCCCCTGGGCCCACAAATCTGGAGAGAAGCCAAATAGGGGTATTATGCAGCCACATTTTAGCCTTTTGGGTTGTTGGAAGTTTAAACCCAGGGTTAATTTAGCGGGAACCAGGCTGAATCCCCCGCCATTTCTGGCGGCGACAACCGCGCGACCGCGCGTGCTGCGCGCAATTTTGTTCATGGCGCTCCTGTCGCGCGCTCTGCTGCCGCTGTTGTCGCGCGAGCGTCCTCTGCCGAGCTCCTATGACTCAAGAACAACTTCGCGAAAAGTTTCGTGTTTTTTGGGGTTGTCTTGACGAGCGGATCTGCGCTGAAATCAGCAGAGTTTTCTGCTCTAATGTCCACAAGGAATTGCGCCAGTGTAGAAGACTAGTGTAGTCTCCAGCCCGCGGGCTCATCGAAAATGGTTGTGCAGGTACACGGGAATTCAGGATCGGCCTGCACGGCGTCGTCGCAGGTCGGCGCAAGAGCATTTCGTGTCATCTTTCTTCTTTTTCTTCACGTGATCATGCTCTTACTGTTGTGTGCGAATAAAGTGAGTGGGAAGACGGTTATGGTCGGCGGTTTTTCTGGATGGACAAACTATGATCCAAAGCTCGACGCGACTCCTAACTACCAGGAATGGGCAGCTTCTTTGACAATCGAGATCAACGATACCCTCGGTAAGCAGCTCCACGACATACACTCTTTTTCTTCCATTTTTTTTCCCAGAATGAGCATCGGCGCTTTGCAGGGAGTCTGCTGCACTGATGAAGGAAGACCCATGAAGATTTGTCATGGCCCGAGTCTACAGCTACCTGCTGATCCAGAATTACTTGATCTGTGAAGATCTAGAAAGCAATGTGAAGTCTAATAGTCATATACCATGAATCTCTTGTGCTGCATGATCGTCGACTCACGCTGGTGCACAGTTTTCAGTATGCCGTATGGAGGTCACACAATAGACCAGTTCTTCGACGCCAATGCTTTCGCGACTTGCAATTTCTCAGCTGAACACAGAGAATGGGCAGGTCCCAACATTACCATGTTCGATGTAAGTCTATAAACAGAGTTCTGTTTCTTTTGTTCTGATGATGCTGATCACGTACTCTGCAAAACCCAGCTGCAGCTTCACATCAGTCCAGCTTGAATCTCTAGTAGGAAGTCTTCAGTAAGCTGGTGGTGGGGAGTCATCACCTGCGGGAACTAAAAGTCTAGTGGGCCTTTGTCGATCGATCGGAGATGATCAGGCGACGCTCAAAAACACTGGACAATACTACTTCGCATGTGCGATTCCCGGCCACTGTTTACAGGGACAGAAACTCAGCTTGTTTGTTTACGAGAATATTGCAGCAGCAGCAGCAGCAACAACAACAACCGCGCCTGCACCTGCACCAGCTCCACAGGCACGCGCTCCACAACAGCTCACTAGGATGAGATTTCAGCAGCCAACTGCGTCTCCTTTGGTTTCACCGAATTCTGGTCCAGCACCAAGCCCGCTGGCGCGGCCACCCATGCCTGCAGTTGGCTACCCTATTCGATCCCCAGGTACAAGCTAAGCTTAGTCGAAGATGAGCATGGAGGATCAGATCACACACATGCAGACCCAGCATTCTACCAACATTCTCATGTGCTTTCTTTCTTTCTTTCGGCTCTTCTACTTCTCAAAGAAATTTTTTTTTGTTTTTTTTGTCGGTGCAGTGGTGGCACCAGCAGGAAGTCCGAAGGCAAGCCGACGTCTAGTAAGGCCACCAGCTTATGCTCCAGCTGCAGCTTCTCGCGGGCGCCCAATCGCTCATCATGCAGGGAGAGTGCTGCATCTCTTATAAACTAAGTCCTTGAAGTAGCAGCCGAAGACGCTGATTGAGCAGCTTACAGCAACTGCTCATGGGTAGACAGATTTCTTCAGTAATCAATAATATATTTGCTGCTATCTAATATCCTAGTTTCCATATCTAAATTCTACTTTTCTTCATTGCAAATTACCCGTTCATCATTCTCTGCTGCAAAGCATGAGCTTCACTTGAAAGAACTAGAGCTACATGACCGGAGTAGCTGTATTCTGAACACTGCAAATCCATGGATTCTAATCTGCTGCAAGGTGGCTTCATCAAATACATGAAGAATCCAGTCTAGAGCTATATCGGATTAGTATATTCTTCTATTGCCGAATGTTCCCACTGATTCTGTGCAAAGCTTCACATGAAGATCTATGATCTAGAGCCTCTGCATTAGTGTAGTATATTCTTCTTCTTTTGCAAACCCATCACTGATTCATCCCTGCAAGGCTTCTTCACCCCTGCAAGGCTTCACATGAAGCTGACCTAGAGCTAGCTGTGCACCAGATTAGTATTCTGAACATTGCAAACCAATTCCAGTTGATCTCTGCAAAACTTCACATTCAAAGATGATCTAGAGCTGCAAACAGGAATAAAACTGTGTACCAAATCTTCTTCTTGCAGTTTCAGTGAATGATTTGCTGGATATCTAAAGTGCAAAAATTGGGCTCTATATATTGAGAAAAATTGCTAAACCACAACCATTTTACTAAGCTTGTCAAGCAAAGTTTTACTTATCTTCATTCAAAATGTGTCATGCAATGTGTTGGTGGAGATGCTCTAACTATTAAAATATAATATTTGCTTTTGGCATTTAATTTGTGTTCATTAAACTAATTATCGTGCACAAGATTTTTACCTTATGCTCTTCAAGTCCTTCTAGATTTTACTGCTGTTTGCTATTATAAAAATGGCTTGACAATACAAACATATGAGCCCTTAAACATTCTATTGACCTCATACTAATTGTCTTTCTGCACTTTGCAATCCACCCTAGAGTACGCAGCACTGCCACCACCTTGTGAGGGTTCTTGGGTGCTGATCAATTCCTGAGATCAAAACTTTGGCTCAGAGAGCTTTGGTTTGGCATGTACTCAAAGCTCTGCAAATTTTTCTTCAAGCAAAATTGCAATGTGACAATAGCAGAAGTGATCAGGCAGGTATCAGGTAGCAATTGTGCCCAGTATACACTATAGAGAGGGATTGAACCAGTACCTATTATCCTTGTTCACATCAGAAGAATCACGGAGAACTATGCCAGAAAATGTCAACCAATCAGTGAAAATGTTGCAGACTCAAAATACTCATAAAATATGACAATCTTGTCATTCTTACTTGTGGAAATCCAGTCCACATTTGAACCTATGCTGAGCAAGTTGCTGGCACATAAACACTAGGAGTGCCCTCTCAGAAGTAACAAGTTGTCATTGAAAAACACATGTCCCAAACATGGGAAACCCCTGCACTGGGGTCTCCAATGCAGACATGATGAGTGGGAGCATGATGAGAATGTCTGTTGATCAAAACAGCCTCCACTATCACAGCCTAAAATCCAATCGACCATCTCCTACGAACAGGGTGTTAAGTCATAGTCAGCAATCACCAGTAGCTGGAATTTCGAACAACCAGAAGAGTTATGACCTCTAGTAGTAAGGCCTGTAGCGCATCGGCCGCCTGAATCTTGGTGCTTTCCTGCAGAGTGTACATTTACTATTTTAAGGATAGATACAATCATTCCAACCACCAACATTCTTTCATACTAGTTTTTATAAGCAAACATGCTTTGATTATGTCAGTAAAACTCCTCATCTTTGCTAAGTGAGCACACGTTGCCTCCTCACACATCCTCACTGGGTCTTTAAACAACATCCAATAGCCTACAAACCAAATCCTAATCACCAGGCACTTGAGGATAGAGAAGCCAATCAGTTGCCAATAGGCAAGTTATGATAGCATCGCATGACCCTAACCACTGTAACATGAAGCACCCAGGAAACAGACACAGAAAACAAAAATTAGGGCATGAAATATGCAACAGCATGTGTCATAAATGGAAATCCATAGGGGATACCCACCCGTAACCGTAGGGAGCATACCCATAAGGAGGTGGATAGGGCCTCCTGGCAGGGTACCCATAATAGGGATTGAATCGGCCACCTCGAAAAGCCTTCATTCCTGGAACATTTGTCCTCTTTGGTGTCACCTGAATCCATGTCACAACCCAACAAGCCTTCTTCAGCACCCTGTTTCCCAACTGAAGTTCTTCACACACCTTTAATGAAGCACAACACAGTATTGGTGGTATTCCCAAGCATACCAAGCAGCTAATAACCAAGAAGTACACCAGTATCAGCCATAGCCAGTCAAGGAGGTTTCTTTTTCCAGAGATGGCTGGCTTGTGGCATAAAAATAGCTCCAAAGATAAGATTCTCAAATGCCCCAGTTTGGCAACATAATATGAAGGGCAAGACACCATAAGCTCAAAAGACTTGAAGGGGCAGAATTGGCATCCCAAGACCCTAAAGGATCAGGCCCTGCTATTCAGTTGTAAATACATGACAAACTATGGTATAAATGCAGGGTCAAAAGTTCAAAAAAAGCAACACTCCCAAGAAAAGTAACTTGCTGTGAAACTAAAAATGCAGAGAAATTTCTGATGCACATAGAGGTCAAAACCTTGAGTTGGCGAGCATGTAATTCAGATTCACTGAGAAGTACAGCATTCTGTACTGCTTCCACCTCCAAAAACTCCACATAAGCATATCTACAATTCCAAAAAAGTTACACACTGAATGAAGGTTTAAGGCCCAGAACCAGAACCAACATATGGTTCTGGTCAAAAAATATAAAACAAATACATGATGGTCCTCCGCCACCACAGCAATGTGGAGTAACCTTCAGCAAGAAGGTGCAAATTGATACTTGCAAGTGATCACATGCAAAGTATCTAACAGTTCAAAAGAACGTAGAGGGTAGAACACAGTAACCAGCAGTTCAGAATCTGAACTCTACTTTTGGATGGAAAATCTCTTCAATCTTCACTATGTAACATACACAGGAATAAAAATGTTTGAAGGGTTTAAGAGCTCTGACCCCTTTGGCTGTCCAAATTTGTCTGTAAGGATTGTAACTCGGTTCACCGTACCACATGATTGGAAATGTTGCTGCACCTCTTCAGGAGTGCAAGAATAATCCACCTAGAAAATAATCAGAATCAAATAGTTAACAATCAATGCTCTTTGTCCCTTGTTCCAAACCGCAAAAGGTAATGAAACATGGCACTCAAACCATAACTGCCATTCTATCAACCAACCTGTCTACATTTTGTTGCACAAACACAGAATGCTTGTCTTTTTTCAATTGAGAAGGGTGGAAACAATACATTGCCAACAAAAACAGAACGAGCATCTGCCTCCTCTTTATTTGCCAGTGCCGCTGCTGCACCTGCTGGATCTGCATTGGCAAAGTATAATCCTGTGACTTTTCTCGTCCATGCATTGCAGTTCATAACCCTAGAATCCACTCTAAAGTACTTTGAAAAGAAAGTTGGGAGTTCATCTCAAAATGTGCTGATGCCTCACTAGTCTTGGCCACGAGTTCTTCTAGTTCTACAGCAGTTACACAGTTTGTGTCTACAGTTTCATTCAGTAATCTGGACGTTCAGATTCCTATCATACATACCTTGAACAGCGCTCATCTCTTTCTCGACTTTAGCTTGCATATCACGTAGTGCAGCAGCTTCCTCTTCCATTTCCTTCAATCGCTTCTTCATCTCCTCTAGCTCCTAACAACATCACATCACCAAACGGAAATCATCGTCAAGGTCTCAACCGGCAATTAGGGTTTCCAAAACCGCAACCCAGCTAGGGTTTGTCTCCCAACAATAACAAAAGTGGGAAACAGCGATATATACCTTAGAAGCAGCATCGTCCGCCACAACTTCGTCGGTTTTGATGCTCCCATTGTCAGGTTGTCCGTCGAGATCGCCTTCCAGCTCCCCCTCCACTTCTTCCGGAATGTCTCCGCCATAAACCTCGTGCTCCTCTTCCATCACCAAAGGCTCCGGAGACGAAAAAAACACTTGTTGCTACGACGCTCCTCCCCTGGTCCCCCCAAACTCCAAAAAGAAAAGGGCAAAAAACGAAAAATCCCGCCTCAAAAAAGCGCTATCTCGCAAAAGCTCCAAGAAGCCGAACACGACCTTCCCCCCTGCCTCAAACCCTTCCTCCTGGACCCGTCACAACTTTCGCAAAACGGCACCGAATTGTGAACTTTTTCGCTCAAATGCCGAAATGACACGGTGCTTTACGAGACGCGCATTACGTCAGACATCCGTGAAGCGCAGAGATTGGAGAATGCATGAGAAAAGAGCGGCAGAAGCGCGAGAGACGACCCGCCCCACGCGAGCGACAATGGCATGAGAGAGCACTTCGTTCTTTGTTGCGCTCGAGCTTCCTCGAATCCTAACCCGGGTCAGTTTTCAACCCTATGGTTACTGGGGTAGATTCACACCTATGGTTTTTGTCCAGCAATTTTATTTTCTTTTATTCCTTTTTCATTTTATTTTCTTTACTTGTTCATCTTCTGGGATTTTCAGTTGTTTACATTATTATATGAAATAAATGTTACAAAATATTATTTAGTTTATCTAACATTACACAAATGGCTTACATGGGGGGGGTTTAAAATACCCTTACATTATAAAGTTATTCGTAAAGTCTTCCCCAGTCCCATGCCCAGTCTCATCCCCTGTCATAGTTTGATCCCTTGTTTTTGGTAAGGTCATTAAATCTGTGACAAAATCTGAAAACTGGGGACCAATGATAAAAATAAGAGATCACATAAAAAAATTTACTTGAGAAATTGTTTTAGGGTTTGCACCATGGATTACATAGGAAGACATTTTAAGTTTATTTTTATTTTTATTTTATTTTTTTAATTTTATATTTAACTATCATTCCTACAACTCATGTTCAACAATTTTTTTGAAAAAAACAAAAGGGGGTTTGACATACCAAACTGAATATTTCAGAATTTCAACAATTTTTTTAAAGTATGCTAAGTCTAATAATAAATTTCAAAGATATCTTGTGTTTTGAACTGGATTTGACTTTTTTAAATTTCAACATATTGTTCTGAGGTTTTTTTCTTTTTTTCATTTGGTTCTTTTAGGAATTAATTAATTTTGAACATAATTTGTAGATACAATATATAAGTGGGCTCTTTCACTTATTATTATTATTTTTTCATTCTCACTTGTGAGAACCCCTTGGGGGGGGGGGAAGTTAAATACAAACCTTCAAACATTAAATGCAAAGTTTTTCATTAGTTAATTATAAACCCCAAAGGGACATGTAGAGTTCTTGAATTGAGTATAAACCCCAAAAAACTAATGCATAGTTTTTCCAAGCTATTAGAAAATCATTAGAACTTCCAAGTTAAATACAAACCGCAAAAATGACATGCAAAGTTCTCAAGTTAAGTATAAACCCATGTAGAGCTTCTTAAAGCACACAAAATAAACCCAAAATTTAAAAAGCTGATGCGAAGTTTTCAACTTGAGTATAAACCCCAAAGAAGGTTCATTAAAGGTTCCAAACTAACTACAAACCTTAAAAAAGATACCGTAGCCTAGGTCAATGACAAAACAAATAATGTTTTTTTTCGAAAAATGAGTTCATTTTTTAATTTTGAAATTCCAATTTTTTCCATCGCCTACTATGATATTTTGATATGAGTAGTGAAATTATTCAAGGTGTAGCCTATGATAATTATGATGATTTTCAACATATTAATTTCATATTTTCACAAATTTTAGTTTCACTATTTTGGGGATTATTTAATAATGAAACTGACATTAGGGTAAGGTTTGCAAAGTTCTTGCATTAAATATGGACGCATGCATAATTTCATAAAAACTTACAAATTAAATCCAAAACCCAAAAAGGTTAATGCAAAGTTTCCAAATTAAACACAAACCCAAAAAAAGGTTTATTAAAGATTCCAAGTTAAATACAAACCCTCAAAAAAAAATGTAATGATGCACCCCTGGTTTATCAAGTGATATTGGGGTAAAAACAATTGTTAATTCCCAAGTTCAAATTGAAATGCACATTGAATGTGCACTCCTTAACTTCAAAGAGAAAAATGAAGGTGAAAATTTCACGATGAAATTAGAACAAACTCACAAGCAAAAATTCAACAAACTCACAAATAAAAATTCAAGCTGAGATTAACTTGCACAAACCCAAAAATAAAAGGATTAATGTAAATTGGAGCCAAAATGGTGTATGGACAAGTTAAACTCACAAAACATAGCATGACCCAAACTTAGAGAAAAATCACCACTTCCTCTCCTATAATATACATTGACCAATGGTGGACCTACTTATTTAAGTAGGTAGGAAGGTAGAATACTAGAAAAGTAGGTAAACTAAAAAATAGCCACATAATTTTTTTAATTTGTTATATGTTTTTCTTTTAGGGTTAAACTTTTATGAAATCATCCCTACATGGCACATGTATTTTAATCACAATTGCAAAAAGAAACACCTCTTTTATATAGTTTGTGAAATGAGATATTGAAGACAAAGCATATGGGTTAAATCTTTTAGTGACACCTAGTTGCAATTGAGCTGTAACTATATAAAAAATTTCCCACATGTTTTCTATTTTACTTTAATTTTGTAATTCGTTTCAAAATTATAATTAATCATTAGACATAATTATTTTGAATGTATTTATTTGAATTAATTATATGATAATTAATTATCAAAATAAATATTAGATGATTAATTATTTAAATAACTATTAAATAGTTAGTTATGTTGATAATTTATGATCTAAATTCAAATAGAATTCAATTATTACTTACCTACATTAAAAAAAAATTATCTAGAATTATTTGAATTAATTAATTAAATTTATATAATTAGTTACTAAGTTTAAATAATTAGTTATTAAATATTTTGTTTATTTATTATCTAAATTAATTAAATACTAATTAATCAAATTTGATTAATGAATTCATATGATAAGTTTATTATTTAATTTACGTAATTAGTTTGTGGACATTAAGTATATTACATATCAATTATTAATTTAAAAATTAATAATCGATAATTCATTCTAAAATATTAAATAAGAAACATGAATTTGAGTAGAAGGCATTGAGGTATATAAAGACATATGCATATGTACACCCTTATTGAATGTTTAATAAAATATATACATTGTTTTTAATTTCAATTCAAAAATAAACTTTCACCTTGCATGAAATTATATGGTTTGATACGTATGTATACCAACATAATATTATGATTTCCAATGTAGTGAAATATTATTAAAACAAAAAATTGAACATTAATCACAAAAAATAGGAATATAATATTTACTACATTATTTAGATTTTTTATTTAAATAATTCTGAAATTTTACTATTCTAATTAATTAATTCAATAAAAAAATCAACTCGTATCAATGAAGCATTTAATAATCTTATTTAGAAAAATTTGAAGTGTATAAGTAATGAGATTTTATATGTACATACTCATATAAAGTCTAAGTTTACACTTTCAATGAATTGCACAATTTGTAAATCTTTTATTAATATGAGTTGCCACATAGTTGACAACTAATTATAGATGAGTTGAACACTCTAATTCCAAAATAATGGACAAGTAGTACTTATGTAGTGAAACCATAGTGGCACATTTAGTTGTAACTTAGTTGTAAAACTAGCCATTTTAGTTGACTCTTAATTGCAAACAAGTTGTAAGTTCCAAATGTTATGGACCTTTACTTAACCATACACATGGCATGATCGTACACATCAACATTGTACACCAGTTGCAACATAGTTGAAATTAACCACTTTGCTACAACTTGTGATCATGGTCAAATTATGGTGGACCATCATCATATATATTTTGTGTACATACATTCATATAAAGTCTGAATTGCAACTAATGTTCAACTAAAGTACAACTATGAAATATTCTAATGTGACATTTTAATTATTAATTCATCATATTTCCATACTGTAATTGTACCCTAATTGCACAATAGTTTTCATGACGATCTAGTTGCATTCTAGTCTAGTTTTTGTGGATATGATTTTTCATATTACTTCCAACAAAGATTCATTTGCAAAAAACATTTGATTTCAACATAATAAAAGACCCCAAAAAATTATAGTAATATTCATACATTGTTGGTTGATTATTGGAGAATTATACAGGAAATTCCTAGGTAAGAAAAAAAAAATTGGAAAAAATTAGAAGGACTTCACTAATGAAACCTAAAGGAAGTTATTTTCATTTTTTCTAAATGATGTGTAAAAGAAGGTTGCAAATTAATGAGGGAATATATGTTGCAAATTTATAATTCACTTCAATATAAATATAATGTCAATTAGAATTGGATTACAAGAATATACTTAGAAATATACCTAAAATATTTTCATTAAAAAATGAAAATTCTTTTACTATTCTATTATTTCATAGTGCATACAAAAAAATCCATTTATCTCATGTGCTTCATAAAATATATAAAGAATAACCTCTTTGGTAATGCAGTAAGGGGTCACAAGCTAGGCAACTAAATATGAGGGTGTCATAATAGGACTAGGGGAAGCAATTATGACTAATTCAAATGGTCCTTAAAATTTAAGTGGAGTTATGTTTTTTGGGAAGGCAAATCAACACTTAAGTGGACACCACAAGCCTTTAAGGATGTATACCAAAAATGATGCCAAGTTTGCTAAGATCCATAAATGTTCACTTTGACCATACAAGTAGAAACAATAACTAATAAGGTTACTACCACCTTAAAAAAAGTTGAAAAAATGCAAATTTGGTTAATTAACATATTTAACAACTTTCCCATATTTAAATGAGCACCTAATTCCAAATTATGCATTTGAATATTTCAAATTGTGACAAAAGGTCTTATGAAATTATGAAGTTGGTGATTGTTGGTGAAGTTCAAAGCCCAAAGATGATGTCAATACATTATGAAAAACCTCACCCACATTTGACAATGAAAAGTGATGAACATTTCTTTTCATTACAACAAATACATTGGCTTTTTATAAACAAGACCAATGCAAATTGATTTTGTTTTAATGAATATTGACACAATGTTTTACTTTGAATTCAAGTTCAATTTCAAATCCAATTGTTTCAAGCACTAAGTTTACAACTTAGGTTTCACATGGAAAGGCACTTACACTAAAAGTAATCATGTTGTTTGTGACCATTTGATGTGCAACTATGTGTAACTAAATGTTGCATGTGACTATGAATGATTGTTTGTCTACCTAATTTTCAAATTTGGATGACTTTTGGTCTTCCCTTCAACTATGTTGCAACTATGACCTATTTCATCCTTTTAATGAGTTGATTTCTCATAATGTTTTCATATTTATTACAACATCATATATACATTTAGTCACACACATAACCAAAATAGTCAAATGATAGTTGCATAAGGTCCCTAGGCTACCTAAACTACCTACTTACATACTTACATACCTACCTACCTACCTACTCATCACCTACCTCCTACCTAATAGAATTAATGGGTTGTACTTACTAGCTAAATAGGTACTTAAAATGCCTAATAAAAACCTAATTTGCCTACTAGGCAAGCTAAATAATAATATGTAATAAGGAGTAGTTGCAATTAGGTTGTGGCCTTGCAACTAGGTTGTAAATAAATTCTATCCCATATTATTTGTCTTTTCTTTTGAGTTTGTAAATATGGGAGGAGCTAATTAAATAAACTCCACCTTAAAAGGCTAAACTCGAAATAAATTTGATTTTGTAATTTTAGAAGTCTCAAGACCTAGACTTATCTACTTAATTTATGCCTAATTACCTACCTACCTACCTAACCTAAGCCCATTTAGTCCAAACCTACCTAGGCTAGACCTATGGCTAGGTGGCTTAATGCTAGCCTAAGTGTCATGTGGCCCATCATAAATGGCCTAGCCCTAAACTAGGCTAGGTATTGTTGAAGGTAGATTTTACCAAAACTGGATTTTTATTGAATGTGTACTAAAACCAAAATTGAAACCGAATTTCCTTTATCAAAAACCTTTTTACAAAAACCGATTTTGCTACCAGTTTAAATTGTGTATATTTAAGACTAATTTTTTGGGTGATTAAGCTAATTGTTTGTTCCATCATTTTTTATTTCTTTCTTTGAGGTACTTAAGGCTTTGTCCCTTTATGGACTGTACCAAAAAGTAATTCTAAAGTAAAATCATTTTTTCCTATTAAACCTTTGTACGTAGAATTCCATGTGTAGTTGTTTTCCTTTGTAAGTTTGAAGTATTTTGACTTTTTGTATGCGAGTATTCTTTATTGAATGTTTGCTTCATGTTTTTTCATGTAGAAGGTTTATGAAGTTGCCCTATTAAAATAAGACAATCCCTTTTATGTTGAAATTTTTTGCTTACCCAAAGAGAGTAAAAAGATTTTTTCTTCTATTCCCTTATTTCATTTCTTTCAAAACCTAATAGCTCACCAAATGGCCTTAACATTTGCCGACCATACTGTGAATATTTCATCCAAGATTTCTAGTTCATTATCATTCCTATTTGGACAAATATTGGCTAGAGTTATTTGATTCTACCAAAACTAACCACAGATTAATTGTTATTGTTGTTTGACAAATTTATTTATTTTTAAAAAACCAAAATAACTCATACATTACAACTTTTTGTAGTTATTTATAGTATGCCAATAGTGTTGACAAGGAGTATGAAGAAAATAATGGAGCAGGTTTTGTAGGAAAATGTTGAAATAGGCCACATGAGTAACTTGGAATGACGAGAGAAGCCCAAGGATGATTTAGAGGAAGCTATGACCTTTCACAATGGGGAACAAAATAAATTACAAGACATTATCAAAAATACCAAAATAGAAATTGTATGACCTATTAGAAATCATCTAGTGGAATTTATGGCGCATCAAGACCGAACTAAAAACTCCACGAAAATTGATGTGTGACCCTACCAGAAAAAAAACTTTTTAGTACAATGAAATTGTTGTCACAAGTCCACATGCTAGAAAGAGCAAAATTGATTAACTTTAAAGGCGAATCTATGAACTATGTCGATTTCAGGGAAAATAACCTTCTAATGAAGTACAAAGCATGCAATCTTGAAGATGAATATTTTAGATGAAAAAGAGTTCCATCAAGGAATTTCGGTAACCCCTAGTTTAACATTTTTGTTTTTCTTCATGCGTTTCCAACTAATATTTTTTGTTAAAGTTCGAGTCAACAAACAAACAATTGTCTTTATTGATCTAGTAATGTCTTGCCTACACACATAATATTAATGGATCATAGACCATATTCAATATTAGTACATGTTCAAAGTTTAATTCTAAGTATTCAAAATCTAGTTTATTTTTTAGCACTACCCAATGTACCTTGTAGAGAGCCAATTATTCCACTTGTCTTTGTTACACTTACTGGAAATGTCATAAAGCAAAATCTGGTAGGTTTTCTAAACTTAATGTATCCTCATGTTGGACCTTATACACCATATTTTGGTTCTAGCTGTAAGGGTGTAGAGTGTGATCCTATAATGTGGCCTCCTATGTCTAACCCTTTAGCTAACCTCATGACATCACCAAAGCCAATTTTGGGAATTGTATAAACTAGGATTGTAACAAATCATGAGGAGCCTTCAAATGAGGATGAAGACTATTCCAAAAGAAAACACAACCCCAAGATGCCAATAATCATTCGTATCAAAGATCGTACCATGACCGGAAGGGAAGACCATCCCCAATTGGAGATGTTAGTAAATTGTTTATTGGTGGATGGACTATACTTATTAGCAACAATGGTGGTGGACCTTTTGGCGGAGGTGGTAATGGGCCTCTAGGAAATGGACTTCAAGGAAGTGGTGGTAACAATTTGCTAGAAGATGGTGGTAGTGGACACCCAACAAACCAAAATCCAAGATCGTACATTGCAATACTAGCAAGGTTGTGAATAAGGCTTACCTAGAATCTGTGGTACCTTTCATGGTATCATGTCTAACCCCCTATAACACCAAATCCCCCACCAAAGTAGGAAATCCTTACCGTACCCCATTTACATTACAGGAATGGATCCAAATGTTCATGTATGCGTGTTTCACAAGGCCATTTAGGCCAATGGATAAAACAATGATGCTAACATGGTCAATTTGTTTTGCTTCACATTTCATAATGCCATATCTAAGTGGGGAGAAATTTTTATGGGAGCCCATCTAGTTTGCAAATTTGAAGAGTAAAAGTTGCATTTTGTAAGCATTATTGAAAAGTACAAACAGATGAACAAGTGTACATGGCATTATGAGTGATAAAACAAGGAGGAGACGAGAAGGTAAAAATATACTATGAATGTATACTAATACTAGCAAATTGTTTTTAACATCAGATAAATGACTATTTTTTGATTATTTTTTTTGAACAAGATTACAACCATATATCTAGATACACTATAAGAAATCACAGTTTTTTTTACCATGATTTTTGGTCAAAAAACCGCCCATAGGGTCTTTTTGCCCCCATGTCCAATTTAACCAAAATGTCATTTTGGACAAATCAATTTGGACCAGACCATTTTGACTAGGTTTTTTTTGTTGGTTTGTTTTATTGGGTTTTGTTTATTAGGTTTTTTTTAGTAAGCCACCATGATAATAATATAATTTAGGTAGTGACCAAATATATATATATATATAATATTATTTAAAATTAATATGAAAATATTAATTTATTATTTAACTACCAACCCTATGTCATAGGCCTTGGCTAAACCACCTAGGCTAAACCAAACCACTTAGGTTAAGCCAAATAGCCTGGGCTAGGTGGTCTATTAACTTTTGCAACCTAGGCTACCTAATTACATAAATAGGTAGGTTATAGGTAGGGTATCCTAAATAGGTAGTAGGTACTTATTAATAAATGCATGTACATGGGTAAAATGTAAAGTATCTACTAAATCTATGTTTATACCTACCTAATATTTGAGGTTACCTACCTAGTAGCCCTAGGTAACTTAGGTTAAACTAGGTTGGCCTAGGTGGCTTAAATTAGGCTACATACCTGGTAACCCTAACTGGCCTAGGTTAGATTACTTATAAATAATTAATAAAAATAATTTTAAGTGATTAATGAATTGCTATAAATTATAAATAAATAAATAATATCAATGATTAATATTTGGTTATTTCCTAGGAGTTACTAAATATTAAATATTAATTATTTACTATTTACTATTAATTAATAATTATTCAATATAAATGGCTGATTATTGAATATTTCCTATGAAATATTAAACATTAAATCATAATAATTTACTATTAATTACTTGTTATTTTTATTTAGTATTAATTATTAATTATTTTTATTTTCTATGAATTAAGGTATTAAAATATTATTAAATAGAAATTTAGTTTTAATTAATCACTTATAAATAATTATTTATAATTATATATTGACTACTACTAATTATTATAAATTATTATCAAGTATTACCCAAAAAATAAAATAAAATTGATAATTTGATAATAATAATTAACCAATTAATAAGTTGATGGATAAATTAATTATTGGTTATTAATTGACATTTATTTGGTGATTAATTAATTATATAAAATATTAGTCATAAATTATTGAATATTAACTATCAATTAATAATTATTAACTAATTAATGTACTAAATTTAAATACCTACATGTGCTTAAAGGTAGCATGTAAATAACATATTAAATGTTATAAGTAGCTATTAGGTGTAGTATGTTTAACCCAAGGCCCATTAGTTATGAACTTAAATTTGGTATGTACCTTATGCAAAATAAAGTTGTAAGTTAAATAACCAAATTAATATGGTTGATCTGACTAAATGTCAAATCAAAATGGCTAATTTGACTAATTGTAAATCACAATGGTCATTAAGTATGGTCAATTTGATTAAGTTTTAGTCATCTTGATGGCCTCTACTATTTTTTACTAAAAGTTTAGTTTGTCACATGGTCAAAAAGGTCATTTTAGTCAAATGTCTTAGTAAAAAATAACTCGCCTTTCATGCCCCAAGGCTTTAGTCAAACCATCCCCCTTAATCAATGTGGACATTTCAATATAATTAAACCTTCTAAAAAATCATGTTTTCTTGTAATGATGTCACAATGGGGTTGAAGGACACCTTGTTTAAATAGAAAAAAACTACAATCACTTGTGAAAAAAATATGGAAGATGCTAATGAATACCAAAAATTGCTATAACCACCAACATTATAAGAAAAAGGCCAATATTTGACCAACACATTTATAATTACTTGCAATTATTTGGTTTTTGCATTTAATTTTTTGCCCTTTATGACTAATGTGACATCGTGTTGACATCAATCAAATCACTTACAACTAACTTGCGACTAGTCTACAACTAAATTGGTTTACATCTATATATGGGTTGGATTTACCATTTGAAAATAATTATCTAAAGTCCCATTAATCGCAAGTGAAATGATGTTTAGTCGCAATCGACATATGTTTATATACATTAATTATAATAATTACTTCATTTATGAATAAACTTAATACTCATAATTTATATTAATATTCAAAATATTTTTATCGTAATTAAAATCATTGATATGATTATTGTAATTATACTAATTTCATTACATTAAATTATTTATAGTTTCAAATAAATTAAATATATTCCAACATAGACTATTAAACTATTTTTTAAAATATTTTTAATAACAATAAAATTACTATAAAATCATAATAATTACTTTACTTATACATTAATTATAATGGGCACATAATTTATAATTCAGCTTCATTATTCATAATTTTAATTTTGAATATTCTGAAAAACTAAAATATTTGCACTACAATTAAATGAATTAACTTTTTTTTTATAATTACAAAAATTACATTCCAATATACTAAACTATTTAATTATGTACTTACAATATATAGTTGTTACTATGTCATAAAAATTATAAATTTCAGAAATGTTGAAATTTTAAAAAATAAAATCTTCCAAAAAAAATGTTGTAAAGGATAATAGTGAATATTTAGGAATATTCCATTTGTTGAAATGAATTTTTCAAAATTAATTAATTATTTGACAGACGTGTTGAAATGGCCAAGGTACTACGGTATCAGATTTGGGCAGTGTTCAGTTTTCCTTCACATTGGCCTTTATTTCACCAAAACCTTCCCAAATAACCATCTGCACAAAAAAATTGACTAATGCCCAATATATCTAGAGTTGTTTTGTAAAAACATGTGAACATTTTTGACATGATTTGTGCTGAAAAACATCTAGATATGAAAGGTTTAAGAGGTCCATCACTTTCAATCTTAGTTACTTTCCTCCAATGAATTTCAATTACACTTTAAAAACACAAATGTCTCCAGCTTAAGTCAAGTGATAATAATGGGTTTGGTTATTTCTTCACTTACAAATCAACTTGATTAACCTCCCATTTCCCATTATTGACTTGTTACTTATCTTTTTTGACAATTTTCATTGACTCTAATTTATGGAAACATATATATATATATATTTTATGTTTTTTTCAAAAACAAGTTATCAAATTTCACCCATTTTAAATTCATTTGGGGAGAGCGTCACCATGGGTTTGTCTATTAATTACACATTTAATGGCTCTTTACAAAATTGTGTCAATCAAGTCAAAATCTACTTAGGAAGGTTTGTCACTATTGTTGTGGTACAAATTTTTTTTTAAAAAACCATTGCTTGTTACATCTCTTCGATTGTTGAGTTAGCTTTCAAATATTAGGGAAGACAACCCATGATATTCTTGGGTGGGAGCAACGGTTTCAAAGTTGACATACATGGGTTGTAACTATCAAAGTCATTAAGTGAAGAGACTTTTTAACCTTTGGTTGTCCATTATAAGATTTTTTGTGATTTGCTTAGCATGATAGGAAGCGTTAAGCGATTCTATGAAACATAGATGTGAAAGTCAATGAGAAGTTTTGTTGCTCAATAA
>Ga0209208_10002829_pt1 | contig 24929 bp, 30 predicted proteins | sample S1TSphfallax_3_FD_187694 | JGI IMG/M metagenome (GOLD analysis project Ga0209208, IMG submission 187694) | Host-associated microbial communities from peat moss isolated from Minnesota, USA - S1T2_Fd - Sphagnum fallax MG (SPAdes) (version 2) | ecosystem: Host-associated > Plants > Peat moss >...
GGTCTAGCCACAAAGTTGGCAAAAATGGCCAAGGATCCAAAAGAAAGCAATTGCAATTGTATGAAAGGAAATTCTAAGTGTCAATGAGGACATTGACCTTTTCTTCTAGTGGGGGAGAGTGTCGCAACCCTACTTTGGCCAAGTGTGGGGGTGAAGCCCAACACTTGGAAAAAGTGAGGATTTGGAGTCCTCCGGGACTCCCGAATGTTCAGAGCTCGACAGCATGACCCAAAACACCTCGCATTGGGGTGTTCTTGATGTCATTGAAAAGGTCTTGAAGCGTAGATATCGAAAATGGCCTTGCATTGGCCATTTGAACATCTGTCGCTCAAGTTATGGGCAAAAGAAGGGCCGGGAGTCAAACTGGCGGTTTGACTCCCGACCACTAAAAGTCGGGAATCGACTAGCTCCCGATGTCAGATTCGGGAGTGCGATACGTCGTTGGAAAGATCTCGACGAGGGCTACAACTTCGGTTTAGACTTCGTTGCGATCCGAGGTCAGAGGGAGGAGCTATGACCTCTCAAAGTCCCGAGAGTCCAGAACCGGGACACTTGGTTGGATTTCGGGACTCCAACTTGGGAGTCCCGGGAAAAAGTGCCACTTCGATGTAGGTGCGGCGGAGCGTCGCATAGTATACTATATGGGGGAAGGTGGTGGCTTCCCCCGAGTCCGGGCCGTGGTGTGTCTTGTGGTCCAAAGTGCCCGTGGCTTGTCCCAACACCCAAAGGTGTCCCGGAATATGAACTAACCATGTGGGTGGTTTGTTTTGATGCAGATTCGTGCTTGATCTACTAAACCTTCTTCCTAGTCTAATCCCTGGGCTCCCAATTCGACCCTCTACCCCTTTCTAGAGTTGGAAGCTGGGAGCGCCCTTCTGAGTCCCTCTTTCCGCAACTACATTTTGGTGAACCCTCAAGTGGGTTCACCCCGAGACTTGGGAGTGCGTCACAACTGCTCCAGAGTTGGCGATTTTTGGGACCCAGAAGCGGAAGATTGGAAAGGCCTTTCCGCCCTCAGAGTGAGCTTTCACCCCGTCAAGAAGCTAAACAGGAACCTCATTATCATCGGCATCCCATGGGACCCAGCCACCGCCAGTAACAAACCGGTGGTAGGGGACTGGGTCAACAAAAAGGAAGCTGACCGGATCACCTCGCCGGAATGGGTCTATCAGATCATCGATATAACCCACACCACCGCCAACGTCAAGGAATTCAAAAAATCCTCTAACGCGGGCCGAATCCAGGCTACCAACTCGCATAGCATCACCATCCCCCTTGAAGGGTACACGCCGGTCAGGGTCCTCGCCCAAGATGGCCATGGAGCAACACTCAGACTGGCCAAAGAAGTACTTCGCCCAGGTAAAAAACCTCCAATTTATTGGATCTTTGAGTCCGGCTTTATTTCTGACCTCCCATGGGATCCCGGAGACTGGCACTGGCAGCAAACGGACAACATGGGCAACGCCCTTTTCTTTGGTTACTCTACTAAGAGAGGATACCGGAATGCCAGGAGGAAGCAACACACTCCCAGCATCATCACCTTTGTCCAACAACTGAATTTCCGCAACTCCACGGTCGCCTAGATCATCGCCAAAATGTGGCATAATGCCCGTTCGCGCAAGGTGGGGCCGCTCACTTGGCTGATCCTTAATAACGGGCTATCGGTAGGTACCTAGCTCCAAATCACGGGAATCCAGGCCACCTACAAGGGCTACGACCAAGGACTCCTGGAGTCCGCCCAGCATTGTCTCATGGAATGCATCCCTGCTCATCAGGCCTGGAATGCCTTCCTCCGAGTTTGGAGCGAATGGGAAGCGCCCAACCACCCCCACATCACCTGGCCCTTCGTTCTTCTTGGGGAAGCCGTTTTTGAAGAGAAAGACGACCCCCTGAACCTACATTGCTATCACACAGGCGGCTTCACCTATCGGTGGCAGCCCCTCGACATCCTCAAGAGCTTTCTACTCTACTACCTCTGGTCCGAAAGATGTCGCAAACATTTCAACGGCCAATACTCCCTCAAAAGGGTCCTGCTCCAATCGTGGGAAGCTACGACTGAGGTTGGCATGGCCACCTGGAGGGCCATCAGGTCCTCTCGCCAAAATAGGAATCAGGACAATCAGAATAGCATTGAGCAAGCCTTGAAGGTTGAATGGCTTCACGGCCACATCTTTGGGGAGGGTGAGGCTGCCATTTTGTGGCGCTTACTCCCCCCCCTTGTATTTTCTCAATTTCTCTAATGACTGAAGGGGTTGTTGCCCCCCTCCATGCAAAGGGTTCACCCTGCACCTCTCCACGGGGTCCTCATCCAAATGGTTTTTTTTGTCCCAGGACTCCCAAGTGGGAGTCTCGAAATCGCCCAAGTTGGAACTCCCGCAACTTTAGAACCCCATAACTTTGCGAGAAGACCTCGGATCGAGATGTTGTCTAAAGCAAAGTTGTAGCTCTCGTCGAGAGCTTTCCAACGGTATGTTGCACGCCCTTTGCAGCCAAGTAAATCGGGTCGATTCCCGACTTTTTCTACTCGGGGGTCAAACTGGCAATTTGACTCCCGACCCTTCTTTTGGCCATAACTTTGTTTTAGATGTCCAAATGAGCAATGTGAACCCATTTTAGACATCTACGGTCCAAGAGCTTTCCAATGATATAAGGAACATTATAAGAAATTGAGTTTTGACCCCTGAAATCGCTCTCTGAAGTTTTGGGAGTCCACCGGGACTCCATCTCCCAAAGGGGGAATTGCCTTGGGAGTGTGAGGGTTCACTCCCTCACACTTTCCTACACTTTCGGGAGTATGTGATGTGACTCCCATGCTTCCTCTTGGCTCGCACACTTGCAATCCCTTTTGCCTTGGTCGTAGGCCCAAGGCTAAGGTTGCAACAATAATTTTGTGTGCAAACCCTCCGATTAAATTCAAGTCTGAAGCAAAGTTGTAGCCCTTGTTGAGAGCTTTACAATAGTATGTGACATGGCACCTGCACGCAAGGAAATCAAGGTGATTCCTGACTTTTAGTGGTTGGGAATCAAATTGACAATTTGACTCCCGACCTTTCTTTTGGCCATAACTTGTGTTTTAAGTACCCAAATGGGTCGTGTGAACCCATTTTAGACATCTAAGTTCTAAAAAATTTCCAATGATATAAGTAACTCTTCAATCCAATGGGTTTTGGCCCCTGCAATTACTTTCTAAAGATTCAAAAGTCCATTGGAACTCCAACTTCCAAAGTGGGAGCCACTAGGGAGTGTGGGGGTTCATTCCTTCACACTTTCCCACACTCCCGAGAGCATGAAATGTGGCTCCCGGGCTTCACTTTTGGTCCGCACCTCCACAAGCCCTTGCCTTGGTTGTGAACCCAAGGCTAGGGTTGCAACATACCTACTTTTTTTGCTAGTGTAGGGTGTTTTACTTGTGGTGGCATAATTCCATAAATAAACTTCCTCGTCCAAGTTTCCATTCCTTTTCTTCATGTATCAACTTTTGATATTTGAAATCCTTTAGTTTGTTTTTTAAATGCTCCTATTTAGTTTATACCTATGTTTGTGTTACCAAGTTCTTCTTTGATTATATTATGAAGATAGAACTATGACAATGGGGTAGTTTCATTTTCATTAAATATATCCACTATATATCTACATGGATCTATTTCCCCCTTCTGACTTATTTAGTCGACTTGCCTTACTCCTTGTTTGTTCTAGTTTTTCCTTCCGTGGTAGCATCATCTTTAGTTTCATCACCTATGTTATTCACTGATATGCCACATCCAAAGCACTTTGCGATCTTGGTAATGAATTTCTTGAGCTCGTTCAACCACTCCTTTCTAAGAAGTTAATTTATTCTCATGTTCTTGCATTGTTTTTTCTATCTCCTTTACTCTTTCATCCATACTCCATTGCTTAACCTTGAGGATTTGAATTTCCAGTCTCTATTGTCTTATTTTTGTATATGCTCTTACCAAAAGTTCTTCCTACTTTTCTATAATTTTTTCTCCACACAAATGGCACTATGTAATTCTTCTCCTTGACGATCTATCTCAAAAATTATAGTATGTAATTCCAAGTTCTTTTCTTCCATTATTTTTAGTATTTTGATTATTTCTTCTAGCTTCTATTTTGTTTCCACTTTGGCTAACCTTCTCCATGCCAAATCTACATCTAACAGGTTGTTTCTCTTATTTTACTCAACAATTTTCATTTTGGATTATTGTCTTTCTTTGATTAGAGATTCATTATGAGTTGTGAACTTCAATACCTTCTCTTCCATGTTTGTCTATTGTTACTCCAATTATTATTTATGTGCTTAGTTCAACAATTGATTATCTATTTCCTCCAATCGCTTTACTAATGCATCCTTCTCCTTTTGCAATTTTGTTATTTGTGTTGTCATAACACATTTCCTACCTTTAACTTTGAAAGCTATCTCCTTGAATTGATCCACCACAAAGTTCAATTCATCATCAGCATTAGTGTTGTTCACCTCTCCTAAATTTATTTATTTTGTTCCTTGTGGCAACACAATCTTTTCTTAAGTCATGATGGAACTGGGTCTCTTTTGCTTGTTGTGGTAAAAACCTCTACTCACTCTATGGTATAATTCCTTTTTATGGTGGTTGCAAATTCTCTTGGTCCTTCTGTTGCATAATTTCCGATGGTTGTTGCTCTGGGATTTTTTCTTCCATCTCCTAATACAAAATCTCCCTTTCTAGTTATTGATGGTATGGTTCTTCTTGTTGGTGTACCATTTCTCCGATTTGGTGATGATCACCACCACATCATCCTTTAATGTAGGTGGTCTCTACTCCACAATATGATCTTCAACCACCTCTTCATGTAACACTTCTATTTCAAGAATCTTCTTTGTGTCAACATCCCTCAAATTATGTCCTTCTTCAACAACTATTTCTATAGCTTTGTTCACAAAACTAAATGTGGTGGTAGGCTTATTGGCATCTATAGTAATCTCACCCATAGTCTCACTAGTATCCCCCTCTTGAGTTAATGATACCTTTGTGATCACTTTGTTTGGGGTTATTGATGATGCTCCTTTCCTTTTCTTCCTATTTTCTAGCATTATGGCATTGACATCCACAATGATTTTCTCCTTATACTTCTAGAGTTTCTTCTTTCTTGTAGGACTTCCTCGCTCCTTAGCAAATTACTCTTGGTAGAAATACCCGATTATTGTCAAAGCGGGTTCAACTAAGGTATTAGTCGACTTTCCAACCTTACCTTGAACTATTATTCATTTGTTCTATAATTTTTAAGAAAACCATGCCACTTAGTTAATTAGCTTTTTTTCAACAATTAACATCACATAAATTAGAGAATTAAAGGAAAATTTGTTCTTCTCACAATATGTCAAAAACTCTATTAATGTTTTTATCTTCCAAATCTTGCCTTCCTATTAGCTTGGGCAATCACATACCCTAACTTGAGAAAATAGTGATTTTGTTGTGTTCTTGTGAAATAAGTGGCAGCAACACCATTATACCCTTCTTTTGCTCTTACCATCAATCCTCCACAAGGTAGTTTGAACATTTTTGCTATGCCTTCTTCACCTATGTCAATCTGTTGTTTCTCCAACTTGATGTACTAGTTGTCATAGTTGAAACTACAAATCAATTCCTTCACTAAAGGTTCATTGATGTGAATCCAATCAAATTTCTTCAATGGTGCAAGACCTACTTTCTTGGCCCATGCTTCTTTATGAATGTCTAAGGCCCAAATATTACCACAAATGCATCCTAAAAAAGTCACTTTCCCTAACTCAACCACAATCGATAGCTATTCTACTGGTTTGATCCTTTTTCATTTGGTGCTCAAAGAAGTTGTGTAAATGTTGGTTTAATGTTCATGCTTCATCTTTCCAACATTAGGAACTTGCCCCTTGTACAAATCAAATTCTCAGTTCCAGAAAACAATAATGTAACGTAAATAAGGTGACTCCAATAGTTCATTGTATATTCCTATAAATAGATAATCAAACCCTAATTGTAACACGATAGTTTCAAGACAATGTTGCTTCCTTGGAGTATTAAAAACCAACCTCTTATGTTGCTTTCTCCTAAAGTATTCCCAAATTTGTAGCTAAATAGCGCCACAACCAAAAATTCTTCTTCACAATGCTCTTCAAAAATCTCCTGGAAGTCTTTTGGTTATATGTTGTTTATTTCACAGTGTTGTTTATTTCTTCATTTTTTTCCTCCAAAACAAAAGTTGTGGGTTCAAATGTTTCTTTATTTGCATATATTGTTGTTTCAAAACCATTATCTTTGCTATCACTTGACTCCTTTTCACTATCTTTTATATTGATTCCTTGCTCACAAAGAATCCTCCAACGATTTGGTCTTGCAAAACTAGATGCAAATCGTGTTCTTTCTTATTCTTCATATATCGCTTTACCACTAAACTTTCCCATCTTGGGTTTGAACCAAGCTTTATGTGGCTCTGCAAACCTCTCAAATTTGCATTGATTTTATTGTTCAACAATCTCTCTAGCTTGGGTGTTCCATTCACTTACACATTCATTGTCTTTCCCAAATCACTTCTTCCACATGAAAGTATCATTGCTTGATTTTCTTCAACTCTACCAACTTTTTAGGGCTCAATAAAGTATCCAAAGGCCATATTAGTCGTAATTCATTTAATGGACTCGTTAATATCATGGTGATAACCTCTCCATTTTTCCTTATGGGGTCTAGGTAAATGGTTGCAAATAACTTTTTTTATAGCCTTTCTTTCTTTGGGCATAGTTGGTAAGGTATAATGATTTTTTTTTAAAAAGTTTGGTTTTGTAACCATTATTTCTTACCTTTCTCTCACTACTTCTTTTTTCCTTTGTCCAAAAATATTCATCATTTACAATTTTAGGTATGGGATTTGTCCATGGTAATCTTTTAGGTTTTGGTACAAGCCTAGATTATTTTTTAGGTACAATAGTTGAGGTCTTGTCCCAATAATACTTACTAGGGTATCTTTTGACATGGACATTGGCTGCCATAATGTCGACTACCACATTTTTATAATGATACTCTTTTAATTTGTTGATGTTTACTCTCTCTACCTCATCATCACTGAGAGTAGTTAATTCGACAATGTTATTATTAAAAAAATTATGCACTTTACAATGACCTTTCCAAGGTAGCTTAAATTTACATCCCTTGATCTTAGTTAATTTGGGCATCCATAAGATTAAATCACCTTCACATATGTTTTTGAGTTTCTTTTTTTCATCCAATTTTCCTTTTATTGTAACTATATATGATTAATGTTTTCACCATCATGCCAACAATTTTCATCCAATTGGATGAGATTTTCCATTCTTACATGGATGGTTTAATTAAAGTCTTCTATTGGTACATCCTTGATTTTTTTAGTAGGGACCATAAATTTAGCTAGCATAATGGGTTGAATGCCATAAAATAACTCACAAAATGTAAATTGTGTAGTCACTTTATATGTTGTTCGATATGCCCATAATGTTGTAAAAACATAGCATCCCAATTGTTGCAGTTAACATTAATTAATTTGGCCAAAGTCTTTCCCAAAGTTTTATTAATTGATTGAGCCTAATCATTTCCTTGGGGATAGTAAGTACAATCATAAACTTTGCCACTAACACTTCAATAATTTTTTTAATGAAATAGCTTCCTTGATCACTAATAAAATGGGTAGGACACCCAAACTTAGTTATGATGTTCTCATAAATGAATTTAACAATTTTTTTGTTGTGTTATCCTAAAGTGCCTTAACTTCCATCCACTTAGTGGTGTAATCAATGGCTACAATAATATACTGATTATTAGTGATATTAGTTGTGGGTTTAATAGGTCCCATAAAATTTAAACCCCATTTCATAGAAGGTTCATATGCCATAATTGGTATGAATGGTCCCTTGCCATTTCGCCACATAGGTTGTAGTCATTGATAGATGTCACATTTTTTACACAAGTCAGGAACATCTTTGTGAATAGTTGGCCACCAGTAGCTTGTCAACATGACTTTTTTCATTGTTGTGTTGATGCCATAGTGACTTCCAACCGGTCCTTCATGGAACTCTTCTAAAATTTTAAAGGTTTCAATGGGTGTTAAACACTGCCTCAACACTCCATCAAGTCCTAATTTATACAAATGGCCATCATACAATGCATGGCCTTGCTTTAATCACTAATTAGCTTTGTTCCTCTTTGGGCATATTGTCATTGAAATAACCTTTCTTGAAATAATCAATTATTTGTCCATACCAATCTAATTCTATGCCAAACAATTAGGCATCATGTAATTGATCTTCAATTGTAATGGCTAACTTTCCATGATTAATTTTGGATAGTTGATCAGGCAAAAAATGCACCCAACCTGGCTTGAATATTATTTTAAAATCAAATTCTTGTAGTAGTAATAACCATCTAGCAATTCGGTCAATGACTATTGGTTTGTTGACCAAATATAATAAAGCTTGGTGGTCTACAAAAAATATGAAATTATTTCCTAAAAGATAATGCCTAAATTTCTTCACAACATAAATCATTGTTAATGTTTTTTTATAGTGGTTGTATAGTTTTTTTTGCACTATTCATCAATCTAATAGTGTAAAAAATTGGTTCATCAATAGTCTTATCGAGATTTTGATTTAACATGGCTCCAATTGCAAATTTTGATGCATTGATATGCACATGGAACTTTAACTTCCAATTAGGTAAGATAAGTACATGTAGGCATGTCATAGATGTCTTCATCCATTCCCAAGACTTGGCATGTGCCTATGTCCATATATATATTTCATCTTTCTTTAGTAATTTGCACATTGTGCTACCTTGCAAAATCTTGAAAATAACATCGATGAAAACCAATTACTCATAGGAATCGTTTTATTTCCATTACATTGGTAGGTGCTAACATAGTAATAATTGTTGTAATCTTTCGTGGATCTACCAATAGTCTATTATGACACACTATGTGTTTTAACAGTACTTTTAAATTTACACAAAATGCATTTCTTTGGGTTAAGGCTAATATCATTTCACGTACGTTCCTCTAAGATTTTTTGTAATTGTTCTAAATGATCTTTCTTATCTCCATATACATTAAAACCATCCAAAAATACTTGCATAAATATTTTAAAATATGGTTTAAATGTTTTTGTTACTACTTTCTGAAAAGTAATAAAAGCATTACACAACCCAAAAGGCATAACATTGTAGGCATAAATGCCCAATTCTGAAATGAATGCCATTTTCTTTTTATTTTCTTTCGCCATTTTAACTTGGTTATAACTGTTCTAATAATTTTTGAAGGAATGCGTCTCATGTCCAACCATAAAATGCAAAACAAAATCTAAAAAGGGTAAGGAAAATGGATCGATTTTGGTTTGAACATTTAATTTACGATAGTCCACACGTATTTATAACTTCTCATTTTTCTTTGGTACCATTACCAAAGCAAACAACCATTATGTAATTTCAATGGGATAAATAAATTCAACATCAAATAGCTTGTTTAAATTTTCTCTTTATATTAATGCATAATTCAAATTCATTCTATGTTGTCTTTATTTAATTGGTTGGACATCAGCCACTAATTCAATTTTATATTCAGAAATTTTCCTAATATTCCCTTTAAATCCTTATAATTCCAAGCAAGAAATCATGACAATTAACCAATAATTTTTTAATTTGTTCTTGAAAAGATGTTGGTAAGATTGCATTAACGAGTACCTCCTTAGGATCCCTTTCGCTTCCTAAGTTTAATTTCTTCAATTGTTAATTAGTTATGACCATCCATCTTGCAATCTTCTTATTCTTAACTATCACATGGGTAGTTTCATCTAATATCAAGACTTCTCCAAGTTGATGTTTATAAAAATAAACTAAATATTTTGGTTTTTTTTTTGGTTAAAGCATACCACAATCAATTTTTTTCAAAAAGTATAACTCTTCTAGTGCCACTTCTCTTACATGCCACAACTCAAGAACCGCATTATAAAGTTGTTCCTCCTCCTCATTCGTCTATCCCTCTTCCTAATCATAACCATCATCAACATATTTGGGTCTCTTTGATGGTTATAAGGGAATTTTTTAAATTATATTCACTGTCATTGTCCTTTCTCCTGCATTGATGGTAAGGGTACTATCACCTTGATTATGATTTTCCTTCACATGTTTCAACCAAGGCCTTCCCAAAAACATGGAATAAGTTTTTGTTTCATTCCCCATATTCAACATTGTGGTAGAAATTTTAAACTCACATCCAACCAAATTGATTTTCAAGTCTTTTATTAACCCAACAATCTACACCTTTTTTTGGTTAGCCATCCTTACCACAAAAGGAGCCAGTTTGGGTTTCTTCAACCCAATTTTCTTCCTCAAACTTTCAGAGATCATATTCACACCGGATCCACCATCTAGTAATATAGCTCTCACTCCAAATTTCCTTATACAAACTTGAACAACCAAGATGACTTCATCAAGATCTTCTACTTTGGTTGATGTGATTTTATAAACATCATCAATGTGAGCTTCTCCCATCTTCAACAATGAATCTTTCATCATCTCTCTTAATTGAAGACAAATTTTCAATAATTATTTTAATTTCACTTCTATCTTTGAATTCATCATGAATTCTTGTAAAAATTTTTTTCCATTTGCTCAACATTCATCTTCTATGGCAACACCTTTCACTTTGCCACTAGATTGCTTCTCAAACAAGTCAATTCTTCCTTGTCTAGGGTCATACCCATCTCATCCACTTCACTAGCAATTTGCTTGTCTATATTTACTATCGACTTGCCATTGGCACCCATCAACTCACTTTTCCTTTTCAACAAATTCAATTCCTTTAACAACAAATCTATTTACATCAACATGTCAATTCCTTTTGGCTTGACATGCACATCATTTCCTTTAGCTACTTCAGTTGACCTTCTGCCATCCATCAAATTGACTTGACATGTCGATTGCAATAGTCCCTTTCTGTTCAACCCTATAAGTTGAAAAATTAACTTGGCCAATTTCAAATAAAAAAGAGCATCCATACACATTTCCAATGGTCTATCTTCCACTTCTTGTATTCTTTGTAGTTCATTAACTACATCCTTGTAAATAAATTTCTCCTTTTCCCATTTGATTCAATATCCTTTAGTGGGGCTAACTTCTCTCTTTGGAAATTATTTTGCCAATTACGACCATTGGGTCTTGCATTATATTGTTGACTACTATATTTATTTTGATCATTTGGTACATTATAATTTGACAACTATTTTTGTTCTTGTACAATTAATACCTATGATTGTATTACATGCACTAGTATAATTTCTTTTGAGGGGCAACTCCCATTCTTTGCTTTGCTAGGACATTAATCCATATTATGATCACTAGCCTCGTAGATTCAACAAAATTTCATTAATAGTTTGCATTCCTTTGTGAAACAACCTTCATTAAAATAATTTTGACAATACACACCTTCCCTTATTGTGTTAATATTCACTTTCTTAAATTTCTTTTTAGTCTTATTTTCGTAATGTTCATCTTCATCATTGTTGTCTTCAAGTTCATCACTATCAAAATTATTTGGATGATATCTTGCCATATTCTTCCATCTCACAAGTAATTCTTCTTCTACCAAAATTGCAGATTCAACCACTTTTGTTAAAAAAAATTTTGAACATGTTAATGATAACCATCTTCATTTTAGTTCATAGCCCTTCTCTAAAGGCTTCTCTCAAGTAAATATTGTTTGGTTGTTGATGAATTACCACACATAATCGGAGGAAATGACTCGTACTTCTTTTGTTTTGCATATTATAAAACGACAGTTGCTTGCCTCATGTTTATTTCAAGACTTAATGATGTGCATAGTGAAAGACAAGCCATAGTAGCTTTATGAGAAATGAAGCAATAGAAACATGAAATAGTGAAAGATTATTATGACAAAGTTTTACAATTGTGTGGTATTATACCACAACAACTAGATGATGTATATTTGAAAGAGACCTTAAGGGAGGGATTAAGGAAAAAATTAAAACTAGCCATTATTGGAATGCCTAGGGCAACGATTGTCAAAGTAGCTAATTTAGCAAGAGAAATTGAAGAAAATATGCCTACCACATGTAGGAGTAGATGATCTCAACCATTGTCAAATAGTGAAGATTGAAGTGAAGAATCGGCTAATGATGAGCAAAATAAGGAAAGAAAGAAAAATTGCAAGGAGTAAAATGACAAATATTGACAAAACATGTTTTGTCAAAAATGTCATAATGAAGGTCATTTGACAAAGGAATGTAAACTTCTGCATACCATTTGCAACATATGTCAAAGACAAGGGCATGAAGCCAATGATTGTCCATTGAAGGAGTTAGGAGGACAATATGTCAGAAAGGATATTTTAGTCAATGTAGTACAACCTAAAGCACTAGTTGAATAGGTTAAGCAAAAAAAAAAATTTCAACAATTAAATAATAATCCTAGTTACGACAACCAAAGAAGGAAAAACCAAAGATGGAAAAATAATCAAGGGTATCGACAAGATTGAGATGGCTAATTTTAGCTAAAATGGGTATAACCGAAATGGTTATAACCAAAATAATGAAAATCAACGAGGGGATATGAATTGTTTCTATTGTCAAAAAGAAGGACATTAGAAGAATGATTATCCACTATGGAAGCTACATTTAGAACACGAGACAAGAATTTGCAACCCAAGGTAGGGATCAATGTTGTTATTATGGAGTAATGTATATCCATTATATTAACATTTGTAGCCACTCAAAGTCAATGATTGAAGGAACTTTACGAAGAAAATGTCATTAGCAAAAATAGTCCCACAAAAGGGAGAAGGATGAAGTGGGATCATGAGAAGGAAATACATCAAGAACTGGTAGGTGAAATACAAGTATAAGCCAAGATGCATGTTTCAACACTATTACATCCAAATATTTCAAAGGATATTAAAAAATTAACAATCGATATTACAAAAAAACCAAAGTAAGATTGGGAAGCTCTACCTTACCATGAGGAAAGTAAAGAGAAGGAATCATGTGATGATGCAGGAATAAAAACAACCAAGACTAATGAATGACAATTTGGCACTAAGGAAGACTTAAGTATTCTTGAAGGAAAGTTGGAAGGAATGCGAGACGATCAAACTTTTAATATGAAAATGGAGGTTAAATTGGGGAAATTGATCAAGATTTTCCCCCAGTTACAAAAAAAATTAGCAAAATTCTTTTCGAAGATGGAAATTTTTTTGTACTGGACGTGTGTAAAATTGGTACACACCACAAAAATGATTTTGATGAAAGTATGCTTGTTGTACAAGTATCCATTGGAAATTGTGAAATCATGGATGTTCTATTAGATGGTGGGTCTGGAATAAATATTATTTTTGAACATTTGCGGAAGAAACCTTAGTCAATGCCATTCATGGTAAGAATGGCAAATCAAAGAAAAGCACAACTAGTAGGGTTGATACAAAACCTCAAAGTCGATTTAGCAAGGTGTACATTCAAAATTTTAGTTATAATGTTATAGATGGAAGATATTTTAGAGGTTTATTCAATGATTTTAGGAAGACCATGGTTGAAGCAAGTTAAAGTTGATCATGATTTGGGTAATAACATTTTAATGATCATTGTTAATACCAAAACGATGGCATCGAGTACAAATTAACAAATAATGTTACATCTTTCCCAAAAACATTACAATCTAGATGAGACTTATGATTGGGAAGGAGGATTGACAGATGGAGACAATGAACGTTTATACAATGATGTATTAGAGTTGTGCCATGTTGGAAAAGTAAGTCCAAATGAATCAAAATTTCTACTTGAAGTATATGTAAGAATGGTGCAACCTGAAGATAATATTAATTATCCTTTTTGGTATTATTAACATGAACTTGGAAAAAGTTGAACCTTGATGAATCTGCGTACATTACAATTTAAAATAAACAAATTATAGGATGGACACTTATTATTAATGAACAATTGAGAAAATTAAATTTGGGCACTAGTGAAGACCTTGGGTGTAGTCATACTAACATGTACCAAAAGTAGTCGTAACCATTGCTTATTTTTTTGAAATTTGGATTGTAATTTAAAAATAATAATAAATGTCATAAAATGTTATTTTGAATACATTATGTACGTGTAATAAAAATTTGGAATCAATCTAATGAGGGAAAAATATGTATAGGGACTTTTAACCTCTTGTAAGCATTGTTTAAAAGTTGAATAAAAATAATTTAAAGCAATTTTGAAACACAATTTGAAAAAAATTTAATGAAAAATTTTGGATATTTTTTATTGTACGCCTTAACATAATAATATTAAGAAAAAATTAAATATTTAAAATTTTGTTTTGAAAAATGTATTAAAAAAATTCCAAGAAGATCTAAAAATAAAGTAGTGATCTAAGGGGGCACATGTGGCTCCTAATAGAGTGGTTGGACTCACCTTGCATAGTGTTTGTAAGTGCTAAACTACTTGAATAGTTCCAAGCGAAAGTTAAACAACTATTGATAAAGTTTAAGGATGTATTTGCATGGAATTATGAAGAACTAAAAGGAATTCCCATATCAATTTGCAAACACAAAATTGAATTGATTATTGATGCACACCCAATTCGGCAACAAACTTACTAAATGAATCCTAATTGTGCGCAAAGGGTAAGAAAAAATCTCGATAAGCTATTGGATGCTTAATTTATCTTTCCTATTGAAACCACCCAATGGTTATCACCACTAGTAATTGTACCACTACAATAAGTTACACATTTGTGTGGATTATCAAAAATTGAATTCATAAACCAAGAAAGATCCATTTCCATTACCCTTTTTGGATTCAATATTGGATACAGTGGTTGAACATGAAATGTATTTTTTTTTATGGATGGGTATAATGGTTATAATCAAGTGAAAATTGCTAAAGAAAATAAAGATAATACATCATTTATCTTTGAATGAGGAACATATGCTTATAACTTTATGCCATTTGGATTGTGCAATGTTCTAATTACTTTTCAAAAAGTAATTATTCAAACTTTTAAAGAGTATATTAATGATTTCATGCAAATATTTAAAATGATTTAAATGTTTATGGATAAAAGGAAAAACATTTGAATCAACTTAAGAAATGGACTCAATGTTTAAATAATGGCATTAGTTTCAATGTAGAAAAATGTGCATTTTGTGTCAATTCTAAAGTATTACTAGGACACATTGTCTATGAAGATGGATTGTTGGTAGACCCTAAGAAAATAAACATCATCACAGATCACTACTACAAAAATGGGGTGCAGTTCACTAGTTTAAACCACTATGACACCTTAAAAATGAAATAAATTCATTGCATTTTATTGATTCCACCCTAGTGAAAGTTATTTAACTATAATATCACTATGTAAACATCATGTTTCATTATTAATTAACATAATTCACTATATAATTTATTGTAGTAAATAGGTTTATTTTTATGTTTTTAAAAATATTTTATATATGTTACTTTATGATACATCCTATATTATTTAAAGTTATTTTAGTTATTTTAAGTTATATATTATATTATTATAAGTTATTATAGGCTATTATAAATTATTGTACCCTAAACTATTATATGTTATTTTATCTTAAGGTATCGTAACTAGCTTATTATAAGATTTTAAATTATTTTAAATTAAATTATTTAGCTAACCTTAGGTTATTTTATTTTAAGTTAATATATAATTTAAGTTATTCAAGGTCATTATACTTTATGTTATTATAAATTATTTTATCTTAAGTATAATAATTTAAAGTAATCTAAAATAAAATATAATGACCTAAAGTAAATAACTTAAGATAAAAAATAATAACCTATGAAAAATAATTAAAAATATTTTACAATATAATAACTACCAATAGCTTATGATTTTATAACATAAAATATCCAACAATAATTTATAATAGAATAATCATCAATAGTCATAATATAACATATAATAACCAACAATAATTTATAATAGAATAATCATCAATAGTCATAATATAACATATAATAACCAAAAATAACTTATAATACAATAACCACTAATAAAATAAACACCAATGGCTTACAATCGAATAACCATCAATAACTACTAATACAATAAAATTTAATAACCACCAATAGCCATTAATATAATAACATTAATAACCACCAATATATTATCCATCGATAACCATTATTAAAATAGACACCAATAGCCACCAATAGCCACTAATACAATAACCTTTAATAACCACCAATAACCATTAATATAGTACCTATTAATAACCACTAATAGTCACCAATAACCACTAATACAATAACCTTTAATAACCACCAATAACCATTAATATAGTAGCCATTAATAACCACTAATATCCGCCAATATAATATCCATCAATAACCATTAAAAGAATAGTCACCAATATTCATTAATAGAATAACAACCAATAACCATTAATAAAATAACAACCAATAACCATTGATAGAATAGTCACCAGTAGTCATTAATGAAATAATCACCAATAATCATTAATAGAATAACAACCAATAGTCATAAATAGATTAACAACCAATAGTCATTAATACAATAACAACCAATAGTCATAAATATAATAACAACCAATAGTCATTAATACAATAACAACCAATAATCATTAATAAAATAACAACCAATAACCATTAAAAGGATAAAAACCAATAGTCATAATAGAATAACAACCAATAATAATTAAAAGAATAGTCACCAATAGTCATTAATACAATAACAACCAATAGTCATTAATAAAATACCCACCAATAGTCATTAATAGAATAAGAACCAATAACCATTAATAGAATAAAAACTAATAACCTTTGATAGAATAAGAATCAATAACCATTGATAGAATAAGAACCAATAACCATTGATAGAATAAGAACCAATAACCATTGATAGAATAAGAACCAATAACCATTGATAGAATAAGAACCAATAACCATTGATAGAATAACAACTAATAACCATTAATAAAATAACAACTAATAACCATTAATAAAATAACAATTAATAGCTATTAATAAAATAATTACTAATAGCCATTAATATAATAGCCACCAATAGCCAATAATAGAATGACCACTAATAGCCACCAATAGCCATTAATAGAATGACCACTAATAGCCACCAATAACCATTAATAGAATAACCATTAATATAATAACCATTAACAAAATAGCCACCAATAGTCACAAATAAAATAGGCATTAATATAATAGCAATTAATAACCACTAATAGAATAACCATCAATAGGCATTAATAGAATAGCCATAAATAAGCACTAATATAATAACCATCAATAGGCATTAATAGAATAGCCATAAATACACACTAATAGAATAACCATCAATAAACATCAATATAATAGCCATAAATAAGCATTAATAGAATAACCATTAATAGGCACCAATATAATAACCATAAATAGGCATTAATAGAATAACCATTAATAGGCATCAATAGAATAACCATAAATAGGCATTAATAGAATAACCATCAATAGGCACCAATATAATAACCATAAATATGCATTAATAGACACCAATAGAATAACTATAAATAGGCACTAATATAATAACCATTAATAGCCACCAATAGAATAGTTATTAATAGCCATTAATAAAATAACAACCAATATAATAGGTACCAATAACCATTAATAACCACCAATAGCCCCAATAAAAGAACAACTAATAGCCATATATTAGAATTGCTTAAGATTGCCAAAAATAATTGAGGGTGAACTAATATAGCAATTAGTCCCCGTTCACTAGGGGGTTAATTAATTTCACTAGGTAAAAATGTCCAAATTCATTCAAAATCTAGTGAAACCCAAAATGAACTAGGATGCATTTTGGTGTCATGGATATGTCTACTCCAACAAGTGTGACAAAATTAAAATGATTTTTAAGGGCAGTAAATTTTATCAACTATATTTCAAGAATTTTGTCGTTAAAACTGCCCCAATGTGTAAACTTTTGAAAGACATATATTACTGGTGGGATGAGGCATGCAAATTCAAAGGATCCTTCCAATTGATGAAAACAACCTTGATTACATTATCAGGATTAATTATCCCTAATTAAGCAAAAAAATTCCATGATCATACATATGCATTAGATTATGTTATTGGAACAATGTTAGTTCAAAACCTTGATGATACCATTGATACACTAATTTATTATGCCAGTTGACTAACAACTAGAGTTGAGAAGAATTACTCAACCATGAACAAGGAAATTTTTGCAATGATTTATGTTAAATTTTTTTGTCATTATTTATTGGGAAATAACTTCACAATCTTTGTAGATTGTCAAGCCTTGATTTACTTAGTCAATAAACCAACTATAATTGAATGAATAACATAATAGCTATTATTATTGCAAGAATTTAATTTCAAAGTCATTTATAAACCGAGAAAGGTGCATTTGTACTATACCAATTATCATGTGCTAAAAATGGTGAACATGTTGTTGGTGTGTAGGATTAGTTACTTGATGTTACTACTTTCTTTTTAACAGTTGATTGGTATACACCAATTAAAAAATATCTACATAAGGCTTATTTTGAAAATGATGTCCTTCAAGAGGAGTGAAAATGTCTCACCATAAAGTCAAGACTATATACACTTTATGGAGAAAAAAATATAAATTAGGACCAAATGGCATTTTTTGACATTGTTTTTCACCTATTGAAACAAATGTTATCCTTACCAAACTTCATGATGGGTTGGTACGAGGACGTTATGGTATAAACACAACCGTTAAAAAGATATTAATAGTAGGTTACTAGTGGCTCGAAGTTCAACGTAATGTGGTAGAATTATGCCAATCTTGTGATATTCGTCAACAACTAATGCCTATGTATGGATTGGCAAAGGTCTATTGCAATCAATTTTTACTTTTGAACCATTTATGAAATGGGGTTAGATTACATGGGCCCAATTAAACTTCTAGCATGTTATAATCGAAACCAATGTATTATAGTTGTTACATATTATACAACAAAGTGGGTTGAAGTGAAGGTGTTGTGAAATAATACAACTAGAAACATTGCAAAGTTTATTTATGAAAACATTATTAAACAATTTAGTTGTCCTACCCATTTGGTTAATGATCAAGGAAGCCATTTCATAAATAACTCTATCAAATTATTGGTGCAAGAATTTATGATTACACATCATAAATCCACCACTTATTATCCTTAAGGAAATGGTTAGGTAGAATCAACTAGTAAACCGTTAAAACAAATATTAATGAAGTTGATGAATGCTAACTAAAATGATTGGGATATAATGTTGCCTACCACATTATGGGCCTACCAAATTGCATATAAGGTGTCCACACAACATAAACCATACGAACTAATATGGGTTAATGCCATTATTACTTATTGAATTATAGTCCTAACCAACCAAACATTTTCTGAGAAAGATGGTAGTTGGATGAATGCATTATTAGTTTGAGTGGAAAATTTAGTTCTACATGATGAAAAAAGAATTATAGCATGAGAAAACATTGGGGTAGAAACACAGTAAAAAGAGCCATGCAATGTGTGGATAGTCTTAAAATCATTTTTTTGAACTTTTGAAAAATTGCCATGGGAACATTATATATATATAAAATTAAAAAAAATTGAAATAAGTTCTTACACTTTTAAAGTTGCAACTACAAATTTTTCATGAAAATTCACCATGTTTCAAATTTTTTTTTATATGTTCAAAGTACTTTAAAAAAACATGTGGACAAGTGGTTTTTTAGTGTCAAAAGTTTTTTTCCCTTATTAAATGTTCATCAAATTGTTTCAATTTTTTGGTGAACTTTAATATATTCCACAAGAAGGGATCCATGTGTTCAAAGCATTCAAAAAATGAAAATACATATATTGTTTTAGATTTTAATACTCAAATATTCTTTTACACTATTATAATTTTGAATTTGTAGTCATGGCTTAAAGTAAAGTTATAGACTTGATTATAATGTAAGGCTTGATGCAATTATTTATTTATTTTTATCATGTTATATATCAAATTTGATATTTAGTTTAAAAAACTATATGCAAAATGTATTGTAAACCAATAAGAATTTGCCATGTGGAAAATGCAGTCCTTGGTGCGACTAACTCTTTTTACTATTTTTTACCCATTGATTACATCCAAATATTAAAAAAACATCAAAGGGATGGTCAAAAACATTTAAAGAAGTTCAAAGATGGGGATTTAGTGTTGTGACTTTGAAAGGATCCAAATATTAAAGAAGAGAAATTCCTTTTTTCATGGATTGGCCCATTTCGAGTAAAGAAAGCCTTTAATAATAACATTGTCCAATTGAACAAATTAAATAATGAAGATATAACACTAGTCAATGTCAATAAATTAAAAGCTTATCAAAATCCAATCATTACGATCATCACAATTGCAATAATCACCCCAAATGAAAATAAAATCATGCCAATTGAAATACCAAGAAGAATAATTGGTGGAAGGATGTAATTTTTTATATAAAAACCCATGCCAACCTTCAATCTTTAATGAGTAAAACAAAAGTAATAAACAATTTACAAACAATGAAAAAGATAACGAAAAGTGAAAAAAATAAAAAATAAAACCCACGCCCCCTTTTCCCCCTTTGAGAATTTTTAAAAAATAAAATAAAATTACAGACTATAAAAAAGTTAATAAAAAGTGAAAAAATAAAACCCACGCCCCCATCATCCCTCTCCTTAAAAGTAAAAGTAACAAAAAAATTACAAACATTAGAAAAGTAAAAAAATGAAAAAAATAACCCATGTCTAATTCGTCTTCTATTTCCATCCTTCAACATTTTTTTTCAAAACAAATAAATCAACCCTATTCCCTCCCCTTTCACCATTTAAGGGGTAAAAAAACCCAAAACATTTACTAAAATATAAAAGCGATAAAAGTAAAAAAGGTAAAGAATAAAAATAAAACCCATGCACCCCTCACCCCCTTCCAGACTTAAAAAAGGTTGCAAAAAACTACAAATAGTAAGAAAAATAACAAAAAAAATATTATAGACACCCCCCCCTCCTGCTCTCCATCCTTTTTTGACCCTATCAAGATTTTTTAAAAATAATTACAAGCAATAAATTTTTTAAAAAATGAAAAATAAATAAACAAACCCATGCCTCCCTTCCCTTTTTAAGAGTTAAAAAAAAATTAAAAAAAAACTTCCAAATAGTAAGAAAAGTAGCAGAAAGTGAAAACTTAAAACTCATGCCCCTCCAAATTCAGGCAGTACAGACATTTCCATAATTTCTTCTAAAAAAATGTTGGGGTTTATTTATCCTACTACATCAGACACAATCTATTTATTTTTTTCTTTTTCCACTTCATCCAATCATATGAGTTAATCCTACAAAAGAAACTCCTTCCTTCAGTAGTATAAAAAAATAACAAAAAGTGAAAAAACCCCATGCCCCCCTTCCCCCTTCAAGAATAAAAAAGTAACAAAAAAAAAAAGAAAAAATAAAACCCTCACCTCACCTTCATCAAAAAAAATAAAAATAAAATCTTCTACACCCACCCAAATAGTTAGACAATTCACCAATACATTTGTTTTTATCACATTCCGCCTTTCTTGTGCCCCCTCACCTTTAAGAAAACAAAATCCCATACACCCACCCAAATAGTTGAACAATTCACTAATACACATTTGATGTTCAATGGGGGACATCTCTATCCCATTTACATCATTTTGTATTGTCACATTGAAATCTCCCAAACCATTGGGCTCACTATGCTCCTAGTACTCTTGATAAGCCTTTTTCTTAAGGGTGCAATAAGATGATTTCATAATGTTTAAAGATGATTGCATTGCAAAAGTTATTGAATTTTGAATATATTTTTTCATCAAGAATTGATAAATACTAGAAATCAATTAAAAAAAAGATATTGGACTTTATGCTTTAAAAATGTGTATATTTTGTAAAACTACGTTAAAATATATGCTCAATGGCACATGTCACATTAATATATTTGAAGTTTACAATTTCCTTAAGGTGGTTATAGAAAGGATACATGCAATGAAACATAATTTTATAGATTTATTCATTTTCCCACATTTGATAATGCATTCATTTGACTGAATCTTTTATGCATTTGATTTCCTTTATTTGTATGTTATTTTCATGAGACCCTTAAAATTCACACATGGCCTTTTGTAAATCACTCTTTGTTTAGATTGTTTCTTTTCATGGTCTATTTCACACATTATTTATTGTTCTATCTTCTATTTTCAGTGCACTAAAATTTTGTAATGTTCTATCCCATTAAAAATGGTTTTAGACCAAATGCTCAAATCTTACAAGGTTTGTAAGAAGATGATTCACCATGTTGCAATTGGAAGAAAATTTGATCCAATCAACTTGGGCTTTTGCAATGCTTCACATTACTGTCGATGATCATTTATTTTCTATTCAACAAAATTAGCATATTGCGTGTAATTTTTATTTGCATATGCAATTGAGTCTTGATTGTTGGAGTTTGTGATCACATTTGTGTTATTCATTAAATAATTTTATGTGCACTCATAGTCATTTGTAACCACATATGTGCATAATAGAATTGGACATAAATTTATATGAATACATGAATAACATTTTGGGTTTCAAGTTTCAATATTTTTCTTAGAATTCATTCAAATTTAGCTTGCTTATAGGCTGCTGGTACCATAAGTACTCTCATAAGGATTCCTAATTATATATAAATATTACCGTAATTACAAGCAGAGAAAGCAACTTAATTACAAAATAATTAAAATCTCCAAATTGGAAAAACCAAGTTGCAAGATAATGTAAAATTGTCACAAGGTAAACTACTAATAATTGAACTACTTTAAACTTTTTAAATCTAGCTTATTTGTCAATGTGCAACAGTGATCATGAACGTCCTAAACATTACAGACAAAACAATGATATAAACCAATAGCCACCAAGGCATTAGGACTAGGGATGGACGATGGGTGGAGAATTTACACTAGAGAAACAAAAAAACTCCAAAAAAATTCTCAATTGTTTGGTTGAGAAAACAACAAAATTGTTGGAAACAAATTTTGAACTACCTACCTTCTAGCAACCTGTTAGCTTTTTACTTATGTACTGACCATCTATATGCATCTAGTTACTTAGTAGCCAACTATTAAAGATATTTCTAAAGTCATGCTCTTTTGGGCCCTTCTTTCATCCCCCAACCCTTCTTTCAACCTTTAAACACTGTTATTCACAAAATAATGATTAAATATGGATATAAAATGTTGGAACAGAAGATTGAATGCACAAGATTTGAGAATATTTACAGCTATAGTACACACAATAACAGCAATTTTTCAAAGCAATCAAGAAAAAAAAAGAAAAGATGAGACTCAGATTTCACCAAATTTGGTGCTAATCTAAATTTCAGTCCCACTTTAACCCAATGTTTTTTTTAATTATTTAAAAAAAATCTCACCCCCTTCATGACCAAAGTGGGGTTTTGGTGCTATGTTTTCCTTTTGCATATATCTTTATTATGTTACCTATCTACATATGAGATTAATCTCTTATAAAATAGGCTGCCAAGGTGAAACACAAGGTCAACTCAATTGGGGTTTACCCACAACTAAGCCATATTGTGATGCAATGCATCATCCCTATGATATCATCTTTTCAACCAAGAAATGAACAATGGATTTTCATAGAAAACTTAAGTTTTGTCTTCAATTTTGTAACAAATTAATCTTAAACAAAACATGTTTTTAATGTTTCAAATTGATATATATTGCAGCCACTCACACATTAATGGGTGTCAAAATACGGATGATTTAATGTGATTTATGTGAATTTATATGAACATTCTTCTCTTTGTAGCCAAAGATGAATCATGAGGTGACCAAAAATGTCACTTTTTAGGCAAATAGTAATTGGGCATGGGACAAGTGGCAAGGATTCTTTTTCAATTTTGTGATGTAGGCCCCTTTGAGGACATTAGTACCTACCTGGGATCATCCACAAGAGGAATTAGTCAAACTAGTGGGTACCCGTTAATTGCTTCAACCAATTAATAACGCACGCACGCTCTCAGGACCTGGGTTTCAGGACCTCAATGCAAGGTTTCAGGACCTCAACCTGAGGTTTCAGGCCCTCAACGTGAGGTTTCAGGACCTGACTCTCAGGACCTGGGTTTCAGGACCTCGAAAGCTCTCCATCCTACGGTCGTTTTATTTTTTTCCCGTCACTTTTCTCTGCGTCCAGTGGTCACAGACAGACGCACACACGGACAGATGGCAAACAGTGATGGCAAACGACAAAGCAAAAGAAGAAGAAGAAGAGTCGGAGAGGAGAACCGACCTCTGCATTTTAATTCACCGATAGAACCGGTTCTGCCATAGAAATCTGAAGATGAGCAGCAACCTGATGTGGAGCCGGCAATGGACCCCGGGCGTGGTGGAGGTAGTGGCAGGGGTAGGGGCAAGGGTCGTGGTAAGGGTAGGGGCCGAGACAGAGGCGCTGCTGCAGGGCACATTGCTCGCAAGGTTACTGCCAGGGAATACGCGGCTTACTTCATGCATGATCGTAACCCTCCTACGACAGAAGCGAGCAAGAAAACGGAAGAAAAAGGAAACAGAAGAACCGTAAGACATACCAATCCGCGTAGAAGCTCAGATCGTCGCGGAGAAGCAGATGCTAGCACAATCCTCTTGCTGGAAAGGAGAGGCAGATGTTGGATCAACATAATGCCAGTCGTGTTCGATCGCTCTCTTTCTCACGGTCCCTTACTCCCTCCTTTGCTCCCTCGAGAAAAAAACCCTAATGCCAGTCGCGCTCGTTCACTCCACTCCTCACAACGCAAACACCCACCACACGCGCTCGATCGCTCTCTCTCTCTCTTTCGCAGTCCCTTA
>Ga0209208_10002830_pt1 | contig 24925 bp, 26 predicted proteins | sample S1TSphfallax_3_FD_187694 | JGI IMG/M metagenome (GOLD analysis project Ga0209208, IMG submission 187694) | Host-associated microbial communities from peat moss isolated from Minnesota, USA - S1T2_Fd - Sphagnum fallax MG (SPAdes) (version 2) | ecosystem: Host-associated > Plants > Peat moss >...
GGGGGGGGGGGTTCACCAAAACCTAAACATGGAATTTTTAAGGACATGATTTTCAGGACGTGAGATTTCAGTTTTGGGACGTACACGGTGTGGGTTTCCAAAACCTAAACCTGGAAATTTTTTGGACATGATTTTCAGGATGTGGGATCCTCAATTTTTGGAGACCTGGAGTTTGCACTTCGGGTTTCCAAGACCCAAAAAAACCTGGGAAATTTTAGGATATGGTTTTCAGGACATGGTTTTTAGGACTTGGGATCTCAACTTTGGGGCCTGGATTTTCACACTCACGGTTTCCAAGACCGAAACTTGAAAATCATTGTCCGAAGGTCACGAGCACCCACTAGTAACTAGCCATTGTTAATACTATTCATAAAACATGACAAGTTCAAATACTTTACAAGTAAAAAGGTCTTGAAAACAAGTACTTAGGTCTTGAAGATAAGTCAAGGTGCAAAATTATTACAATTGACGAACCTACATGAACCCCAATTGAAAAGGTTTAAGACCTGGATGAAAAGTACTACATAACATAAACCAAGTATTCAAAGCCACGTGATGCCTTGTAATGGCCAAAAAGTTTCAAGAATTAACTTAAATGATAAGTGATGAGCTTACTTGACCATTAAAATTGACCCAATTGACAAATAGGCAAACAATCTTAAGGAAAAAAATTGCATTTAAATGTTACATAATCTCACAAGACGTACATTTCATATTTATCATGTGACTATAAAATTTTGAAATAATACATAAACCTAATACATAAATCTTGCATTATAATTTAAAACCTTCAACAATCATGTGAAGATGATCATGGATATGAATTCACTTGACACTTTTATAAGTAGTGGATGGATGTTTTTTCCAAGTTTTTGGCCATTTATGTTGTCATTTGACATATTTGATGATTCAAAAGATGGTTGTGGCCATCTCCCAAAACTCCAAGATTAATTGATGATCATTTTCACCCAAGTCATTAAAATACAATGATATGTGGAAGGCTTCCCCAAATGTTTTTTCTTATGATGTCTACATGGATTTTCCATGGGATAACTTTTGACAAAAGGTATTTGCTAACACCAATTGTCTTAGATATATAATATGTAGGTGGGCTAACCTCAATTGACACAACTACATTCAAAGAGGCATTTATGTTGGGGTTGTCATCCTTTGATTTTTGGGCAACAAGTTGCGCATAAACAATTTTACACTCTCAAAAAAGGTGAGTTGTTATACAATGCCTTTGGCTTTTCATTGAAATTCAAGGACCAAGCTTCATTCAAGAATCTTCCACAATCAAAAAATTGTTAAGGACATTTTACTTGCCATTGTCATTGAAGTTGTGTTCAATGTTATGCACCCTACTACTTAGTTTATTGGCAACAATAGTGCATTCCTTCCACCATTGTTCCCTAACATTAGCATTCAACATCAAGGATTTTCAATTGCATTTTTTTTCTATCTTTAAGCACATTGAACATGATGCATGATCTTATCATGTTTAAAGTCCTTTGTTCACCTATAGGTTGCCAAATGCGTTCAAAAAAGTCACAACCCACCAAACTACAAATGATAGTTTTACACAAAAGTAGATGCAATAATCAAACCATGAAACACTCATGATATGTGTAAAAATAATAGATGGAGATAATTAAACACCATGCATAACATCACACATTATGATGCATGGAATTGTGCTTTTATGTTCATGACATTCACATTCATGTTTTAGTATCACAATATGCATTTTTGTGTCCCCCTTGTGATCCATTCAAAAGGACATTTAATGTCTTCTTGATCTCTTTGAGTTGTGAGGTGAACATGAGATGAAGGAGGTCATTCACCTTTAGTCCAATTGCAATTTTTTGTAATGTCACAATTGAATGGTGTCAAACATTATAACTCATAAGGTTAACATCTATCATGGGTCTATGTTCAACAAAAGAGAGGTTGTCACATGTTCTTGGGGCACTTACAAAACATTCCATAATAAGTTGTTTTGATCACTTCCTTTTAAAATCTGGATATAAGTTTGAAATCTTGAAAGGAATCAAAGAGTTTGGTATACTCTTGTTTTTAGAAGTTAAAAAGGAATGGTCACACATGCTAAACAAAAACTTCACCTAGAACGTAGGTGTGAAAGAACTTTGAAAGTACCAAACTATTGTTGTTGTAGTTCATGCAAATGCTTGGATTCATCTAACTTCATTGAAATGTAGATTTTCCATTTTAAAACATTATTTTTGTTTCTCATTTGTCACATCAAGTTTTTGTCTTAAAATAATCTCTATATTGTAGTTTAAATTGTAGACAAACAATTCAAACTGCAAACTCAAAAAAAACAAAAAACAAAAAAACAATTCAAACTGTAATTCCATAAAAGTAGTGAGTACATGAAACTTACAATTCCAATTTATGGGTATAAAATAAACAACCTTCACAAAGTCCAAGTTCACCAAGATGACTTTTATGGCTTAAGTAGTAGGTTTTGATGTGTAGTGTAATTAATATAAATGCTTTAATTGAAAATTGACAAAACCAAATTTCAAGGTAGATGTTAAAATTTACCAAACTAAATATGAATCATCAAGGTGCTAGATGGACATCCAAAACTTGCATACATTTGAAAGTCATAATTTGCCAAACAAAATCAATTAGCAATAATCAAAGATATAATTGATTAAAGTACCAAGAAATCCTATTTTTATACAAGGCATTGGAATATGAAATGAAATGAAATTAAAATAAACTTATGAGAAAATAATGATAGACATAAAACAAAGAGGTGAAAAAGCTACAATTGACATGTTAACGATATCTGTTGTGATTCCAACAAAAAAAAATGGTGATTAAAGTGATGGAGTTTGTAGTTGCTTGCATCAAGTGCACAACTATTCAAAGAATTCAACTAGGCATGGTAGTTAGAATAAAAACCAAATGACAATTATAAAGATCTTAATAGATTTGAAACAAGCAATTGAAATAATCGAAAGTTAGTACATGAAGCTCTTTCACAAAGTTTAAACCTTAAACCTTGAATTAAATTTTTTTATGGTGTACATCAATTGTTGAAGGCACATGTGGGAGTGGGAGCAATGATTAACCCCTTTGCTTAAGAACACCATCTTCCAAACTTCAAATTCATTATTTTTAAAGAGGCCTTAAACACACACACATATTATTTTATGGGTTAGATCTAAGTTTTAGCAAAAATAAGCTAAGTAACATATGATAGTATTGAAAGAAGCATTTGGAGTTTCAAAGTTGTAACCTAATAATAGTCAAGTTACATAAGTTTTTGTTTTGGGTCATATTCATTCTCATGAAAGAAAACAATAGACCTAAGAGATACAAATTGTAGAATGATTACAACAAATAAATGCAAATTATCAACCTTCAACAACAAGAGTGAGTTGAAGAAAAGGAGAAGAAAATAGAAAAAATGAAAAAAGAGAAGAACAAGAATGAATTTCCAATTCTCCAATGTTGCCTTCATTCAAGTATGAATTCCTTTGTGCAATATTTGGTATTTGGTTGGGTACAAACATTTAACAAAATGTTTTAGGCATTATTTTTGTAATTTGAGTTTTGCTTCTAAAAGTCATGTAGTCCTTTGCATTGATTTAGGGTTAGGGTTTAGGGTTTAGCTGAGTGCTAATTAGGTTATTGAAACTATTTGATAATACCTGTTGATTATGCATATGGGTCAAATTTCAAATATCCGGTTGATAACCATCAGTTAACCTGCCAATTATATACCGATTATAAGGGTTAAATTTAAAATTATCTTTATAATTATTTTTAAATTTTTATTTTTGTTTTCTATCATGATTTTGTTAGTTTTCATGTTTAAGATTGATTGCCTACTTCGATGATAACCAGGTCAATCCGGGTAGGTTATTTTAGATTTTGAAAATTCAATACAAGACAGGGAGGTTATTAACCTGGTCCTCAAGATTAGATAACCGGATTGATAACCGGATCGAAAATGAACAATGACCGGTTGATAGGTTATCAATGTCCGGACTGATAGCCGGGTCGAAATGACATAACCGGGTGATAACTTATCAGTAACCGGATTGATAACCGGGTTAGAATCAGTAACCGGCCAGCGCTGGTTGCTGCTCCTGTGTGTGTGCAGATGCTGAACTTTGGTCGGGAAGCTGAGAAGTTGCATTGCCTGAAAGAAGGAGCCAGTTTTGTTGGGGAGTTCGCTTCTGGGATTGAAACCCTAGATAGTTGAATCTTGCAAAGGAACGAGCGCGCGATAGAGAGAGAGACAGGGACATAGATTTTGCATTTTGAGAGAGACCTGCATTGTTTTATTGATGGCGTCACAGAGGTCGGGAGAGAGAGGGAGAGGTGGTGGTTTCCGGAGACAGGATGGAAGCTCCGGAGTTTTGCAAAAGCTTCAGATGAATCCGGTTTTCCAGAAATCTCGGATGGCGGATCAATCGAGTTTTGAGAGTGTGAGGCCGCGCATTCCACTGCAATTGCTTGCGTATGACGGGCGTGGCCACCTGTTTGTTTGGAACTCTCAGGAGAAGTTGCTTCATTTCGTGGATGTTCAACACTCTGATTCCTCGCGGAGTGGCAATACTTCCAACTCTGCTTCTCTTCTTTCCAAGAGGGATTTCAAGGTTTGCAGTCGGGAACCTTTAGGCTTTAGACAGAAAGAGACAGATCCACAGAGACTCACAGGGTTTAGGGTTTTTGATTCTCTACATGATTCTGAAATGTCAGGCTTTCTGTGGTTGTGTTGCAGTCAGTGAAGATGAATCCAGATGTTGAATTTAGTGTGCGGCATATGGTGTTCAACAGAACAGGGAGAACTTTAGCAATTGTTGGCGATTCAGGCCTTGTAGTACTGGATGTGGTCCCGCATCTCTCTGCATCTTCTGAAAATCCAACCAGTTGCAGGTATGCTTCTGTTCCTGCACAAATTATAGTCTTAGATGGCCTGCAGTGGAATGTCCTGTTGTTAATGTCTACTCTGAGGATGGTGATATCCTCCTGTCTTCTTCTTCTAGGATACATTGGTCTGTTACTGATTCCTGTAGAGAATTGCAACCAGGCCCCTGACTTGCTGGAAGAAGGTAGTTGGAGTTGCAGAAGTTTATTCTTTAATCACTACCTTCCTCTCATCTTCTGGCACTGCTAAATTTTCCTTGTGCATCTTCTCCTTTTTCTTTCGGCTGTTTGTTCATAGTCTCATCTGTTTTCTCTGAAAGATTGACAGACTACATGCCCCTAAAATGGAGGGCAAAGTCATGTTGAAGTTCAATTGCAACTACATAGATTTCTTTTAGAGGGAAGAGAATCTCCACCAGTTTGTGAGGACCTGAATGTAATGACTGTAAGGGGTATGTTCAACTATGTTGTAATGATGTCAGCATTGTGCATCAGATCTTCAGGGCTTATAGCATATGTTATGCTATATGGGATGGTTATGGGAACTGGTCACTACCATATGTGTTGATTTTGAAGGTCAATCAACATGTTTGTTCGTTGTTGTAGTTTGAACTGCTCCTCAGTTTTCTTCTCTGTTTTCAAGATTGGGTCTCATCTTTATTGCGTTGCTAATATTGTTGTCAGAATCTTTGAAATCCCTAGGACCATATTTGTGGATCATCTTTTAATTTCTGTTCAGATTGACTTAAATTGTTAGTATGAAGAAGTTCTCAGTAATTATGAAGTTATTTATGTTTTATGTTCCTCTCATGGTTCAATGTTTGCTCATCTCATCCTTGTTTGGAGGCAAAGATTGTGTAAGTTATCATATGCAAAACCAATGGTTGGCCCCTCTCCCTTGAGTACATTTGAAGCTCCTGCAGAGTAGGTCACGGCCATTCTTTATTTGATGATTGGTTGTGTGTCCTCTTTAGTAACATGGGAGGATATGAGGATTCTACTGCCAATCAGCTTTATCAACAAGTTTGCAAATTTCTATTATTGATAAGGGCAGGGATGGTAGGGCAGGGTGAGCAGAGTGGGAGGCACTGAGTTGTTCAGCTCCAAAATTAGATCATCCTTGCGCATTTTACAACTTGCATGGCACCCATATAGTGACACCCATTTGGGAGTACTATCAACAGATGGTGTCTTCAGGTTTGTGTTTTTCTTCTCTGACCTTCTTACACTGCATGCTAGTCTTGGAAGTGATAATCTGTTAAGTATTCCCCCAAAAGGGTGATGGAGGTTTGTGTTTGTGGTGTAGACTGTATGATTTGTCACTGGATGTTGACAATGCTGAGCAAGAATATCACTTGGATGCGGGTGTGCCAGCTCGACGAGGCATACTTCCACTTGCTCGAGCTGTTGGCTTTGCATTTGGTGGTGAACATCTCTGGGACCGTTTCACTGTATGTCTTCCCATTCTTCTCTTAGGGTTGTGTTACTTTGTTAAGTGTTTCATTAGTCTGTTTCGTTTTCTCAGGCTAAGGTGCAGCCATGATTAGGGGTTGGAAAACTCCTTTTAGATGTTTTCTCTGCTGGGCAACAGCTGTCACAGTCATTGCACATGGGTTTTGCTGGAGGTTTTCAGGTTTTTATTTTATTCAGCAATGGCTCAGTGTATGCTCTTTGCCCAGTAGTGCCATTTGGCAGGTACAGTTTCAACTCCACCAACACCTGATCTTTATCTACATGGTGATAGTCCCTAGATTGACAAACATATCTTTGCTGATGGTGAAGCCACCTTAGATAGCCATTGCTGTGGTGATGTTAAATGCCCAGATTTCAGGGATTGGTGAATGGGGTTGCAGTATGTTCAATGGGGCAGTGATAGATGAACTGGTGAAAGATGCAATGCATTTCACTTTGCATTCAAGCTCACAGGACTCAACAGTAGTCCGCAATGCAAGCCGGGCACTGGCCTGGCTTGAGGCAGTGTTCACGGGTTTTGTGGTGTGGTCAGACAATGCTGGGAAGGAGCCAACAGCTGGCTCTTTCATGCTGAAAGCACATGCACACGTCCCCCTTGATTCATCCCTCTTACTGCAAGTAGGTCTTTCTATCTTGATTCTGTCCATCAATTGAAATGCTTCAGATGGGCAGCATGGTGATCAATAGACAAGGTTGCCTTTTGTATTTTTTTGGGTGCTTAAAGGATTTATTCAGGGTATAGGAAGGTCCAACCACCACGCCCTATTGAGCCCTCTATTCCTTAGGCTTATATGCTCACTTGTAGAAGGGCAAGCTAAAATGAATTGGAGCTTACCCTCACTAGCTTTTTGCAGCTTGAATGAGGATACATTTAGTTTGTCTGCAATGTCATAGGTCCTAGTGGATTTTTGCCAATTTAATTTGGCCCTTCTGCAGGGTCCTCTTTCTATAGTGGGCAGTGTGGCAAAGCAGGCTGAAAACATTGTCTACACCGTGGTGGGGAAAGACAGCATACTTGGAGTGACTGGGCAGGACAGTTGTGTGCATCTCTATGGTGTGGATGATGAACTGCAACCCATGTGGAACAGCACAGCTCCACCCCGTCTTACTGTTGATGAGGATGGACATATCATGTCAGTGGGCATGCTCGTCCAGGTTGAGGCCTCTAGAGAAGATGTGGTGTCAAAAACTGCAAATGTAGACGAAAGTCACAACAATTTGGGTCCCAGTAGTCCCTGGACAGGTCAACCACCTCCGTTGGTAGGCTTAGGTGATGTGGAGCTTTCCCTCGAACCACCAGTGTTAAGTGCTGCCCCTCTCTGCCTCCTCGTGGACCCAGTGGTTCCAGAAAGGCTTTACTGTTACCATGCAGCTGGCATGGATGCTATCAGTCTGCAGTGTTTGCCATTTTCTGCTGATTCTTCAAGCAGGATATTCACAGGTACATTATCATTTCACCTTTCAGTGAACTATCTGGTGACAAGGAGTGTTCAACTTTCTGCTGACATTGTTGATGCAGTCTTGCAATTGGGACTGCTTTCTGTTGGGGTTGTTTGGTGATGGTGCCTGCTGACATGATGCAGGAGATCCTCATCCTTTGGTTGTCCCACTGTTGGACACATGTCCAGGGGGTGGTATTGTGCCACAACCTTTGCTTGGGGTGGTCCCTATTCTGGACCCATTTGGAGAGACATGGCTGGTTGCAGTCACAGTGCAGGGTGAATGTGCAGTTGTGGAAGTGAAACCACAACCAACACTTGCAAACCCACTATATATCGAAGGTGCAAAGCAGAACCGTTCAAGTGACTTTGAAGCCCTGGAGGCAGGTGTTTTTCAGATGATGAGCAGAGAGTTGCTTCTTGGCCCCAAAGACATTCCCATTTCCCAGGTACTAAGAGTAGTTTCTACTCACACATCTTGGCATTTCCTATGGAAATGCTGATGAAGCACTTGATTTAGTCCACCGTCATGCACTATGGTCTTGGTGGAAGTCTTACATGTGAGATATTGCTACTTGCCTGTAGGTTACATTATCAGGCATGCCTCTTACTGTGGACACAATTGAAGGACGCACATTTCTACACGACCAGTGCAAGCTGCTTCGTGAGAAGTACATAGAATATGCACATAGGGTAAGTGTTCATCTGGAAATTCTGCTGAGTGCTTCATGAAGGTGGTGGGCTTTGAAGTGCCATGCATAGTACTTTGTTATGCCTCTTTGTTCTACAGGACATAATGTTTGTGTAGTCAGACTAGGCAAACTTAAGTCCAGGAAGATGGAGTTTGATGCAGGTACATGTTGAGCTGACGTCACATGGAACAAGGCTTCATGAAATTGTGCAAGAGCAGCAGCGGCTTCTGCACCAGGTCCAGGAGAAGATGAAGCAGGCCCAGAAAACTACTGGCTATTTGGTGGGGCGTCTTGAGAAGACCTTTGAAACCACCTGCCAGCTTGAACAGCGAATCAAAGCTTGTAGCAGCTTGCCCAGTTTGCGACAAAATCCTCTTACTGAGTCAGAAATGAACTTCAAGTCTGAACTGGGTAAGTTCAGGACCTCTCAAGCCAGATCAATCTGCAGTGTTGTTTGGAGGTGCTGAGTTATGTTATGCATTTAGTCCAGAATTTCTGCTGTGTTTATGCTCACTTTTATTTTGTGGATCACAAAGAACTGTGGACTGCTTGCTACAGATGTGATGAGGCTTCAAAACCATGAAGTATTTCACTCCGTTATTGATTTACTCGTGGACCGTTGTGAGCAAGTTTGTCAAGAACAAAGACTGAATTCTAGAGTAGTTTCTGGAAGCCCACGTCGTCAGGGGGTGTCCATGGGAGAGAAGGCTATGTCAGGAGGAAAACAAGCTATGCCAGTTGTACCGGGCTCACAGATGCGCCACATTAAGGTAGGCATAATGCATCTCATTGTTCTGAAGTTGGTCAGGTGTATAGCGCACCATATCAATATAAGTTTCTGAAGCTGAAGTATCTGTTTGCTGACAACAAGGAGTTTGTCTGGCATCATGGCATGAATGATTTATTTCATTTTTGGTAGTTGCTGTTAGATTGCTGTTTGTTACAATCTGTCTGTGAGCATTATTTGTTTCAAGATGTACATGGTTTTGACTCTGATATGTACATACGTGGGTTAATGCAACCTTGCTTGTAGGTGGCTGTGGAGCAGCTAGTGCATCGAGTAGAGGGCACCATAAGTTCACTAACAATAGTTGATGATACTCTTTGCCAACGAGAGCGGCTGTTGGATCGTTGATTCTATGGATACGTGGGTACACCTCCAGATCTCTGATCTTGAACCATTGCAGTAGCTGCAAGATTTTATGGTATCTGGAAAAAAATGGCATGCAATTGATCCTTTGTGCTACTGTTTTGCTGCTATTAAAGATTCCATGCTCCTCGCTTTGACTGTAATTTGCCTGATGTAAGACTATTTCGTCATTCTGTCTCCTCTTTGAGGGTATGGTATCCATATGAGTCAAGTTTTAGTACTGCTGGCTGGCTTCAAAGGTGTTATCCTCTTTTGTTGTCACCGGATCGTGCTTCATCTTCCAAAGGTTCTTTGAAAGCTTATGGATCACTGTGAAGTGATGGGGTAAAATGCTATGTTCTCCCTCAGGATCCCTTTTATTTATGTATTATCTTATCCAGCATTTCTTCCACTAAATTCGTATCTTCCTTTTAATCCATGTGATAGATCATGCCAGAAATGTGTGTTTGGCAACCATAGAAAGTTGCAATCTCCAGTCTTTCAATATCCAGTCTAGGTGGAAAGAAAAAATAGGGTTGTGACTGCATTCATGATTGTGCAGTTAGTTTTGGTTTTACAGGAACTGAAAGAAAAATTGTTACATTTCAAATTATTCTGGTGTATTCTCTGAATTCTCTCAAAGATATGTTCCAGAGCATCTGAATTTCCTTAGAATATGATTTGCAGGATTATATTTAGTATGAGATTATATTCCTGAGTCCAGTGAGCTCCCTAGTTTTCGTATTCAAGTTTGAGCATTAGCTGGTTTAGACATCCCACAGCCTTTACTAATTCCTGGGAGAAAAGAACTGACATTTCATTTGAGTTGATGGGATTTCAAGGTTTTGGGCCTTTGAATGTTGTAACTTATACCAAGTGTCATCAAGAAAGGAAATTTTTTAATCACAATTTTTTAAGCTTGAGGGGGGTCTTGGGGTTTACAGCTGATGTCCCTGAGAGTGATTGACAGTGATGGTGAAGAAGATGGTGTTGATTTTAACTTTCTTTTCAAATCTGTTTGCTTAGGTTTGTTTTAGAGCAATGTGTGAGTCTCTTCTCTTGGTGTATTTTTGTTTCCTTCCTTTGGTGGGTGTTTGAAGATGTTGTGGGGTTTCTCTCCACACCCAATGTGAATAGTTAGTTTAACATGAGTGAAAGTTTTGATCTTGGGTGAGTGCACTGGCATTGTGATATTTTACTGTTCCATTGGTGTTCCAAATAATCATGCAAGTGCAATTTGAATGTTTTAGAGGACAACTTTTTTATGTTTCCAGTTTCAAACATACCCAGTTACAATCGTAACATCAGAGCTGGTACAGGGGGGACAACTATAGGGTCATAAAGTTTTGTCCTACCAAACTAGATTCCAGTCAGAACTGTTGAATAGACCATTCAACCATGTTGGAATGTAACAACTTCTTGAAGTGACTTGGAGCATTGTCTTGAATCTCAATGGCACTGGGGTGCTGCTCATTCTTCTTCCTCTCCTTATTTGGCAAGTAGAAGATGGTGTGAGAACTTGTCTGTTCCTTGAAGCAGTTCAGGTAATTTTTTGCTTCATTGGGTCTGGCTGTCTGTGCATGTGTTTTCAGGTCATTATCATTGCAAGGATTTCCAATCTTTAGGAAGAATTTGGTCTAAAAGACCAAAGCTTTACATCTCTCAAGATTTCTGTCTGGTTGTTTTGCAGAAGCAAACTCTTGCTGAGCTGGTGGTTGCAAAGAAAGAGGTAGAAGTATTGAATATGACAGTGACAGGGATGGTGGAGAGAGAGTGAAGGCACTTGCTCAGTAGCTAGGTTAGTTTGAAGGTCAGGTCATTGAGCTTGATCAGAAGCTTCAGGAAGCTATGCAATCTGAGGTAAAAGCTGACATTTGTCATCCTTTGTTCTGAGTGGGGCAGGCACATGATCCAGTGCCTTGAATTAGCTTTGAAATGTGTCCAGTTGTTTACAGAAAACCAAACCCATCTTGTGCTTAAGGCAAAAACTTCTGATTGTGGATTATCTTCTCCTTTGATGAAGTGCAGGCAGCTGTCAAGGTCCAACTGGATCGCTACAAAAGACTTGCGCAATTTCAGAGGGTATTTTCTCTGGCTGGGTTGGGAGTGTCAATGCATTGTCTCTCATGTTGAGGATGTGAAGTTCAGTTCAGGAACATTGTGGATGACGTTGTAAATTGATCTATTATTGATCTATCATTCTTGTTTTTGTGTTTTCTTCCTCACTTGAGCTGCGGGTGTTTTTTTGTCTCCTCTTTTTTTCTGTTTTGTTCTCTTGTCTTCTTCGAGCTCTGTGGAGTGGAGTCTGGCCCTGTTTTTTGTGTATTTTTTTCTTGACCTGTGGAGTTCTTCTCTTTTGTTATTTTTTGCTCTTCTTTCTTTTCCTTTTTTCTTCTTCTTTTGCGAATTCTTCTATTTTGTTTCTGGTTTTTTTCCCTCTTTGTCATCATCATTGTTGTTTTTCTTATTTCATGATTTTGCAGGTGTGCTTTGGGTAGAGTGTTTGAGCTCAGGTTTGGAATTCTTACAAGATTTGAAGGTATGTATGTATGTTTGTTTTTTGTTTTCAGTGGGGTATTCAAGCTTGGGCATCAAAGTGTTTTGTCTGTATTTTTTTGTTTAGCGCTTTGTTTGTGAACAGGAGTGCTCAAAAACTCAAGCACATGCATGTCTTGTCTTGTAGCTCCTTTTCAGTTTTGTTGTGTGGCACAGTGTTGCACCTCAAGGTTGAGCAAAGTGAGTATTTTTTTTCTGTTGTGTTCTTTGTTTTTGGGTATGCAGTGAGATCTTTGAAAACCGCCAATACCTGCCAGCTAGGAACAATTGGCACATGGTACTCAAGATGAAGGTAAGTTTAAGACTTGCCAACTGGTAAGATAATAGTGGGAATCAAGGGAAAAGGTTGATTTGATTCTTAGTACACATTCCATATTTTGAGTCCTAGGATTTCAAATGAGTTTTGAACAATTAGAATACAATTTAGAGGAGCAAATCATTTCCAAATTGGATGCAATATATGTCATAAACAGATCTAAAAAATCAATGTCAAATTTAATATCATATCCCAATTGAATGTTTTCTACAAGAATTATGTGCTTTTGATGTTCTGAAACACCAAATGTCCCCAGTCCCAACCTTGAAACCAGTTCCAAAACAATTTAATGACTTTAGGAATTTCCCATTGGGATACTCTGCCCAAAGCTAAACATATAGGGGAGTGGCATCTACATCCTGTTGAGTGAGTGAGGAGTTTGACTTTGAGTTGAGCCCAAATCAAATAAGATCTCTTTTTCATTTGTTATTTGAGTTTCTTGTCCAAAAGAGAATTAAAATGTCTACTTATGAAGTGATATGCATTTCTTGCGTCCCAAATTTCTCACCATTGAACCTGGTTGTGAAGAACTAGAATTTGCACTGAAATTTCCTTTCACAGGTTTTAAGCAAGGAAATACCACCAATCCCATTTGGCAAGCCTAAGGAGGTGTGTCAAAGATGGGCCAAGAAGATGATATACAGACATGGCAATTGAATCATCTCTTGATTCAAAGGATTAATTGATGATTATGTAGTGGGCTAAGAACTCTTAAAAATCTGGTTAATGTAAGTAGATTATACACTAACCAAATTTGTAAATGTGACATTGTTAATTTAACTATATTTGTTACATATAATAGCACATCCAATTAGTTACATATATTAACATTATTGTAAGTAACAAGTAAAGCATGACCCAAAATCACAATATGACCATGTGAGAATGCTTGTGACTTACCCACTGATTTCATCAGCTTCCAAAGGTTTTGATATGTATATAACAATCTGCTCAGGAAAACCATTATCCAAAAACATCTGCATCCTGTGTGTCTGTCACAAGCTTCTTGAATTCTGCAAAAATCCTGGGAAATCTGCACAATTGAAGAACAGGAACCAGCTAATTCCACCCATTTTTTCTAATCTATCAGGCATGCCACAAAGCTTACGTTCATTGACAGACTCAATTGGCATGCCTAAATCTGTGGACCTACCAGCTAAATGATGGAAGAGCAAATGAGAATGCATGTGATCTTGCTAGATCCTCCCTATGCAAACAAACCATAAGTATTCATTGGGCGCACATATCATGCATCTGTTAATAATAGACTAGAAGCAAGAAATCAGTTTTAAGCAGCCAAGACCAAAATCTGGAATGACGACGTTGAATAATGCTCGAGAAATGCTCATTCAACAGAGATTTTCAGGTTCCCTGGAGAAACTCACAATCTAAGAAAAAGGTATATTATACCATCAGAGCTTGCATTGACCCAATCCATGCCCATTGAGCATTTGTTAAAGAAGCTTAATACAAAGAATGAAAGAGAAGGCAAGTCAAGTGTACACACAATCAAGCTTAGGATTACGAAGGATATTGAAGATCAGAATCCTGACTATGCAGGATGCTGATATATTTGAAAAAACAAAATCAACACAATTGCACGATCCATGATTTCCTTGGATATGGATATGGAATCTGGATACCATGAATCCTATGCTAATATGATGAGAATTAGATAGTACAGCTTCTCCACTTCTCTAGAAGCAGTGACAAGTGTGGCTACACATGTTTGTTGAGTGTACAAGCTGTACACAAAGCTGGCAGCACTAGAGATTTCTAAAGTTGATCTCAAAACTCTCCAAGAGGCTGAACTTGGCAATCATCTCTTGATCCAAAACCTCTACATCTCTAGCATCACCAGGATTCCTGAACTCACAGGAATGCACAGTTGTTTGGATTCTTCTTACATCTTCAGCTGGAAAGTTAGAAATTATGTGGCATCATATGCCTGAGAGTGCAATAAGCACACACAAGACGCTGTGATATGTATACAAGGACAGCAAATGACAAGCTCATCAAAATCACATCTCTTATGTCTCCCTTCTCTCTTGGAGCCATGAAACTCACCAGTTCATCGATAGCTTTGTCCAGCTTCAATTGCTGCATCAGAGCTTGTCTTAGGGTTTGCAGCTTCTTGTTGCTAACCACGTCTTCTTGGTTTGATCTCTTCGATGGCTGCTGCTCTTCCTTTGAGCTCAAAAGCTTGGGTAACAGATTTTCTTCAGCTTTCACAAACTCTTGAGAGATTGGGTTCACCCGAGCAGCTTTTGCAGTGGAATCCAGTGCAGAATTCTTGTTCCCAGACCTTCCTGCCGACGATCTTTTTGGCGAATCTGCTCCACACTCGACTACTTTTCTGTAAGGCGACGATGGTTTGTGAAGAGGATTGGAAGATAACCTGAAGCCATGACCAGGAAAGAGAAAAAACGCCCTTACTTTGCATCCACATGTGATCAAAGTACTTGCTGAAGCTCCGATTGATGCCATCTACTCCCTGCAACGTCTACTAGTACTTTCTAAGTTCTCTCGTTCCACCGAACCAACGTGCCAAGAAAACAAACCCTCCAACTCCCCCCACCAACAAAACAAAATCCCAAACCTCGAGAAAACTACTTCCGAATACCGCGGCTCACAGACACATCTGAGAGAACAGCAGGCCAGCTGAGTGGGAAAGGAAAAAGCAAAGACACCCAACTCTTTATACCTATGCCACTGAATGAAAATCTTACAGAAATCTTAGTGGTAGAGACACTAGTGCAGCGTGATCACTAGACTTGAACCTTGCATCATCCAAGTGAAGGCAGCGATGGTGAAGAAGAAAACTCCAGGTCTCACAATCCTCACATCGAGCTCGTTACACTTTTGGAGAAACCTGATCACCAGGTCTCAGCCAAACCTGCAACGGCCCTGAGACCTTCAGGGTGATGGATCCTTGATGGCTAGATGGGTTAGTCCTCAAATGCCTATCGAATTTGTTCTCGGGGTCTGCACTTGTTCTTCACGGATGCACTGCAATCTTCGCATCCAGAATTCGTACTTTTGTCCAGCACTTTTGGATCAAATGTGTGAACTGTGATTTAGGGTTGCAAGTGCATGTTTCAAATCCGAAAAATAAAGCCATGGTGTACCCCTTGCCAAAGCTCGAACACAAACCTTTTTGCTTCTGCAACAAGAAGTGCTTTTTTAGGGTTCTACCGATCACAAATTGTCAAGCAATGATGCAAGGAATATAAAAGCTGTAATACACAGCAGGAGCAACAGCAAAAGAGCTCAACACCACATCAGGCTGCCTATGCTCTGCAACAACATTTAAGGCTGTCTCCTTCACTCTGCAGTGACATAGCTGTGTCCTTCTGAACAGTCAGGAATGCCCTGACTAACTTAAGTTTATTGAATCATAAGTGTGATCACAACATATGAATTTTGCCCTGAGACCTAATTGATCTTTGCAGGCTCCATACTGTACACGAAACTAACTTCTATCCCATTAGCTTTCTCAGGATAGTGCAAGACAAATGCCACCTAATTATATAATCTCTTTCTTTAGAACCCCTAGTAAGGCTTGGGATTCTTGTATCTGTGCAGTCAACATGTTCAACATGTTCAACTCTGCTACTGTATTATTATCGTCAGAGAGTCGGCTCAAATGCTGGTTCAATTTTGCACACAAGGCCTCTGACTCTGCAATAGATGCCTCAAGTTTAGCTACAACAGGCTCCTTCCTGGACCATCTGTAAGATGGTGTGCTCATGACACTTCCCTCACTGAAGCGGCGGCTCAATCGCTCCCTGTCTGGTGTCAGCACTTTGTCCAAGCCACCACTTCCTGCATAAACAAACACAGGTTGATACACATTGTTGTTGGTACATGGGTTTCTGTTCTTAATTGATTGCCATCTGCACAGACAGACATGTTGCTTCACCATAGCTTCATGTAAAGTTTTGCTTACCAAAGTAACTAAGCTGATCAATTGCATTCTGACCGATAGTGCCATGCAACTGGAGTAGCTTGAGCCCTCCAGCAGCAATTCGGCTAACAGACTCAATCTCTGACTTGAAGAGTTCTACCATGTGCTCCACCTCTTGTTTTGTTGCTTCAATCTCCACCTGCATGCCCCACCATAAATTCACCATTTCACCACTTTTCTCACGAGCAGTTGAAAATCTCTGTACAATATCACAATCACAAGGATTGTCATCCCATTCCAAAACCACCAGGTTCTTAAAAACATCTCACAAGACATTGATAAGTGACAGGGCTGTAGATTACCGGCTCACTAACAGCAGCTTTAAAGCTCTCTACCCTCCACTCTCCCATTCCTATGTCAACATCAACATCATCCTCCCTCTCAACCAATCGCACTTCAACATCAAATCCACTCTTGCTGGTCACACTAGGATTTGCAGCCAGAGGACTCTCTTTAATCACGACCTCCTGCCCCATTCCACTGTCAGTACTCATCATCTCACAATCCTTAGACCATGCTGAGTTTGTTTGATTCTGTGCTGCTTGGGTTCCACCAAATGTAGAGTCCTGAAACACCCGCCCTTCACTCACGAGGCCACTGGCATTGCTCCTTGCCTTCAAGTCTGTCTCAGTTGCAGAGGTGGATGGCAACCGAGGTTTCAGAGCTTGCAGACCTTCAATCCGCATCTTCACACAGAAACACATGAGTTCCCAGCAAAGGTTAGAAGCACTTAAGAGCTGCAGGTCTTCAATGTGAGAATAACAAGTATTTGCTGATTTCAATCTGCACCTTCATTTTACCAGGTAAAAATGAACTCACAATCACACTTTGCACTGGACTTGGTGTGCTTCCATGCATCTCCAGTAAACTGCGCAACTCCTTGGTGCCCTGAACCTTTACACTGAGGCATCGAAATGTAGAATGCCAGCACCGGTCCTCTCTTGAACCAAAATGGTTCTTTGTCAAAGGAGTGCTTGCAGTCTCTGCTACACACCCAGCACCTTCTAAAACAAAGAGCCAATCCAGAAGCTGCAGCTCCAGTTCAATATCATCAGGTATACCAACCTCCCATGCCTTAATGTCTGGTGCACCTTTTTCTGCAACACCTGAAAATTTCACAATGATCTTCTACTTTGCTTCTCACACAGAAAATGGATGAGCATCTGACCAGAGCTGAGCTTGGATCAAAAAGAGGCTTGAGAATTTGAGCTTTAGACATTAATGCATATGAACAGAGAAAGCTGACAGATATACCTTTGTTTGTGGTTCCAACCATGTCAGGGGAAGGTCTGAAAATGTTTGCTAAAGACCCCTGAGACAAACTCTTTATCACCTTCTTGACCTCTGCTCCTGGCTCTCCATCCGCTCCAAAAACACCAAAACGATGCAGGAGTGCTTCATTGTAAGCCATGCCCCCACCCAATCTCACTCCACCCACTTTCACAACCACCTTCAAGCTATGGTAATTAGCATCCTGTTCTATGAACGGAATAACATTCTCTACATTCACAGAAAGAAATGGCAATTGTTCAGCTCCTGGTACTTTGCCACGAGCACCTCCCCCAGTTGGCATCATACTGCCTCTCTCCTCTCCAATCCAAAACACCGCTCGCATTCTTGGTAACCCTTCCCTAAGCCCAAACTCTTGCTTTCCTCCCGACATTGGTGAGACATTCAAATGCAATGATTGCTTCTCCAAACTGGCAAGACTTCCATTTGCATTCACATCAGGGGAGAAAGTTGGAGGTGATTCATAGAGTGAAACTGGAGGAGAGCAACTGAAAGAATCCCGCATTCCTGAAAGATGTGTAAGAGGGCTTGCATAGTGTGATCCAATTGGCTCCAGACAACTTAACTCTGTCTCCACACATTCTACATGGACATCACGCCAACATAGATTTGAAGAAATCACTGCTGCAGCTGCCAGGGTCTGGTGAGTAGCTGTAAACTTTATGTCCCAGCTCAAGATTTGCACCAAAGGTGGACCTTCAATTGCAAGTTGTCCAGGCACTGACTCCAAAAGTTTTAGTTCTAGTGTATCCAGGCTTAAAAGTACTGCACTGTCTCTAGGGGCCAGCTCTGCCAGCCCGGCTAGTGAGCCTACTGGTTTCAGATTCTTAGGTGAGTCTTTCAGCTTGTGGGCTTCTTTCTGGTTTTGTTTTTGTGTCACAGGTTTGCTTACCCTGAGAAGTGACTCACTCACCTTACCAAGATATGTGTACATTCTCAGCACAAATAAAAACTGCTCACTTGAGGTGTTAGACACATATCTCTTGATGGAAATTCCCAAGCGGACAATTCCACCTGGTGGAGGGACTGTGGTCAATGGGCGCCCATCTATAGTTGTCATTGCAGCCTCCATGCATGGCTCATACATCTCCACACATCTCCACAAACCTGCAGCCCAATCAGCTGCAGTTGTGTTCTGCGCCATATCATCACAGCTTCCTGTCTCCAGGGCGATGCTCAGATGAGTGGCCCTCATGACCCACCTTCCTCATCCCAAATGCATACAGCAATCAATATCAAGACAGTTTCTAGAGCAAGATGCCTGTCTCAACAGTTTACTTGTGGCTAACAGACCTATGAGATTGCAGAGAACACATACAACAACAATTGAAAGGCAGTTGTCCTGTCAGTTCCAGCATAACCAAGGTAGTGCAAGGTAAATGGTACCTCTGCTGGCTTGAATCAACAGGCTGTCCCTTCCACATTGTAAAGCAGGCTGCATCCTTGTCAAGGTTTAGTAACTTGAAATTCAAGAAAGGACTTTGAGCAATCATAAATCCTTCAACATGAAGCCTTGCTCCTGTGAAACCTTCCTCCCCATTGTCTTGATCCTCTTCTGGAACAGCTGTGGTGACAGGCACAGTGAGGTCAAACTCCTTCAGACTAAAATACATGGCATTCAGTGATGTGTCTGGAAGAACCACTCCAGGCTCAACTACTATTCCATCACTGAGGAATGAAGCAATTCGTATGCAAGACTCCTCCTGGAGATTGATCTGTGGGTAGACACAGAAGAGATCACCAATACATGCTGCATTAGTAATGGTGCTCAAAAATAAAAGGTAGGTGATATTACCTGCCCAGTATTGAAAGCAAAAGAGCCACACCCATTGACTACAAGAAATGCTCTCAACATTTCCATGGTCCTTTGTGCACTCTTCGAAGATACAATCAGCAAAGTTTCAAGAATTACCTTCAGAGGCTGGCATTGTACAGCAGTTTGTGAAGCAAGAGTTGGAGGTGCAGGGGCAGGTGCCATCTGAGCAGAATACATGCACAACATTGGGGAGGCTTCGGTTTTGGCCATCAGCTCAGTCTCAAGGGGATATATCCTTGGCCACAGCTTGTCACTGGCTGCAAAACAGTCATGAAAGCCTCTCTGGTCAGCTGTGATCTCCTCAAACATGAGTCTTGGAGCGTTATCTGCTGACCCTTGCATATATGTAGTCATCAATCTCTCAAGGGAATAATGGGAGGGATGGTAATGAATCACAAAAGAATCAAAGAGCAGAGAAGTGTATTGTCTCTTTTATTTTCAGAGAGTTAAATTGACAGAAAATGCATAGAAATAGGGGTTGAGGGGCAAGAAGGGGAACCATTACCAAAAGAGGGGACAGGAGGAGAGATGCTTGGTCCAGGAATTCGCATGCTGGGTTGAACAAGTGTGCAGGAGGGATGAGAAAATGTATCCCTGCAGACAAAAACCACCAAACAAATTCTGATTAGCTACCTGGAGCAGAGATCCTCATCTCCAATGCATTGCAAATGGTACACATCACAGTAGTTCCACAGAATTGAAACAAGTTATAAGCAATGTCCATTTTCAGTCCACAAAAGGGATAGTATGCGGTGGATTGCAAGAACGATGAATGGGCACCTCAAAAATAAGCAACCTAAAACAAGTCGGGCCATTGTGCGCTTGTAGTCTTCGTCACTGTTGCTTGCCTGAAAGAATGCAACAAAAATCCTCTACTCAAACACACCTGGCAACCTGCACATCTGGTTTTGTAACTGTGGCACATTCTTGATTTGAAGACAAACCTTGGACTGCATTAACCCCCAAACCTATGGATTGCTACATCTCTCCTCTTACAAAGGGTAGAGTCAACAGAAAACAATTATAAATGTTCCACCAATTGAGCTCCAAGTAAAGACAGGCTTGCAGTAACATGAGATAACTAACATACCCGCACATACTGTAATGATTGTAACAGAAGCTCCAACTGAAACCCTGCACATGCAACTCTGGGAAGGTTCATAAACAGCACACAAAAAGCCAACCACCAATTAGGCCTCAAAGCCACTGCAAGCAACTCTTCAAAAGCGAAGTCTGCAGGTTATGAGAACTCACCAGCATCCCTCACGCAGAAGAAGATATGATCAACCCTTATTCCAACCATTGTCCTCCCAGCTGCTTCTGCACTCTGTATGGTGCAATATAATACTGAGAACTATTAGCCAGCAACAGAAAATGACATGGGGATCCAAGAAAGCTTGATGTCACATATGAGTTGCAACTTGAGCTCTGAATCTTAGATACATTTAGTAGCCATTTGTTGATCATTGTCATCTCTAGTCTAACGATTCACATCACATTAGTGCATGGCAGATTGGATCTACTGTGAAAGTTTGTATATGTCAATGTTAAGGAGGTCAAACTGAAGATTCTTGCAAAGGATTAGGATTGCCCCAACAAAAAATGCAGATATATTCTGCAGGGTGTACATATCAATTCAGACACATGCTCTCAAGCTACTGTACCTGTGTGGATTTCATGTCTACATCTCCTCGGTTCATGCAGACGAACACTCCAGTCATGAAACGTAGCAGAGCTCGCAAACCTAATCTCACAGCACAAATCTGATCCTTGAGGGGAAACTCACGGTGACTGGATTGTCTGATGCATGTGCAGTAAACCCGAAAATTGACAGAGGAATCCTTTTGTTGGGACATAAGGAAGATACCAAACAATCATTTCACTCTGAAATCATAGAATGCCTCTGCACTGCAGATCCACTGCTTACTTCATAAGCACAAAACCCAATCCAACAACTTCAATGTAACTCTGCAACATGACAATAAGTGGCAGGAGTTATTTATTCAGAATCAAGGAGAAAATATACCAGGCTCACTCATTGACGGACAGAGAACCTCTGGCACATGCAGCTGCACCTCAAGTCCAAGAGGAATATTTTGCTCTGTTCGCTTCATTGTTATCTGCAAAGCATGCAAACCACCTCCCAAAAAACCTTAGCACCGTCTTCAAACTATTACACTACTTTCACAGCTGACATACCCATTGCACCTGTGAAATTTTCATTTCCTTGTAAGAAAAGACAACCTTATGGCATCCATGTTTAGTTGAAACTATATTATAACAGCACAAAAGAGTGGTGGAAATGAGATAGAGAGATTGAGGTTACATTGGCAGCCCCTGAAATGCTGTCAAGAAAGCGCTCGCCACCAAAGAACAACCTCTTGGCACCATCATTGTCAAGGGATGAATTCTCCAAGCCAGGACTCATGAGACGCTCATCCTTGAACATGTCAGGATGTGGAAGCAAGTCTACAGACAAAGATTGCCATTCCAACTTCTGCAGAAATGAACATCACGTATCTCTGGGTGTTATAATTCCACCTCGTGAGAATTTTAATTTAAAGAACAAGTTTCTGACAGCATTTCAAAACTGATGTGAGGTTTCAGAAACATGCAACAATAGCAATGAAGCAGCTGTGAATCAGCATTCTCCTGTAACACAAAAATAGGATTACATTTGTGAGAGATCAGGTTGCTTCAGTTCACCTTAAAAACATAAATAGCCTTCCTGTTATGGGAAAATTCCCTGGCTTGATTCAAGGGCACCACCTGCACTACAACACATACACATGGGTACATGATGAATATCTACATGGTCACCTGTATGAAGCAGGATGAATAGAAGTTCCACAAAAAAGACCTTAAGCAAGGGTATTGGAATCTTAAATTGAGCTCTACATGTACCTGCCAGTGCTCATTAGTGGTGTACAAGATCAAATTGCGCATGGTTATTGATGCCAATGGTGGGGTCCTGCAGCCAAAGAATCAGATATTGCTGCCATGAATAAGGTATACCTGCAAGTGTGCTTACTGGAGTATTCAGTGACTACGCTGCATGATAGGAACTCTATTGCCTTGATACAGATAACTTTGCTGTTACATGTCATATAAATAATTCCTCATCTGTTGTTAAATCAGCAACAGCACTCACCAAGCAGCACCTCCTTTGCTGCTGCTGCTGCCACCTCGAGTTTCCAACATCAGATTGACAGTCAGCACCCGTATAGTCATCCCATCTGCAAGCTGGACCAGTCAACTATGGTCACAAAAACAAGCTTATTTTGCATCACAATGTTGACACAGTTACCCAACACACTCTTGTACAGTTTTTAAAAAATGCAGAACTTAAACACACCATACCTGACAAATCAGAGCAGGAGACCCATAGTTTTGAGGTGTACAGTTTATGACATGGATGTTTGTTAGCAAGACTATACATGCTTTCTCTTACTTTCATTACCAAGACCACTCTACAATAGCTGTGGATGTGAATTTTGATGAGAATGAGCTCACCTTATCAGCATAGCCATAGCCAGAGCTTTTTGAAGAAGAAGTTGAAGGAGGCCTGCAGTGATGTACCATAGAGCACAGTTAATCAATAGATTGAGTCTAAGATACTGAGGAACATAATACTGCAACTACAAATAAGATCATCCTGCACAGAAAAGCAGCATCTTGGACATCTCATGTCTTGGACCCTAAAATTGGAAATTCTTTCCAGAACTGCTATCCTGGAATAAGATGATTGTACACAATTTGCTCCTGCTGCTGAAGGACAGACAAATATCACCCAAAAAATTTCTGAAACTGTGGGAGAGCACAGTACACCATGGCAGACTTCAACAGCTATCTACAGCTAGAGTTCAGGGTAGTGATTTACCCTGGATTGGGCCCAGGGTCACTTGATAAAGTCTCAGTAAGAACCAACTCCAGCTTATCAAGTTCAACCACAATAGGCTCTTTGTTGACATTGGAAAGTGATGGAATCTGCAGAAAGCAACAATCTCAGAGGGTCATAAAGAACAGTCTGCATCTGGTTTGAAGGAACTTCAAACCCTAAAATTGATCTGCCTTTCTGCATTCTAATGCCTGTTCCAGAAGGTCAGATTTCTCCAGATGGTCATGTTTTCTTGATGCTGAGACTACTTGCCAACTTCTAATAAGCTCCAGATATACAGGTCGTGAGTGTGATCACAGCTTATGGCTGAAGCTATTTCAAACCCTAAAGTTGATCTGCCTTTATGCATTCTGATGTCTCTTCCAGAAGATCAGAATTCTTCAGATGGTCATGTTTTCTCGATGTACTTGCCGACTTCTAATAAGCTCCAGATATACAGGTCGCGAGTGTGATCACAGCTTATGACAGTCTCCACGAATCGAAATTTAGCGACTGAAAAAAAGAAGGAAAGTCCACCTTGAGCACCAGCTTGCCAATTCGTGCCTCCGTGACCCGCAAAGATGGCGGGAGGCCAATGCTGGCGTGTAATACGTCTCCTTTGACATCTGCAACGTCAGGAAAAGAATGTCGTTCATAGTACCTCAAAGCTCACAAGCATCAAGTCATTGCTCTTACGATTGATGCTCACATGGTCGATAAATCTACACAGTAACCGCAACTCTCAATCAGCTACTAAATCCGACAGGCATCCTGAGTGCCATACTGAGCAGGTTTATTATCTTTGCAATTTTTAAAAGGAAAAAAAGAGAGCTGAACATACCCAGATCGTTAAGCTGTACACTACGACCACGGAGCTTAAACTGATCCCTGCTGAAACTCTTCAGCCAATGCCGAAGCGTCGACTCAAGGGCTCTTAGAAGCAACGACTCCATCACTTGAGCACGCTACCAACTAAACCCCCACCCAAAAACAAACTTTCGGCAACCAAATCTAGCTATGTATCTCAGAATTGCGCGAAGTCGCTACTTCTTCTTCCAGTTGCTGTTTTCCCCACTCCCACATTTATTTATTTATTCATTTATCTAGCTTCTTCCCTGATGCTGCTGCTGCTGCTGCTGCTGCTGCGCAATCAAACCCCACAAAAAAAAACAACTCCCTCTTATCCGCCAGGCTTTTAGAACCAGTCTTTTTCCAGACTGCGAGCTCCAATAGCTCCTGCTGACCATTCACATCTTCCGCAGCTGCCATTGCGAGAACCCACACTCCAAATTTGCTACCAAAAACAAAAATTCTCCAAACCCCCGCGTAGGTGTACTCCAGAAGAACAAGTCCAGCCCGAGTTCCAACGCAACAAACATCCAAACCCTAAAACGTTCAAAACAGCCGCGTTGGTCGGTTCTCCTCTTGCTTCGCAAAGAACCCCCGGTTCTCTCTCTCT
>Ga0209208_10002831_pt1 | contig 24923 bp, 18 predicted proteins | sample S1TSphfallax_3_FD_187694 | JGI IMG/M metagenome (GOLD analysis project Ga0209208, IMG submission 187694) | Host-associated microbial communities from peat moss isolated from Minnesota, USA - S1T2_Fd - Sphagnum fallax MG (SPAdes) (version 2) | ecosystem: Host-associated > Plants > Peat moss >...
AAAAGATAAAACTAGTCAATTACAACAAAGACCATGGGACCATTACAATGAAGAAGCATATGAGCACTAAACATCCATATGCTTGGCCAAGGTGGGTTTAAATCAATGTAGTATTTGAAATGGAAGAAGGTGGGAGTGTGAAGTGATGAATAGGTTTTGGTTATGGAACCATATTGACCACTTTGCAAACATTAATCCATATATGAAAAAATATGTGATGTAAAAAGAATTCACAAAGGATTTATTTTTGTACATTGCAAAAGGCTATGTGTTAATCTCCATTGTAGAAAGTCATTGGTTGCATAACACAGTCGTTGGTTCACATGTTGTATTTTTGAATTGAAAGCAATTTGTTTGACATGATGTTCCATCCATGGTGGCAAAAATAAAAAGGAATTATGTTTTTCTTGCTTTGAATGCTTGTAATGTAACAACAATATCATTTTATTTGTGGATGTCTCAAGTTGGTTTTGACACATTTGCATTAATAATCAATGTTGTGAACAAGGAATGGTTTTCATGCCATGTGATAATGGGTTTGTTTGAAGCCATTGATATGCAAGAGTAGTAAAGGCAACACAAGTTAATTAACTATTGTTTTCTTACAACTTGTTAGATAAGGTGATTATTTATGTTAAAGATGAAAGAGGTAATTTGAACACTTTAGCATGAGCTCTATTACAGATGAACCTTTGGCACTTCAAGCTCCTTATATAAGCACTTGCTTTGGACATGATTTTAACAAGGCTTGATAATATGCATGTAATGACACAAAGGTTTGTGTTGGCTTTTGAGAGGTCGATATCAAGAGTACATAAATTACCCAATATTAAAAAAAAATACCAAGAAATTAGGTAAGGGACATTGTGAGTGGAAAAAAAACATGTGTGGATGCAAGTTTCTAATATCAAAGGTTGAAAACCCCAATACAAACCATATTTGTTAATAAAATAATTATGTTTCTATAGGAAAATCTAAAATATCAAAATGTAATAAATTTGTGTTATGGAAAACAAGAGACAAATGAATTGCAAACTCATGTGTCAAATGTTCAAAGATGGACAATTTGCAAAATAAGTTTTGAAATTATGTTTCTTGTAATGAAGTAATGTATTTTCAACCAAACTTGAAGGTACTAATTACTTTCTAATGCCTTGTATGTTACATTTTCTATCAATGTGTGCTTTGCAAACTAAGATTCAACACTTTGAAACTAATGACAATGTGTTGATTATTAGGATTTGTTTTGAGTTGTACACTTCACAAATTTGCATGATGGCAAAAATATTATTGCATGATACTATAAAAGTATATTCTACAATGATATTGTTAGTAATATATCATGCAAAAGTACAAAATTTGCATGATGACAAAAATATTAACATTTGTTGCATGTCAAATCCTTGGTACCTTGGATCCCAAATTAAAATTGAATGCATCTTCAATATTGCTAAATTTTTGACAAGCTTATGAAGGTGCAAGTTGGTAGTTGAAAATTTAAACAAGTTGGTTTTGGTTTTGAAGAACTACCCAAATGATACAAAATTGAGTTGTGTGTAAGAAGGATACTCCATTGATGAGTTCTTGAGTGAAAAAACTTTTATGATTGATGTCACTATGCATGTGTTAAACATGGTGTGGTATTTTGTCAAAGAGCAGTTTGAATGATAGTTGTTCCTACATGCATTGTAATGCACACATATTTTGTTTTGGAAAGAAATTGAGGGTTTTAATTATCATGGAAAGTTACATTTGAAGGCATTGGCTTCTTCACATTGAACAACTTGAACAACATTGAGGTTGTTTTGCATTGAAATTGAATGGATGTTCAAAGTGAATAACTTGATTGTACAATTCATATGTTCAAAGTTTGAATCTTTGGTCTAATGTTTGCATGTATGTAATTTTAAGTTTTATGCTTATTGTCCATGCATTTGGTTTAAAGTACCTCATGCATTGAAAGTTTTTTGTTCAAGGATTTGGGGCATCAACTTTGGTCTTATTCAATAACATTGAAACTTGAAACGACTTTAGATGATGGAGGAGATGATGACAATGGGTACTATGTTTTGAACACATTTAATGATGTAGTTTATGTCATTGTAGGCCTCCAAATTCTTGGCTCTCCCTAAATTTTCACCTCACTATATTCCCGCCCAACTTTATAAACAAGTTGCCCATGCATGCTTGTTAAAACCTAAAATCATACATGCATGTCTACTATCTTAGGGCAATAATAAATTTTTACAACATAAAAGGCAACAACAATACAACAAAAAAATTCAATTAAATATTAATTTCATTATGGTATTTGTTGTTAAATTTTCATCAAAGCCGTATTGAAGTTTAAAAAAAACATTTATATCTCAAAAAATTATATTAATTAAAAAATTTACATGTTTTATTTTAATCAATTCTTGCATAAAATCTCAAATCTCATTTTAATAAGATTTAAAGGAAGTGAAGCTAATTATTTCTTTGTTTATCAAACAAATTTCATTAAAAAAATTAATCATATGAATTTTTTTTTACATTTCCTAGTGATATGAAACTTCATGATACAAAAAGGCAAGTGACAATGCAACAAAATAAAATGATATAGAGACATGATTAAATCAATTACCCAACATTCATATTTTGAGAAGAAACCCAACAAGTAGATGGGTAGACTTGAAAACAACCCATCAATTGGATGGGTGCACCCAAAATCTACACATGCCCATCCATTAGCTTGGGCCAATAAAAAGCTTACACGTAAACCTATAACCTTATCCATTAAGCCAACTTTTGATTCTCCAACCCCTATACCCTTTTTTTCATCCCTTCACTTTTCATCACACAAGGGCTAATTAGGGGTATTTAGCAATGTTGTGCAAGTCTATTATTTTTGATATATCCTAGGGCAAAGGTATATTAGGATTCAATTTAATTTTTCTCATTAGCTTAGGTTCTAGGTATTAAAGATTATAATTTTTGGTAGATGATGGGCAGGGTGCAAGTAATCCCCATCATATACCCAAGGTTGAGGGTTGGGTATGTAATTTCAATTTTATTTAGTAAAAATAATTAAAAAAATGTTCTCAATTTGAAATTATTAGGAAAATATTCAAATAAAATGAAATTAAACTCTTTAATTTAAAACCCCAATTGTATGGATATATGTCTTACACATACCCTATGCTATCTATCAATAGGATATTAATTTTTCAAATGTGTATATCCTAGGTATGCGCTTCATCAAGGTATATTGGTTTTAAGAAAATAGGTTAAGGTAAGGTTTAGGGATGTTCCCAAAATGCGGGGTTGGACCTAAACCCTAAACCTTATTGCCGAGTTGTCCTAGGTCCCGCCCTATGATGGGGTTGTTCCCAAAATGAGGGATCCGACTTGGGTCGAGGTCCCACATTTTGTGAATGTCTTTGCCCTAGGGCTTTCATTTACCCATTGTAATGCACACACAAGGGGACCCAATGTAATTGTGGACCCAAGCATTATTAGATCATTAGGTGTAGAGTGATTCTTAAGCCTACTAGTTATTAAAAGTGAGAGGGATCCTACACCTATGTAAGTACAACATAATTTCCATCCCACTCTTGAAAGGAGTAGGTAGGTGTAAGATCCCTCCAAATTTGAAAATTTTCTAAAAGGGAAATTCATGGCTATAATAAGGTGCCCTCCAAATGTGCAATTGGGAAATTTCTTGAAGTGCCCGACCACAATAGGCGGGTGAGGGGTGTGTAGAATATGCGGGCAGGGGCAGGGGCAGGGGCAGGGGCAGGGGCATGGGCAGGGGCAAGGGGGGTTTGTTGTGCGAGGCGAGGGGGGGGCGAAATTTCTTTCTGCAAGAGAGGAGAAGAGGGGAGGGAGGACGGAGGGGAGGCAAGGAGGGACGAGGAGTGTGGCAAGATCGATCCGGGGTAGTCCGTGATTGTAGCAGATCGGTTTCCAATCGAGGACGTTGTCGGCGTTACATGGCTTCCAAGCGGATCCTTAAAGAGCTTAAAGATCTGCAAAAGGATCCGCCAACTTCATGTAGCGCCGGTGAGAATTTCTTCTTCTCAACACTCTTTTTCGAGATTTCTTCAACCCTCTTAGACGCTCTCGGATTCTGTCTGCTTTTCAAGTTCTAACTCTTGGGATTGAACTGTTGTTGCGCCGCTGTTGTATCCCCTGGTAGAATGGAATGGAGGAGAATTGAGTTCTTATCACTTAGGTTTTCTCCTTTCGATGAGTTTTTCTTTTGTTTGTTCCATGTGCAAATGCAAGGTAGTCTGGTGGTGTTGTTGTCATTTATCACCGCAGTAGTAGTTGGTTTCCAGTGTTGTTTCGATTCTCTGGATGTCTTGGATGATTTATAGGGCTGTGGTACATGTGCCGGGTGTTGCACACGGAACGGCTGGTCGGTTTCTGGAGTTAGGGTAAGATTGACCGAATGTCTGTGCGACTGTGTGCCTTGGTAAAGGATGCGGCAATGTTTTCTTCATGGGGACCTTCATTGGATTGACATTTCTGTTTCTGTGCACCGACAGTGTGCTGTTTTGCTTGTGTCTTGTGCACCTGCCATGTAATGCCTCCTTACTCCAAAGGCTAGGTGATATTCACTTCTTTTCATTGGATTGTAACAGGACCTGTGGCAGAGGACATGTTCCATTGGCAGGCTACCATCATGGGCCCTCCAGATAGTCCTTATGCAGGAGGAGTGTTCTTGGTCACCATTCATTTTCCCCCGGACTACCCCTTCAAACCCCCCAAGGTATACTGCCTCTGTCCTTTGGATTCAGACCGTCATCAGGTCCTGAAGTCTGTCTTTAAATGTACTAAAGACATTGGAGTACGTACATAGGAAAGGATGGAATCAGCCCTGGTGGTTGATTCTGCCATTTAAGAGTGCCTGGAAACCTGCCAAACCTGCAGGTATGCACCTTTATGAAAATATAATCAGTTTTACTTTGGTCATTGCCTGATGACCAAGGCTGTTTGTCTTTTACATGTTGGATATGGAATTGTGCACCTGAAATTGCAGAAAATTCAGACTGTCCTGCAAAGGAGTCTACAGACTCAAACTGTGCAAGAGAGACAAGCTAGGAGAACAAATTTTGGTTAAAACACATGGCAGCATTCTGATGAAGAGTACTTGAGACAAAATAAGCACACATTGGGCTTACATGGGACACATGATGTTCTTTTCAACATGCTGTGTGGTATCTGTACAGGTTGCCTTTAGAACAAAGGTGTTTCATCCAAACATTAATAGCAATGGGAGTATTTGCTTGGACATTCTCAAGGAGCAGTGGAGTCCTGCATTGACCATTTCAAAGGTGAGAAATGTACTGTGTGTATCACTCTAGTTTCATCCTTTTCTTTTCAATGAGATTGCTTGCATTCTGTTTTTCATTGTCCATCTCACTAGCTCCAGGTCAAGGTAAGCAGCATGTTTGTTAAGTAACTTGCACTGCAATTTGTTCATGTTGTGGTTTTCATGAATTATTTCATTTGAGACATAATTCTGGACTTTGGTAGCTTCCTTTCTTTCGTTACCATTGTAAAGGCCTGTATAACATTGTGTCTCTCAAACACATTAGCTTGGCACAAGGGGGCAGTGTAAGAGTTGTTATTGTCATGTGAATGGGGCTTCATAATATACTTTTGGTAGATCATAGCAGATTTGCCTTTGGAAAGCAGTCAGTTGGGAAACCATGTTGTAACAAGTTGGGGTTGGCAGGTGCTATTGTCGATATGCTCACTGCTCACAGATCCTAATCCTGATGATCCTCTTGTGCCTGAGATTGCTCACATGTACAAGACAGATAGGTCAAAATATGAGGGCACAGCCAGAAACTGGACACAGAAGTATGCCATGGGTTGAGTTGCACAAGGTGCAGAACATAAAAGGATATGCAAGATGTACTGTAGGTGAATTGGTTGAGGTCCGGAGAACTGATGATGACTGTTGCACCCCAGAGCTCATTGATGGAGAATGAAACATTGTCTGCCACTAGTTACTGGATTATTGATGTATGGTTTGAAGTCCCAACATGTGTAGGTGCTGGATGTGCCTGAGGTCAAGTTGTGAGTGTCTTTGCCAGTTTTGGGGTCAGGGGGATAAAGTGTCCCAATGCCTTCATCTCTGTCCATCCCTTCTTGGATATCCCTGGGTTATAAGATTCACGCAGCTTTGCAATTCCCAACATTGGGGTGATGTGTGGCTCGTTTTGGTCGATTGCTGGCTGGGTGACTGGGAAGTTGTCCTGTCTGCCACTGCAGCGTAGGCAATTTGCATTGTTCTGTCCCTGTTTCTTGCTCAGTGTTTTGTGCTTTTTATTTGTGAAGTATAGCCATTGCTGGGTCTCATTGAAAAGGATGCAGTGGTGGTAACTGCATAACTCTGTTTGAAGGGCTCTTTATAATATGGTTGTCAATATTAATTGCCAAGTGCATTTTGACTACTAATGATTGGCAAAATGGCAAATTTATGTATAACAGAAACCTGCATGTGTCATGCCTAGTCTAGCAAGAGGGTTGTCCTGTAGTGTAGTAAGCTTAGATGCTTACTTGTACAGGGACAAGCTGAAATGAAATGAACCTTCCCCTCACAAGGCCGTTGCAGATTTGAATGAGAATACTTCTGACTTTAAAAAATAGCTTTTGTCTCTCGAATGGTAGCCCGAAATCATGACTGAGGTCTCCTGTTAGTTCTAGAAATGCAACAGGAACTCCAGAAGATGTTATTATAGTAGTTTGCCTAACATTTGGGCTGATTGTTATGCCACTGTTGGGAGCTGATGAAGTATGGCAGCTCATGACTGCTATTTATGATGAAGGTGAAAACTTTGTGAGTGACACTTATTGTTGCATGATCTTGGAAGTGTTGTGGAGGCTTTTGTGCAGTCTTCTAGATATGTTTCAAGGTTTCTCTTCACTCAGACTTATTATTGATTTGCAAGTGAACTAATGTTTCTGTGTAAAACCACCTCCACAAGCAACCTACAAAACACAACATTTTTGCTTGTTTCACACACTTGTTTACAGCAGCTGAGGCATTGGAGCAGCACCACCAGTGCTCACTATGTGGCCCTGCAAAAGGAAATTTGGATGAAGACAAGTGAAAACATGCTGGTTTGGCTCAGCAAAATGGTTTTTACCTTGCATTTTTGCATGGGATGTTGATGATGGTAAAAGGCACAACAGAGCCTAACACTCAAACATCGTCAACAGAGCCTAACAATCAAACTATCTACCCAATGTAATGGGTATGGGTTTAGATTTTAGATGTGCTAAAACTTGAACGAACAGAGGCCAAAGGATTGATGTCTATCTCATCCATCTACCAAGCCAAAAAATGATTGTGTGCCTATATCATCCATCTACTAAGCCAAGCCAAAAAATGAATGGAAAACTATGTCATCCATCTACTAAGCCAAGGCAAAAAATGAATGGAAACCTATATCATCCATCTACTAAGCCAATCCAAAAAATGAACCCTATGTCATCCATCTACTAAGCCACGCCAAAAAATAAATGGACACCTATATCATCCATCTACCAAGCCAAGCCAAAAAATGAATGGACACCTATATCATCCATCTACCAAGCCAAAGAATGAATGGATATCTTTCTCATCCATCTACCACGCCCCAAATCGGCTGAAAACCTTTGCTTGGAAGGGTTTTGAGTTTTGAACCCACGACCGGCGTTGGCAACGAGGTTGGTGGATAAGGAAGGAAACACACAAGCTTCACACAAACACGCACAGCCCAATTCCAGAGCAAGCTCTGTGTTTTGCGAGCGCGGCAGCCATGGCGAGTTTGGTGTGTGCAGCTGCGCGAATCGTGCACGTAAGAAGCAGAGTCGCGGAGCTGCGATCGTCTTTCCGAGGACTGTCTTTGAGTTCCTCTTCTAGCGTTGCTATGCCATGTTTGTTGTCTGGCAGAACAACACAGCCCTCGCTGCAAGCGCCTGCCAAGCTGCTGCCAATTCAGCCCGTGGTCGCAGCGGGCTATAAGCTGAAGACTCACAAGGTAGGTTGTTGTTTGTTGTTGCCGCTCTTGTGGATTTCTTGTTTCAAATGTTTTCTTTTGGAAAGAAAGGATGGGACACTTTGGACCTTTTGTTTCTCGGAGAGAAGTGGATTTTCCTGAATCCAACCAAACATGCGTCTTCGCACTCATTTTGTACAGATCCATTGCCAGGCTTGTTCTCCTGTCGGTCCGGAAGTTGTCTTAGAGATGACGGAGTCAGTCAGGAGAACAAACCTGGAAATGGAGAAAATGAGTCAATTTCGGTCGCCACATGCTTCATGGCGACCGAAATGTCGGTCACTATGTGCCTGATGGTCAGTCACCTCGGGGGTTTGGAAAATGGCAGGCATCAGCGAAAAGGTTTTCAGTGACTGGCAGTGGAAAAATCGTGCGGAGGCAAGCAGGAAGGCAACATTTACTGAGGAAAAAGAACGCAAAGCGCAAGAACCGTCTCTCGGGCAAGGTATGTCACCCGCAATGAGGTGCTTTCTGAGTTCGAAAGTGGTCATACAACGTTTTTTCCTTTCTGGAAGAGTCTTGTTGTCCCTTTCTTGTGTTTAGGTTTGGTTCAGATTCTTGGTGGCTAGAAGAAGAGGCTCCAGTGTTTATTAGGTAAGAATAGTTGAATCTCTTCCATCTGGCAAAAGGCTGACAAAATGGTTGTGTTATGGTTTTTTCAGACGGATGTGGATAGAAGTGACTGGCAGAATGTGCTAGGAGCACTGCCATATTTGAAGGCTATGAAGTAGATACACAGGTCAGAGTATATTACAAAACAGATTCTCAGAATTGGTGGCTCACTGGTACTACAACATTTTGTCATTCTTTAGGGTGGCTGATTAGGGCTGAGGATAATGTTCCTTTGTAGCAGCAAAGCAATTGCGAACAATTCTCTCTCTCTCCACCAGCATGAATGGTGAAGGGTTTTGCATTTGGACAGTGAATTATTATCGGTCATTGGATTTCTCAATGAATGAGCATTTCCATTTGTGTGTGTCTGCATTGGTCTGCATTTGTGTGCATTGATTACAAATGTGAGAGCATGGAGAAATGCTTGGAGAGTGTTTTCAACAGAAAGCTTACATGTATTTTTAGCTGCTTGGAGTCCCATGATTTTTGCAACATGTCAAGTGTGCCAAGGGCAAATTAAATTTGATTTTGAGAAATGCAAGAGAAACAAGTGGAACTAGACCCTTGCCATGGGCATTCAGTGCCTGCTTGGGTATGTGTGCATGGCAGGTATTGCACAGGGTTTGCTTTGCGTGCACTGCCTGGTACTTATCTCTGATACTGGTCCTTTCTCTAGCTTCCTGAATTTTTGCATGCAGTTCTACTCTTCTGCACCTCTGAACAAACTTGAAAGCCTAGTGGTTGTAACTGATGGCCATCTTACGAGTGGTCTTTTAATTGAGCTGGACCTAGAGGATTTAGGTCACGGTGTCATCCAATTGTCCAAAATGTGAGAGCCTAAATGTTTGCAAGTCCTGAGGAGAAATTACACAGCCTGAGTTGCCTCTGTTATGGCAGTTTGGAAGTTTTGACTGGAGAGGAGTGGTTGCTCTATCAGATGAAGAGAAATGTACTGCAGCTTGCCACTAGATATAGTATCCTTCTTTCTTGACCTTTGTATTGAAAGTGGCAGTCAAAATGCTGGTGGTGGGTTTGGCAAGAAAATTCTGCAGGATATTGGAGGCACAGAGCCATGAGTGGGAAGCGTTCTGAATGAGATCCGACTATGAGTTGGAAGGATGTTGCTGGCCACAACCAATCTAACTGCAATAATCCTTCAGATCAATGCTTTGTCAACAGTTCTCTGCTCTGTTCAGGTCACATGAATACTGAATCCTCCTTCACTACCCCCTTCACCTCCAAACTCTGTCATTACTAGGAGGCTTTGTTACTGTGTTCTTCAGGTATGCACAGCAGATCTCTGTTGGTGTATTAGGTCAGAATGCAACTTTAGCTTTACAGTTTGGAGCAGAAGAATGTATGGAGATAAGGTAGGCTCATTGTGTAATACATCCAGTAGATGACACAAATGGACCATAATTGATTGTAGGGCGTATCTGGCTAATGCGGCAGCATGCCATTGGATGAGAGCTCCCCTGCTGTATCATATATGTGAAAGCTTGCAGCCCAATCTCCCTCCCTTTTGAGACCTACTTTCTTCCTCACCAGGTAGGCCTTCTGTACCTACTATTTCCATCTCCTCTATGGACTAGGTAACTGGTGACAGCGCGCAAGTTACTGTGAATAGTCTAGGTCGCCAAGACTATTCATGGTAACTGGTGCAATTTCACCAGGTCTGACACAATTTTGCCGGGCAATGCTCATAACCAATCTTTGTGAGGATCAAGATGCTCTCTTTTCATCCATAAAGAGATTGGTTATGAAAATTTCATCCAATAGTGTAGAGGTATGGAATCATTGGGTCAATGAGAGCCCAAGGTGGTACTTGTGTGCTAACTACTAGGTTGGCTAACTAAGAAACTGGGTTTTTAACTCCCGACTTAACCAATTAGAGCTTTCAGATTCTCACAAGGAATGGTCATGAACCTATATCCCTACTCACAAGCTAACCTTCAAAAGGAGTTTACCTATTGTTAAGATTTCTTCCTACCTTTTGCACATTTTATTTTACAAAAGAGGGAGAAAAGGCCAGAAATAGAAATCTAAAAGAGAATTGAAATTTGTTTTCACTCTTGCCCATAAGCATATCTTAGGTAGAAAGTAGAAACTTTAACCAAAGAGAGCAAGGGCTGATTTTTAATTTTTTTCAAAAATGATCAATTGCACCAGACCTGGTGAAATTGGCATGTACAGATGAAATTGATGACAGAAATGAACCATACCACATTGATGAATCTATGGTCATGAAATCTACAACAAAAGGTAAATTACACATGTATGAAGTGAAACTTCATGAATGAAAAAGGACAATTTCAATGAAATTGATAATGTAGATGATTAAAAAGTACCACATGACATTTTACAATATGGATGAGACAACATTAATTGGATATCATCATCCATATGATTGGATTGTGTGTACATGGTTGATTTCATCCATGAACCCAACTTCATCATCATCAAAGTTCCATCTATATGGTTCATTGAATACATGTGATCAGTTTCATTTGTGTGATCTACTTCAAATTAATGTCATCCACTTGATAATGTTTGCTCCTATGCTTTTTCTATTTTTTGTGTTGGCAATTTCATCCAGAGATTAGGAATCATTGTTAGGTTTATGAATTCTCTAGCTTTCCTATTTTCAGAGACATAATATGAAAAGCGAACTTCACAAGAATGGTGCAAAATGTGTTTGTGCTTTTACCAAAATCAGGCTTGTGATAGTAACATCATGTAGATGACTAATTCCATATTTTGTATGTTGGCTGAACTATACATTCGTGACATCCTTGTGATGTCCAACACCTTTCTTCTCGACCTTTTTAGAAACTCTTCAAACATGGCATCATCCATTTTCCTGCCCATGCATCAATTGTTTCTTTTGGACACTTGTATGGAAGACCATAGTGATTGCAAAATTCCAGAAGTAATCTTTGACAAGTTCAAGGACAAATGAAATAGCCTGGCCTGCCCACCAAGTGCAAGTGTCAAAGTTACGACTGCTAATCACACAATTTGTTTCCACAGTTTATTTCCAAGTTTTCTCATGTGAATTTCTTCTCACAATCAAACTCTTCACTAGACTCATAGACTCATAAGCTGGGTGCTAGAACTGTCATATGCTCCAACAAGTGGTAACATCTTGAGAAGTTTTTGTCCTTAAACAAGCGGAGTTGTGCAGCCGCACTGATCAGCCCCAAAAATGCCTTGGTCTTATATGACTACAGTACCTGTAGTCACAACAAGTTTTGTTTTAAAGTGACAAAAATAGCTGATGAACAGCCTTGATCACAACTCTGATGATCCCTGGATATTTCAACTGAAACTGGTCATAAGCCTAAGACTACAATACCTGTAGTCACAACAAGTTTTGTTTTAAAGTGACAAAAATAGCTGATGAATAGCCTTGATCACAATTCTGACGATCCCTGGATATTTGAGCTGAAACTGGTCACAAGCCTTAATTGCACCACAACCTATGGAATGATTATTTTCTTCCATGTTATCCCATTCTCTTTCACAGGTCCCATGAAAAGAGTAGTATACAGCTGGTAAGCAAACAGTTGAGTCATAGAATGAAATACCCTCTTTTATTGGATGGCTTTGTCATCTACACATAAGCAAGTGCTGTGACACCTTATGCTGGAGCTTATTATAATTGCTCAACTTCATCCTCCATCACCAGTGTCCACCACTTTTGTTAGGAGGTAATGCCTGAAACAACACTACAAGTTGAAAGCAAGCTCAGACACTGTTGCCCACAAACTTGTGGAAGACTTCACTGCACCATGAGGACAAACCTGGCTTAGACAAGATTGAACATGTAACAACATACTCTCATAGCTATTAGCTCAAAAACCCTCTCACCATATGCCTCTGCAACACACATGAAAGCAGGCTCTCAAGGCTTGGTGCATCACAAATAGCATCTTACAGCAGATAGATGGTGCTATTGAGACATCTTCACAATTCTGAAACCTTGGAACAACATTGCAGTTGGAGACTCAAAGTACCATATTAGTCGCAAGATCCTTGATTATCTAAAGTGGAATTTCAGATCATCCCTTGCTCCCAGAGATGGTTCGTGAATGAGGCCAGGCCTTGGACTGCCAGACAAATTCCCATCCATTCCAAGCCAACTGTCGGAGGTTGTACCTCCCCAATAGCCACCCAATTTGTAGCCCTGATTTCCAAACTCAGAAGAGTACTGAGACATAAATCCCATTTGAGGGACATGGCTCTGCAGAAGCTGTCTGTGACCATGATGACCTGGAGGACTTAGGGAGGCACCTAATGGAACTTGACGGTTTCCACTTTCATGCTCTTGCATCCCCATAGTGGTGACGAAAGATGAGTGCTGAAGTATTTGTGTTGGCCCCAGCAATTGGTGAGCCATTCCTTCATGAAATGCCTGAGGGGGTGGTTGAAAATGCACTTGACCTGGTGCAGGAAACGTTCTGGCTGTAGAAGAGTCAACTTCATAGTCCATGTTACCATGGCTATATACTGGAGATGTGGCCTGAGCTCTGGCAGATTGATGAAGGAACAAGAAGTTTGAAGGGCCACGGCTTGCCTGCTGATGCCGTTGAAGAGTTGCCGGACGTGTGTGTGGCTCTATTAGCACTGGAGGAGATTGTGGTCCATAATGCTGCTGCAAATGCCCCTCTGGTGGAAAAGATGCAAATCCTGCTGTTCTGGCTACAGCCTTGATCTGAGGGCCATTACCATGCGGTAAAAGCCTCGTTACACCATTCACATGGCCATCCTTCACCTTGCCAGGAGGCTTTGATGACCTGTTTAAATTCTGCCTCTCGGTGGCATCAAGAAGGCTAATACCATTCATAGCTGCTTCAGTTCTGGTAAGTAAAGAGAGCTTGTCACCCACAGGCAGCAGTCTGCTGTTTCCACCCGCAGTGGAAGAAAATGATTCTTCCTTAGTAGCTTCCCTGTCTGCAACCCTCTTCAGATACTTCCCATTGTCCACTCTATTGATGTTAGCATGTCCATTGAGGACTGATCTAAAAGAGGGCCCAGCCAGAGTAGAAGTTGTTCCATTCAGGGAGTCCATCAACATCTGTTCACTAGATGGATTTTGGTTGCCCCACAATCCCTGCCCCATGGCAGAAATGGGATGGAGCAATTCCTCTGATTCAGACAACTTTAAGTCATCAATTAGGGGCTGTGAGGAAGATCCGTCCCCAAAATCTCTGTGAACTGCATCCACCTCCTTACTGTCAGGCCACATAGCACTCAATGCAGGTCCTGAAACACCATACCAAAGTTGACGTCCTTCCTCATCTGCACCTGCTTCAAAAGGATACTTGTCTTCACTTTGTGAAAAAAAAGGTGCTGTCCTCTCCGCCTTCTCCTTCACAGCAGAAAACCTCTTTTCTGGAAGAGGGGCCTGCAACAATTGTAGCTCACTCATGAAATCTTTTCCAAACAGTGCTTCAAGTGTATGCACTTCACTTGTTTGGTCTCTTGGGTCTGGTCCTCTCCATGCCCACTCACTTGCTGCCTCCTTTGGTGATAGCTTACTGTGCAGACCCCCACTACACAAAGTTTCTGATCTACTAGGCTGTTTTTGCAAGAGTGATAACAGATGCTGAGAAGCACTTGTATCTACAACTGTGCTCATCATTGAAGGAAAGTCCTGAAAACCCAACAGTTCATCATTGCCTGCAGCTTCAGCCAACAGGCTTTGCTCAATGTCCTCACAGGTCATGAATACAGGTGGTAAAAGAGATTGCCCCACCTGTGGACTATCTTGATTAAAGGGGACTGCAGGGATAACACTGCCCTTACTGCTGCTTACAGGTTCCTTTGCAGCAGCTGCCATCATCTTCTCAATGTCCTCCAAGGACGGGGCCACAGGCATGGGAAGAATGCCACAGCCCTGATTATGGGTTGAAACAAGCCCACCATCTCCATGTGATTCTCCTTGTATGGTTATCACCTTCTCTCTCTTGGCAAATAAAGACAAAATATTGCTGGAGCTTGTTGTCTCATCACTGGGTTTCTCCTCTGCACAAAACCAGTTTCTCAGTAAACAAATACTATGACAGTGCATATTAGCCCCCCTCATAAAGCTTCCATTGTGGAGGTGATAGTATTAGTAGTCAATCTTGAAACAAAAATCAATCTTCTTTACATGACATACAGTTATGTGAGAGGCCCAGTTAAATCTGGAGACAAAATGAAAACCCATCAAAATGTATTAGAAACTTCCTGGAAAAATCTGTATGCAAACCCAAAGATGACTGAAAAGTACAATACTATGAAATAGACATGGTGGTATCCTTAACAAGATGTTTTGGAGACATGCCATGTGATCATAGATTGTAAAAATATTAAGAAAGTCACAAGTGTCCAAAAGACTTTCACCTCACATCTACAGATTCTAAGCTGTAATGTTAGCATTTGTACAAAAACTAGTAACTCTGGCAATTTTTCACATGGTCAGACATAATGTCATAAACTCTTGCTAATTGGTCATAGGACTATCTTTATTAGTATCAGGCCCAGAGACCCTATTAGTTAGTGAAAAAGCAGGGCTAGATGAGATTCTATTGACTCAGGATACAGATTTGTGCAACAAAAGGCTTTGGGCACATGACACTCCCATCATAGGATTATTGTTGGGGATGGTCTTAGTTGGTGATAGAACACTACATCCACTGAGACCATGAACACACACAGAACACAACAAACAGAGATAGTGAGAGAGTAGGAAATCACATCAATTGGAGTTCACTTCATACCTTCAAAGTGAAACCATTGAGCAAATTTTGACCCTTTTGGGTCTACTGATGACCAAGACTCCTCCATTGAAATGGCACTTGATGACTGGTCATCACAAACAAACAGATCAGAGATAATACCAAACTTAATTACAAGGTTGTTGCCATATCCCATAACTGGTGTCTATAAGCCAAGTTATGGTTGATTGAGGGGATGTGATTAGCACTGATATTGCATGGCCTACCTCAACCAGAAAGTCTGCTGAAGCAGTACCATCATCAGCAGAAGCTGGTGTAGCCTTTCCAAACAGCTTATCAAGCAACATCCCCTCACTGCTATTACTAGTATTTGTCCTGGAAATGCTGTCATCAGGTACTGTATCTACTGTGGCATAATGACCCTCTGGATTCAAGCTCCATAAGTCTGTTGTTTCATGCAATTGCTTCACACTTGAGCTTCCAGTGGTGGATGAAGTATCATCTACTGCCTCATTCACAATTTTAAGTATTTCAACACTGGTTTCCTTAGCAGTATCTCTTGAATCAAAATCATCAGCTCCAGTATTGGAGATGATTGGTATAGTCTCAGATCTCTTCTTCTCTGTTTCAACCACACTGTCGTGTGTCTCCAAGACACCATTTCTGGCAGCATCATGAACCTCTTGTTCATGATTATCCTGTCGACAAAGGATGATGGAAACAACACTGTTAGTTGGGACATATCTATGAGATTGCAAGGGAATCTCTATAACACAACAATGAGTGCAGTCATAACCTTATGAGAGTCGCTCAAAAAGTGTCAGACCATCACCTTCATCACCAATAGCAGTGACAAGCTGCCATGACTATCCATTGACATCATCAGCTACTGACAGTGGGTGTAAATAAGTATAATAGTAAGCCAAAAATTTCAGGCAAGCCATTAAACAACAATCTGCATCCTGAGTTTCAGTTGCATTTCTGGAAGCAGCTTGAATACTCAATCATGATGTTGGCAGTAGGTTTAGTGTACATCCAAGCTGGCAGTGAACCTCAAATTTTCCCAAGCTGATATGTTGACCAAAATAAAAAAGTTATGGATTTGCTGTGAAAACAAGGTTGACATAGAAAACAAGCTGGTAAGATGACCCCCTACAGCATTGTGATCATGCATAGCATTGTAAACCTACCTGGAGTTGAAATTCCTGACTGATATTTTGCTTCAGTTGGTTGACTTTTGAGAAACCTGGAGGGAAAGCAGGCCGGGTGGTTGTGGGTACAGGAATTGAAGTGGTGATCCTCTGAACAGGTGATTCAGGAGGAGAATGATGGGGATGGTCATCCCAAAGGAAACTTTCATCATGCTTGCGCAGCACAGATGGATTATCAACTTTCACAAGAGGCTGCTTCTGCTCATGTAGCTGACGGTGCTGTTCTTTCCGCATCATCTCAAACAGTTCTGCATTCCAGCACCCAGTTCTCTTCATAAACCTCAAACATGAAGTACTTATTCCTCTTTCAACATAAAGAGGTATCACTGACACTTTCTTAGTATGACCATCAAATGACTCACAACTACAACAAGACAACACATACAGAAGACTAACCATGATTGCAATCAAAGATCACAGCCACTATAATCACTTGAACATGTCCAGAAAATGAAAACATGACATTGAGCAGATCTGCCAGGGTTCTCTGGAAACAAATATCTTCTATAGTGGTCATGTGTTTCCTAACATACAAGGTTCTCTCTCACAGGAACTCTTGCTGACATCTCATACACATATACCTATCTTCAATTAGCATATCAACAACCACAAGTTTAATATTGAGGAGATCTAACAATAAACTTTTGCAGACTAAAGAGTTTTGAGGATAAGAGTTTATCATCCTCTCACCTCGTCGCTTGAATTCTTGGAGGGACCTGTCATCATTGGAAGATTCCAACAAACCAAATGTTTGATCATTTACAGTATCATTGTCTTCACGTCGTCCATACATAGCTGTCTGCAGTTAATAGGCCAAGTTTCTCATCACTCTTCCATATTTCACTCTAGAGTACAGGTCAAAATTCAAATCCACTAATAAGTTTTGTTCAATCCCTTTTGTTGTTGCTTTCCCTTCATCTTACTTGCACTTTCTTTCTCAAGAACCTATATTTACATGACACAATGCTTGCAAGCAAGCTCAATGGCAGCAATGACATAGTTGCTCAAAATGAACAGACAGAAATGAAGAAAACCTTTACTGCATGTCGAGGAGGCTGATAAGAATCAGCACGTTTGTGTAGCCCAGGGCCCGTGGCAGACGGCCAGTTGCCACTGCCCAGCAACCCATCACGCTCCGCTGACAAACGTTGACCTGCCTCTCCTCCTGCACCAGCTACTGCTGCTCCAACAAAAATCTCTCCTCGTCAAATTGTTGTTACAACCTCACAAAAAATCTTGTGAAGAAGGAATTGAACTTAGCTACAATCTCTCTTCGACGTGTGAGAGCATATCAAAAATTTAAAACACACCCAACAATGAAAGTCTCTTTGACATTCAGTGCAACAGTCATGTACAATGAAGCAGCAACATGAGACCTTGACATAGAGAGCTTAACAAAAGACTCCAGAATCCATCATTTACATCCCTTGCATACACTAGCCAGTTCAACATGCAGGGATTAGAAAATAGCAACTGCTGGACTCTTGCACATGGAGAATACAGTCTAATTCTTCAATTTAGTTCAAAGGCTTGGAAAAGGAAGGACAGCCTAAAATTGAATTAGATTGGGGTTCTTAGGTATCAATAGAAAAGAAAGAAAGAAAAGTTCTTGGATGAACTTCTTTTTCCAACCCATCATCACCTGTTTTGCACCTAAGGTCCAATCAGTTCTGGTGGTCCTTGAATCAATAATCCCCTACTGTGAATACACCTAGATATACAGAAGCAACAGACCTTACCTGGCTCATCGCCTTCCCTGTCATGCAATGGGTGACCTTGTTCATGGTCTCTGTCACCAAAACGCTCCCATCTACCTGGAGGAATAAGTGTGGCAGGCCGGTTATTAGGTGGACGTAAAGTAGGACCATTAGTATTGATGCAGGGGGGGCCAGGCCTTGGTGGATAATTTGCTGCAAAGGCATTGCCAACTGGCTCTTCATCATAAGGCTTACGCCGGCTGTTGGGTGGTAAGAGGCCACCACACCCTCCTCCTGGCCTTCGCCATTCAGGGATGACATCTTGGGATGACTTGATGCTGACACCTCCCCCCTCACTGCAAATTCAAACCACAACAATCACACACCATCAAGACCTTTCCTACATTATCAAGGAACATGCTCCTGCATCCAAGAAACTTTTATATCCTCCTCAAAAGGAAGATACCACAAAGCATTACATAGAACAAGAGGCAAACAAAGACTTGTGCTACTAAAGGACAGAGAAGTCACTGGGGAAATTATGTCTTGAACAGAAGCCTTACCTATCCTTGTAACCAAGGATACAAGCTTGGACCACTGCTGGAACTGCAGGATTTGCCTCCACTACATCAGAGGAGATAGAGTCTCTGTAAAGACATTCAAGGCCATGGCAATAGCCAATCACAACCAATACTTTGAGAATGGAGGGTATAGTCATTGTCTCTACAACTGTCAATGTAGTTGCCACAAAAGATAAGTAACCAGCATCTTATGGTTCTTTTGCAAGATGACATCCACATCAGTGCACTTCAGAAGACTGCAAGAAGGAACACCTTCGCAAAACAGCACTTCAAAAGATTACAGGAACACTCTGCTTCTACCCTTTCCTGCAATTGTAATTGTTGACAATCAACAATTCCTGTATTCTTTTGCAGACCAGAAGCCTGTTATGGGCAACACTGTAACAGGGAACATCTTCACAGTACAGCACTCCAAAAGATTACATAAGCACTCTGCTATAACAGGGCTACCATACAATCTATGACCATTCTTTGCCACATGGCGGCTTGCACTTGCAAATTCAAGGGAAGCATGAAGGGATTTACATCACATTCAAAGTGGAACAGTTGGAATCATGTCCAAGAACCAGCCTACATTCAAACCACTCTCATCTTGAGGTCAAATCAGAAAATTCAAGCTGGTATTGAAACATCAACTTCAAATCCAATACTGCAAGTTATCATATTTTGAGCACTCTTGAAATATGAGATTGCTATTGGTCTTGGATTGGTATATATACCTTGATCACCTCCAACTGTCTCACATTAATGCAAATTCATGCCATATAGGAAAACACTGAGGTGGTAAGCCTAATTAATGATCCATGTTAAGACAGCCCAAAACAGATTCAAAAAGCCCACTGTATGAATAGCAACAATCACACTCCCAGAGTTCTTATCTTACTGAAGATTATACCATGTCCACCAAGCTAGTATGACAACAATTCATAACAATTCAGACTAGTCTGACAGCCATGCAGAACAATTCATACAGCAAACTTGGACCCATGCAGAGAGATACCAAATCCCAACATCCATGGGCCCAATATCAGAGAGCACATGATGGTGTGCTCCAAAGAAATTCTCTGAGAATGTGCATAAGCTGCTACAATGCATAAAAAGCAGCTGATGTAAGAGCAGAATTGAATACACACCTCCACAGAACAGGATCAATATTCTCAGGTCGAGTCTGGCACAATGGAAGAGAAGCAAAAGCCAACAACGTTTCCCTCCTATAGCTAAGAATCTTCTGTCCGCTCATGTCTTTAGAAAATAAAACTTAGGGCTAATATCCCTTCCCCTTTTTCTGTTGCTACCGGTCCAACCTTTTTTTCTGCTACAGAATACCAAGGCAGCTTGAGGGTTTCATGGAAACAACAAACATCATCATGCTGGATCAATCTGAAGTTTTTGCAATGGTATATATGACACTCAGAGTGAATATAAAGGACACTCTCAATTGGCTTCTCTCTTCTTCGGCTCTTCTTCTCTCGTCTACTACGAGCTCAAATGTCTCCACGTGATGGTAGTTTTGTATGTACAACACCTAGCATTAGAATTCAAGTTCTCTCAAATAATAACTTGTGAATACGAAGCTTCTCTTGCTTGCTGTGTGTGTCCTATTCTAACTCATCTCCAAAGACTTCAGTCGTGTCTCTCTTATTGATTCTGCACAAGAAAAATTCTAACTTAGTATTTCTAATCACAAGGCATGGCCATCCTCTCGCGGCACAGTCTCGCGGCACAAGGGACTTGTCAGAAAGGTCGAGAATTTCTCGCAATAAGGGTTTTGCGGTGATCATGACACAGGCAATCAAAAAAAAATTTACACCAGTATCATCAAGAGCTCACAGTCCCTCGCATACTCGGTCTGTTTTCTCGACTCCGAAGGTCACCAAGTCGATCCTAAGCTCTCCACACACTTCGATTCCATATTCAGTACCCTAGAGTCTCACATAAAATCGCATCGCAGATACGAAACACGAAATCAATCTCCATCCGCAGCTTCCCACTGCAGCAAGAACCAGGAACCATAACCACTTGATTATCATCAGCCATGGACGACAACAACAACAACAACAAGGCAAAAACAGACAGTCTCACATACAAGGGTTCTCGAACCATAGCCAGCTGCAGTAGCACCAGCAGCAGCAGCAGCAGCAGTGGCGTACACCTAACAGTAAAAAATGCTAGAACAACAGCTAGAGCAAGACGATGAAAGCCAGTGCTGTCGAAACACTAAAATGCACCCAAGGATTAAAAAAAACGCCGGCACCTTGCCCATCACGACACAAGAGCTTCCCACCACACTCGACCTAAACTTACTTACACTGCAATGCATTGTGACACCAACCGGAACCGAAAAGCAAGCTCGGAAGAAAAAATCAGAAAAACGGAAAAATCAAAGTTGCGCAAAGCGGGATCTGGAATTTCGCGATCTGAGTTGTACGCTGTCGTGTCTGTGTCTGTGTGTCCATCTCTCTCTCTCTCTCTCTCGCTCTCTCTCGGTGCGTGTATGCCTTTAGCAAAATTTACATCTTCGCTGCACAACGAATCCTTTGGCCAAAATGGGATTTAGGGTTTGTGAGCCTTGTCCTCGTTTTGTACTGGTACAGGGGGCAGCTTCACATGTCTGTTGAATAGTTAATTGATTTTGCAGAATCCATTTCAAAAATTAGAATTATTTTTTTCTTCCTTTTTCCTTCACCAAAATTTGTTCTTGTAAAAAAAAAGAAAAAGTAGTTTTTGAAATTTTCAGCATTTCTGAGAATAATATAATTTGTGCTCAAGTCAGGGATTTTTTAAACCATTTTTGAAGGTCACCACTATGGCTATTTCTGTCCATTGAGTGGCGACCCTAAGTTTTTTTTATAGTGGCTTTTATTGGCTACTAGCTACAAATTGAAGGCCAATTCTGGTTATTGGATTTTTTAGGCCTTGTTTTCTTTTTGTCACTTGAAGCTGCACAAGGTGGGGAGATTTTGACTACTCTAAAATTTTAGGGTGGGATTATTTGGCTATTTAGAAATATTTGAGAGTGTTATTTGGTTATTTTGTAATTTCTAGGGTTTGTCACTAGTTTCTCAAAAACAAGTTTTCAAGCTTCAAACTTCAAAGACTACTCAAGTTCAGCTCCAACATGACCCCACAAAAACATAATCATTTGTTGAAGATTTGAACCCCTACCCTTAAGGGCATTGCTCATTGCAAAGCAAATGACCTAGACACAATGTGACACAAACACACACCCATTATACAAGCAAATCAAACGCATTAATCCATTGTCAACGTTCAACCATTCACAAGTTCGCCACATCTCACTCCGATTGCACACACACATAACACAACAAAATCAATCAGCCAAAGCAATAAAAAACAAGATGTTCAAATATGCATGGTGCATGCACCTCAATGTCCCAGCCCACATCCAAAACCCCCAAGTTTGGACCCCAAGCAAATGCAAAATTCTAAAAAAATCCCAACTTTAATGTCAAGTTATAGAACTTGTTGCAAAAGAACAAGATGGGTGAACAAAACATAAAACTAGATGAAACCTTTATTACCTAGGCCTCAATTGTTTTATAAGTATTTTCTTTTGTCAAGAAGCAATGGTTTCAAAACAACACATTTTGAATTTTGCAACTAGCTTTTACAATTACATACTAGTCAACAAGGACATATGCAACTAGTGATTAGTGAGTTGTTAAACCCATGTCGTTTCACTCATTTAGTTGCAAGGGACGTTCAGTTGCAAAATTCAATTATTTTAATGACTAAAGTTTTTAAATTTTTTAATAATAATGAAAATTTCTTGTTTTCATTAACCTTGGTATGACACGTAAAGTGCATGTCATCTCAACTTAATGATTTTATTCAACCAAGTGTTACAAAAAGACGTTTTTGATGGATGGGTGACATGTATCAAAAATCTATAAACACATTATAAATCATTTACACATGACCAAAAATCAACCTAGTTTAACCCATGTAACTAACATAATCAAAAGTTATTTTAATTTAAACTAATTAAGTTGAGCAACTTAGCCTAATTTGCCTCATCAAAAGTCAATTTAGTTTAATCTAGTTAGGTTAATTATTTATAATAGGCAACCTAAGCTAAATGGCCTAAATTAAAAACAAATGTTAGATTCCTAACTTAATAAGTTTAAATTAAGTTATCTAACTTAAGCCAAGTGGCCTAGGTATCATTTAGGTTGCAAGAGTGAAGACTTGAACCTTTCACCTTCATTTTGGGGTACAAATGTTATCCATTACAATATCATATTTTTTTATAATAATTTATTTAACACAAAGTCATAAAGCTCAAAATTTTTAGCCTCGAATTAACCTTCGACACCACCTTAGGTTGACCAAATTAAACCTTGGAAGGCATGGATTTGCAACAAATTCCAAATTTAAATAGTTAGAAACATAGAATCTAGTCAAATTTTGAAATGGTTAAAAAATTAACTTTAAACATTTTTTAAACATTCATTGAAATTGCCAAATTAGGATTTTGTATTTGTAAGCTTCAAATGTTACTTGCTTCTCCTCCCCATTTAAAACTTGTAAAAAACCATATGTGATAATGGTCTATTTGAAGTTGAATTACTTGTAATGGCTCATTTCTCTTTAGAGAAATATTGATGACATCAAATGTTTTAGTGATGTAATGTTTCACGAGCTAAAAAGAAAAAAAGATAGAAAATTTGCAAAGGATGATTTGTATGAAAGGAAGATAATGTGATTGCCTATGATGGGGGGAGGGAGGGGGTTGTGCTTCAAAAGAAATGCAATCGTCACAAACAATAGTGATGGAAATAGGAGATAGTTGACAAATTTTGCAAACCCCAAAAGTCAATTGTGCGTTTTTGGCAAAATTTCCAATTTTTTAAAAAATCTTCCTTTTATGTGATTTGCTTGCCATGAATGAATTTTGCATTTTGGCGAAAATTTGCACAAAAAGAAAAGTTGGGCCTTGTTGATTATAGAAAATACATTCCACACATATCCTGTTACTTTGTGCCCCCCTCAAGTTTTTGGAATTAGTTCTTTGTTTTATAATTTTCACGATGTTGAGTTGACATTGTGCTATCAGTTGATGATGTTTAGATGTTAACAAATGTTGTCATCGCTGACCCACTCGAGTTGATTTGATTTTGTGGGCTATTCTTTCTTTGTGGTGTTGTTGCGACAATTGTAGCTCAAGTGAGGGATGAATTTTATTGTGATTGTTTCCCAATGGACATGTTTTTCCCTCTAGCTGTAGACGTTTTCAAATGTCTACACGAACAAGCTTTGGGTGTTGTAGTAGGTGAGGGTTCTTCTAAGCTAAACATCCTTTCAGGAAGTCCTCCCCTTTCCTTATTTGATATGACTCTTGCCATTGGAGGGGTTTTTGGAACTTAATGTTCTGCTCATGGTTTGCCCTCTTAGGCGGTTCTTTTGTCTTCTTGGACGGGGTCCTTCCATTTTGTCCCTTGTATTCCCCCTTTTTTGGGTGCTTTGGTTTTTAGTTGATTGTCAGGGTTGTCACTATAACCTTATCTGGAGTTCGAGTTCAAAAGAAGAACAAGTCAGGACTGGTTTGGAGTTGCACGCACGACCTGGACCAGTGAGCGTTGCTCGGTCCTTGGTTTTAGTGAGAACCTTGAGTCCAGTTCCACTTACCTTAATCCAGTTCCAGTTGGTGCATTCCCGTGCCGGAGCTTGAGTGTCTGAGGAGGAGGACGAAGCGAAGAAGAAGAAGAATCGTACGAGGAGGAGGAAGAATCGTAGCGGTAGTATAGTAAGGCCGAAGAAAATGACGCTTGCCGTGCACTGGACGCCCTGTTATGGTATGAGAAACGCGACACTGAGAAAAGCGACACTATGTTGTCGCTGTAAAGGAGCAAGCATGGCGGTTCGGGTGACGAAGACTGTAACCTGCGAGGGAGAGTCGGGAGAAAGTAGTAGTAGTAGTAGTAGGCAAAGCGAGACCAGGAAATTGGGGTTTGGCACTAAAAATTCTAAATCCGAAAACAGGCGGGGCCACAAACAGGGTGGAGAAGCAGACGGATTGAATGCGAACGGGAAGAAATCGGCA